>Ga0315272_10000979_pt1 | contig 14445 bp, 12 predicted proteins | sample C3_middle_MG_FD_203918 | JGI IMG/M metagenome (GOLD analysis project Ga0315272, IMG submission 203918) | Sediment microbial communities from Yellowstone Lake, YNP, Wyoming, USA - C3_middle | ecosystem: Environmental > Aquatic > Freshwater > Lake > Sediment | place: USA: Wyoming | collected...
CAGGTTTTAAAAATGCGGGAGTAGCTCAGGGGTAGAGCATCAGCTTCCCAAGCTGAGGGTCGAGGGTTCGAATCCCTTTTCCCGCTCAAATAAAAAGGTTGCGAAAGCAACCTTTTGTAATTTACACATGCCGACTCAGGTTTACCTGAAGGAGGAATGTGTAAATTACAAAAGATAGCCGCGTCAGCGGCTTTTTATTTGACAGCATCCCCCCCAGGGAAAGGCGAGCCGTCAGGCGAGCCAATCCCTGTATTTTTAGATTCGGGGTTTGACTTTTCCATTAAAAAGTTAACTTTGGACGTTGGTTTATATAAGAAAAGTGATTTTCTGCGTTTATCCTTACTAAACCTTTAATAAAACCAAGATGAAAACTAAACGACAGACTATATTGATGCTTAATGTAATAGCATTGTTGTTTTCAGCAATAATATTTGACTCTTGTCTAAAAGACTCGAAATCGAATGTTCCGGAACTAAGTGCTACAACTGTTGCCGGGGTCACTTCTTCGCAGGCAGTTGGCACCGGGAAAGTATTAAACATTGGCAACTCATATCTTGTTTATTATGGTATATGCTGGGGCACTGCAAAGAATCCTACCACTGAGAATAGCTATGTAGCAGACAGTGCAAAAAACAACAGTGTTTTCATGTTCAACCTCACAGGACTTACCGGCAATACCCAATATTATGCCAGGAGCTTCGCAACAAATAGTTTTGGAATCGGATATGGAACGGAGGTTACATTTACAACTCTTGCACCTGTAGTTTCTGTTATTAAAACTGATACCGTCACAAACATATATGCCACCACAGCACTGAGTGGCGGTATAATATCTGACGAAGGCGGAGCACCAGTGACTGCAAGGGGTGTCTGCTGGAGCACGGAAACAGATCCTACTATTTCTGACTCCAGGAGCACTAATGGAACAGGCAGCGGACAGTTTACAGCTACAATGACAGGATTGACTCCTTCAACAAATTATTATGTAAGGGCCTATGCGACCAATAGTGTAGGAACAGCTTATGGTAAGTCAAGAAGCTTTGCAACAAGCCCTCCTGATAAATAGGACTGCAATAGTTTATTCGATTTCGTTCCAGGCGAATCTTTCTGACAGATCAGTCGCCGAACTCCCATTCTTTGTAAAACTGTCGTAGAAAAATTTCAAGAAACTCGTGTCTTTCTTCAGCCAGTCTTTTGCCACAGTCTGTATTCATAAGGTTTTTTAAAAGAAGAAGCTTCTCGTAAAAGTGGCTGATCGTTGATGCACTCCCCGGCATTGGCCTTGTATGACCTCCCTTTGGTCTCGTACTGTCAGGGTTATAAATCCTGTTGTTCCTGAAGCCGCCATAATTAAATGCCCTTGCAATGCCTATTGCGCCTATGGCATCGAGCCTGTCTGCATCCTGAATTACCCAAAGCAAGGGATCATTTGCCATGGCGGAGTTGTTTTTATTGCTGAATGAAATATTTTTTATCACATTTAATACATGATCTTTTATCTCTGACATTTCATGGCTATCCATAAAGTCTCCGATAAGTGAATATCCCTGCTGCATATTTCTGCCTGCAAATTTGGAATCAGCAGTATCATGAAGTAATGCCGTAATCTCTACAAGAAAGGGATCTCCAATAGCTTCCTTTTCATTTATGTACAAAGCAAGCCGTCTTACCCGTTCAATATGCCACCAGTCGTGACCACTGTCATATCCTTTCATGTTTCGCCTGACAAACTCCTCTGTCATGCCTATCAGTAAATTTCTGTCCATATAATTATATATCGTGAATTCCGTTACAAAGTAACACAAAGATGAATAAAAGGACCTAAGAGAATAGAAGAAAATAAATTAGCTTTGTGGTCTGATTTTTTCAAGAGGAAACAAGTATGAAAGCAGCGATAATAACAATTGGAGACGAACTTCTGATTGGACAGACAATTGATACTAACTCGGCCTGGATTGGTGCTGAAATGAGCAAGTCGGGTTTTGATGTTTACCGTATTACATCTGTACACGATCGGAGGGAAGATATTTTATATGCCCTTGGGGAAGCCGCCGGTAAAACTGATGTGGTACTAATTACCGGTGGCCTGGGGCCCACAAGTGATGACATTACCAAACCAACGCTCTGTGAATTCTTCAACACTGAGCTTGTTATGAATTATGAGGTACTCGACATGATTGAAAACATGATGAGATACCGGAATTTTCCGATGAATGATAAGAACCGCAGACAGGCCGAAGTTCCTGCAGCCTGCAGAGTTCTTAAAAATTCTTCAGGAACGGCTCCGGGTATGTGGTTTGAGAAGGATGGAACAATATATATTTCAATGCCAGGTGTTCCTAATGAGATGAAGCATCTGATGACAGAAATAGTACTTCCGGAACTCAATAAGCGCTTTATATCTCAGGTGATAATTCACAGAAATATTATGACTTATGGAACATTCGAATCTAAACTTGCAGATACACTTACTGACTTTGAAGCGGGACTCCCGGAGAATATAAAGCTTGCTTACCTTCCTTCATCAGGAATAATAAAACTCAGACTAACCGGAACAGGTTCAGATCATTCCTTATTGACTCAGTTATTAAAGGAACAGGTTGATATACTATATAAGACTATTCCGGAGATTATATACAGTGAGGAGGAAGAGTCGCTGCAAGGTGTGATAGGGAGACTACTTAAGGCCAACCATAAAACTGTCTCAACCGCTGAAAGCTGCACCGGCGGGCAGATTGCCCAGATGCTTACCAGTATTGCAGGCAGTTCAGGATATTACACCGGATCGGTGATAGCGTATGATAATTCGATTAAGAAAATGTTGCTGGGGGTGAAGAATAAAACACTGGAAAAACATGGTGCTGTAAGCGAAGAAACAGTAAAAGAAATGGCAGAAGGTGCGCGAAAAGCACTAAGGACCGATTTTGCTGTCGCCACTTCCGGAATTGCCGGTCCTGACGGAGGTAGCGGGATCAAACCTGTCGGAACTGTCTGGATTGCAGTAGCTTCTGAAAAAGGCACCATTACTGAGAAAAGGGTTTTCGGAAATGACCGGACTTCCAACATCATAAGATTCTCACTTGCTGCTCTTAACCTTCTAAGGAAAGAAATTCTTAAATATTAACAACCTATATTTCTGTATTTCAGATATATAGATGAAATGGTATCACGGCTACATCAGGTTGGCATGCTGAGTCTCAAAAAAATAAGAATAAATATTTGTTTAATCAGATAAAAATCACGTATTTTGCGCTTCATTTAAAAAGGACAAACGTTAGTAACGAAGTAAAACAAACATCAATGTCAAGAATTTGTCAGGTTACAGGGAAAAAGGCGATGGTCGGAAACAACGTTTCGCACTCAAAGAGAAGGACTAAGAGAAAATTCTATCCTAATCTTTTTGTTAAAAAATATTACCTCCCGGAAGAAGATAGATGGATCTCACTTAAGATTTCAGCTTCAGGTATTCGTCTTATCAGTAAAAATGGACTCTCCAGCGTACTGAAAGAAGCAAAAGAAAAAGGTTACATTTTGAATTATTAAAAAAGGATAGAAAATGGCAAAGAAGGCTAAAGGTAACAGACAGCAGGTAATTCTGGAATGTACCGAGCATAAAGAAAGCGGACTACCTGGAACATCAAGGTATATTACCACCAAGAACAGGAAAAACACTCCTGACCGTCTTGAAAGGAAGAAATATAATCCTATTCTTAAAAAACATACACTTCACAGAGAAATTAAGTAAAAAGATTAAACCATGGCAAAGAAAGTTGTTGCAGCACTTAAAACAGGAGCCGGAAAGTCATTTACAAAATGTATTAAAATGACCAAATCAGATAAGTCAGGGGCTTACATGTTTAAAGAAGAGATCGTTCATAATGATCATATCAAAGACTTCTTTACAAAGAAGTAGCAGAATTTATTGATCTTAAGATATTCATGGCTTTCTTCTTAGCGGGAGGAAGCTTTTTTTTATACTTCAATTTTTAATAATCAATCATCCGATGGCTTTGCTGGGATTTCTGGGTAAGGACAAGAAGGAGAGCCTTAATAAAGGTCTCGAGAAAACTAAGGAGAGCGTTTTCCATAAACTCTCCAGGGCCGTTGCCGGTAAATCAAAAGTCGATGATGAGGTACTCGACAATCTCGAAGAGGTACTGGTCTCTTCCGATGTCGGAGTAAAAACCACCCTGAATATTATAGAGCGTATTGAAGCCAGGGTGGCAAAAGATAAATACCTGAATACCGGCGAGCTGAATTCAATTCTTAAGGAAGAGATAGTCGCACTTCTTGAAAAGAATCAATTAGATACTGACCAGGACTTTTCTATATCAGGAAAAAAGACACCTTATGTAATTATGGTTGTAGGAGTCAATGGTGCAGGTAAAACCACTACCATTGCAAAGCTTGCATATCAGTTTAAACTGGCTGGGAAAAATGTACTCATTGGTGCGGCTGACACTTTCAGGGCTGCAGCAATCGACCAGCTTCAGATATGGGCCGACAGGGCAGGAGTGTCTCTTATAAAGCAGCAAATGGGGTCAGATCCTGCATCAGTTGCTTTCGATACTCTCAGATCAGCTGTATCAGCAGGATCAGATGTAGTAATAATTGACACAGCAGGCAGGCTTCATAACAAAATTAATCTCATGTCAGAATTATCGAAGATCAAAAGGGTCATGGAAAAGGTCATTCCGGATGCTCCCCATGAGGTACTTCTGGTGCTTGACGGATCAACCGGACAAAACGCATTTGAACAGGCAAAACAATTCACAGCCGCTACCAGTGTAACTGCTATGGCAATCACAAAACTCGACGGAACAGCGAAAGGCGGAGTGGTAATAGGTATTTCCGATCAGTTCAAAATTCCTGTTAAGTATATTGGTATCGGTGAGAAAATAGAAGATCTTCTTGTTTTTAACAGGTTCGATTTCGTTGAATCATTGTTCAGTTCAAAATAAAAGTTTTCTTTCCTTTGTGCACCTTGGTGAAATCCTTAGTGCACCTTTGTGGTAATAAATATTAACCACAAAGGATCACAAAGTCAAAACCATAAGTAACACAAAGGAAATAACTTCAATACGATTGATTTTCAATCAACTATATGAATTCCAAAAAAATAAATATTGTCACGCTGGGCTGCTCAAAGAATGTGGTTGATTCTGAGAAACTGCTGCAGCAATTTCATGCCGGCGGCTTCGAGGTGATCCACAATTCTGATGACACAGATGCCGGGACTGTCATTATCAATACCTGCGGATTCATAAACGACGCTAAAGAAGAAAGCGTCGATACAATTCTGAAGTACGTAAAAGCACAAAAATCAGGAGCAATCGAAAACCTGTACGTGATGGGTTGTCTGGCTGAACGCTATGCAGATGCTCTCAGGCATGAAATCCCTGAAGTGAAAAAATACTTCGGAGTAAACAATATGAGCGATATTCTCTCAGAACTTGGTGTCAATTACAGAAAAGAACTTTCAACGGAAAGAACTATATCCGGACCAGGCCACTATGCATACCTGAAAATTTCAGAAGGCTGTAACAGGGTTTGTGCTTTCTGTGTCATCCCGTTTATCCGTGGAAAATATATTTCACGTCGTGTTGAAGAACTGGTAAAAGAAGCGAATCAACTAGCAGGCAAAGGAGTTAAGGAACTTATTCTGATAGCACAGGATCTAAGTTATTATGGACTTGATATTTACAAAAGACAGGCTCTCCCGGAACTCATAAGTGAGCTTGTTAAAATTGAATCTATAGAATGGATCAGGTTGCATTATCTCTATCCGGCTAATTTTCCGAAGGAACTTATTCCGATAATAAGGCAAAACCCGAAAATCTGCAGGTACATAGATATACCTGTTCAGCATATAACCGACAATATGCTGAAACTCATGAAGAGATCACATAACAGGGAAGAAACTCTTGCTGTACTGAATCTTCTCAGAACCGAGCTCCCTGATGCTGTTATCAGAACTACTCTAATAGCCGGACACCCGGGCGAAACCGAAGAGGACTTCGAAGAACTCAAAGATTTTATAGGCACTTTCAGATTTGACAGGCTTGGAGTCTTTGCCTATTCGCATGAAGAAGATACTTTTTCCCATAAAAATTATAAAGACGACATCACTGAAGAGGTAAAAGAGTCAAGAGTAGCTGAACTTATGGAAATACAGCAGGGTATATCGGCCGAACTGAATGAACTGGCTACGGGCCGGACATTCAGGGTACTGATAGACAGGATTGAGGGTGATTATTTTGTTGGAAGAACCGAATATGATAGTCCGGAAATTGATCAGGAAGTTCTGATCAATTCTGTTTACAAACTTAAGCCTGGTAATTTTTATAATATACTAATTACCAGGGCGACAGAGTTTGATTTGTACGGGGAACCCGTATAAAAAAAAGGCTGCCATTACTGACAGCCTTTCTTTTATTATTCAGCCGGAGTATCGGTTTTTTCCGGCAGTTCTATTTTCTTCTTTTGAATTTTAATTTTAATCTCCGACTTGGCACTGTTAAAGCCGACATTTATAGTATCTCCCTCATGAAGATTGGCCTTGATCAGAACTTCAGCCATAGGATCCTCGAGATATTTCTGAATTGCCCTCTTAAGCGGCCGGGCTCCATAATTGGCATCAAATCCTCTTTCGGCGATAAAATCGCGTGCTGCGGTAGCTATTTTCAGCTGGTAGCCCAGCGATTTAACCCTGTCATATAGACCTCTCAGTTCAAGGTCGATGATTTTATTGATCTGCTCTTTCCCAAGTGAATTGAACATTATAACATCATCGATCCTGTTCAGGAACTCCGGAGCAAATGTTTTCTGTAATGCTTTCTGGAGGATACTCTTTGTCTGTTCATCCCTGGAAGCCTTTTTGGCGGCTGTATCAAAGCCAACTCCCGTACCAAATTCATTAATCTGGCGCGTGCCGATATTTGAGGTGAGAATTACAATAGTATTTCTGAAATCCACTCTTCTTCCCAGACTGTCAGTCAACTGGCCTTCGTCGAGAACCTGCAGCATGATGTGAAACACATCAGGGTGTGCTTTCTCAATTTCATCCATGAGAACTACAGAATATGGTTTTCTGCGGACTTTTTCAGTCAGCTGGCCACCCTCTTCGTATCCTACATATCCCGGAGGCGCTCCAACCAGGCGTGAAACAGAGAATTTTTCCATGTACTCACTCATATCGATCCTTACCAGATTATCTGTAGTGTCGAAGAGGAATTTTGCGAGTACCTTGGCAAGCTGTGTTTTTCCAACACCTGTCGGGCCAAGGAATATAAATGTTCCGATAGGTTTGTTGGGATCTTTTAATCCGGCCCTGTTTCTCTGTATCGATTTTACAACTTTAAGAATTGCTTCATCCTGTCCGATTACGCTTCCTTTCAGCTCATCAGCCATACTGAGCAGTCGGGTGCCTTCTGTCTGGGCAATTCTCTGAACCGGAACCCCGGTCATCATTGCTACAACCTCGGCTACCTTATCTTCATCAACAGTCTCACGGTTAATTGCCAGTTCCTTTTCCCATTTTTTCTTTTCCTGTTCAATCAGATCAAGCAGATCTTTTTCACGGTCGCGAAAACTGGCAGCTTTTTCAAAATTCTGATTCTTGACTGCCGACATTTTCTCCTTCTTGGTATCTTCAAGCTGTTTTTCGAGGAAGAGTATTTTTTCAGGAACAACAATATTTGAAATATGAACCCTTGAACCTGATTCATCGAGAGCGTCAATTGCCTTATCCGGGAGATGACGGTCAGAAATATATCTGTTGGTAAGCTTTACACAAGCCTCTATTGCTCCATCAGTATATATGACATTATGATGTTCTTCATATCTCTCTTTTATATTGTGCAGAATATGAATAGTCTCCTCTATAGAAGTTGGTTCAACAATAACTTTCTGAAATCTTCTCTCAAGAGCACCGTCTTTTTCTATATGCTGGCGGTATTCATCGAGGGTGGTGGCTCCGATACACTGTATTTCACCGCGCGCAAGCGCCGGTTTGAGCATGTTGGCTGCGTCGAGTGAGCCTGTTGCCCCTCCGGCGCCTACAATGGTATGAATCTCATCAATGAAGAGAATTATATTGTCATTCTTTGAGAGTTCATTAAGTATCGCTTTCATTCTCTCTTCAAACTGTCCGCGGTATTTTGTACCGGCAACAATAGATGCAAGATCAAGCGCAACAACCCTCTTATTGAAGAGAACTCTGGATACATTCTTCTTAATGATCCTCAAAGCCAGACCTTCTGCAATAGCAGATTTACCTACTCCGGGTTCGCCAATCAGGACAGGATTATTCTTTTTTCTGCGCGAAAGTATCTGAGCGAGTCTTTCAATCTCCCTTTCTCTTCCAACTACAGGATCGAGACGACCCTCTTCGGCAGCTTTTGTAAGATCGATACCAAAATTATCCAACACCGGAGTATCTGAAGATGATTTAGAAGAAGAAGAGGAGGAACCCTGTCCTTTTCCGGGACCGGCAAAACTCTGGCCTTCTTCATCCTCATCTCTCGGATAATCAGCTTTTGCTGATGGTGATTCTGTTTCAACCATTTTACGGACAGACTGATAGTCAACGTCCAGTTCAGAAAGAAACCTTGTCACCAGGGCATTCTCATCCTTAAGTATTGCGAGCAACAGGTGCTCAGTGTCTATAGTACTGCTTTTAAGAGCTTTCGCTTCAAGATAAACAAGTTTAAGTATTCGTTCCGTGCTTCTCAGCAGAGGTATAACCTCATGATCAGCCACAGGAACAGGGCTTTCAACTTTTATGCTTTTCTCCAGAGAACCCTTAAGAACCATAAGATCTATACCCTGATTCATGAGTATCTCTATTGCCACGCTCTCTCCATCCCTGAGTATGCCAAGGAATAAGTGTTCCGGACTTATATGACTGTTTCCCAATCGTATAGCCTCTTCCTTCGAATAACCCAGTATGTCTTTTACCCTTTGTGAAAATTGTGAATCCATGTTTTAAATTATCAATTGCAAATTTAATAAATCTTAACCGACATATTGTCAGATTAACCTTGACAAAACTACCTATAACTCATATTTCAAAGTTAAATCATAGATATTATCTATATGGCAATTTCCGTGCCCATTTATGAACAACGAATGTTAAAAATTCACCACTGCGAAAGCTCCAAAGTACGTAAATTTTGATTACTTTCGTAAATCAAAACCTTGACTTAAAGGTTTTTTAGTAAATACTTAATTAATAATCTGTTATGTCAGAGAGAGAGAGAATTATTAAGGTCAATATTGAGGAGGAGATGAAGTCTGCATACATCGACTATTCCATGTCGGTGATTGTATCCAGAGCTTTACCCGATGTGAGAGATGGCCTGAAACCTGTTCATCGCAGGGTACTTTTTGGAATGTCTGAACTTGGAGTCCTTTCTAATAAGCCATATAAGAAATCTGCAAGGATAGTGGGAGAGGTTCTTGGAAAATTCCACCCTCACGGTGATTCTTCAGTATATGAGGCGATGGTAAGAATGGCGCAGGAATGGTCATTGAGATACCCGCTGGTTGACGGACAGGGTAACTTTGGATCAGTTGACGGAGATAGTCCGGCGGCAATGAGGTACACTGAAGCCAGACTGAAGAGAATTGCTGAGGAGACACTTGCAGATATTGATAAAGATACTGTTGATTTCCAGCCAAACTTCGACGATTCACTGACTGAACCTTCTGTACTTCCTACAAGGATACCAAATCTCCTTGTTAACGGAGCATCAGGTATTGCGGTTGGTATGGCTACAAATATGCCTCCGCATAACCTTTCTGAAATCATTGATGCGACAATAGCATATATCGACAATAAGGAAATAACCACTGAGGAGCTTCTGCATTTTGTTAAAGGTCCTGACTTTCCGACAGGAGGAATAATTTACGGGGAGCAGGGTATCAGAGATACTATTGAAACCGGCAGAGGCAGGATCGTGGTTCGTGGAAAGACAGAAATTGAATTGACGCAATCAGGACGTGAATGCATAATTGTAACGGAGATTCCTTATATGGTCAACAAGGCCGAAATGATAAGGAAAATCGCGGATCTGATAAATGAGAAAAAGCTTGAGGGCATATCATATATAAATGATGAATCGGACCGCACTGGTATGCGTATCGTGATCATTCTGAAGAAAGATGCCAGCGCTAACGTGGTTCTCAATAATCTTTATAAGTTCTCATCACTTCAGACATCGTTCAGCGTCAATAACATAGCTCTGGTAAAGGGTCGTCCAAGAGTACTTAATACCAAGGATCTGATACATTACTTCGTTGATCACAGGCATGAAGTAGTAATCAGACGGACAAAATTTGACCTTGATCAGGCTGAGAAACGGGCACACATACTCGAAGGTTTAATTATTGCAAGCGACAATATTGACGAAGTAATTGCAATTATCAGAGGTTCCCAGACGCCAGATCTCGCAAGGGAAGGACTGATGAAGAGGTTCGGACTCTCTGAGATCCAGGCCAGGGCTATCGTGGAAATGCGTCTGCGTCAGCTTACTGGACTTGAACAGGAAAAACTGAGAGCTGAGTATAAAGAAGTAATGGAACTCATTGAATATCTGAAGAGTGTTCTTGCAAATATTGATCTTCAGATGAAAATTATTAAGGATGAACTTCTCGAGATTAAGGAAAAATACGGCGATAAAAGACGTACTCTTATAATTCCGAATGCAGAAGAATTTAATCCTGAAGATTTTTATGCCGATGATGAAATGGTCATTACCATATCGCATATGGGATATATTAAAAGAACTCCTCTTACAGAATTCAGAAGGCAAAACCGCGGAGGTACCGGAGCCAAAGGAGGAGCAACACGAGATGAGGACTTCATTGAGCATCTGTACATAGCAACCATGCATAATACTATGCTGTTCTTTACACGGAACGGTAAATGTTACTGGCTTAAAGTCTATGCAATTCCCGAAGGATCAAGAACTTCAAAGGGAAGAGCAATGCAGAATCTGATAAACATTGAACCTGATGATAATGTCAGGGCATTCATCAATGTGAAGAATCTGAATGATGAAGAATATATAAATAATAATTTCATTGTTCTTTGCACCACCAAAGGAATAATCAAGAAAACGTCTCTTGAAGCCTATTCCAGACCAAGGGTAAATGGTGTTAATGCCATAACCGTGAGGGAAGGAGACGAACTTCTTGAAGCGAGGATGACAAATGGACAGCATCATATTATGCTTGCAGTTAAATCGGGTCGCGCGATCCGCTTTCCTGAAGCATCGGTACGCCCAATGGGACGTACAGCATCAGGTGTGAGAGGAATCAAGCTTGCCAGCGAAAAAAATGATTTCGTTATCGGAATGATTACAGTTGAAAATAAGGAAAAGGATATCCTGGTTGTATCTGAAAAAGGCTACGGTAAAAGATCTGACATAGATGGTTACAGGATCACAAACAGAGGCGGAAAAGGAGTGAAGACGATAAATGTAACTGATAAAACAGGAACACTTATTGCTTTAAAAGATGTCACAGATAATCATGACCTTATGATAATTACTCAGTTTGGTAATATTCTCAGAAGCCCGGTTTCGGCTTTGAGGGTAATGGGAAGAGCGACTCAGGGCGTCCGACTGATAAATCTCAAGGAAAATGATATAATAGCTTCAGTAGCCTGTGTGCTTGTCAGTGAGGAAGATGAGGCGGATGGAGCAATTATTCCTGAAGAAAATAATAATGTTGAGGAAAATGGCAAAGAATTTGATGTTTAGTAAGTAATATTATAAATTTGGGAAATTTTTTTACAGACAACTTAATTAAATTAAAATTATAATCATGAAAAAGTTTTTATTGCTGATAGTAGCCGTTAGTATCTCATTTGGAGTTATGGCACAGAAAGGTAAGGTTACCAGTGCCCTCAGCTACATTGACCAGGGTATTCTAGACAAAGCTAAAGAAGCCATTGATCAGGCTCTGGCAAATGAGAGTACTAGCACCTGGGCCAATACTTATTTCGCAAAAGGTAAGCTTTGTCAGGCCTCATTCAGCTCTGACAATCCAAAATTCAAAACTTTGTATGCTGATCCACTCGGAGAAGCTTATGCAGCTTATGAAAAAGCAATGGAGCTTGACCCAAAAGGCGGAATTAAGAAGAAAATCATTACAGGTTTAGTTTATAATTCACTCGCTGTGAATTTCTATAATGCAGGAGGCACTAAATTCGAAGCTAAAGACTATGCAGGAGCTCTGAAAGATTTTGAAGCTCAGATCAAAATCACAGAAAGCGACAAATACGCAGGTGTAATTGACACAGGAATGTATTATAATGCAGGACTTGCCTCAGTTAATTCAGGGAAATATACCGATGCGGTGAAATATTTCCAGAAATGTGCTGATATGAAATACATGGGAATTACCCCGTATTTCCAGATGTCAGAAGCATATCTTAATATGGGAGATACCATTAAAGCTGAATCAACTCTTACAAGCCTTAAAGACAAATTTCCAAACGATAAGAACCTTAATCTCAACCTGATTGACCTTTATATTAAAGGCGGCAAAAACGAAGAGGCGCTGAAGTACCTTAAAATTGCCAAGGAAACTGATCCTACAAATTATGCATTATACTATGCAGGCGGAATTATCTACCTGAATCAGGGTAAAAACGATGAGGCTATCACGGAACTTACAAAATCTATTGAGCTGAAAGGCGATGTTTATGACACACAGTATGGTTGCGGTGCAGCTTATATCAATAAAGCAGCTGAGATGTTCAAGGTTGCAAATGATATCGTTGATATGAAAAAATACACCGAAGCTGTTGATCAGGCAAACGCTGTCTACGCAAAAGCGCTTCCATATATGGAAAAAGCTCTTGAGCTTAAACCAAACGATACTTATGCAATGGGACAGTGCAAAGAATTATACTACAGACTTAAGATGACTGATAAGTATAATGCTATCAAAGCAAGACTTGATGCTGCTGAGAAGAAATAATTCTTTTAAATTATATTCAAAAGGGATGCAATAAAGTTGCATCCTTTTTTTTTGATCATGTTGAAAGGGAAGAAGAAAATATGGCTGAATAACATTATTGCAATTCAATTCTAATTTATCCTATTTGACATAATATTAATTATAGGCTTTTAGTAGAGAATTTCCACCCAGCTTGCTGGTTGACATAAAATCAGATATAGAATGAGGCTTAGGCGAACTATCAATGCTAGAGATACATCGTAGCCGAATTCTATATCGGTACGATTTTATGTCAAAGGAAATTCTCCTATGCCTTAAGGATGTACCAGCTTGCTGGTTGACATCAACTTTTGTATTTTTACCGAAGCCTTCACAAAATAAAATGAATAAAACAAACGCCGCACGGTTACTCGATTCAAAAAATATCTCCTATGAAATGCTGTCATACGATGCAGATGAATCAGATCTCAGCGCTCATGCCGTGGCTTCAAAACTTGGACAGGATGTTGACCAGGTATTTAAAACCCTTGTATTACGAGGCGATAAAAACGGAATATTCATCTGTATCATACCAGGCAGCAAGGAACTGGATCTCAAAAAAGCAGCCAGAGCTTCGGGAAACAAGAATGCTGCAATGGTTCAGATGAAAGAGATCCTGGAACTTACCGGATATATCCGTGGCGGCTGCTCACCAGTCGGAATGAAGAAAAAATATCCTTCATATATTGACGAAAACTGCATACTTTATGACCAGATATATGTAAGCGCCGGAAATTTTCACCTGCCACCTACCCTGCTGCTAACATTATGTCAAATAGGCATCTGTTTTACTGATTTTCCCTGTAAATTTCAGCACATAATATATCCCGGTGAGAATAAGTATGAAAATCACCATTGCGCCCAGTTCTTTTAAAGGGAGATTGGATAATACCCAGATAATAACAATAGCCGAAAGTACAGGGATGAAATATCCTCCGGGAAGTACGTAAGAACCCTCCTCTGTCCGATGAATAATTCTGAATTTAATTACGGAAATAACAACTCCCAGATATATAAGCAGATAAGAAGCACTCGACAGCATTGCAAGCTGCTTGAATTCACCCGTTGACGCAAAAATAAATCCGAGACATGCGTAACTTATGATTGAAACATAAGGCGTCAGATATTCACTATGCACCCTAGCAAGGCCTTCTATGGGAATTACTCTGTCGCGGGCAGCAGCAAACAGCACCCTAGGCATATTAAGCACCATTCCGCTTATATTTCCAAACATTGAAAATGATGCTCCTATTATTACAAAAGTGGCGCCCGCCTCTCCTATCATTCTCCTGGCTGCTTCCGCCAGGGGTGCATTTCTGAAATCGGTTATTGAAGCTCCGAGAATTCCCTGCACAGTCAGTTGTATCAGGATATATAGTATTACCACTATTGTAATACTTAACATTATTCCTTTTGGGATCGTTTTTTTCGGGTTCC
>Ga0315272_10000981_pt1 | contig 14437 bp, 17 predicted proteins | sample C3_middle_MG_FD_203918 | JGI IMG/M metagenome (GOLD analysis project Ga0315272, IMG submission 203918) | Sediment microbial communities from Yellowstone Lake, YNP, Wyoming, USA - C3_middle | ecosystem: Environmental > Aquatic > Freshwater > Lake > Sediment | place: USA: Wyoming | collected...
TGTCGTTATCCTGCGCGGATAATGAGCAGTGTTTGTGTGGCCATGCTGGTCGCCGATCAATCCGATTCTGGTATGATGTGTCCAATGGGATTGACCGCCGACTGATGGAGAAACAAGGTGACCCGTCGTACAGACGATGCAGTACCTGCAACACCGCCTGACCGCTTCCCGGCTGACGCACCCGTCCAGTTACCGCTGGTGATGTTGCGCACGGATGGCGTTGTGCAGCTCGACTATAGCCCGTGTGACAGAATTACATTGCAGGCGGCTCAGTACGGCAACGCCCGTCACCGGGAGTTGCGCCCCGGATGCAAGTCGCCAGTATTGCTGACCGGTGGCAAGGTCGGAAATGTGGAATACAAGGCGCAACGTTTTGCATCAACGACGGATGTGCGTGACGTCACCTCTGCAGTCGCATTAGTTACTCACTCGTTCATGGAACGTCATCTGGCCAAGATGTTTATCATGTACCACCGTCCGCCGTATCCGGCGCGTGTTTTCAGCACCGAGTCCGAAGCGCTCGCCTGGTTACGCGGGTTCCTGCCGTCGTCAACCTAGGCAGGAACCAGGACGGAATGACCCCGGTCTTTTTAATAGGTTGCGGATACGTCGGGCAACGCGTTGCCCGACGCCTGCAGGCGAATGGGCATGTGGTGACGGCGCTGGCGCGCTCAGATGAAAGCCATGCATTGTTGCGTGCGCAGGGCTTGCAAGCGGTGCAGGGCGATCTCGATACTCCCGCTTCACTCACGGCTCTGCCGATGCAAGGGGCGATGGTCTATTATTTCGCGCCGCCACCTTCTTCCGGCACTACCGATCCGCGGATGAGGAATTTTCTGAATGCGATTGCTTCTGCATCGCGTCCGGCGCGCATCGTGCTGATCAGCACCAGCGGTGTGTACGGTGATTGTCATGGTGAATGGGTGACGGAAGATCGCCCGCCACAACCGATTGCGAAACGCGCGCATCGGCGTCTGGATGCGGAGCTGACATTGTCAGTCTGGGGCGACACCCATCACGTGCCGGTGGTCATTTTGCGCGTGCCCGGAATCTATGGCCCCGGCCGTTTGCCGGAGCATCGCCTGCGTGCCGGTGAGCCGGTGTTGTGTGAAGCAGAGTCGCCGTGGAGCAATCGCGTGCACATTGAGGATCTGGTGCGCGCCTGTCTCGCCGCCGGGGAATGCGGTCACACGAATACGGTATACAATGTCAGTGACGGGCATCCGACCACGATGACCGACTATTTCAACCGCGTGGCCGACGTGCTCGGGCTGAAGCGTCCGCCACAGATCACGCTCGCACAGGCACGAGCCGAGCTCAGCGAGGGCATGCAAACCTATCTCGCAGAATCGAAGCGCCTCGACAACCGACGCATGCGTGAGGAACTGGGTGTGGAGCCCCGCTATCCGGATCTCCCGCAAGGGCTGGCCGCCAGTGTTGCGACCGATGCGGACGGGTCGAGCGCGTAATCTGCGCACAGGTGACCGGCAAGGGAACAGGGGACGAGGTAGATATGCCGCAACTTCTTACATTGTCACGTGCCGCCCGGCTTGTGGGCGCAACGCGCGGCGCCTTGCAGAAGAAGATCAAGGATGGCGAGCTCCCGACTTTCGAGGGGATGGTGACCCCGGCAGACCTGTTGCGTGCCTATCCGCTGACACAGTTCGAGGACAATGCGCTTTTCGAGCGCCTGACGCAGATCAAGGATAGCGCCTTCAGTAAACGCATCCGCGAGCGCATCCTACCGGATCCGGAAGTGCTGGCGGTGCGACTTTCCGATCTTGGCCACGAGCTGGCCGAAGTCCGCGAGCAGTTTGCACGTTACCGTTCCGTCAGCGGCGAATGCGAACAACGACTGGCCGTGCTGGCCGCACACTTGCCGGGCGAGGCGGCCAAGGAAGTGGGGAAGCTGCGTGATTGGCTGCAAGCCGCGCTGACACGCGCCCCGGACGAGGTCGAATATCATCTGCTGGCGGCGAGGGAAAGTGCAATGCGTGTCATGGTTGCCCATGTGCTGGTAATGCCGAGCCAACGAGAATTCTTCGTGGAAGGCAGCGACACCTTGCTGGACGCGGCGCTGCGCGCCGGGTTGGCGCTCAACTACGGTTGCAGCAATGGCAACTGTGGCCTGTGCAAAGCGCGTATCGTTTCCGGACAGACGAAGAAGGTACGCAATCACGACTATGTATTGAATGAGACGGACAAGAATGCCGGTGTTGTGCTCATGTGCTCGCACACGGCCGTCAACGATCTTGAGATTGAAGCGGAGGAAGCCGGCAGCGCGCAGGAGATACCGCTGCAGCAGATCGCGGCCCGCGTGAAGGCGGTCGAGCGGCTCTCGGATGATCTGGTGCTGCTGCATCTGCAAACACCGCGCACGCGCCGTCTGCGTTTCCTCGCTGGCCAGTCTGTAACGCTGCAGCTGGCTGAAACCGCGCCCGTCGATTATCCGGTGGCCAGTTGCCCATGCGATGATCGCAACCTGCAATTTCACGTACCGCGTACGCCTGGCGACCCGTTCGCCGACCAGGTATTTCAGGTTCTGAAGAGTGGCGACACCATGAATATCCTTGGCCCGCATGGTGAATTCGTGCTGCGCGAAGACTCTCCGCGCAAGCTTGTATTCATTGCCTGGGATACCGGTTTTGCCCCGATCAAGAGCCTCATCGAGCATGCCATGGCGCTGGATGTGGCCGAGTCCCTGCATCTCTATTGGCTGGCGCCGCAAGGGCGCGGTCATTACCTCAGCAACTTGTGCCGCGCATGGAGCGACGCACTCGATAATTTCCATTTCACGCCGATCGAATTGCCATCGACTGCGATCGAAGATGCCGGACGTTTCAGGGCGGAATTGCAGCGCGTGGCAATCGACCATCCGGACTTGCGTGACTGTGATGTCTATGTAGCCGGCACCAAGACATTGCAGGATGCGGCCCGCGCATTTCTGCTTGCCAAGGGCCTGCCCGCAGAACAGTTGGTACTCGGATATCCGCACTGACGATCTGCTTCGAACTCCGCAGCGCCTGAATTACCCTGGCATCAGCGTGAAGTGCGGAGTCCCCAACAAGCAGGCGCAGTTATGCGCCAGTCAAAAATGCCATCCCTGGTTTCGGAAGTCACTTTTTTTCCGCGCACATGCCTGTCATGGTTGCGGCCGTTCTCTCTTTTGGCCCAATGTTTGCATGGTTCAGCACCAAGTCAGGTCTGTCCAATTCCAGATGCTGGTCCAGGTCGCGCGGGTCACCGCGAACTGGGGTCTGGTGGTGCCGTGGGCACGAATAGAGAGACCATTGCGGCGCCTGTGCTGGGGGAACAACTGTCGGATATGCGACAAAGAATCAATCCATGCAGATCATAGTCCAGTCTCAAATGAAGCATTTCTGCAGGCTGCTGGTGTGCACAGCCTGTTGCCTGCTGCCTCTTTCCACTATGGCACAGGCCGGTCATTCGGTTGAAACGGAAATCCGCCTGGGTTCCGTCGCCATGGATATTCCAGCCGAGATGTACCGCCGTCTTTCGCCACTCACAAAATATTTGTCGGATACGCTTAAGCGTCCGGTGACGCTCAAGTTGTCTGCCAACATGCCGGCAGCCATCGACGAAGTGTCCAAAGGCAATGTCGAGCTTGCCTACCTGACACCGGTGGCTTACCTCAAGGCACGGGAGAAGGGCGAGGTGCAGCTCTTGGTCAAGACGCTCACGAACGGAAATGCCTCGTTCCGGTTGATGATTGCGGTGCGTGAAGATAGTCCCATACGGCGCATCCAGGATTTGAAGGGCAAGAGCTTTGCTTTTGGCGACAAGGCGGCGATTCTGCAACGCGCGGTGGTAGTGGGTGCTGGCATGCCGCTGGAAAACCTGGGCGAATACAAATTTATCGGCCACTACGACAACATTGCCAAGGGCGTGGCCAATGACGATTTTGACGCCGGCATTCTCAAGGACACGACAGCCAACGACTGGAAACACAAGGGGCTGCGAATTCTGCACAGTTCGCCGCCGCTGCCGCCCTACAACATCGTCGCCAGCAAGAATGTGGACGCCGGGTTGCTCAAGCAGATCCGCCAGGCGTTCCTGGCTTTGGACAGCAAAGACCCGATGCACAAAAAAGTGATTCAGGCGCTGGATGACGAATACAGCGGCTTTGTACCGGCCAGCGACGCGGACTACGACGTGGTGCGCCAGCTGATCGCGCCGTTCGAAGAGAAGAAATAAACGCCGCCAGCGCGGCGTTTGATTCTAGCTGGCGGTCTTGTCCTTGCGGATCATGGCGTACGCCGAGTGGTTATGGATGGATTCGAAGTTCTCTGATTCCACCACATAGGCGTCGATGCGTTCATCCGCGTTAAGTTGTGCGGCCACGTCGCGCACCATGTCTTCCACGAATTTCGGATTCTCATAGGCGTGCTCAGTGACGAATTTTTCATCCGGACGCTTGAGCAGCCCGTACAGCTCGCAGCTCGCCTGCTTTTCCACCAGATCGATCAGGTCTTCGACCCAGACGAATGTATTCGCGCGCACTGCGATGGTGACGTGCGAGCGCTGGTTGTGGGCGCCGTACTTGGAGATTTCCTTCGAGCACGGACACAGGCTGGTGACTGGCACCACGACCTTGATGGTCATGCTGTCATGGCTGCCGTTGATCTCGCCGATGAAGCTCACCTGGTAATCCATCAGGCTTTTTACACCCGATACCGGTGCCGCCTTGTTGATGAAGTAGGGAAAGCCCATCTCGATGTGGCCGCGCTCGGCTTCCAGGCGCTTGCGCATTTCGGTGAGCATGTCCTTGAAGGACTCCACCGAGATTTCCATGTCGTGGCTGTTCAGAATCTCCACGAAGCGCGACATGTGCGTGCCCTTGAAGTTGTGCGGCAGCTCCACGTACATATTGAAGTTGGCGATGGTGTGCTGCACGCCCTGCGAGCGATCCTTCACCAGCACCGGGTGGCGGATGTCCTTGATGCCGACCTTGTCGATGGCGATATGCCGGATATCCGGCTTGTTCTGGACGTCGGCGATCTCAACGACTTTGGTTTTGGGTGTCTGTGAGGTGCTCATGCGGGGGCTCCCAGGTCCCGGCAACGCATAACCGGGAGTAGTTGACTAACGCGGTCAAGTTTAACCAGTTTCAGCGCGGGGCGCAAGCCGCGGCGGGGCGACACGCAAAATAGCACGGCGCATGCCTTCAATGTCGAGGCCGCATTCGGCCAGCAACTCGGCACGTTCGCCGTGTTCGACAAAGCGATCGGGCAGGCCAAGGTTGAGGCAGGCCACCTGCAGGCTCGCCGCGGCGAGGCACTCAAGTACGGCGCTGCCAGCGCCACCCTGGAGGGCATTCTCCTCTACGGTCACAAGCAATTCATGTGTGTGCCCCAGTTCCAGCACCAGATCGCGGTCGAGCGGCTTGACGAAGCGCATGTTCACCACGGTCGCATTCAACGCTTCGCCCACCGTGAGCGCCGTATCCAGCAACGTGCCGAAGGCCAGGATGGCGATGCCACGACCGTTACGACGGATTTCAGCCTTGCCGACCGGCAGGGTCGTCAGTTCCGGATCGATGGCCACACCTTTGCCGGTGGCGCGTGGATAGCGCACTGCCGCCGGGCCCTTTAACTGGAAAGCGGTGCTGAGCATCTGCCGCATTTCGTTTTCATCGGATGGTGTCATCACCGTCATGTTCGGCAGGCAACGTAAATAGGATAGATCGAAGCTGCCGGCATGGGTCGGACCGTCCGGGCCGACCAGTCCGCCGCGATCGACCGCGAGCAACACCGGCAAATCCTGCAGGCAGATGTCATGGATCAGCTGATCGTAGGCACGCTGCAGAAAGGTTGAATAAATCGCCACCACCGGCCGGTAGCCCTCAGCCGCCAGTCCGGCGGCGAAGGTGAGGGCGTGCTGCTCGGCGATGCCAACGTCGTAATAACGTTTCGGGAAGCGCTCGGAGAATGCCACCAGCCCGGAACCCTCGCGCATCGCCGGGGTGACGGCGATGAGACGCGGATCGGATTCGGCCATGTCGCACAGCCACTCGCCGAACACCGCCGTGTAACTCTTGCCGGCCGACTTTTTTTCCATCTTGCCGGTAGCGCGGTCGAATGGCGTCACACCGTGATACACGCACGGATCGCCCTCGGCCGGCTCGTAACCCTTGCCCTTGCGCGTGACCACGTGCAGAAAGCGCGGGCCGGTCAGCTTGCGCAGGTTGCGCAGGGTCGAAAGCAGGGTGTGCAGATCGTGGCCGTCGATTGGGCCGTAGTAGTTGAAGCCCATTTCCTCGAACAAGGTGCTCGGCGTCACCATGCCCTTCATGTGTTCCTCGGCGCGCTTGGCGAGTTCCCACATGGGCGGAATGGTGGAGAGCACGGTCTTCGAGCCCTCGCGCATGCTGGTGTACACCTTGCCGGAGAGTATGCGCGCCAGGTAATTAGACATGGCGCCGACATTCGGCGAGATCGACATGTCGTTATCGTTCAGGATGACCAGCAGGTTAGCGTCCATGTTGCCGGCGTTGTTGAGCGCCTCGTAGGCCATGCCGCCGGAGAGCGCACCATCGCCGATCACCGCGATCACCTGCCGGTCGGAACCTTCGCGCGCCGCGGCCACCGCCATGCCAAGCGCGGCGCTTACCGAGGTCGAGGCGTGACCGACGCCGAAGGTGTCATACAGACTTTCTTCGCGACGCGGAAAACCGGAGAGCCCATTCTTCTGGCGCAGTGTGGACATGCGCGCGCGCCGGCCGGTCAGGATCTTGTGTGGGTAGGTCTGGTGGCCCACATCCCACACCAGGCGATCATCCGGCGTGTTGAACACATAGTGCAGGGCAATGGTGAGCTCGACGGTGCCGAGACCGGCGGACAGGTGGCCGCCGGTCTGGCTGACGGTCTCGATAAGAAAATGGCGCAGCTCGTCCGCAAGCCGCGGCAGGTCGGCTTCATCGAGGCGGCGCAGGTCGTCTGGCAGGTTGACCTGGTCCAGCAGAGCGGTGTCGCGAGGCGCGCGCATCAATGGGTCCGGTCCAGGATGAAATCGGCAATTTCGCCGAGGAGCTTCCCATTATCCCCCAAAGACCGCAGGCTTTCGAGCGCCGTCGCGTGCTGTTCCCGGGCCAGGGCCCGGGCGCGCTCCAGGCCGAGCAGGGACGGGTAGGTGGGTTTGACCTGTTTCTGGTCGCTGCCCTGTGGTTTTCCCAGGGTCGCGGTATCGCCCTCAACGTCCAATATGTCATCAGTAATCTGAAAGGCCAGTCCGATGGCGCGGGCGTAGGCGTCAAGCTGTGTCCGCCGGTCAGCATCAATGTTGGGTGCGGCCAAGGTGCCGAGCGCCACGGCGGCACGAATCAGGGCCCCGGTCTTGCGCGCGTGCATGTCTTCAAGCCCGGCAAGTGTCAACGGTTTGCCGACAGCACCGAGATCAATGGCCTGGCCTCCGGCCATGCCGGCGCTTCCGGAGGCCTGCGCGAGATGGGCGAGCATGGCTAGTCGCTGCAGTGGGTCGATGGCGAGCACCGGATCGCGAGCGAGCAGCTCAAATGCAAGCGTCTGCAGGGCATCGCCTGCCAGGATGGCCGTGGCCTCGTCGAAAGCCTTGTGACAGGTGGGCTTGCCGCGCCGCAGGTCGTCGTCGTCCATGGCCGGCAGGTCGTCGTGCACCAGCGAATAGGCATGCACCAGTTCGAGCGCGCAGGCCGGCACATCGAGTACCTCCGGGCGCGCGCCGAGCGCCTCGCCGGTCGCGTACACCAGCACCGCACGCAGGCGCTTGCCGCCACCCAGCGTGGCATAGCGCATGGCGGCGTGCAGCCGGCGCGGTTCGGTGTCGGCCGGTGGCAGGCGATGGTCGAGAGCGGTTTCGATGCGCGCGCTGGCGCGTGCAAGATAGTCGGGAAGACGTTTCAATTTAGAGAAAGCAGGCTTGCGCTAGAAAGTCGTTTTAGTCTTGTTCATCGGTGCCGGGCACGATGCGCGCCTCGCCATTCTGGACGAGGAGCTTATCCACGCGTTGCTCGGCCTCTTTGAGGCCCTGCTGACAGGTGCGGGTCAGCTCGATACCGCGCTGAAACGCGGCGAGCGCCTCTTCCAGGCTCTGTTCGCCGGACTCCATTTTTTCAACGATTTTCTCAAGCTCGGTGAGCGCAGCCTCGAAGTCGGGCAGGGCGGATTTTTTAGGCACGGTGCATCTCGGGGGTGGCAGAATGCCGGAACGCTAGCGCAGGCGGGCGCATGGCGTCAATGTGCGCTGCAGCAAAAAAAGGGCCGCGCGCGGCGGCCCTTTTGCTTTGCTTGGTGGAGGCGGCGGGAATCGAACCCGCGTCCGCAAGCCCTACATCACTGGTTCTACATGCGTAGTCTGTCTTTTATTTGACGCGCCGCCCTCCGGCAGACAGGGTGATGGCGCGCTTAGCCTGCTTGGATTTAACGCCGTCTCAACAGGCACGAGCCGACGCGGTCCCGAAGAGTCGACCCCTCAATCCCGGCTTACGGGCGCGGCGTGGGTGAGAGGCTAGCGGGGATTAAGCCGCTAGAGCGTAGTTGTCGTCGTTGGCAACTATATGTTTGCAGCTGGATTTACGAGGAACTCTGCACCTCGGCATGCCCCAGGGATTTCGAAACCCACGTCGAAGCCGTGTCGCCCCCAGATACTGTACTCAGTGTAGCCGATTCACCACTCCACGACACCATGTTGGCGGTGTACGCAGGTACGACGTCGGCAACTGGTACGTTAGATGGGGGCATGACGAATGCGTTCCAAGATTGTTTTCCGGATAGCCGCCCGATTTTCCGGTCAATGACCCGGCCCGGATGATCGATTACAGTGTCCCGACGCGGTGTATGTCTGTACCCCTGCGCGCGCAAACCACCTGTTTGGGCGGTGTTTGCGGTCTTTGGCCGCGGTACCCGGAACTTTGATCACGATCAATGACATCAAATCCCGGATGGATACAATTTCCTGCGTAGTTGGGAAATTAATTCTTAAATCGGAGGGACACAGCCATGAATAGCGCACATGAGACACAAGCCGCCAAAGAAAGAGTGATCCGGGATTTCAAGGCGGTGGTGACGGACACTGAAGAGTTGCTCAAGGCCACGGCCAATCAGACGGGCGACAGGATTTCCGCAGCGCGGGCGCGCATGGAGGAAAGCCTGGCAGCCACCAAGAAGCAGCTTGCCGAGCTGGAGGAGAATATGATCGAGAAGGCCAAGGCAGCGGCACAGGCGACCGATCAGCTGGTGCACGAGAATCCGTGGAAGTCTGTGGGAATTGCCGCCGCGGTGGGCCTGTTACTGGGGATGCTGATTCACCGTCGTGACTGATCGCGATCCGGAAGCCGGCCACAGCCCGGGTTTGCTGACATCGCTGCAGCGGTTGATGGCGACGCTGTTGGAGATCCTGCAGACGCGGGTCGAGATTATTGCGACCGAGTTCGAAGAAGAACGGGTGCGGCTGCGGGAGCTGGTGATGTTCGGCATTTTGACGCTGTTTTTCGTCAGCATCGGATTTGCACTGCTTACGCTGTTTGTCGTCGCGTTGTACTGGGATACCCACCGCGTTGCAGTGCTGGGCGGGGTGGCCTTCTTGTATCTGGGGCTGGGCGGACTCACCGGCATCATTTTATACCGCCGGCTCAAGTGCCGCCCCCGGCTTTTTTCCACAACCCTGTCCGAGTTGGCAAAGGACCGGGACAAGCTCGGTTCCGGGCCATGAATGCGCGGTTGACAGCCATCACCCGGCGCCGGGCAGAGTTGGTGGCGCAGGCAGCCGCACAGCGCAGCGAGATGGGCCGGTGGATTCAGCCGTGGCAGACACCGCTTGCGTTCGTGGACCGCGGGATCGAACTGGTGCGGCGTGTCAGGTCGAATCCACTCGCCCTCGTTGCCGGTGTGCTGCTGCTGTTTCGTCTGGGATCCGGCCATTGGCAAGTGTGGGCCGGACGTTTGTGGACGGGCTGGCAGATATATCAATCGCTGCACAATCGGCCAGCGCGCCCGCGCGACTGAGACGCACGCTCCTTATTGTTCAATGTGAAGTGAATGCATCACGGTTTTGTCCAGCGGCGCGTCCGGGCCGGGATGCGAGGTCGCCCCCGGCTGTAGGACAATCCGGAGTCAGCGTGATTTGATGGCGCGCGCCAGCTCGCGATCCGACTCGCGCTCCTTGATGCTCGCACGCTTGTCGTGTGCCTGTTTGCCTTTGGCCAGACCGATCTCAAGCTTGGCCTTGCCCTGCTTCCAGTAAAGCGCCAGTGGCACCAGCGTGTAACCTTTGCGCTCAACCGAGCCGACCAGTTTGCTGATCTCATCGCGGTGCAACAGCAGCTTGCGCTTGCGCACCGGATCGGGATGGATGTGAGTCGATGCCGAGGGCAGCGGCGAGACGTGTGAGCCGATGAGGAAGATCTCGCCATTTTCCACCACCACGTACGCCTCCTTGAGCTGCGCGCGTCCGGCACGCATGCTTTTCACCTCCCAGCCGTGCAGGACCATGCCAGCCTCGAACTTCTGCTCGATAAAGTAATCGTGCCAGGCCTTGCGGTTCTGGGCGATCTGGGCGGGTGCGGATTTGTCGGTTTTCTTCGACATGCGCTATGGTTGGCCGGCGGTAGGTGCGCGTGAGCAGTTGACTATTATAATGCCAAGACGAACGAAGCGTAGCTGGTCTTATTCACTTTGTGCCGACAAAGACGTGCTCGGGCTTCTTTTCTAATGCAAGACGTACGCAGCGAAGCTCGACTTATGAACTTTGTTCCGACAAAGACATGATCGGACTTCAGAATGAACTGGTCGTTGAACACCGGGAGGAATCCGGCCTGCGGGCCGCGTGAACGATGAGCGGCAAAAAAGCAGGGAAAACAGTTCTCGAAAGCTGGTCGTCGCCATGGATGTTTGTGCTGGCGTCAGCCGGTTTTGTGGTCGGCCTCAAGAACATCTGGCAGTTCCCGCATCATCTTGCGCTGTACGGTGGCAGTGCGTTCCTGCTTGCCTATGTCTTTTTCCTGCTGTTGCTGGGTGTGCCGATGCTCATGACACAGATCATGCTGGGGCGCCTCGGACACGCCTCGCCGGTGAAAGGGATCGCGACCCTTGCCAGCCGTGTGCATGCGGCGCGCTTGTGGCGATGGGCAGGGGCTGCCAGCGTGTTGGCCGGTTTCCTGGTGTATTCGTATTATGTTGTGGTGGCCGGCTGGATTCTCGCCTACGCCACGCGCGCTGCCAGCGGCACCCTGAATGGCTTGACCTCCGAAGGTGCGGCCAGTGTTTTCATGGCGCTGGTCAAGGATCCGGAGAAGCAGCTCTTCTGGCACAGCCTGTTTGTATTGCTGACCATGCTGACCGTGGCGGGCGGTGTGCGCGCCGGGCTTGAACGCGTGGCCCGCTATGCCGTGCCGCTGATCTTCTTGCTGCTGCTGTTGCTGGTTGGCTACGCCGCGGGCAGCGGTTCGTTCCGGCTCGGTTCCGAATATTTTCTGCGCACGGATTTTTCCCAGCTCGGCACGGATGGCGTGCTGGTGGCGATGGGCGATGCATTTTTCAGTCTCGGTCTCGGCGTCGGCACTTTCATGATGTATGGCGCCTATCTGCCACGGACCAGGTCGGTCTTCCGGCTCGCCGTGTATGTGGTGCTGGCGGACCTGGTGGCTGGCCTGCTCGCCGGTTTTGCGGTCTTTCCGGTGCTGTTTGCCGGCGGCGGCCTGTCGGCGGCCGGACCGGGACTGGTGTTCCAGTCACTGGCGGTCGCCTTCGACCCGCTGCCGCTCGGTGCCTTGATGCGCACGATCCTGTTCGTATTGCTGATCCTGGTGGCATGGATGTCGACCATCGGCCTGGCCGAGCCCGTGGTGGCGTGGCTGGTGGAGAGTCGCAAGTTCACGCGTGCCCGCGCGGCCGCGTGGACCGGCGCGGCTGCCTGGGCGGTCGGTGTCACGTGTATTCTGTCGCTCAATTTCTGGGCTTTTTCGTTTTCGATGTTCGGTGTCACGCGCACGCTCGGGCTTTTCGACGTTCTGATTATTCTTACCTCGTTCGTGCTGTTGCCGCTGGTCGGATTGATGCTGGTCCTGTTCGCCGGCTGGGTGCTGCGCCCTGAGACAACGCGCGATGCATTGGCGATTGCGTCACCCTGCATGCACGATATCTGGCTTTGGCTCAACCGGCTGGTCATTCCGGCATTGCTGGTGGTCCTGTTTTTCGCCGTGCGCCTGTTCCTGTGACGGCCATCCACAAATCTGCCCTGGTTCCGTACGGCGCTGGTGAGATGTATGCGCTGGTTGCCGACATCGAAGCGTATGGAAAATTTCTCCCGTGGTGCGGCGGCGCGCGCATTGTGACGCGCGATGCCGACAGCGTGACGGCCGCGATCGACATCGCCTATCACGGTGTGCACAAGACCTTCACCACCCGCAACCGGCTGGAGCCCGGCCATGTCATGGAATTGCAGCTGGTGGATGGGCCGTTCAAATATTTGCAAGGCCACTGGCGCTTCGATGAGCTGGACGACAGGGCCTGCAAGGTGTCGCTTGATCTGAAATTCGAATTTTCCAACCGCCTGCTCGCCTTTGCGGTCGGCCCGGTGTTCAGCAACATTGCCAACGGACTGGTTGACAGTTTTCACCGCCGCGCCGAGCAGATCTATGGCAGGCGCTGATGTGATCGATGTGGAGGTCGCCTATGCCGCAGCGCAGCGCCAGGTCGTTAAAACGGTGACCCTGCCGGCCGGCAGCAACGTGGAGACGGCAATCCGCGCCAGCGGCCTGCTCGATGAATTCGCGGAGATTGATCTGTCCCGGCAGCGCGTCGGCGTGTTCGGCGAGTTCGTGCAGCTGGATGAATGCCTGCACGGCGGGGAACGTGTGGAGATTTATCGTGCGTTGATGGCCGATCCGAAAGAGACACGCCGCCGTCGCGCCAAAGCAAGAAAACGGCGCTGAAGTTTTGCTTCAGCGCGGGGCGCCGATGCTGTTGGTCCCGCCAGCGCCGTTCCCGCTGTCTGGCACGGTGAGCGCAGCCGGCGCGAGATCGCCTTCGGCGCGCACCAGCGCATCATTGCGGAAATACAGTGCGAGATGTTGCGCAGTGACTTTTTCGCCCGCTTGACTCAAGGAATAGACGTAATCCCAGCGTTCCGGATGGAAGCTGTCTGATACCGACGGGCTGCCGAGCAGCAGGCGCACTTGGCGCTTGGTCATGCCGGCTTTCAGGCTGGCCAGCATTTCCGTCGTCAACAGGGTGCCTTGCTGAACCTCAGGTTTGTAGAGCAGATTACAGCCGGCCAGCAGTGTGACCAGCAGCAACAGGATTGGAAGGGTAGGGCGCATCGGATTATGAAATAATAACGCGTCTGATTTACACTGCACCCATCTTATCCCAAGCCGTCGCTGTCGGCCATGGGCGCGACCACCGTGGACGGGGGAAGTGCCGGGCGCGAAGCCGTCAGTGAATGAGGTTTCCTTCACTGGACAAACGCAGCTGCAGTTTCCCGGCCGACCGGCTACAAAGGATGACGCCATGAAAGACAGCAACGATCTCAAAAAGGCCGGACTCAAGGCCACGCTGCCACGTCTGAAAATCCTTGGTATTCTCGAGGATGCCAAGACGCGCCACATGACCGCCGAGGATGTGTACAAGGCCATGCTCGCCACCGGAGAGGAAGTCGGGCTCGCGACCGTGTACCGGGTGCTCACCCAGTTCGAATCGGCCGGGCTCGTCATGCGTCACAACTTCGAGGGCGGGCGCGCTGTGTTCGAAATGAACCAGGGCCACCACCACGACCACATGGTGTGCGTGGAGTGCGCCAAGGTGTTCGAGTTCAACGATCCGGCCATCGAAGAGCGCCAGCGCAAGGTGGCGGAGAAGGCCGGGTTCGTGATGGAAGAACACTCCCTGTACATTTACGGAATGTGCGACGGTATGAAGAAGCACGGGAAGTGCTCGAAAAAGCAGACGTGAGTGCGGAGTCCAGAGTTTTGAGTCTTTGGTTCGTGACTCAGGATTTCAGTTCTTTCAATACCGCCGTCTCATCACAGTTGTTGTACTTGTAGCATTTCACGCACGCCCCCCAGACTTTCTCCGGCAGCGTGTCCATGGACACGGTCTGGAAACCGAGTTTGTGGAAGAAGGTCGGTACGTACGTGAGCGCCATGAGGCGTTTCAGGCCGATGCGGCGCGCCTCGTCAGTGATGCGCTCGACCAGCAGACGGCCGAGGCCGCGCCGCTCGTGTGTCTCGTCCACCACCAGGCTGCGCACTTCGCCCAGGTCCTCGGTGAAGATTTCCAGCGCTGCGCAAGCCACCACCTTGCCGCCGATCTCGATCACGAAGAAATCACGCAGGTGCCGATAGAGTTCACTGAAGGTGCGTGGCAACAGGTTGCCCTTGGCGGCGTAGATTTCGAGCAGGTGATGAATGGTCGGCACGTCGCCGATTGCCGCCGGTCGAATGGTC
>Ga0315272_10000982_pt1 | contig 14428 bp, 15 predicted proteins | sample C3_middle_MG_FD_203918 | JGI IMG/M metagenome (GOLD analysis project Ga0315272, IMG submission 203918) | Sediment microbial communities from Yellowstone Lake, YNP, Wyoming, USA - C3_middle | ecosystem: Environmental > Aquatic > Freshwater > Lake > Sediment | place: USA: Wyoming | collected...
GCTGCAAGATGCCATAGGCAAGGAGAAAAAATAGTTACACCCGCGCGAGACTCAAGTTGAATCGAGGATGGTTCAATCTTGAATCGGGGGCAAAAAAAACGCGCCGAGGCGCGTTTTTTTTCCTATCAGGCTAGAGTTTTTGTGCGTGCATGAAGTTATCGAATTGCGCTTCAGTGAAGCGGAACCAGAGGTTTTCTTCACGCTGGAACTCAGCGTAATCAGCGTAAATTTTCTTCCATGCCGGGTTTTTGGCGCTCAAATCCGCGTAGATCGACTGAGTGATTTTGAACGCCGTATCCATCACGGCTTTCGGGAACGGCAGCACCTTGGTGCCCGATGCCACCAGGCGCTTCAAGGCCGCCGGGTTGCGCGAATCGTACCGCGCTTGCATGGAAGTGTGAGCGAAAGCAGCGGCACATTCGACGATGGACTTGTTGTCGGCCGAGAGTGCGTTGTAGGCTGCCGTATTGCAGTACAGCGACAGTTGCGGACCACCCTCCCACCAGCCGGGGTAGTAGTAGTACTTGGCCACTTTGTTGAAGCCCAGTTTTTCGTCGTCATAGGGACCGACCCATTCAACCGCGTCGATGGTGCCTTTTTCCAGCGCCTGGTAAATCTCGCCGCCGGCCAGCGTCTGTGGCACCACACCCATTTGTGCACACACGGCACCTGCCAGATTGGAAATGCGCATCTTCAGGCCTTTCAAGTCGGCCAGACCCTTGATTTCCTTGCGATACCAGCCGCCCATTTGGGCGCCGGTGTTGCCCATCGGGAAGTTGACGATGTTGTAGTTGGAATAAAACTCGCGCAGCAGCTTCAAACCATTGCCGTCGTACATCCAGGCCGTCATCTGACGGCTGTTCAGACCAAACGGAATCGCACAGTCGATCGAGAAAGTCGGATCCTTGCCGTAAAAATAATAAGGGGCGGTATGCGCGCATTCCACGGTACCTTGCTGCACGCCATCCACCACGCCAAAGGCAGGCATCAGCTCGCCACCCGCATGCACGGAAATAGTGAACTTGCCACCCGACATTTCGCCGACTTTTTTGGCAAAAATTTCAGCCGAACCGAAAATGGTGTCCAGCGATTTGGGGAAACTCGAAGCCAGCCGCCAGCGGATGGCAGCGCCTTGCGCGTGCACCGCAGGCGCAGCGCCAGCGGCCAACACGCCAGCAATGCCGGCGTGTTTGATGAGAGAACGACGATCCATTTGATTTTCTCCTGCAGTTGTAGAAAAAATATCGGCGTGCCGCAAAGCACAACGACGACTCATAAAACAGTCACGGCATATTGTAGGAACTATTGGAGGAACCTATGGGCGGCAGCGGTGAGGGTTTTCCCTTGCGGGGCAGACCGCCAAGCGGTTCTGAGCCCTTGCGGGGCTGACCGCCCGACGGTCCTGAGGCCTTGTGGGCAGACCTTTTCGTCATCGCGAGGCGGCCAGCCGCGGCGATCCATGGCGGCGCATCACCGCATGGACGGCTTCGCCATGCTCGCAATGACGGCATGAACAACGACGCCATGACGATTCAAACCACCGCCTTAAACAGCGCCTGTCCGGGCGTCAACAAACCGGCGAAACGTTTGACAATCGAGGCCTCAATGCCAACCGCATCAAGCCCCTGCAAGGCCAGTAATTTAGCCGGGTCACCATGCTCAATGAACTGATCGCACAGCCCCAGTTGCAACACCGGCAACTGCACTGCGTCCGCTTGCAGCGCCTCCAGCACGGCACTGCCCGCACCGCCCATGATGGCGCCCTCTTCCAGCGTCACCAGCGCCTCATGACCAGCGGCCACCTCGCGCAGCAGCGCCAGGTCCAGCGGCTTGGCCCAACGCATGTTGACCACCGTGGCGTCAAGCTTGTCGGCGGCCTCCAACGCCGGGTACAACAAGGTGCCAAAAACCAGTATGGCCAGGGTTTTCCCAACGCGCCGGATTTCACCTTTTCCGAACGGCAGTGCTTCCAGCCCGGCCTGTACTGCAACACCGGCACCGGCACCGCGCGGGTAACGCACCGCCACCGGGTGGTTCTGCGCAAAGGCGGTACTGAGCAACTGGCGACACTCGTTTTCATCGGCCGGGCAGGCCAGGCTGATGTTGGGGATGCAACGCAGATAGGCGATGTCGTAGGCCCCGGCATGGGTCGCACCATCGGCACCCACCAAGCCGGCGCGATCCAGCGCAAACACCACCGGCAGATTTTGAATCGCCACATCGTGAATCAACTGGTCGTAGGCGCGCTGCAAAAAAGTGGAGTAAATCGCCACCACCGGTTTCAACCCTTCACAAGCCAGTCCGGCTGCAAAAGTGACGGCGTGTTGCTCGGCAATGCCCACATCGAAATAGCGCGCCGGAAAGCGTTGTTCGAATTCCACCAGCCCTGAGCCCTCGCGCATGGCGGGGGTAATGCCGACCAGGCGCGGGTCCAGCGCAGCCATGTCACACAACCACTGGCCAAAGACCTGGGTAAAGGTCTGCCGGGTCTTTGCCAGCGTCTTTGGCAAACCAAGCACCGGGTCAAACTTGCCCGGGCCGTGGTAGGCCACCGGGTCGGCTTCGGCCAACTTGTAGCCCTGGCCTTTCTTGGTGACCACGTGCAAAAACTGCGGGCCTTTGAGGTGCTTGATGTTTTCCAACGTGGGAATGAGCGAATCAAGATCGTGGCCGTCGATCGGGCCGATGTAATTGAAGCCAAACTTTTCAAACAGCGTGGCCGGCGCCACCATGCCTTTGGCGCTTTCCTCAATCCGCTTGGCCAACTCAAACAGGGGCGGTGCGGCTTTGAGCACGGTCTTGCCGACGTTCTTGGCAGCTGCATAAAATTGGCCGCTCATGAGCTTGGCCAGATGACGGTTGAGCGCACCCACCGGTGGGCTGATGCTCATGTCGTTGTCGTTCAAGATAACCAGCAGGTTGCAGTCGGCAACACCGGCATTGTTGAGCGCCTCAAAGGCCATGCCGGCAGTCATGGCACCATCGCCAATGACGGCAATCGCGCGGCGTTCTTCGCCCTTGAGTTTGGCCGCCAGCGCCATACCCAAAGCAGCCGAAATGGACGTGCTCGAATGCGCCGTGCCAAACGCGTCACAGTCGCTCTCGCCGCGTTGCGGGAAACCACTCAAGCCACCCAACTGGCGCAACGAGGCCATACGTTCGCGCCGCCCCGTGAGAATTTTGTGCGAATAGGTCTGATGGCCTACGTCCCACACCAGCCTGTCATGCGGCGTATTGAAGACGTAATGCAGCGCCACCGTAAGCTCGACCGTACCCAGGTTGGAACTGAGGTGACCACCGGTTTGCGAAACGCTGTCGAGCAGATAAGCGCGCAGTTCGGCAACCAGCGTGTCCAACTGCGAACGTGCCAGCAGACGCAGGTCAAAAGGGTTGTTGATGGTTTGCAGCAACGGATAAAATTTGTTTGACATATGTTTTTTCTACAGCCAACAGCGCTTACCGGGCAAGGGCTGTTGGCCCATTTGAATGAAATAATTTGTGGTCTGTCTGGCTTGACTGGGCACCCTCAACTGACACGGTTCACCACCATGTTCGCCAAACCTTGCAACGCCAGGGTGTTGCTCAAACCGCTGCCCGCCAGATCGGCCAGGGCTTGCGCGTACAGCTCTTGTGCATAGGCGGCCGAGCGCTCCAACCCGAGCAGTGACACATACGTAGGTTTGCCATGATCGGCATCCTTGCCTGGCGTTTTGCCAAGCGTGGCTGAATCGGCCGTCACATCCAGAATATCATCGACCACTTGAAACGCCAGACCGATGGCGCCGCCGTAGGATTCAAGCGCGGCGTGCGCCTGGGCTGTCACCTTGCCACAAGCGGCGCCCATCATCACGCTGGCTTGCAACAAAGCGCCGGTCTTGAGGCGGTGCATCTGACGCAACTGGTTTTCGTTGAGCGCCACACCGACGCTGGCCAAATCGATCGCCTGACCACCTGCCATACCGGCACTGCCGGCGGCACGCGCCAGCAGACGGCACAAATGAGCTTGTTGTTCGGTGGACATGCCCTCATCGGGCGTTAACAATTCAAACGCCAGGGCCTGCAAAGCATCGCCCGCCAGCAAGGCTCGGGCCTCGCCAAACTTCACGTGCACGGTGGCCTTGCCACGCCGCAACACGTCGTTGTCCATGCACGGCAAGTCATCGTGCACCAGGGAATAGGCATGAATCAGCTCAACCGCGCAAGCCGCCCGCAGCGCAGCTTCATGGGCTCCGGTGGGCTCTGCCAATGAGCTGCCGACCGCCTGCGCCGCCGCCAGCACCAGCAACGGCCGCAGTCGTTTGCCGCCATCGAGCACGGCGTAACGCATGGCGGCGACCAGATCGGCGGGTGCGTGATGGCCGGCCGTGGCGTTCGTCTCGGCGCTGACCCAAAGCGCCAGTGCGCGTTCAACACGGTCCAGTTGGACGCTGCTCCAGGCACCCAGGTCAAAGGCGGCGGACTTCACTCGGGCGTCCATGTTTTGAGCGTGCCTTGGTCGAGCACCTTGATCTGGTCTTCGACCGCTTCCAGCCGGTCACGGCAGAATTTGAGCAAGACCGCACCGCGCTGATACTGTGACAGCAGTTGCTCCAGCGGCAGATCGCCCGACTCGAGCCGCGCCAGCAGTTGCTCAAGCTCTTGCAGCGCGGTCTCATAACTGAGCGGGTCAACGACAACAGGTTTGGCGGCAGAGACCATGGATGGATTCATTGGGTAAATGCAAAGTTCGATTTTAGGCGCACGGGCACCGCAGCCTACAATGAAACTTGATCTCCTCTCTGGAACGCGATAATCTGACCGAACGCCGCAACAAGTCGTGGCAACGCTGCGCGGCCTCCAATGAAACGCCGCCTGCTGCCGGGTCGCACCCAGTCTCAACATCAACTCGAAATCCGATTTCCATGCAAGCATTCTGGATGGTTCTGGCCTCTTTCTTCTTTGCCAGCATGGGTGTCGGCGTCAAGGTGGCAGCCGGCAGTTTCAACACCTTCGAGCTGGTGTTTTACCGCGGCGTGGTGAGCGTGATTTTCATAGCGCTGGTGCTGCGTGCCCGTGGCACGCCCCTGCGTACCTCGGTGCCCATGATGCACGCCTGGCGCACCGGCATTGGTGTGCTGGCGATGGGCTCGTGGTTTTACGCCATCGCTCATTTGCCGCTGGCCACCGCCATGACGCTCAACTACATGAGCGGGGTCTGGGTGGCAGCCTTTATTGCGGGTGGTGCCCTGATGTACGGGAAAGCCGCACGCCAGGGGCCCTTGCTGGCCACCGTGCTGACGGGTTTTGCCGGTGTGGTGATCATGCTGCGCCCGACCATAGACCAGCATCAACTCTTTGCCGGGCTCATAGGTTTGCTCTCTGGCATGGGTTCCGCCTTGGCTTACTTGCAGGTCACAGCGCTGGCCAAGGCAGGCGAGCCCGAAGGCCGCACGGTGTTCTATTTTTCGATCGGCGCCACCCTTGCCGGTGGCGTTGGCATTGCTTTTACCGGCCTGACTGCCTGGTCTGCGGTAAGCTGGCAAGCCGCCACCTGGCTGATTCCGATTGGTGTGCTGGCATCGCTGGGCCAATGGTGCATGACCCGCGCCTACAGCCGGGGTTCAACCCTGCTGGTGGCCAATCTGCAGTATGCCGGCATTGTGTTTGCCGCTTTCTACAGCCTGCTGCTGTTCGGCGACCAGATACCTCTGATCGGCTGGGCCGGTATGGGCCTGATTGTGGCGAGCGGCCTGGCAGCCACCGTGCTGCGCGCTCGCATCCTGCCTGGCACACCGGCAGAAGAACATTGAAAAACCAAAATCCTGCAGGACAGACCGCAGCTACCAATCGAAAAACTTGTGGGACAGACCGTAGTACGCGAAGCGACAAGCTCTGTCCCCAACAAATTGTCAGATGTCGGCTTTCTGCCAGCTCTGTCCCCAACTAAACTGATACTTTGCGGGACAGACCGCAGCTACGCGAAGCGAGCCAGCTCTGTCCCCAACCATTTAGGAATGCCCCATGTACACCACCCTGATTTCCGCCACCCAACTACAGGCACTTCTCGCCAGCGAGCAGCCAGTGATGGTGTTTGACTGTAGTTTTGAGTTGATGACAGCGGGCGCGGGCGATCTGCAATACCAGCAGGCGCACATCGCTGGTGCGGTGCGCGCCGATCTGGATCGGCACCTGAGCAGCCAGGATACGTCAACTGCCGCATCGGGTGGCCGCCATCCGCTGCCCGCACGCGAAACCTTCGCGGCATGGCTCTCAAGTATCGGCTTTACCAACACCATGCAGGCTGTCGTCTATGACCGCCAGGGTGCCAACTACTGTGGACGCCTATGGTGGCTGCTGAAATGGGTTGGCCACGAAGACGTGGCGCTGCTCGATGGCGGCTGGCAAGCATGGCAAGACGCTGGCGGTGCAACACAGGGCGGCACGGGCACGCCAACCCACGCGGGTACTTTCGTGTTAACGCCTGCCAGAACGGCACTCATAGCCACGGCAACCCTTGCAAAACAACTGGGACAATCGACCCAAACCATCATCGATGCCCGCAGTACGCCGCGCTTTCGAGGCGAGGTGGAGCCGCTGGATCCGGTGGCCGGGCACATCCCGGGCGCCTTGAACCGTCCGTTCAACCTGAACCTTGACCCTGACGGCAAGTTCAAACCAGCCGCCCAACTGCGTGCCGAATTTGAAACCCTGCTGGCTGGTCGCGCCCCGGCGACGGTGGTGAATCATTGCGGCAGCGGTGTCAGCGCGGTGCCCAATATCATTGCGATGGAAATCGCCGGCCTGGGGCGCAGCGCCTTGTACGCCGGCAGTTGGAGCGAGTGGTGCAGCGATCCGGCGCGGCCCACGGCGCAGGGTTGATAGTTCAACTGTTCAACCGTGCGCCAAAGCGCTCACCCAGGTAACCAGCGCGACCCCCCCCATCAGCCAGGCAATCTGCGCGGTGGTTTGGCGTGCACTCAAGCGGGTTTGCAACTGGGGTATCAAATCAGCCAGCGCCACATAGATAAAACTGCTGCTGGCAACCACCAGAAAATACGGCAAATAGCCATGCAGACGGTCCACCAGCCAGTAACCTGCCAGTCCGCCCAAGGCGGTCACCGCACCGGCCAGCGACACCTTGACCATCGCCGCCTGTCGGTTGTTGACCCCGGTTCGCAACACCATCAAGTCGCCCATGTGATGCGGCACTTCGTGCGCGAGCACCGCCAGCGAGGCGATCACACCCAGGCGCAGGTCGGCCATGAAGGCCGAGGCAATCAACACCCCATCGCCGAAACAATGCACACTGTCACCCGTCAGCACGGCCCAGGCACCGGCTTTGGGCGCATGCTGGTGCGCATGCGGGTGGGCAGCCGGCTTGTCAGGGTGCGCCTGCTCCGCCCCCGATTCATGGTGATGTTCATGCCCGTGATGCCATAACTCGACCTTGTCGAGCAAAAAGAAAAAAATCAGCCCCGCCAGCAGTGTGAAAAACAAATCATGGGCACTGAGCTGGCTCTCAAACGCTTCCGGCAGCAAATGCATGAACGCCGTTGCCAGCAATGCGCCCGCTGCCAGGCTCAGCATGTGCTGCGTATAGCGCGCCAGCACGCCAAAACTCAAAAGCGCCGCCAGCCACACGCTGCCGATGCCGGCAGTCAGGGTACCGATCACAATTGCTATAAAAATCATTGCTATGTTCGCCTGTTCATTAAGAAACCAGATCGCAGGAATTTGGTCAAGACCCTGCGGTGTTCATCTTAGCAAGCGTGTCAAGTGGGCGCGCCGGATTTCGCCAGGCCCCTAGGCAGCATCGTGGCGACCCGTGGACAACCCATGTTGAAGTCACCTTGGAAATATTGCATCCGACCACAACCCCGCTATAATTCAACGCTTTGCTGGCAAACCCCCGCTGCCTGATCAACTTTTTAGCGGGGAACAAACGCACGATGCCCGTCAACTGCCCGATCTTCCTTTGACGCGATTCTGCATATTTTGGACAACATTATTTAATGACAACCATCCGTGTAAAAGATAACGAACCTTTTGACGTCGCGCTGCGTCGCTTCAAGCGCACTATTGAAAAACTCGGCCTTTTGACTGACTTGCGGGCCCGCGAGTTCTACGAAAAGCCCACCGCTGAACGCAAACGCAAGAAAGCCGCCGCCGTCAAACGCAACTACAAGCGCATTCGCGCCATGCAGTTGCCCAAAAAAATGTACTGATCCAGCGAGCCGTAACAGGCTCTGGACTTGGGTTGAAACCCAAACAAAAAGCTCGCCGAGCACGCTCGGGCGGGCTTTTTTTGCATTGGGGTCACTGCAATAATTTTGTCATTGCGAGTCGCCCTTCTCGTCATTGCGAGCGCAGCGCGGCAATCGCAATGACGAAAATTTGAACTTGTTGAAGTTCCCGATATGATCTCCATCCATATCAAGAAAGAAAGATCATGACTCTCAAAGACCGCGTCACCGAAGATATGAAAACCGCCATGCGGGCGCACGACAGCACTCGTCTGGGCACCATTCGCCTGCTGCTGGCTGCCGCCAAGCAAAAAGAGGTGGATGAACGCGTGGTGCTCGACGACACCATGATGGTGGCGATTGTTGACAAGCTCATCAAGCAGCGCAAAGACTCGGTCACCGCCTTCACCCAAGCCAATCGCATGGACCTGGCGGACAAGGAATCAGCCGAGATCATCGTGCTGGAGGCTTACCTGCCGCAGCGTCTGAGTGCCGAAGAAGTGGCAACTGCGGTAAGAGCCATAGTGACCGAACTCGGCGCCAACGGGCCGGGCGACATGGGCAAGGTGATGGGCGCAGTCAAGACCCGCCTGGCTGGCAAGGCCGAGATGGGGCAACTCTCAGCCGCAGTCAAAGCCGCGCTCGCAACTTAGAACTTGTCCTTAACTCCCGGCCACTTTCATCCGGTTCACCAGCATGGAGCCAATCGTCTTGGCACCATAGGTGTAGCTGTCAGCGCCGACGGCCGTGATCCCTTTAAGCATGGCCTTCATATTGCCGGCAATGGTGATCTCTTGCACCGGGTAAGCGATACGGCCTTTTTCCACCCAGAAGCCGCTGGCCCCGCGCGAGTAGTCACCGGTGACGTAGTTCAAGCCGCTGCCCATCAACTCGGTCACCAACAAACCGGTACCGAGTTTTTGCAGCATGGCCTCCAGGTCATCACCCGCGCGCGTCAGGCGCGATGTCAAAACAAGATTGTGCGAACCGCCCGCGTTGCCGGTGGTTTTCATGCCCAGCTTGCGGGCTGAATAACTGCCCAGAAAATAACCTTGCACACGCCCGGCTTCGACCACCTGACGCGCATGAACCCGCACGCCTTCATCATCAAACGGCGAACTGCCTTTGCCGCGTTTGATAAACGGGTCTTCCAAAATATCAATGTGGCTGGGCAGCACCCGTTGGCCCAGCGAATCAAGCAAAAATGAACTCTTGCGGTAGAGCGCGCCGCCGCTGATGGCCTGCACCAAGTTGCCCAGCAAACCGGCGGCCAGTGGTGACTCAAACAGTACCGGGCACACGGTGGTGGCAATCTTGCGCGCGTTCAAGCGGCTCAAAGCGCGCTCGGCGGCATAACGGCCCACTGCTTCTGGCGCGGCCAGTTGATCGGCGTTGCGCTCGGAGCTGTACCAGGAATCGCGCTGCATGCCGCCGCCCTTACCGGCTATCGGCGACACCGACAAAGAGTGCCGCGAGCTGGCATAGCCGCCCCTGAAACCATGGCTGTGCGCACTGAAAAAATGCGCCTGCTGCATGGACACAGCCGCCCCTTCGCTGTTGCTGATGCGCTTGTCCGTTTGCAAAGCCGCCGATTCACAAGTCATGGCCATTTGTGCCGCCTGCTCGCTGTCAATCGTCCATGGGAAAAACAATTCCAGGTCGCTGCGCTGCTCTGCGGGCTGCGCCACGTCCTGAAAATCCGGCAACGCAGCAAACGGATCTTCGGCCGTGAAGCGCGCAATGTCATAGGCGGCCTGCACGGTCTGTTCAATGGCCGCGTTGGAAAAGTCGGAGGTACTGGCATTGCCTCGACGCTGGCCGATATAGACCGTCACACCGAGCGACTTGTCGCGGTTGCGTTCCACATTTTCCAATTCGCCCATGCGCACCGACACGCTCAGGCCACAGCCTTCGGACGCCTCGGCACCGGCATCGCTGGCGCCCAGTTTTTTGGCGTGCGCCATGGCGCGATCCACCAATTCTTCAAAAAAAGCGCGGCTGTAACTAAAGCCCTGATCAGCGCCAGGCTGGACCGGGATTGTGTTCTGGGTGGTGTTTGGTTTCTTCATACGGACGGCTATGATACCCAGGCTATGTCACGTAAACTAAAAAAAGGCTATTTTGTTCGCGGAGAGTTCGTTGCCGAGGGCAGCGAACGCGATCTTGAGCTCAAACGCGAGCTCAAGGGAACCGACGAACAAAGCCGCACCGACCTCAAGCGCGAAAGCACTGAATTGCAAAAACTCGGCGAGGATCTGCTCACGCTGCGCGCCGACTTGATGGCGCGGCTGGACCTGACCGAAAAGCTCAAGGATGCCGTGCTGGAAGCCAAACGCATCACCAACTTCGAAGGCAAACGCCGCCAGATGCAGTTTATTGGCAAACTGATGCGGTTGGTGGATCCAGCCGTGCTGGAGACCGTTCGCACCGCGCTTGACGAGCAAAATAATGGCTCCGCGCAGGAGAACCTTGTCTTGCATTTGGCCGAGACCTGGCGTGATCGCCTGTTGGCCGATGAAAATGCCTTTGGCCAGTGGCTCGAGCAATGCCCGGCGACCGACACCCAGCAACTGCGCGCCCTGATTCGTCAGGCCCGCAAAGATGCCAAGCCCGAAAAACCCGGCGCAGCCGTGCGCCACGGCCGTGCCTACCGCGATATTTTTCTGATCGTGCGTGAACAGCTCGGCAGCGCTGAGGCACCGTCGGTGTGAGCCGGCAATCCCCACTATGACTTCTTCCACACCACCACCGTTAGCCGCCATCAAAATTGGCATCGTCTCGATCAGCGACCGTGCTTCCAGCGGCGTCTATGTTGATCAGGGCCTGCCTGCCCTGCAAGACTGGCTGATGCGTGCGCTGAAGAATCCGCTGCAGTTTGAACCCCGGCTGATCCCCGACGAACAGGCAGCCATCAGCGCCACGCTGATAGAGCTGACGGGTGCCGGTTGCGCGCTGGTACTCACCACGGGCGGCACCGGCCCGGCGCTGCGCGATGTCACACCCGAGGCCACACTGGCAGTGGCACACAAGCAAATGCCGGGTTTTGGCGAACAGATGAGGCAAATCAGCCTGAGGTTTGTGCCGACCGCCATTTTGTCGCGCCAGGTGGCGGTGATCCGGGAGCAGACGCTGATCATCAACCTGCCCGGGCAACCCAAGGCGATTGCCGAAACGCTTGAAGGGCTGCGCGACCCTGATGGCAACATCATCATGGCCGGCATCTTTGCCGCTGTGCCTTACTGCATCGACCTGATAGGCGGGCCCTACATCGAAACCGTTGAAGCGGTGTGCAAAGCGTTCCGGCCCAAGTCGGCAATCCGACCCGGCGCTGTGACGACTTGAGGCAAAGGGATTGCCGCGTCGCTGCCCGCCACGGCCGTTGCGGCCTCGCGGCTAAAGGCTGATACCTCGCAAGGACGGATTGAAGTGAGTTATTTGCCCACCAACTGATTGAGCTTCTCGGCCTCGAAGTGCTCGCTCAAGGCCGCGTCGCGGGGCACGCAATCCGGGTCATTGACCGAACGCTTGGCCTGCAAGGTCTCGATCGCTTTCCATAATATTGAAATCTGGTGTTCCTGCGTGGCCGCGTTGTCGATCAGACCGCGCATGGCCTGGCTGAGCGGGTCGTCATTTTGGGTGACACCGTAGGCTGAAAAACCCATTTTTGAAGCCGCCTCTTCACGCTTGACATCCAACTCGGCCACTATGATGCGGGCCGGATTGCCCACTGCGGTGGCACCGGCCGGCACCGGTTTGGTGACCACCGCGTTCGACCCCACCTTGGCTCCATCACCCACGGTAAAGCCGCCCAGCACCTGCGCGCCGGCACCGACCACCACGCTGCGGCCCAGCGTCGGGTGGCGCTTGACGCCCTTGTAGAGCGAGGTGCCGCCCAGCGTGACGCCCTGGTAAATGGTGCAGCCGTCGCCGATCTCGGCGGTCTCGCCCACCACCACCCCCATGGCGTGGTCAAAAAAAACGCGTTCCCCAATCTTGGCACCGGGGTGGATTTCAATGCCGGTCAGAAAACGGGTAATGTGCGAAATAAAGCGCCCCAGCCATTTGAAGCCATGAACCCAGCACCAATGCGCCGGACGATGCAGCAGCACCGCGTGCAACCCGGGGTAACAGGTCAGCACCTCCCAAGCGCTGCGCGCCGCCGGATCGCGCTCGAGAATGCATTGAATATCGGAGCGAAGTCTGGAAAACATGTTGGAAGTCTAGCAGTCTGCAGCACAGGGGTCGTGACCCTCATGATGCCAGGGTTGAGGTCACACGGCACCTTTGTCCATCATTTTGGCAATGCCGCGCAAAATGTGAATTTCGTCCTGTGTCAACGCTGCCCGGTTGAACAGTTGGTTCAGGCGCGGCATCAATTTTTTGGGCGCTTGCGGATCCAGAAAACCAATGGCTTGCAGCGACCGCTCCAAGTGCGCCAACATGCCAGCCACTTGTTGCGCATCCGCCAGCGCCGACTCGACTGGCGCCGCCTGCACCGGGTAAGCCCCCAGCGCCAGTCGCCATTCGTAGGCAATCACCTGCAAAGCCGCTCCCAGGTTAAGGGAACCAAACTTGGGATCGCTGGGAATGTTCAGGCAAACGTGGCAGCGGTACACATCTTCGTTGCGCATGCCAAAGCGTTCGCAGCCAAACAAGAACGCCACGCCAGCGGGGGCCAGCGCCGACTCGGTTTTCACGAGTGCCTCGAAATGCGCGCGCGGCGTCAGCGTCGGCGGGCCAAAGTCGCGCGGTGTCATGGCGGTAGCGCACAGGTGCGTCATGCCGTCGAGTGCCTCATCCAGCGTGGCCACAATGCGGGCGTTTTTAAGCACGTCGAGCGCACCGCTGGCGCGTTGGATGGTTTCCTCCCGGTTGAGCACATTCGCCCAGCGCGGAGCCACCAGCACCAGGTCACCAAAGCCCATGGTTTTCATGGCGCGGGCAGCAGCGCCCACATTGCCGGCGTGACTGGTGTTGATCAGGACAAATCGTGTTTGCATGGGCTTGAAAATTCGTAAATCACCGGGCCGGATAAAATCGCCCTATTGTCGCCGCCTGCATCGCCGGGGTGGTACTTTTCGTCATCGCGAGGCCGCAGGCCGTGGCGATCCATGACCCCCGAAACCATGGACTGCCGCGCTGCGCTCGCAGTGACGCAATCTGATTCAAGCTTCGTCACACAAACATATAAGATTATCCATGTCCCCTAATCTTCATCCCATGATCAACGTCGCCGTCAAAGCGGCGCGCACCGCCGGTGCCATCATCAACCGGGCGGCGCTCGACGTTGAAGCACTGCGCATCTCGCAAAAACAGGTGAACGATTTTGTCACCGACGTTGATCAGGCCGCCGAGCAGGCCATCATCGAGACCTTGCTGAGCGCCTACCCCGGTCACGCCATCTGGGCCGAGGAATCGGGACGGGAGCACGGCGCCCAGGACTCTGAATTTGTCTGGATCATCGACCCGCTGGATGGCACCACCAATTTCATCCACGGTTTTCCCGTTTATTGCGTCAGCATTGCGCTGGCGGTCAAGGGCAAGATCGAGCAGGCGGTCGTTTACGACCCCAGTCGCAACGACTTGTTCACCGCCACCAAAGGGCGCGGCGCTTATTTGAACGACCGCCGTCTGCGCGTCTCCAAGCGCATCCGCCTGCACGAGTGCCTGATCTCCACCGGTTTCCCGTTTCGCGCCGGTGACGACTTCAACACCTACCTGAAAATGTTGGCTGAGGTGATGCCGCGCACAGCCGGGCTGCGCCGCCCCGGTGCAGCAGCGCTTGATCTGGCCTACGTAGCGGCCGGTTTTACCGATGGCTTTTTTGAGTCCGGCCTGCAAGCCTGGGACGTGGCAGCCGGCTCTCTGCTGGTGACCGAGGCCGGCGGGCTGATCGGCAATTTCACCGGCGAAGCTGATTTTCTGGAACAAAGAGAATGCATGGCGGGCAGCCCCAAGATCTATGGCCAGTTGGTTACTCTTCTGGGCAAATACAGCAAATTTGCCACTGCCGCTGACAAAGCGCTCGTGCGCCAGAGCGGTGCCGCACTTGATCCAACCGCCAACGGGTAATTGCCCAGGGCACAGCAAGATGACCAGCACCGCGGACTTTCTCATCATCGGTGGCGGCATAGCCGGCGCTTCGGTTGGCTACTGGTTGGCGCCCCACGGCCGCGTCATACTGCTTGAACGTGAATCCCAACCGG
>Ga0315272_10000983_pt1 | contig 14423 bp, 10 predicted proteins | sample C3_middle_MG_FD_203918 | JGI IMG/M metagenome (GOLD analysis project Ga0315272, IMG submission 203918) | Sediment microbial communities from Yellowstone Lake, YNP, Wyoming, USA - C3_middle | ecosystem: Environmental > Aquatic > Freshwater > Lake > Sediment | place: USA: Wyoming | collected...
AACTCGGCCTCAGCCTCCCGGAACGCTTCGAATTCACCCGCAAATGTAGTGGAGACTCGGCGGTAGCCTGAACTGATTCTGAACGACTTAACCCAACCTCGGGCGCTCTCGTGACGAACTTGGGCTAGCGGAAGATGTAGATCTATCTTTGGCTGAAGCGGAGATAGCGATTCGGAATGCGGCGGGCGCAGCAAGTTTGAGATGGGCACCGGCTTCAGGTCAAGGCGGGAAACGCTGCTCGATGAGCATGGCGCGGGGGCACCCGCCTCCGCGCCATGCCTGGAGGGCTACAACCGGTAAGGCGCGCGCATGTCGCGGCTCAACAGCTTCGCCGCTTCGGCGTCGCCGATGATCTCGAACTTCTTCGGATCCCAATGGATCTTGCGTCCGGTCAACATCGCGATCTGGCCCAGCCAGCCCGGCGTTGCCGAATGCATGGCCACGCTGGCGGGTGTCAGCGTCTTACCGCGGCTCTTCACGCACTCGATGAACTCTTCGTAGTGGCCGTGCTCGCCGCCGTTGTTCTTCAGATGGATTTCGTTTTCGCCGATCTTTTCATCGAGCAACGCCTTCGGACTGGCGTCGATCTTGCCGCGATCGACGTACATCCAGCCCTTCTCGCCGATCCACTTTGTCCCGGGCAGGATTTCGGGATAACCGCCGGCGATGACCATGGTCGTGCCGTCGGGATATGTGCAGTGCACTTTGTACTTCTTCGCCGCGTTGAAGAGATCCGTGCGCGGCGGGTATTCTCCCACGCCTTCCACCTCGACCGGACCGTTGTCGTCCCAGCCCATGCCCCAATGGGCGATATCGACATGGTGGCCGATCCAGTCCATCAACTGGCCCCCACCGTAGTCAAGATTCCAGCGCCAATTGACGTGCACGCGCGCCTCGCAGTACGGCGCTTCGGGCGCCGGGCCAAGCCAGCGGTCGTAGAACAGCGTCTTCGGCGGGTCGGTGACCTTCATCTGGCGCTCCGGGTCTTTGAGGGCGTAGAAGCCGGAGGGCAAGCCGACTTCAATCGACTTCACCTTGCCGATGCGTCCATTGCGGACGAGCTCGCAGGCCTGATGAAAATTGGACACCGAGCGCTGCCAGCTTCCGGTCTGCCAGACGCAGCCCTGGCGCTGCGATTCCTCGACCATCATCAGGCCTTCGTGGAAGGTGTGGGCGAGGGGCTTCTCGCAGTAGATGTCCTTCTTCGCGCGCGCGGCCTGCACGGCGATGAGCGCGTGCCAGTGGTCCGGCACGGCGATGCTGACGGCGTCAATGTCGCGCCGCATCAGGACCTCTTCGAAAGCATGGTAGGCGGTGCAGCCCTGGTCGCCGTGGGCCTTGTCGATGAAGGCCTTTGCATCGGTGAGGTGCGTGTCGTCGATATCGCACACCGCGACAGTCTGCGCTCCCTTGACCTTCAGGAAATCTTTCACGTGGCCGTCGAAGCCCATCCAGCCCAGCCCGATGTTGGCGACGGTCACGCGGTCGCTGGGCGCCGTGGCGCCGCCACGTCCCAGGGCCGAGGCTTTCACGATCATCGGTGCGCCGGCCGCGGCCAGCGCGGCACCCTGCAACCACTGTCTGCGAGTCTTCATTGAATGAACTCCCGTGCTACCGAATTGTTCCGTGCTCCGTCTGTCATCATACCCGTCCGGGAGCGGTAGAGTTTTGGAGCGGCGGCCCGAAGGGAGTCGGGACGGTCCGCCGGGCCACGTATGGGAATGAAAGTGGCCGGAGCGTGGTGGGACAGACTTCAGTCTGCAGATCGGTTTCAGCCGGTCTCTCCGGCGAGTCTTGCGCGCGCTGAAGCCCCGCGCAGAATGAATTCTGCCCGACCACGCAGGCCAAGACTTTCGCGTGAGTCGTCGTTGTTCCATGCGTGACCCCTCTCCTACGTTCGGGGGGCTGTGCCGCCGAGCGGGCGCTGTTGCGTTTGTCGCCGCTCGGCGCCTTAGTTCTTCGTGAGCTTCTCGTAGACCAGGGCCGCCGCGGCGACGTCCTGCACGCCCAAGCCGAGCGATTCGAAGATCGTGATGCCCTCGGGCCGCGTGAATTCGGCAGCCGCCGCGATGTTGCCCATTTCCATCAAGGGGAGACTGTCCCACTCGCTCTGCGGGACGGCCAGCAACAGATCACCGGCCTCGGCCTTGGCCTGCTCCAACGAGTCCAGCGCAATGAGCGAGGCGCGCCGCACCAGTTCCGTGGGGATCTCCCGGCGGCCGGCCTGATTGGATCCCGACGCATTCACGTGCGCGCCGGCCTCTACCCATGCGTCGTCGAGCACCGGGTCCTTGGCGTACGTGGCTGTGATCACGATCTGCGCGCCGCGCACGCACTCTTCGGCTGACGCCGCGGCGGCCGCTTCCACGCCGAATGCCTGGCCCACCTTAGCCGCGAAGGCTTCGCGATTGGCGGCCTTGCGGCTGTAAACGCTGACGCGCCGCACTTTCCTGACAGCGAGGACTGCCTCCAGTTGGGTCCAGGCCTGGAACCCGGAGCCGATTAGAGCGACCTTCTCGACTTCAGCCGGAGCGAGCAGAGCGCTGGCCGCGCCGGAAGCGGCGCCCGTGCGGATCTGGCCCAGGTGGTTGGCTTCGATCAGCGCCAGCGGCTCCGCACTCTCCGCGTTGTAGAGCAGCACGTGAAAGTACATCGCGCCCTTTTTCACGTTGGTGGCGTAGATCTTGGTCCCCAGGTATCCGCCCCAGGCGCCGGCCAGCTGGTGCATCACGGTGCCGGTGGGCAGGAACAGCCGGCGGCGCGGCACGTTGAGCGCGTCGCCGCGGCCGAGGCTCGCGAAGCAATCGCGCATCCGCTGGATGCACTCGCCCATAGGAAGAAGTTCGAGCACCTGTTGTTCGGAGATTTGCAGCATGGTTGTTCCTGTGTCTATGATCGCGTGCCTGAGCCGGGAGCGTCACAGAGCGCCCACATGGGGCGCGGAGGCGCAAGACGGCATGAACGCCCGCCGGGCCTGGACGGGACTTTTGAGAGAACCGGTGCCCGCGGCGCGTGGCCGGCGGTCACTCGAAAGTCGCGGTTCGCGTGGCGGGGCAGAGTTCATTCCGCGTGGGGCTTCAGCGCGCGAGAGACTCGCCGGAGAGACCGGCTGAAGGCGGTCCTTCCGACCGGACAAGCATGCGGGGCGGAAGCCCCACGCAGACTGAAGTCTGCCCCACGGTCCCGTCACTTTCGTTCCTCCAGTTGGCCCGAAAGGCCGTCCTGTGGCCGTCGAAAGGCATTCCCAAACGTTGCCACTCACGCGGCAAAATGGTGGCGCTCACCCGGCAATGAGTGCCGACCTGGAGATCGGCGTTCCCAGGACGCGTCCGCGCCGCTCAGCGATGCGATTCCGTGCAGAGCCAGAGGAAGGCTTCGAGGATCCGCGCCCGCTGGATGTCGTTGACGGAAAGCACGTGGTGGAGCCCGCCTGGGCGCGCCTGGAACTTCGTGTTGCCGTGGGCGTCCACTGCCACGACGCCTTCCGCCGACGCGGTGAGATAGCCGTCGCCGGGCCGCACGGCGTAGAGCGCGGCTGTCAGATCCCACGTCTCGCGATCATAGGGCATCTTCAAGTAATGGCGGTAGGCGTCGGCGACCGGGTTGGCGCCCGGCGGGCCGAAATCGCGCTCGATGCTCGCGGCGGGGTACTTGATGGTGCGTCCTACTTCGAAGCCGCTCCAGTAGAGGGGCGTGGGCCAGTCGCGGGCGACCTTCTGTGCGGCCGCAACGTCGGTCTTCACGTTGTACTCGGCCGGGCCGCCGGCGAAGTCTCCAGCCATGAGGACCAGCCGGTTCACCTTCTTCGCGACCAGGCCGCGCCCGTCAGGAGCTTCGAGCAGATGCGCGAGGTTCGTGCTGAAACCGACCTGTACGATCACCACGCTGCCATCGGGCTCGGCGGTCAGGACGCGGCGCAGCAGGGCGACGGCATCCTCGGTGCGGTCGCTGTAACTGTAGTGGCCGGCGTCGATGGTCTTCTTGAGGTAGCCGTCGTCCTTGGTCTGGCCGTTCGACACAACGCCGATAGGGATGCCCGGACGCCCGTAGAAGCGGTCGATCGTCGAGGCCAGGCGCGACGCCCAGGGGTTATCCTTGGTGATGGTGACGGCCAGCAGGCGGATCTCTCCGCGGCTCGCGAAGCTGTGGAGTATGGCCAGCGCGAGGCAGTCGTCCACGTCGTTGCCGATGTCGGTGTCGAAGATGACGGGGACGGGACGCGTCGCGGCGGCCGGCGCTTTTGCGAAGGCGGGAAAGCTCAGTATCGCCAGGGCGAGGAGCCCGCTCAGCAGCCGGGAGCGGGACGGCCGGAAGCGCGATGACTGGAAGCGCGATGAAATGACGAGTGCGGTTGACATAGGGGGCAACTCACAGCAGAGCACCATGTGGATTCTGCCGCAAGCGCAGCGCGAAAATGCCTCCGCGGACGGGGCTTGCCGTCAGCGCCGGGACGGGCTAAAGCGTCCCATGCGTCGTCGCAAACCAGAGAGCGGTCCCCCGCTCATCCGCGGCGACCGATCCGTCGAAAGGCATGCGCAAACGTTGCCGCTCACGCGGCAATGAGTGCCGATGGGGAGATCGGCGTTCCCAGGGCGCGCCCGCAGGCCCATGGGCGCTCTCTATCTTTCACGAACCTGAAAAGGGGCGGGCAGGCATCCCCAGACTGCTCTCATGGCGAGAACGCACCGGATTCTGTCCGGGCCCGCCGATCAGCAATCTACCAGATCTCCTCGAACTCTTCCTGCGGCGTGGAACAGACGGGGCAGAGATCGAAATTCGGGTCCGCCGTCGTGGAGCCGCAGTATGGACAGACGTAGTAGACCACGGGCTTGCCACCGCGGAGGGACTCCAGATTCTTCAGGGCCGCGGTATAAAGCTGGGCGTGCTCGGCTTCCACTTCCTGCGCCATCTGGAATGTATTCACGGCGTCCGTTTGTCCGTCCTGCTTGGCTTTAGCAATGAAGTTCGGGTACATGACGTCGCGCTCATAGGTCTCGCCTTGAATCGCCGTCTGCAGGTTCTCGCGGGTGGTCTTCACGTCGGGCGGCGCGATGATCGCCACAGGCGTGGCGCCGAGCTTCCGAATGACCTCGGCATGGTTGCGCGCGTGGCGCTCCTCGGCCCGGGCAGCGGCGCGGAACAGGCTGGCCACCGGGGCGAAGCCCTCAGCATCCGCCTTGGTCGCGAAGGCCAGATAGCTGGCGTGGGCGTTGCTCTCGCCATTGAAGGCGGCTTGCAGGTTTTCGAGCGTCGACACGGACGCCGTGTTCGCCGCGTTTTGAGTGCTGTCCATTACAGATCTCCCTGTCTTTAACTGTAGCGCCGGGCAAGCGGAGGCCGCAGTCGATGACGCGACCCGACTCAGATCAGCCCCACCACGTCTCGCCGTCGGCCATGTGCTTCTTCAGGAAGTCCGTGTTCAAGTCGAGCCCGAGCCCCACACCCTTGGGCAGTTGCAGCAGGCTGTTCCTGACGATGGGCGGATTCGACGCCGCCATGTCCTCGACGTAGTGCGTCGGCCGGCCGAGCGCGCTTTCACTGCGGTAGAAGTTTTGGATCGACGCCGCGAAATGCGCCGAGGCGAACGTCAGCACCAGCGTTCCGACGTTGTGCAGTGCGACCGGCGTACGGGTCAATGCCGCGTAGTCGGCGACCTTGCGCGCGCCCGTCAAGCCGCCGGCGAAGGCGAGATCGGGATGCACGATGTCCACGGCCTGTGCGTCCAGGAAAGGCTTGAAACCGCGCACCAGTTCGAGCTTCTCACCTGTCAGCAACGGGATGCGCGTCGAACGCCGCAGAGCCATCCAACCCTCGGAATACGGCGGGTTCAGCGCGTCCTCAATGAACAGCGGGTCCATCGGTTCGACCGCCTTGGCGACGGCGATCGCGCTGGGCGTGTCGAACTCGTTGTGGCAATGCACGGCGATATCGATGTCCTCGCCGACGGCCTCGCGGCAGTTCGTGTAAGCGGTCCGGATCTTCTTCAGATCTTCGTGCATCAGCGTGTTGGCATAGCGCGCGGCGGGTACGCCGAGTATGGTGTTGATGCTGTTCTTATAGGCCTTGAAGCCTTCCGGGCGCGTCCTCACAAGCTGCGCCCAATCGCGGCAGGCGGCCTTGTCGAGCATGTTGAAGCCGTCGCCGTGCGAGTACATCGGTATCGCGTCGCGGAACGGTCCGCCCATCAGTTCGTAGACCGGCCGGTCGAGGATCTTCCCGGCGAGGTCCCACAACGCCATATCGATGCCGCTGATGGTCGGGATGTGCGCCGTGTAGGTGTGCATCAGCGACGACATCTCGAAGAAATGTTTTTCGATCATCAGCGGATCTTTGCCGAGCAGCAGCGGCGCCATGGTCTGGATGCGGGCCTTTGCCATCTCGCCTGTACTGCCAGCCTCACCAATGCCGTACAGCCCGGCGTCGGTCTCCACCTTGATGAGACAGTTGCCCGTGGCCACGGGGCGTTGCATGCCCAACGCCTTGATGGCGGTAATCTTCAGCTTGCCGGTGTACGGCGTGGCGAAACCCGTGAGAGTGGGGAACAGCGGCGCGGCGGGCGCGACGGCGAGGATCTTGAGAAGTGTGCGGCGGGTCATGGAAGCATCTCCGGCCCCACCAATCTACTCCTGTGCGCGCATTCGGTGGGGCCGGTCCTCCAGGGACCGCTCAAGTTAATTGTGGGGCCTGGAGGCCCCACGCGGCTCTGGAGAGCCGCCCCACATCGAACTACGCGGACGCGATCTGCCGCAGCACGTAGGGCAGGATGCCGCCCGAGCGGAAGTACTCGACCTCGCGCGGCGTGTCGATACGGACCTTCGCGTCGAACGTCTTCACGGAGCCATCGGCCGCCGTGACGGTCACCTTGGCGCACTTTGAGCCGCTTTCGATGGCCTCGGCAACGCCGCTCACCGCATAGGTTTCGAAGCCGGTCAGTCCGAGCGACTGGCGGTTGGCGCCGTCCACGAATTCGAGCGGAAGGACGCCCATGCCGACCAGGTTCGAACGATGGATGCGCTCGTAGCTCTCGGCGATGACGGCCTTCACGCCCAGCAGCGCGACGCCCTTGGCGGCCCAATCGCGCGACGAGCCCGAGCCATACTCTTTGCCGGCGACGATCAGCAGCGGCGTACCCGCGGCGAGGTACTGGGCCGAGGCGTCGAAGATGGATGTCTTCTCGCCGCCGGGCGTGAGCGTGGTCCAGCCGCCCTCGACTCCGGGCACCAGTTCATTCTTCAAACGGATGTTGGCGAGCGTGCCGCGCACCATCACGTCGTCGTTGCCGCGGCGCGAGCCGTAGCTGTTGAAGTCGGCGGGCTTCACGCCGCGCGAGACGAGGAAGCGCGCGGCCGGGCTGTCCTTGGCGATGTTGCCGGCGGGCGAGATGTGATCGGTGGTGATGGAGTCGGCGAGCATCGCCAGCACGCGTAGGCCGGCGATGTCTTCGAGCGGCGCGGACGGATCGCGCATCGCTTCAAAGTATGGCGGGTACTTCACGTACGTGGAGTTCGCATCCCAGGCGAACGTGTCGCCCGATGGGGTCTTCACCGAGCGCCACATCAGGTCGCCCTCAAAGACCTTGGAATACTCCTTCTCAAACTGCGCCGCGGTGACGAACTGCTCGACCACCGCGCTCACTTCAGCCGTGCTCGGCCAGATGTCCTTGAGGAACACCGGCGCGCCGTCCGAGCCCGTGCCGAGAGGTTCGTGCACCAGGTCCAGATCGACCCGTCCGGCGAGCGCGTAGGCGACCACCAGCGGCGGAGACGCAAGATAGTTGGCGCGCACCTGCGGATTCACGCGCCCCTCGAAATTGCGATTGCCGCTCAGCACTGCGGCGACGGTGAGGTTGCCGTCCGTGACCGCCTTCGCAACGGGCGGAGGCAGCGGACCACTGTTGCCGATACAAGTCGTGCAGCCATAGCCGACCAGGTTGAACTTGAGTTTTTCGAGGTACGGCATCAGACCCGAGTCCGTGAGGTAATCGGTGACCACCTTGGAACCGGGCGCGAGCGACGTCTTCACCCAGGGCTTCACAGTCAGGCCCTTTTCCACGGCCTTCCTGGCGAGCAGGCCCGCGGCCATGAGCACCGAAGGGTTCGAGGTGTTGGTGCAGGATGTGATGGCCGCGATGACCACCGCGCCGTCCTTTACGTCGTACGCATCGCCGTTCGAGCCGGCGGGAACGGACTTGATCGCTTCGCCCAGAGTCGTGAGGAAACTCGACTTCACGTCCGGTAGATTGATGCGGTCCTGCGGGCGCTTCGGCCCGGCCAGCGAGGGCACAACGCTCGCGAGGTCGAGTTCCAGCGTGTCCGAGAACTCGGGCTCGGGCGAGCCTTCTTCGAGGAACATACCCTGCTCGCGGTAGTAGGCCTCGACGAGTCCGATCAGCTCCTTCGGGCGGTTCGACATGCGCAGATACGCGAGCGTCTGCTTGTCGACCGGGAAGACGCCGATGGTCGCGCCGTACTCCGGCGACATGTTGGCGAGCGTCGCCCGGTCGGCCAAGCTGAGTGCGGCGACGCCCGGCCCGTAGTATTCGACGAACTTGCCGACGACGCCCTTCTTGCGCAGCATCTGGGTCGCCGTGAGCACCAGGTCGGTGGCGGTCGCGCCTTCCGGCAGTTTGCCATACAGCTTGAAGCCCACCACGCGCGGCAGCAGCATGGACACGGATTGGCCCAGCATGCAGGCCTCGGCCTCGATGCCGCCGACGCCCCAACCGACCACGCCCAGGCCGTTGATCATCGTGGTGTGCGAATCGGTGCCGACCACGGTATCGGGGTACGCCAGATCGTCCTTGGTAAAGACCACGGGTGCGAGGTATTCGAGGTTCACCTGGTGCACGATGCCGGTGCCCGGCGGCACGGCGCGGAAGTTCTGAAACGCAGTCTGCGCCCAGCGCAGCAGGGAGTAGCGTTCGGAATTGCGCTGGTATTCGAGCAGCACGTTGTTGTCGAAAGCCTGCGGCGTCCCGAACTCGTCGACCTGCACCGAGTGGTCGATCACAAGGTCGACGGGGATCAGCGGGTTGGCAAGCTTCGGGTTCTTGCCTTGCTTCAAGAGAGCGTCGCGCATCGCGGCCAGATCGACGACGCAAGGTACGCCGGTGAAGTCCTGCAGCAGGACGCGGGAAGGCATGAACTGAACCTCTTCCTGAGGCCCGTTGGCGTTCCACTTGGCGACATATTCAATGTCGCTCTTCTTGACGTCCGCACCATTTTCGTGGCGTAGCAGGTTTTCGAGAAGGACCTTGATGGAATACGGAACGCGCTTCAGGTCGAAGCCCGCCGAAGCGAGCGCGCGGAGGCTGTGGATCTGGTAGGCGCGGCCATTTACGCGCAGCGTGGAGAGGGTGCCAAAGGAGTTGCTCGAGTTCATGACTTTACCGACCTTAATTGTAGCGTGGCGGGGGGAGGCCTCCGTACGAATGCGTCCTGTGCAAGTCGCGGGAGTTGTGGAGTTGCGTGTTTCACGCGGGGTCCTTTCAGCCTCGGCCCGCTTGACATCCGTTACGTAACGCATTACGTTCTAGGTTGATCCGGTCGATCCACCACAAGGGGCTGAAGCGCCTCTACGAAGAAGACGACACGCGTGGCGTGATGGCCGAACATGCGGTGAAGTTGCGAGACGTTCTCGCGCGGCTTGATGCCGCCCGTACGGTTTCGGACATGGATGCGCCTGGTTTTCGGCTTCATCCGCTCAAGGGCCGGGAGCAGGGTCTCTGGGCGGTAACGGTGCGCGCCAATTGGCGCGTGATTTTCCGCTTTGCCGACCCAGACGCCTTTGACATTGACTACGTGGACTACCACTGAAAGGAGATCGACCACATGCCCATGAAGAATCCGCCCCACCCGGGAGGCTTTGTATTCCGCCAGTGCATTGAGCCTTTGGGCTTGAGCATCACGGCTGCCGCCGCTGCGCTCGGGGTCACTCGCACCACGCTTTCGGAACTGGTGAACGAGAAGCGCGGCATCTCTCCCGAAATGGCAGTGCGGCTATCCAAGGTTTTCGGTGGCAGTGCGGAAAGCTGGCTGGTGCAACAGGCGCAATATGATCTGGCCCATGTCCGCGCCGACCGCATGAATCTCAAACGGCTGGAAGTCGCTTGATACGCCGAGCGGGCCAGCCGTGTCCCCGGCTTCGAGGGATCCGGGCGGCGTCAGCGACCCTTGAAGTGGACCGTGAAGCTCGTGCCCCAGTTGACGGGCTGGCCTTCGCAGGTGGCGGGCTGAAAGGTCCAGGTCGAGACCAGCTTGATCGCTTCCTCGTTCAGGTCGGGGCGGGAGGAATCGAGCGGGTTTAAGCTGATGACCCGGCCGTTGGCGTCGATCAGGCCTTGCAGGCGAATGTCGGTGATCTGGATGGACGAGCCGGCGGGCGGCTGCGGGGTGTTCACCGCGAAAGCGCGGCGGAATTGCTGGCAGACGTAACTGGCTGAGTTTTCCGGGACTGTGAAGTAGTCCGCTGGATAGTCGCTCTTCAGCACCAGGGTCTCTTCAACCTCGATCACCTTGCGGCCGGCGGACCAGCGCTCGATGTGTCCGGGAAAGAAGGCTCCCTGGAACGGGAAGAAGTTCGAGTTGCGGGTGAGAGTGTCGCCGGTGTGGACGGACAGCAGCCACCCATTACGCGGATCCACGCAGACCTCATTGGATTGGAGACGGTCGCCGCTGATTGTGTCGAACTGAATGCAGCGAGCGTCCGGTGAGGCATCGGCGATGGATCGAATCACGTCCTGGTTGTCAAAACGAACGAGGTAGATGGGCGCCAGTTCCGCCAGTAACCGCACAGCCGGAGGCTGCAGGACGCGAGGGCCGATCTCGGCGAAGCGTTGCCCATTGCGGATCTGGGTGTAGTCATAGGTTCCATAGCGCCAGTGTTGGCGGCGCAATCCGTCTCCACCAACGCTGCTCACGTATTCGCCATCGACAGGGTCGCCTGGAGCGGGAGTTGTAAGGTGGAAGCGGAGCGTCATTTCATTGGTGAGCCAGACAGACGGTGTGCTCACCCGGTTGGCGCGCTCGAGCAGCCGGACGGCCTCGGCGCGAAGGACGGGGTCTTCGGGAGGACTGCCATCGGGACGGAGGGTGGCAGTCTGCGCGGCGGCCCACCCCGCGACGCAGACGAAAGCAAGAGGAAGCAGCACCGGCCGGTTGACTAGGGGCATCGGATCAGGATCCTGTAAACGATTCTCGCCTCCCTACGGTACACCTGAACGCACATCGCGGGAAAGACTGTTCACCACTCGACCGGCGGTGCCTCTCCGGCGAGGATTTCAGCCTGTCGGGGAAAGCGTGCGCGACCAGTGGACGCAGGCCGTCCTGACTCACCGGGGCACGGACCGTTGGCGTGCAAGAAGCGGCCACGCGGCGCAACCTGCGCCTCGGGAAAACGACAGAGACAGTCAGCCGGAATGGGGTCCATCCTGGGGTGGCCAAACCCGATCCGGTGAATCGAACCGGGTCTGGAAAGCCCGAAGGCCGCTACTTGGGGCTGTCGTGCCGCCTGAGCGGGGGGGCGGCGATTACCGGCCAGCGAAGCGAATCAAACTCGCGGCAACCGGCCACGATCTTGCACGACTCGTCCGAGGGGCCCGGTGTACGGATCGTCCCGGGATTGGATGTAAGATCTACGTAGCTCTCGCGCGGCCAGTGCGTGGCGCCCGGTGCAGAGAGCGCTAAGGAATCAGCATGAAGCTTACTCGCCGAGCCCTTCTTGAAACTGCAACCGCCGTCGCCGCGGCCAGGCGGCTGGCAGCTCAGGCCAACCCGGAACCCGCCCAGGAGCCCGCGCCCGCCTCACCCGGCGGCGACGCTTCGAAGCCGCCGGCTCCGCTCAACCGCCAGGTGCATCTCGACTTTCACACCTCGGAATTGATCCCCGGGATCGGGGAACGGTTCGACAAGGGAAAGTGGCAGGACGCTCTCCGCTCGGGCCATGTGAACCACATCAACATCTTCGCCAAGGGCCACCACGGCTGGAGCTACTACCCCACCAAAGTCGGGCACACGCATCCCAATCTCAAGTTCGATCTGCTCGGCTCCCAGATTGCCGCCTGCCACGAGATCGGCGTCAATTGCCCGATCTATTTCACCGTCGGTTGGGCGGCGAATGATGCGGAAACTCATCCGGAATGGTGCGCCCGGGAGCGAGACGGCGAGTATCTGGCCAACAACTGCGACTTCAAAGCGAAACCCAGCGACCCCAAGCCTTACACCAGTTGGAAGTTCCTCTGCGCGGCCGCGACCGGGCCGTATCACGCCATGATCCTCCGGCAGGTGGAGGAGATCTGCCAGAAGTACCCGGTCGACGGTTTCTGGTTCGACATCTACGGCGATCAGGCCTGTTATTGCGAGTACTGTGTAAGGCGCATAAAGACGGAGGGCGTGGATCTGGAGGACAGGGACGCCGTGGTCAGGAGCTACGTGCTGTCCATCAAAGAGCACATGCGCCAGGTGCGGCCCCTGGTCGCGCGCTACCACCCGCGGGCGACGGTTTATTTCAACTCCGCGACCCATGTGGGCGACTCCCAGGTCTTCAAGCAGCGGCTCTTCGACTTGAATACGCAGCAGGAATTGGAGGACCTGCCGACGACATGGGGCGGCTACGACAAGCTGCCCATTGAGGCGAAGTATCACCTCGGCCAGGGCTCGCACGTCGTGGCGATGAGCGGCAAGTTCCACAAGTCGTGGGGCGAATTCGGCGGCTTCAAGGCGCCCGAGGCGATCAGATATGAAGCGGCGGCGATGATCTCGAACGGCGTGGCCTGCAATTTCGGCGACCAGTTGCACCCGTGCGGCGAGATGGATGTCGCGACCTACAGCAATATCGGCTACGCCTACAGCTACGTCGAAAAGATCGAGGACTACGGTCCCGGCGGACTCCCGTACTCGAAACTGGGCGTGTGGCTGACCCTCGACTTCCATGCCGATCGCGGCGTGGTCAACATGCTCCTGGAGATGCACTACGATTTTGTGCCGGCCGACGAGCGGAATCTGGACCGTCTCACGACTCTCATTGTCCCGAGCGAGGCCTGCCTTTCCGATTCCCAGGCTGCCGCGATCTCGGCCTGGGTGAAGCGCGGCGGCAAACTGATCGTGCTGGAAGCGGGCGCTTTGGATCAGAAGAAATCCCGCTTCGTGCTGGACGTTGGCGCCGACTATGTGGGCGCCTCCGAATACCAGTTTGACTACACCGTGGTGAAGGCCGCGATCGGCGCCCACGTCGTTTCGACGCCTTTCCTGAACTACCAGGCCGGCGTGCGCACGAGGCCCACGACGGGACAGGTCCTGGCCGCGATCCGCGAGCCCTATTTCAACCGCACCTACGCCCACTATTCCAGCCACGCCAACACGCCTTACAAGCTCGAAGACTCCGTCTACCCAGCCGTCGTGCGCAACGGCAACGTGATCTTCTTTGCGCACCCGCTCGACCGTCTCTATTACGCGAGCGCCGTCCGTCTCCACCGCGAGCTGTTCAAGAATGCGATCGACCAGCTCGACGCCGCGCCCGTGTTCAAGGTGACGGGCCTGCCGAGCAGCGGGCGAGTGAGCCTGCTGCATCAGGCAAGCAAGCGCCGCTACGTGGCGCATCTGCTCTACAGCCCGGCATTGCAGCGCGGCGATGTCGACGTGATCGAAGATTTTCCGCCCATTCCCGGGACGAAACTGGAAGTTCGAATTCCCGAGCGCGTCACCAAGGCGCGCACCATCCCGGCCAACGAGACACTCTCCTTCACACAGAACGCCGGCGTGTTGACTCTGGCGGTGCCTACCTTCACCATGCACACCGGGGTTGTGCTGGAGTACTGACGCCCGGAAACAGTGGATCGGGCAGGGGACAATCGCTCACGAGGCTGTTGATGCCCGCCCGGCCGAGCTAAGTTGGAATCCTAATACGCGCCGGTGTCTTCGGCGCGTTCTGATGAGATCACCATACGACTATGCGCAACTACCTCTATAGATCGATCGGCGTGGTGACGGCCATCTTTTTCATGACGCTCGCTCCGGCCATGGGACAGGACCAGGCGCCGCCAGCGGCGCAGTACCAGCCGACACTTGAATCCATCGGCAAACATCAAGTGCCCCAGTGGTATCAGGACGCCAAGCTGGGAATCTTCGTCCACTGGGGCCTGTACTCCGTGCCTGCCTGGGCGCCGCCTTCGGGCGAGTTTGGCAAGGTGCCTTTCGCGGACTGGTTCAAGAACAACTCCTACGCCGAGTGGTATCTGAACACGATGAAGATCAAGGATTCGCCCACGTGGGAGCATCACGTAAAGACATGGGGCGCCGATTTCAAATACGAGGATTTCATACCTGTCTTCCAGAAGGAGTCGCGCAAATGGAAGCCGGATGAGTGGGCGGCATTGTTCGCTGCGACCGGTGCAAAATATGTCGTGTTCACGACCAAGCTCGCCGATG
>Ga0315272_10000984_pt1 | contig 14403 bp, 14 predicted proteins | sample C3_middle_MG_FD_203918 | JGI IMG/M metagenome (GOLD analysis project Ga0315272, IMG submission 203918) | Sediment microbial communities from Yellowstone Lake, YNP, Wyoming, USA - C3_middle | ecosystem: Environmental > Aquatic > Freshwater > Lake > Sediment | place: USA: Wyoming | collected...
CCTTCAAAGATAAGCCTCTTAACCTCTTCAGGATACTGAGAAAAAGGGATGTCAACGGGTATCCCTTTTTCCCGTAGGTAGGAAAATAGGTCAAGCTTTACCTCGGTCATGGCTGGATAATCAAGGATAGGGATGGCTCCCTTGGCTAAAGACTTCTGGGGTTCCTTGACCAAAGCTTCAAGGTCAACGATAAGAAGGCTCCCAAAGCCTTTACATTCCGGGCAGGCACCCTGAGCTGTGTTGAAGGAAAATAGGGCAGGCGTCTTCTTAGGAAAGATATAACCGCAGTTAGGACATTCCTCCTTTAAAGCGTAAGCCTTCTCCTCTCCGTAGACAGTTCTTATTTTTACCTTGTCTGAAAGCTTAAAGGCAAGCTCAAGGGAAGAAATAAGCTCTGATTTTGCCTCCTCCTTGATGATAAGCCTATGGAGCACCACCTCAAACTCTTCCGGCAGGTTATCTACCTCTTCAAGTTCACAAACTCGTCCGGAGATAAACACCCGAGAAAACCCCTCAGCCAAAAGTCCTTGTTTTAGGTATTCTGCTGAGGTTTCTTTCCGAAGAGGCGCGAGCACCAAGACCCTTTGCCCAGGAAAGCTCTTTACTACATCTTCAGCGATGAGGCTTGGATTGCTTGGCAAAACTTCTCTTTGGCAGATTGGACAGAAGGGTTTTCCTGCCTGATAGAAAAGCATCTTTACGAAGTTGCTAACTTCGGTAAGGGTTCCTACCGTTGAACGAGAGGTGCGGATAAAGTTTCCCTGAGGGAAGGCTAAGGCTGGAGGGATGTTTAGGATTTCTTTAACCCGAGGTCTTGGTAACCTTTCAAGGAATTGCCGAACATAGGAAGAAAAGGTCTCAAGATACCTTCTTTGCCCTTCGGCGTAGAGGATATCAAAGACTAAGCTTGATTTACCAGCTCCGGAAACACCGGTAACAACGGTAAGATGATAAAAGGGAAGAAAAAGGTCAAAGCCTTTAAGGTTGTTTTGCCTTGCCGAGAGGACTTGAATAAACTTCATTCACCTTTGATGCGCTCCATCCGCTCCTGCGCCCTTTTGCAATCGATGCAAAGAGTGGCTTCTGGACGAGCCATAAGCCTTTTTTCATCTATCTCCGCCCCGCAGGCTTCACAGATGCCGTAGGTCCCCTCTTCTATCTTTCTTAAGGCTTTCTCTATCTTCTTTAAAAGCTTCTGCTCCCTATCCCTAAGCCTTAGCTCAAAGGCAAGCCTTGATTCCCTTTCCGCAAGGTCTAAAGCATCGGGGAGATTTTCTGCCGCCTCTTCAAGTTCCTTTCTTGTAGATTCAACTTCCCTCAGTATCTCCGCCTGCCTTTTCAAAAGAAGCTCCTTGAAGAACTGGAGTTTCTCTTTGTCCATACCCCCTCCTCTTTTTAGCTTGTCTACTCTAACACAACTTCACCGCTTTTTCCACCGCTCTTGTAGACAAGTCGGATGTTTTCTATTCTTATCCCTTTGTGCAAGGCTTTACACATGTCGTAAACCGTAAGAGCTGATACGGTAACGGCGGTCAAGGCTTCCATCTCTACCCCGGTTTGGGCAACCGTCTTTACCTCAGCCGTAATTTCTAAGGCATAGCTTTCTGGCAGAAACTTAAAATCGACCTGGACCTGGCTTATAGGCAGGGGATGACAAAGAGGTATGAGCTCCCAAGTCTTTTTAGCCGCTAAGATGCCTGCCACTCTGGCACAGGCTAAAAAATCCCCCTTAGGAAGGTCTTGAGCTAAAACCTTGGGATAGATTTCTGGAGGAAACACAATGTTTGCCTTGGCTACAGCTTTTCTTTCTGTCCAACCCTTAGCCGAAACATCTACCATGTGTAAGGAGCCGTCAGCTTTCAAATGAGTAAACTCAGCCAAGGTTGATACCTCTCCTTAGCGAAACCTTAACCTTTCCCAAAAACCCCCTCTTTTCTTGGCCTTTGACTCTCTTTCTTCTTGAGAGGTTCGGTTAATGATAATGGGCTCTGCCCCACCGTCCCAGCCCTCTTCCTTAGCTAATTCCTTGAGAAGTTCTTTAGCCTTTTGGGAAATTTTTTTCGGAAGCTCTACCTCAAGAACGACGATTAGGTCCCCACGGTGCCTACCATCCTTACTTGGTAAACCTTTCCCTTTGATAATTATCTCTTCACCTGGTTGAACTCCTTTGGGTATCCTAATCTTTAACTCCTCGTTAACATAGGGAAAAGTGATTTCCTCTTCAAGGAGGGCTGAGATCAAGGGAACCCGGAGGTTTAAGTAGACATCTTGCCCTTTCCGGTAAAGGTAGGGATGAGGCTTAACGCGAACCCTAAGATATAGGTCACCAGGTCTTCCCCCATAGAGCCCAGCCTCACCTTCCCCTGGAACCCTAAAGATGGTGCCGTCTTCAACTCCAGGAGGAATTTCTACTTTAAGCTCCCTTTCAGCTAAGATAAGCCCCTTTCCACGGCAGGTGGGGCAGACTTCAACATACTCAAATCCTCGCCCTCGGCAGTCTGGACAGGTGTAGGAAAGCCTAAAAAAGCCTTCCACATAGGTGACCCTGCCTTTTCCTCCACAAACAGAACATACCTTAGTTCCCTTTTCCTTTTCATACCCAACACCGCCACAGGTAGGGCAGGCTTCGTGTCTGCTATAGCTGACCTTAACCTCTTTACCTGTGAAGAGGTCTTCAAAGTTTAGCCAGACTTCGGTTGAAATGTCTGCACCATCTCTCCTTCTTTGCTCCTCCCTCGGAGAAAAGCCGAAGAACTCTTCAAAAAGGTCAGAAAAGGCCCTAAAGATATCAGAAATATCTTCAAAGCCTCTGAAACCATGAGAACGGAGCCCGGCGTAGCCCTGACTATCGTAGATAGCCCTTTTTTCAGGGTCGGATAGAACTTCGTAAGCTTCGGAGATCTCTTTGAACTTTTCTTCCGCTTCTTTGTTGCCTGGGTTCCGGTCGGGATGATACTTTAAGGCTAACCTGCGATAGGCTCTTTTAATCTCCTCCTGAGTAGCATTTCTTGGCACTCCGAGGATGGCATAATAATCCTTATAATTCTGCATGGAGCTTTAGAACTTCGGGCTTTTTTGTTTAAGGATTTCAGAGATGTCGTATGGTGATGCAGGCTTTTCCTTCTTGGCGTAACGGTCTATGGTCTCAGGAGTGATGAGCCCTGCGGCAATTTCTCTTAACGCGGTAACGATCTCTCTGTTGTCAGATTTTATCAAGGGCTCAGCCCCATCCCTTAACTGTTTTACCCTCTTTATGACGAGATGGATAAGCCTAAACCTGCTTGGAACTACTTTGAGACAATCCTCCACCGTAACCCTGGCCATAGGCTTCTCCCCTCTAAACCGCGACTACTTCAGTAATTTCAGGAACTTCTCTCTTTAGGTAGCGTTCGATGCCATGCTTTAGAGTCATAAGAGACATCGGGCAGCAACCGCAGGCTCCCTTTAGACGGACCTTTACCACACCATCCTCGGTCACTTCCACAAGCTCAACATCTCCACCGTCTGCTTGGAGCATAGGTCTCACCTTGGCTAAGGCTTGCTCAACTGCTTCCCTCATTTTTTACCCCCTTTGTCTTTTAGATTTATATTAAAATAATACAGATTTGCTTGACAGCAAGGGCAAGATAAATATAATAATTTTTTATCCATTCTTTTCTGCGGAGGGCATCATGAGAAGCGATAGAATTAAAAAGGGGGTTGAGAGGGCGCCGCATAGGTCTCTTCTTAGGGCTCTTGGATTTTCGGACGATGATTTGAAGAAGCCCTTGATCGGCATTGCCAACTCCTTCAACGAGATCATCCCAGGGCACATCCATTTAAGAAACCTGGTAGAGGCGGTTAAGGCCGGGGTGCTTTCTGCGGGAGGGGTTCCGGTTGAGTTTGGCGTTATCGGAGTCTGCGACGGAATTGCCATGAACCATGAAGGCATGAAGTATTCTCTACCAAGCAGGGACCTGATAGCGGATTCTATCGAGATCATGGCCATGGCTCATGCCTTTGATGGGCTTGTCTTAGTGACAAGCTGCGACAAGATTACCCCAGGGATGCTGATAGCTGCCTTTCGCTTAAACATTCCAGCCATCATCATCGCCGGCGGACCAATGTTAACTGGAAAGTATAAGGGCAAGGAGGTTAATCTGATCTCGGCTTTTGAAGCTATAGGCAGGGTAAAAAAGGGGGAAATGAGCGAGGAGGAGCTCTCCGAGCTTGAAGCTTGCGCCTGTCCAACCTGTGGGTCCTGCGCCGGAATGTTTACTGCAAACTCTATGAACTGTTTGAGCGAAGCCCTTGGTCTTGCCCTACCCGGGAACGGAACCATCCCAGCAGTCTATTCCGATAGAATTCGTTTAGCCAAAGAAACAGGAAAAAAAGCCGTTGAGCTTGTGAAGAAAAATCTAACTCCGAAGAAGTTGGTGAACAAAAACTCATTCTTAAACGCCATAGCGGTTGACATGGCTCTTGGTTGTTCAACAAACACTGTCCTTCATCTCTTAGCCATAGCTCATGAGGCAGGCGTTAACCTCTCTTTAAAGGACTTTGACGAGGTCTCAAAAAAGACCCCAGTTCTTGCTAAGCTTATCCCTGCTGGCCCGCATAGCGTGCCAGACCTACATCATGCTGGGGGCATACCTGCAGTGATGAAAGAGCTTTCCAAGCTTAACTTGATTGACCTCTCGGCAAAGACTGTTTCCGGATTGACTGTAGGAGAAATCCTCAAAAAAGCTGAGGTAAGAAACAGAGAGGTGATAAGACCGGTTGAGGATCCCTATCATAATGAGGGTGGGATTGCGGTTCTTTATGGAACGCTTGCCCCTAAGGGCTCTGTGGTGAAGACAAGCGCTGTTGTCCCTCAGATGCTCAGGCATTCTGGTCCGGCACGGGTGTTTAATTCCGAGGAGGAAGCCTATTCAGCCATTCTTAACGGGAAGATAAAACCCGGTGATGTTGTGGTGATAAGGTATGAGGGTCCGAAGGGGGGACCGGGTATGAGGGAGATGCTCTCCCCAACTTCGGCTATCGCTGGGATGGGTCTTTCGGAGTCTGTAGCCCTGGTCACTGATGGTAGGTTTAGCGGAGGCACGCGTGGTGCCTGCGTAGGGCATGTTTCTCCTGAGGCTCAAGAAGGTGGCCCCATTGCTCTGGTTGAGGATGGAGACATCATCGAAATCGATATCCCAGCAAGGAGGATCGACCTTAAGGTACCTGAAGAGGTCCTTGCTGAGCGAAGAAAAAGATGGAAGCCTCCAAGAAAAAAAATTAGCGGTATCTTGAAAAAGTATCAAGCTTTGGTAAGCTCATCTGATAGAGGAGCCATCGTAGAATGAACCTGTTTTATCACTTAGGAAGTCTCTTTCTCAAGTTCCTTAGCGATTGTGGTGGCATCTTCATCTTTTTCTGGCAGAGCCTTTTAGCTTCCTTTAGCAGACCTTTTAGAGCAAGGCTTTTTATCAAACACATGGAATTCATAGGGGTCAAATCTTGGCTTGTAGTGAGCTTAACTGCCCTTTTTTCAGGGATGGTTACAGCCTATCAGGTTCATCATGCTTTGGTTAAGTTTGGTGGGCAGAGCGTGCTTGGGGGCGTAGTAGCCCTTACACTAACTAGGGAGCTTGGACCGGTTCTTACCGCTATCATGGTGGTAGCAAGGGCTGGCTCAGCCATCACCGCAGAGGTTGGTTCGATGCGCATCACGGAGCAGATAGATGCCTTGAAGATGATGGCCGTAAACCCCATTCAATACCTTATAACTCCAAGGCTTTGGGCAGGGGTTATAACAGTCCCACTTCTAACAGCTATGGCCAACCTAATCGGAATAGCTGGTGGATATGTCGTGGGAGTAATGGTCCTTGGTATAGACCACGGTATTTTCATGGCTCGGATGGAAGACATGGTTGAGCTCCAAGACATCATGTCTGGTATCTATAAGTCTATCTTCTTTGGAGCCTTTTTGGTTTCTGTGTGCGGATACAAGGGATATTACGCAAGTGGAGGTGCCGAAGGGGTTGGAAGGGCAACCACCGAAGCAGTGGTCATTTCTTCCGTAGGGATACTTATTTTTGACTATATTCTTACGACGCTATTTTTTTAGGAGAACCTTTGCTTGCGCTTGGAATGACGAAGGGAAAAAGGAGACATGATAACCATTAAAAATCTAAAGAAAAGCTTTAACGGTTTTCAGGTTTTAAGAGGGGTTAATCTGGTAATACCCGAGGGGAAGACTACCTTTATCATGGGGCAGAGTGGAACTGGGAAAAGTGTGCTTCTCAAACATCTTGTAGGCTTGTTAAGCCCTGATGAAGGGGAAATCTGGTTTGAAAACAGGGACCTTACTAAGCTTAGTGAAAAGGAATGGCAGGAGGTCAGAAAAAAGATCGGTTATCTTTTCCAAGAGGGTGCCCTTTTTGATTCCATGACCGTTGGGGAAAATGTGGCTTTCCCCCTGATCGAGCATGCTAAATTACCTGAAAAAGAGATAGAAAGAGAGGTTGATGAACTTTTATCTGCGGTAGGATTGCTGGAAGCTAAGGATAAGTATCCGTCAGAACTTTCAGGTGGTATGAGAAAAAGGGCAGCCTTAGCGAGGACCCTTGCCCTTCATCCTCAAGTGATCCTCTTTGATGAGCCTACAACCGGTCTTGACCCCATCTTGCAGAGGTCTATCCTTGACCTTATCATGGAGGTGAAAAATCGTTTTAACCTAACCTGCGTAATCATAAGCCATGATGTCCCCTTAGCACTACATTATGCGGATCAGATTGCCTTTTTACATGAAGGTGTAATTGCCCAGATAGGCTCACCTGAGGAAATAAGAAATTCGAACCATCCTTTTGTAAGAAAATTCTTAGATTCTGCCCTCATAGATGGGGCAAAGGAGGTAGGACATGAAGGATAGAGGAAAGACAGAGGTCAAAGTTGGAATATTTGTTTTTCTTGGGTTGGTTGCTCTATTTTTTCTTACAGTGAGGCTTGCTCAGGAAGCCTTCACTCCCAAAAACACTTACAAGCTATATGCTGTCTTTGATTCTGTCTCAGGATTGATCCGTGGAGCAAAGGTTGAAATGGCTGGGGTGCAGATTGGGAAGGTGGGGAACATCGAGCTTACACCTCAGGGAAAGGCTAAGGTTGAGATGAACATCTTCCAACAGTATAAGGTTCAGGAGGATGCGGTTGCTGTTGTTCGGACCTTTGGTGTTCTTGGAGATAAATTTATCGAGATAAGACCTGGCAGCTCTGCAAGGTTTCTTCCTGAAGGGGGGATGATAGCCAAAACCGAGAGCCCTGTTGACCTTGACCAAATCCTTGCCAGCATAGGACCAACGGTAGAGGGTTTAAAAGAGCTACTCGGCACTAAAGAAGGGCAGGAAAACCTCAAAGCATTGGTAGCAAACTTCCGGGAGGCAAGTGCAAGCATTAAAAGCATCGCTGAAAAGGTAGAAAAAGGACAGGGAACTCTGGGTAAACTCTTAACGGATGAAAAGCTATACCGAGATTTAACCACGACTGCCGAAAACCTGAAGATACTTTCGGCAAAGATCGAAAAAGGGGAAGGAACTCTTGGGAAGCTGATAAAGGATGAGGAGCTTTACAATCATCTCAAGAACACCTCGCAATCCTTAGAAAGAGTAGCTAAAAAGCTTGAAAAAGGCGAGGGAACTCTTGGAAAGCTGATAAACGATGAAGAGCTCTATAAAGACCTGAAAGCCTTATCTAAAGACTTAAGAGCCACCTCTCAAAGCTTACACAACATCGTTGCTAAGATAGAAAGAGGAGAAGGGACGCTTGGTAAGCTGGTTAAAGATGAATCTCTTTACAACGAAGCCAAAAGGACCCTTCGCAGTGTAAACCGCGCCGCAAAAGGAGTGGAAGAGCAAGTTCCTATTAGCGTGCTTGGGACGGTTGCTGGAGCGGCTATGAAGTAAAGGGTATGGTTTATTTACTTTCGGCAAGCGCAGGAAGCGGAAAGACCTATACTTTAGCCTTAAACTATCTCAAAGAACTTGCTAAACGGCTTAACCTTAAATCAACTCAAGGAGAGGGATATCCCCCTCTCCTTTCAAGCATCTTAGTCCTTACCTTTACGAACAAGGCTTCCTTTGAGATGAAGGAAAGGATCCTGACCTTTTTGGAAGAGATTGCCCTCTCTACGGAAAGGGGAGAGGCTTTATCGAGAGAAACCGGTCTTTCACCGGAATTGGCTCAAGAACTTTTGAACCACCTTTTTCTTTACTATCATAAGCTACAGGTAAGCACCATAGACAGCTATCTTTATCGGCTTTTTCGAGGTTTAGCCTACGAGCTTGAGCTACCCTCTCAGTTATCGGTTGAAAAAAACCTGTCAGAAGAATTCTTGGAGATGGCTCTTTTAAACTTTTATTCTCGGGCAAAAGACAATGAAAAGCTTTTTTCCTTGCTTTTCGAACTTATAAACTTTATCCTTAAAGAAGAGGAAAAAGGGACGATTAACCTTAAATCGAGGCTAATAAAAAGTCTAAAAAACTATATAGAGCAGCAAGTTCGAGGGGAAGAGGTTGAACTAAACTCTTCATCCGAGGATATACCCGATAAGCTACCTTATAAAAGAGCTTTCCTTTACTACAATCTACTTCAAGAGCTTAAACAGGACTTAGAGCGGATTCTCCTATCTCATCGCAAGGTCTACATGGGATTTTGGAAGGAAAAGCTGAAAAGGTATCTTTCCGATGAGGGCTTACTTCCCTGGATTTACTTTAAGCTTGGTAGGGTTGAGTGTTTGATAAAGGATGAATCCCAGGACACAGATGTTCTGCACTATCATAATCTAAGTCCAATATTTGAAAATCTATTGGCTGAGGGGCATCCAATCTACCTTGCCTGGGACCCAAAGCAGTCCATTTATCGCTGGCGCGGAGCAGACCCAGATTACCTTTTTTCCTGGAAAACCTCCCTGGTTGAAAAAGGCTACAAAGTTTACGAGCAAAAGCTTGATAAAAACTATCGAAGCTGTAAGAACATCGTTAAATTTAACAATGCCCTCTTTTTCCCGTTGAAAACAGACAGGGTTGATAGTTTAATTTTCCCTTTACTTAAGGCTTATTCAGGTCTCGAACCTAAAGACAAAAACAATAAACCCCCAAAAGAAGTAGAAGAATTTTTCTTTAGCTCCTTTGCCCCGCTTTTTTGTGAAAAGCTCAAAGAAATGTTTAAAGACCTTGAGCAAACCTGTGAAAATAATTACAACGGGAAAGTTGTTATATATTATTTGAAAGTGAAAGACGGCAAAAGCTTGCCTAAGGATAAAATTCATGAAGTAATAAAAGACTTTTTAGAAGAGGTCAAGGCTAAAGATGAAGCCTCAGAAAAGCCGTCTGATACAGCGGTTCTACTTTTTAAGAATGATGCCCTTTCAGAACTTTATCAATTTTTATGGGCAAAGGGCTTTAACTTAACCTCAAAGGAGATAGCCAAGCTTAACAAGTCTCCTTTTGTTCATGGTCTTCTGGGTTATCTTGAGCTTCTTCTTGATGAAAATAAAGATTTAGCCTTAGCTAAGGTCTTAGCCAACATCTTCTCCGAGATGGGTAGAGAGATTTTAGTAAACTATGCCCGGCTAAAATCTCTCCACAAGTCCTTGCTGGGTGATTCCGAGACGAAAGCCGAGGAATCTACCCCTACTCTATGGGATTACCTTAAGTCTTCGCATCCTGAATTTTTTGAAAAAAACATCCTTAAGCCTCTGCAAAAAGGAAAGCTCCTAACTCCTTACGATTTTCTACAGCATCTATGGAAAAGTTTAAGTCTTTCTAAAAAGTTTCCTGATGAAAAGCCATTTTTTTATACCCTTCTTTCCTTAATTCTATTCAAACAGAGGGAGGCCTATAGTCTGCAAAGCCTACTTTCATTTCTAATCGAGGAAGTCGAGGGAAGAAGTCCAAGCCTTTCAGAAAAGGCTGAAGTAAGCCTAATGACCATCCATAGCGCAAAGGGGCTTGAGTTTGATAATGTAATAAGTGTTCTTGACTATCCAAAGCCAACAGGGGGTTGGGGAGAAAGCTTCCCTCTTCGGCTTCAAACAGAAATAGGCTTCTTTTTTGGAAAAAAATCTGAATTAAGCGACCTCTCTGAGTGGGGAGCCTACCTTGAGGAAAGGGCAAAGGAATTCATGGAGATGATCAACCTTATGTATGTCACCTTTACTCGAGCCAAAAGGAACCTCTTCGTGATAGTTCCAGTTAAAATGGAAAAGGGAAGATTAGTTGGAGTAAGCTATTCGGCAAAGCTCTTTTGCGAGTTAAGGAAGTTAATTCCTATCGAAGATTTACCCTTTATTGAAGAAAGAGGCGAAGTCGCTTTGTCGTAAAGCGAACTCATAAGCCTTAAAATATATCTTTTAAATCTATCTCAAGACCTTCTAAAACTATGGACCTTAAGATATCTCCAACCTTATATTCCTGATGAAGTTTAAACCCCTCTTCAGTCAAGGTATAGAGTTCTATTGTTTTCTTAGTTGGGTCGACAATCCAGTATTCTCTCACCGCATGTCTTGCGTATAACGATTTCTTGTAAAACCTATCCTTTTTCTCCGTAGCAGGTGAGAGTATCTCTATTACCAAATCCGGAGCACCTCTTATCTCTTCTTCCTTGATGATGTCTAATCGGTCCTTAGAAATAAAGATTATATCCGGCTGGACTACATCACAACCCTCTTTACTCTCTAAAACAACATCTATTGGGGAATAAAAAATCACTCCTGAACCAGTTTTTTCAACAAAAAGCTTGATTAAAAAATAAATTTGACCAGAAATTTTCTGATGATATGTAGAAGGTGCTGGGACCATAATAAGGTCTCCGTCAAGGAGTTCATACTGCTTGTTTTCCCAAACGGGAAGGCTTTTATAGTCTTCATAGGTATACTTTATCTTTGGCTTGGGCACGGCAACAGACATTGCTAACACCTCTAAAGAAATTATAAGATTTTTATTCTATTGGTGCAAGCTACTCGGAATTGTTGAAGAAAGGTTAAAAGTTCCCAGAAATCATTAACACAATGGATGGCAGGCAAACTTTTATTCTTATAGGCTATCAAAGGCACGCCCACCGCTTGGCAGAGCTTGGCATCAACTTCAGAATCACCAATATATAAAGTCTCTTTGGGCTTAACCTTGAATGCTTCTAAGATGGTAGAAAGGGCACGAGGGTCGTGCTTTGGGTATTCTAAGGCTGTCCTGATAAGATGAAAAAAATCTAAGAGGTTAAAATGCTTAAGAAGGGGAATGGTTGAAGTCGTTCGGTTGGTGCAAAGGGCAACATAAAAACGCTCTTTAGCCCAGCTTAAAAAATCGTAAAGCCCTGGTTCAGGCTTAAGATAGGAGAAAAATTGACTATAAGGTAAGGAGCGTCCTATCTCTTTAAGCTGTTCGTAAAGGTCTATATCCCCGTTTGCTAAATATCTTAGGCATTCGTCAACGGAGTGCATGTGGACAAATTTAAGGTCTTCCTCTTTCAATGGAGGTCTTCCTACCCTTTCAAGGATGGCGTTGTAGTAGGCTCGGTTAGCCTCTAAGGAATCAAAAAGAACGCCATCACAATCAAGGACGATAAGCCTTGGCTTCTCAAGGTTCATCATCAACTTTTTCTTTCCAAAATATAATCCGCAATAAAATTTAGGGCAGACTTGGCTTGGCTATCCTTAAAAATGTTTAAGGCAGATTTAGCTTTTTTCAACAGCTCTTCTGCCTTATGCCTTGCTAAAGAAAAACCTTGAGCCTCCTCAATCAGCTCTCTTGCCCGAATAAAATCATCTTTTGTGGGATTAGGCTTGGTAAAAAGGTCCCTTAGCTCCCTTTGGTCCTCATCTTTTGCCGAACGTAAAGCCAGGATGACAGGAAGGGTAATCTTCCCTTCAAAGAAATCTCTGCCAAGGTCTTTTCCTGTTTCTTCGCTTATCCAGTCAAGAAGGTCATCGATTATCTGGAAAGCAAGACCAAGGTCGCAACCAAAAGAGCTTAGAACTCTTTGTTCCTCCGGGCTTGCCTGTGAAACTATGGCTCCAACTTCACAGCAAGCAGACATAAGGACTGCGGTTTTTCTGTAGATAACTTCAAAGTAGTCCTCTTCGCTCATGCTGAGCTTATCGAAGTTTAAAAGCTGAAGCACTTCCCCTTCGCTCATCAGCAGAGTGGTCTTGGTTATCACATCCATAGCTTGATGGTTGCTTAGTTCGCTTGCCATCCTTAAGGCTTTGGCGTAGAGATAATCGCCAACGAGGATAGTCGCCTGATTTCCCCAAAGGGTTCGCGCTGCCCTTCTTCCTCGCCTAAACTCAGCAGAATCCACCACATCATCATGAAGAAGGGTGGCCGTATGCAAATATTCAAAAAGGAGGGAAGTTCGGTAGAGGTTAAAAGAAAAGTCTTTTTTTGAAGAATTTTGGCAGACCTTTGCGCTTAGCACAAAAAGAAGGGGTCTTACCCTTTTTCCACCGGCAAAGAGAAGATACTCGCTAACCTGATTTATAAAATCATTCTGAGAAATTCTCTCTTCTTGTAAGGCTTTTTCAATGTTATTAAGCTCTTCCTTGATGTAAGCTTTGATTTTTTCTTTCTCAAAAAGATGAAACATCAGATACCTCCGCCTTCTAACTTAAACTGGATAGGAAGCTTTATCAACACTATTTGCTTTGGGCGGGGAAAATGTTTGCTTGCCCTTTTTACAGCGTTTACTGCTGATTTATCAAGGACTTCAAACCCAGAGCTCTTAAGGACCTTTAGTTCCTCAACCTCCCCTGTTGGGGTTAGTCTAAAGAAGAGCAAAACTTCACCTTCCCAACCCATCCGCCGAGCAAGGTATGGATATTCTATATGCTCACGAACAAGCTTTGAAATTATAAAAAATTGAGCCTCTTCAACCTTTCCTGAGGGCTCGCTTCTTTTTGCCATAGTCCCTTCCTTTAAAGTATGGTCTGCTGTAGAGGGGCTCTTACTAACCCCTTCAGACCTTGAGCTAAGCGATATTCCTTCTTTGTTTGCCGTGCTCAAGGCTTCACTTACTTGATTTTTAGTGTCTACAGAAGTTTGAGTTTCGAGCGTTACCTCTTTAAAACCCTCTTTCAAGGGTGGTTCGGCTTTAGAAATTAAATCTTGATTAGGGTTAAATCTTTGCGGAAAAGGTCTTTTAGCCTGATGATTTTCTGGTTGATTGTCCCTTAAGCTTTGGTCTTTGTGGACAAAAGAGGCAACATCCCTTAAGTGGACCATGACTAAGTCTGATTGAAACCTGTTTATCTGTTCTTCAGAGCGATAGAGAGGAATAAAAAGAAAAAAGAATAAAAGAAAATGCACAATCAATGAAAGAATAAAAGACCTAATGTTTAAACGAACTAAGATAAAAAAGTGCGAGGGCATGTCTTTAGAATAACACAATTACACCAAATTTCACATGTAAAGGTTGTCTAACTCACTCTATCCTGCCAAGTCTCCTTTTCTTGTCCTGCCAAGGGTAGGGAGGGCTCACTTCCCTACCCCCCTCTTTTCGAAGAGAGCAAAAAATCTCTCTCGATAAAGTAAAAGGGAAGACACCTCGCTGTGCTGGTGGTGAAAAAAGAACCCGAGGAACCAAAGTAAAGCTCGGGGGACGAAGAGGAGCGTAAATCAGCCCTCATTAAAATTGACATAAGTGCAAAGGAAAATAGAATTAAAGATGGAGCGGTGCCTGCGGGTTTGCAATATGGCTTAAAAGGTTATAATAGTTATAGATTTAAGAATTAAACAAAGGGGGTTGCTATGATCATCATTCTTGAGCCTCACATCACCAAAGAAAGCAAAGAATTTAAAGACCTTATGGAATATCTCAAACGATTTCCTCACTTGCAGATCAAGGTTATGGAGCATCAAGGGGTTACAAGAAATCTCATCGAGGTGCATCTGATTGGGGAGGACTATATGGTTCCCTTGGAAGAAGTTGAAAACTTGCCCGGTGTGGAAAGAGCCATAAAGGTTACAGCTAAATATAGACTTATCGGCAGACACGGAGCCCTTGCCGATTTTGGGTTCGAGTATGCTGGGCTCACCTTTAGCCAAGATAGCTTTCATATCTTTGCCGGTCAATGCGCCGTTGACACCTATGAAAACGCTGAAGCAACCTTTAGAGCGCTAAAAGATAATGGTGTTTGTTGCGCAAGAATGGGTGCCTACAAGCCAAGGACCTCGCCCTACGACTTTCAGGGGCACGGCAAAGAATGTTTACCCTGGTTGTTTGAGCTTGCAGGGAAGTATGGCATCAAGGTCTTGGTTATGGAAGTTCTTGCTCCCCATCATATAGAAGAGATCAAAGAATCCTTAGAATTGGCTGGCAATCCTTGCGGGGTGATCCTGCAGATCGGCACAAGAAACGCCCAAAACTTTGAACTTCTAAAGGCTGTTGGCA
>Ga0315272_10000986_pt1 | contig 14386 bp, 9 predicted proteins | sample C3_middle_MG_FD_203918 | JGI IMG/M metagenome (GOLD analysis project Ga0315272, IMG submission 203918) | Sediment microbial communities from Yellowstone Lake, YNP, Wyoming, USA - C3_middle | ecosystem: Environmental > Aquatic > Freshwater > Lake > Sediment | place: USA: Wyoming | collected...
CAGCGCCGTGGCTTGCTGCACATAGTCAAACGGCAACACCTTGCCGCCAAACGTGTTCTCCAGCGCCAGCAGCCGGGTTTTGGCAAAGTGGGCGTCGTCGGGCTTGATGGCGGCCTCAATGTCGCTGAGCAGCAAAGTACCGTCGTCCTGGTGGTTCAAAGGCTGCGGCTGCACGCTGCCAAACACCGCCGCACCGCCGCCTTCCCAGCGATAGCAGTGCGCCATCTGCCCCACGATGTATTCGTCGCCACGCTGGCAGTGACTCAAAATCGCGCACAGGTTGCTTTGCGTGCCGGTGGGTACAAACAGCGCCGCCTCAAAGCCCAGCATGGCCGCCAGTTTGTCCTGCAAGGCGTTGACACTGGGGTCGTCGGCAAACACGTCGTCGCCCAGCGGCGCCGCCATCATCGCTTCGCGCATGGCAGGCGTCGGTTGCGTCACCGTGTCGCTGCGCAGATCAACCACTTTGTTGCTAATTTTTTGCATGTTTCGGGCCTCCAATGTCCATCGGTATTGCGTAAGCAGTTCTTGTATTCATGGCGCACTCATCAATGAAAGTTTCGTCATTGCGCGCCTCCAACTCGTCATTGCGAGGAGCGTGGCGACGCGGCAATCCAGGAAGTCCGGGGCCATGGATTGCCGCGCTGCGCTCGCAATGACGAGTGTTTCTATCATTGTTTTAAAAAATTATTCAGCATCGCATAGCCGTGCTCGGTCAGAATGCTTTCGGGGTGGAACTGCACACCTTCAATGTCGAGACTGACGTGTTTGATGCCCATGATTTCGCCGTCGTCGGTCCAGGCAGTGACCTTCAGGCAAGCCGGGCAGGTCGCGCGCGCGATCGACAGCGAGTGGTAGCGGTTCACCGTGAATTGTGCCGGCAGGCCTGCAAACACACCCTCTTGCGTCGTGCTGATGACGCTGGTTTTGCCGTGCATCAGTTGCTGCGCCCGGACAATGTTGCCGCCAAAGGCCGCACCAATCGCCTGATGCCCCAGGCAGACGCCCAAAATCGGCAGCTTGCCGGCAAAACGCTGAATCGCCGCCACTGAAATACCGGCTTCGGCGGGCGAACAGGGGCCAGGTGAAATCACCAGACGGTCGAGCTGGCCGGCTAGCAGCCGGGCATCGATTTCGTCCAGGCTGATTTCATCATTGCGCGCCACCGTCACCTCGGCCCCCAACTCGCCCAGGTACTGCACGATGTTGTAGGTAAAGCTGTCGTAGTTGTCTATCATCAAAAGTTTCATGGGCCGGTCCTATGGCTGCTCATTGCTTGCGAATTGTGAAGTCTGCACATCGACTTTCAGTTCAGGATTGCGCGCCGGCGCTTTGAGTCGTCGTCCCAAACACCACAAACCGGTCCCGTCCCGCCGCCTTGGCCTGGTACATCGCGGCATCGGCGTGTCGGGTCAGTTCGATGACATCGCTGCCATGCTCGGGGTAAATGGAAATGCCGGTGCTTGACGAAATTTGCATCCGTTGCCCCGTGGACAAAATAAATGGCTGCACCAGCGTTGCGTGAATTTTTTTGGCAACACCAATGGCATCCTGTGCACTTTCAATGCTGGACAGCAGCACTACAAACTCGTCGCCGCCGAAGCGCGCCACCGTGTCGGATTCACGCACGCAGGCTTGCACGCGTTGCGCCACCGCCTGCAGCAGTTCATCGCCCGCCGGGTGGCCAAACTCATCATTGACGGGCTTGAATTTGTCCAGGTCCAGAAACATCAGAGCCAAGTGGGTGCGCTCGCGTTTGCACAGGCTCAGCGTCTGTCCCAGCCGGTCTTGCAGCAAACGCCGGTTGGGCAAACCGGTCAAGGTGTCGTAAAAAGCGAGCTGCCTGATCTCTTCCTCAGCCGCCTTGCGCTCGGTGATGTCGGTATGGGTGCCGACGTAATGGGTCACGGCACCTTCATTGTCGCGCACGGCGGAGATGCTGAGCCAGTTGGGGAACACTTCCCCGTTCTGGCGCCGGTTCCAGATTTCGCCCTGCCAGGTGCCGTCACGGTTGATGCACTCCCACATGGCAGCGTAAAACGGCTGCCCGTGCCGCCTTGATTGCAGTAGCCGCGGTGTTTGCCCCAGCGCCTGTTCTGACGCATAGCCAAACATCCCGGTAAAGGCCCGATTGACCCGCAAAATAACCTTGTTCGGGTCGGTGATGAGGATACTTTCCTGGCAGTCGAACGCCGTCGCCGCGACCCGCAAATCGACTTCCCGCAGCTTGCGCTCCGTGACGTCCTCGGTGGTTCCAATCAGGCGATCAGGGGAACCCAAATCGTTGCAATGCAACGCAGCGCGGTTTTGCATAAAACGCACCTGCCCATCGGGGCGCCGAATCTGAAAGGTCATGTGAAACGCCTGGCCGCCTTTGAGGGTGGCGCGGGTTGCCTCTTTCATGCGCTGCAATTCACCCGGCAAAAGCAGTTCCCGCCAGTCGTTGTTGAGCGCGTTGACCTGCTGGGGGTTCAAACCAAAAAGATCAAACATGGCGGCGTCCCAGTGGTAACGCCGGCTCGACAGTTCGTACTCCCAGATGCCCACGCCGCGAGCCTCGTTGGCCAGCTTGAGCCGCTGATCAGTGGCGCGTTGCAGTGCCCGTTGCCGCAGGTAGAGGTGCAGGCCAGCGCAGCTCAAAACGACCAACAGCGCGTAAGCCAGCAGTTGGCCCCAGACATCACGCTGCCACGGGGCAAACAAGACGTCCACCGCACGGGACAGCCCCGCCACCAGCGGCTGGTCCATGTGCAGATCGGGCGGCTGCACCGTGCGCAGCACGGGCATGCGCTGGTCGCCGCTGAGCTGAACGATGCCCTTGAAATGACTGACCGCGCGTTGGCTTTTCAGATGCTGGCTGAAAAAAGAACCCGGACCTGACAAATCCTTGCCCTGCAAATCCGTTCCCTCGGGCTGGCTTACAAACACTTTCCCGTCTCCATGCACCAGCGTCGCCCGCATGTCGTCGGCATAACGCACCGAGTTCAACAAGGTCTGGATGTCTACCGGGTCTACCGTGGCCGACACCACACCGGCGAACTCGCCGCGAGGGCCTGTGATGGCGCGGGTCAGGTTGATGACATAAACATCCAAGACCGACTTGAAGGGCGAACTGACGTGCAGCGTGTTGCGACGGCTGTTCGGCTGCAGGTGCGCCTGAAAGTAAGCGCGCTGGGCAAAATTGCGACCCATCAACTCGTCCCGGCTCGACCGCGTGATCGTGCCTTGCGCGTCCAGTACCAGGAAAGTGCGCACCGACGGCATCGATGCTTCCATGCTTTTGAGGCGCCGACTGGCAGCCTGTTGACCATCGGGCCGACTGGCCCAATCGGGCAGCTCGGCCATGATGGATTCCAGCGCCAGGTTGATGGCGGCCAGTTGGCGCGTCAGGTTGACTTCGATCACTTTCGTTTGTTTCGTCAGGCGCTCGATTTCCGCGCTTTCAATTCGGTCATGCTGGCGCTGGAGATTGAACGCGAGCAAAGCGCCCAGCGCGCCCAGACAGGTTGCCAGCAGCAACCAATGGCGCCAATGAGGGACCAATCGTCTCACGCCAAGCCTTCTTCCACCAATTCGCTGGCCCGCAACAGTGCCCGCGCCTTGGCTTCAGTCTCGCGCCACTCCAGCTCGGGCACCGAGTCGGCCACGATGCCCGCTGCCGCCTGCACATAGAGGGTTTGATCCTTGATGATGCCGGTGCGTATGGCGATGGCCACGTCCATGTCGCCGGCATAGCTGAGGTAGCCGCAAGCACCGCCGTACAAACCGCGCTTGGTCGGCTCCAGTTGGTCGATCAACTCCATCGCGTGCACCTTGGGCGCACCGGTGAGCGTGCCCGCTGGAAAGGTCGCTCTGAGCACGTCCATGCTGCCCAGCGGTCGGCCGTCCGAGCCATCGACCAGCGTGCCTTCGACATTGCTGACGATGTGCATCACATGGCTGTAGCGCTCGACGCTGAACGCGTCGGTGACTTTGACGCTGCCAATTTTGGCAATACGGCCAATGTCGTTGCGCGCCAGGTCAATCAGCATCACATGCTCGGCGCGCTCTTTCGGGTCGTTCACCAGTTCCACTTCGGCCGCCTTGTCTTTCTCGGGTGTGGCACCGCGCGGGCGCGTACCGGCCAGCGGTCGGATGGTGATTTTCTGCGCGACCCCCATACCAGGGTCGAACGCCGACGCTGCGCCCTTTGGTCCGAGGGCGCTCTCGGAGGGCAACGTTTCCTGGCGCACCAGAATCTCGGGCGAAGCTCCTACCACATGAAAGTCGCCAAAGTGGTAGTAGTACATGTAGGGGCTGGGGTTGAGCGAGCGCAGTGCCCGGTACAGGCTCAGCGGCGATTCGGTATAACGCTTCCTGATGCGCTGACCCACCTGCACCTGCATGAAGTCGCCGCCGGCGATCAACGCTTTGGCGCGCTCCACAGCAGCAATGAAGTCGGCTTTGGCAAAGTCGCGCTCGCTCGGGTGGCTTTGGGTTGGCAGAACGGGGGGCACGCTGACCGAGTATTTAAGCTGCTCCTTGAGCTCGCGCAGGCGCTTCTTGGCGTTGGCATAAGCCTCGGGCTGGGCCGGGTCGGCATAAACCATCAAATACAGCTTGCCTGAGAGGTTGTCGATGACGGCCAATTCCTCGCATTGCAGCAGCAAGATATCCGGGCAACCCAGCGTGTCGGGCGGACAGGTTTTTTCCAGCTTCTTCTCGATATAACGCACCGTGTCGTAACCGAAGTACCCCACCAGCCCGCCGCAAAAGCGCGGCAGGCCAGGACGCAGCGCTACTTTGAAACGCTTCTGATAGTCGGTGATAAAGTCCAGCGGGTTGACGCTGGAAGTTTCCACCACCACACCCTCGGTAACGATTTCAGTACGCACGTCGGCACCGAAACCGCTGACGCGCAACAGCGTGCGCGCGGGCAGGCCGATAAAACTGTAGCGCCCAAAACGCTCGCCGCCAACCACCGATTCGAGCAAGAAACTGTAGGCCTTGTTTTGCGCGAGTTTCAGATACAGCGACAAAGGCGTTTCCAGATCGGCAAAGGCTTCGATCATCAGGGGAATGCGGTTGTAGCCTTGCGCACTCAGGCTTTTGAATTCAAGTTCGGAGATCACGGCAGGGGGTCTTTCCATCCAGTTCAGTGCTTGCTTGCGCGACAGCTTCAGACGCAACATAAAACGCGCTGCACCATTTTGCCCCAAGTAGCAAGTGGCTCTAGCGAGGAATCCCATCCCGCCAAAATAAAACCGGCGGCATCAACAACCGCTGATGTGGCTGGAACAGGAACGCTCGGCGGCTTGATTGCACCGTGCTGCCGGTCTGGCCGGTCGGGGTGCCGGCCGCCCTGGAACTCAGAAATGCGCTTTTGAACGGCAACCGATCAAGGCTGCAACGCTGGGCCTTATCATGCTGGCTTTGACAAACACCATTCCCTGCAAAGACAAGCCATGAACAAACTGAAAATATCGACCCGACTTGCGATCTTGGTTGGCGTTCTGGCGACCTTGCTGGTCATCATTGGCGGCATTGGTTTGTACGGCATGGCGCAAAGTGACGATGCGCTTGATGCGTCGTACCGGGAATCCACGGTTCCGATCACGCAAGTCGCCGAGATCGGGCAACTGCAGCTGCGCAGTCGATTGGTGATTGTCACCGCACTGTTAGAAGCGACCACCGATCGCAACGAGCAATCGACCATTGAGATCGAGGCCAACAATGCTCAAATCACCAAGGTTTGGGATGCCTACATGGCAAACTCGATGAGCCCGCAGGAAGCGCAGCTTGCCAAGTCCTATGACGAACAGCGCAAGCGTTATTTGAAGGACGGCCTGGTGCCCGCTGTGGCCGCGCTGCGTGCCAACGACCTCAAGGAATTGCAGCGCCTGGTGGCTGAAAAAATCAATCCTTTGTACGGCGGTGTGAACCAACAAGCCAATGCGCTGATGAAATTCATGGTGGACGAAGCAAAAGAGGTGTTTGATCGCGCCCGCACGCGGTTTCAATTGCTGCGGTTGTTGGCTATTGCCGCGATGGCGCTGGGCGTGTTGCTGGGAACCTGGTTTGGCTGGGTCATGGCGCGAGGCATTTCCCAGCCTTTGCGGCGCGCGGTGGAAATCTCCGAAGCGGTGGCGCAAGGCGACTTGGGTCAGCCTATAGCGACCGGCGGCAGCGACGAAATCTCGGCCCTGATGCGCGGCTTTGCCCACATGCAAACCAGCCTGGCCCAGGTCGTCAACGACGTGCGCCAGGGCTCCGAAGGCGTGGCCACTGCCAGCGCCGAAATCGCCCAGGGCAACAGCGACCTCTCGGCCCGCACTGAATCTCAAGCCAGCGCTTTGCAGGAAACCGCTGCGTCCATGGACCAGCTCAGTTCCACCGTCAAGGCCAACGCCGACAATGCGCGCCAGGCCAACCAGTTGGCACTCAACGCCAGCACGGTGGCGATGCAGGGTGGCGACGTGGTGGCGCAGGTGGTCGATACCATGAAAGGCATCAACGAAGCCTCGCGCAAAATCTCGGACATCATCAGTGTCATCGACGGCATTGCCTTCCAGACCAATATCCTGGCCTTGAACGCCGCAGTGGAAGCGGCGCGCGCTGGTGAGCAAGGTCGTGGCTTTGCCGTGGTCGCCAGTGAGGTGCGCTCGCTGGCCGGGCGCTCGGCCGAAGCCGCCAAGGAGATCAAGAACCTGATCAACACCAGCGTCGAGCGCGTCGAGCAAGGCACCATGCTGGTCGATAAAGCCGGTGTCACGATGACCGAAGTGGTGACCTCCATCAAACGCGTCACGGATATCATGGGCGAGATCAGCGCCGCCAGTTCGGAGCAAAGCGCGGGGGTCTCGCAAGTCGGAGATGCGGTCGCACAAATGGACCAGGCGACGCAACAAAACGCGGCGCTGGTCGAGGAAATGGCCGCCGCTGCCAGCAGCTTGAAGACTCAGGCGCAAGAGCTGGTGCAAGTGGTGGCGGTGTTCAAGCTCGGTGCCAATGACAGCCATCACGGCGTCGCCATCATTGCACCGGTGCGTTCAAACAAGCCCAGCGCAGTACCATTCAAAGGTATAGAGCGGCGTGAGCAGGGAATCCCCAAAGGCGCAGCAGCCCGTGCGCGTGCCGCCAGCACCGCCAAAACCACGCCGGTCGATGCGCCCAACTTGGTGGCAGCCAAGTCCGCCGCCAACAAGGCCGAACCGGCAACAGGCGCTGGCGCCGGTGATTGGGAGACTTTTTAGTCAAGGCGTTGAACGCTTGAAATGGCAAACCCTCGAAAGCCAGGATCAAGGTAAATTTTGTAGCGCTATTTCACCAACTGATTGAGTTGGATGATGGGCATCAGCACGGCCAGCACGATCAACATCACGACCACACCCATGGCCACAATCAAGAGCGGCTCCAGCAGGGTGGCAAGTTGCATGGCGCGGCGCTGCACCTCCCCGCTGAGTTGTTTGGCGGCGCGCTGGAGCATGATGGGCAACTGACCGGTCTGCTCGCCCAGCCGGGCAAACATGGCCAGCAGCCCGGGGAAACGCTTTTTTTGCGCCATTGCCGAGGCCAGTGGCGCGCCTTCGCGCACCAGCACCAGCGCCGCCAAGGCGTCGGTGCGCATAGCTTGGTTGGACAGCGTGTCGGCGGCCGCCTGCAAGGCTTTGAGAATCGGCACACCGGCGGCGGAGAGCATCGCCAGCGTGCTGGCAAAGCGCGCCGCGTTGAAGCTGCGCGATAGCTTGCCCAGAATCGGCAGGTTGAGCCAGGCAGCGTCGAACTTTTCACGCAACAGGGGTCTGGCCAATGCCAGACGGGCACCGAAAACCAGCAGGGCCAGCGCCACCAACATGAGCCAGCCATAAGCGCGCACAAAATTGCTGGTGGTAATCATGATGATCGTCAAAATCGGCAGTGCCCGCTTGCTGCCGGCGAACACATGGGCCACTTGCGGCACCACATAGGTCACCAAAAACAACACGATGACAACCGCCACCAAAGAGACAATGGCCGGGTAGAGCGCGGCGCCAATCAGCTTGGACTTGAGCACCTGCTGCTCTTCCAGATCGTCGGCCAGACGCTCAAGCACCAATCCCAGATTGCCACTTTGCTCGCCGGCGCCAATGACAGCAATGAAAATGGCCGAGAACTCTCGCGGATGCTGCCCCAGTGCTTTGGCGAAGGTGGAGCCGGCATTGACCTCGGCGCGCAACGTCGCCACCAGGTAGTGTTCGTTTTCGCGTTCCGCCTCATCCGACAGCGAAGTCAGCGCGCGCTCCAGCGGCAGCCCTGAAGACACCAGCCCGGCAAGTTGCCGCGTCCAGATCGCCAAGGTGTTGGCATTGAAGACCCGGCGTTTGAACCGAGCACCCGGTGCGCCGCTGTCCTGGCCTGGCGCACTGGCGTCCTGCGCGCCACCGGCTTGCACTTTGATAGGCACCAGCGCCTGCGCGCGCAGCATGGAGCGGGCCGACTTGGCCGAGTCAGCCTCGATCACGCCCTTGCGGGATTGTCCGTCGGCGCTCAGGGCTTCAAATGAATAGACCGGCATGGCGCAATCAGTCGCGTGTGACCCGAATCAGCTCTTCGCGCGAAGTCAAACCCATTTGCACCAGCCGCTCGCCGTCGTCGCGCATCAGCGTCATGCCAGCGGCCAGGGCAGCCGCGCGAATGTCGGCCTCGGCGGCACGGTTGTGGATTTGGGCGCGAATCGCGTCATCGGTCACCAGCAGTTCAAACACGCCCGAGCGGCCCGCGTAGCCGGTTTGCCCGCACGCAGAGCAGCCCGCACCCCGACAACTGGTACACAGTTTGCGCAGCAGCCGCTGCGCCAACACGCCCAGCAAAGACGAGCTGAGCAGAAACGGCTCGACCCCCATATCCGTCAGACGCGTAACCGCACTGGTGGCGTCGTTGGTGTGCAGGGTGGCAAGCACCAGGTGGCCGGTGAGCGAGGCCTGAATCGCGATCTGGGCGGTCTCGAAGTCACGGATTTCGCCTATCATGATCACGTCCGGGTCCTGCCGCAAAATAGCGCGCAAGGCTTTGGCAAAGGTGAGTTCGATTTTGGCGTTGACCTGCGTTTGTCCGACGCCCGAGAGCTCGTACTCAATCGGATCCTCCACCGTCATGATGTTGCTGCGCCCGGCGTCGAGTCGGCTCAAGGCCGCATACAGCGTGATGGTTTTGCCCGAGCCGGTCGGCCCGGTCACCAGGATGATGCCGTGGGGTTGCGTCACCAACTGCTCGAAGCGCTTGAGCACCTCGCCCTGCATGCCGAGTGCTTCCAGGCTCAAACGCCCTTCCGATTTGTCGAGCAGGCGCAGCACCGCGCGTTCACCGTGCGCGCTGGGCAGTGTGCTGACGCGCACGTCCACCGCGCGCGTGCCGATACGTAGCGAAATGCGGCCATCTTGCGGCAAGCGGCGCTCCGCAATGTCGAGATCGGCCATGATTTTTAGACGTGAAATCAACGCTGCGTGCAACGCCCGGTTCGGCTGCACGACTTCTCGCAGCGTGCCGTCAACGCGAAAGCGCACGCTCGAATGGCGCTCGTAGGGTTCAATGTGAATGTCACTGGCACCGTCACGCGCCGCTTGCGTCAGCAGCGCATTGAGCATGCGAATAATGGGTGCGTCGTCCGAAGTTTCTAGCAAATCCTCAATCGCCGGCAGGTCTTGCATCATGCGGGTCAGATCGGCATCGCTTTCGACCTCGCTGACGACGGCGGCGGCGCTCGATTCGCCCTGGGCATAGGCCGCGCTGATGCGTTCAATCAAGACCTGAGCGCCGAGCTTGTGCAACTGGCGCACCGGGTATTTGCGCATCACTTCACTCACTGCGCTCAAGCCCGAATCGCTGTGCAGACACAGCGTCAGTTCACCCGGCTGGTTCTCTTCAAGCAACAACTGGTTCGTACGGGCAAAAGCGTAGGGCAACGGGTAGCGCATGATGGCAGCCGATTTTCAGTTTGGACTCGGCGTGGTTGGCGCCAGCGGTGCCAGAGCCGGCATGCGCGGGCCGACTTTGCCTGCCGACGGGAGTACCGGGCCGTCGTTGACGGACAACACCTTGCTGCTCGCCGGCTGGGCCAAATTCTGACCGGAGCGCATCAGGTCGTAGCGGTCCAGTGACAGGCCGTTGGTGGCCGCTGCGTCGCGCACCACCACCGGGCGCAGAAACACCATTAAATTGGTTTTTGTGCGGTTGCGTGTCTCGCTTTTGAACAGGTTGCCAAACAGCGGCACGTCGCCCAGTCCGGGCACCTTCTCCTGGCTGCCCGAATAGTCATCTTGCAACAAGCCGCCCAACACCACCACGGCACCGTCTTCCACCAGCACGTTGGTCTCTATCGTGCGCTTGTTGGTGGTGGGGCCGTTAGGCGCGTTGACGCTGGAGGCCAGCACGGTCGAGACCTCCTGGAAAATCGCCATCTTGACGGTGCCGTCTTCACTGATTTGCGGCTTGACCTTGAGCGTCAGGCCCACATCCTTGCGCTCAATGGTTTGAAACGGGTTGACCGTGCCGTTGGTGGAGCTGTTGGTGTTGGTGTACTGGCCGGTCACAAAAGGCACATTCTGGCCTATGGTGATCTTGGCCTCCTCGTTGTCCATCGTCAACAAAGTGGGGGTTGAGAGCACATTGCCGGTGCCCTTGGACTCCAGAAAATGCGCCAGTGCGCCGAGCACATAAACGCCGTTGGTTTTATGCGCCACCCCGATATTGGTGCCCAGGGCCAAAGCGGGTATGCCGCTGGCCGCCGAGGCCGACAAATTGATGATATTGCTGATGTCTGTGCCGAAGTTGGTGCCCAACAGGCCGATATTGGCGCTGCCCGCACCACCCAGCGCGGTCTGCCACTGGATGCCGAACGCGGCCGCCTGGTCAGAGCTGACCTCGGCAATCAGACTCTCCACGAACACCTGAGCGCGGCGCCCATCGAGGCGGTCAATGACGGCACGCAACTGCCGGTATTGTGGTTCGGGTGCTGTGATGATGAGCGAATTGGTGGCTGCATCGGCCTGCACTTGCCCGCCGGTTGACGACACGGACGCTGGAGCCGCCGCGCCGGGCGCGCCTACCGGTGTCGGCGCCGCCGCCGGAGTCTGGCCGGACATGGCGGCACGCAAGGTCACGGCCAACTTCACAGCGTCCGCATTCTTGAGATAGACCACATGAATATTGCCGGCCGCACCGTTGTTGCCGCTGTCGCTGGGTTGGTCGAGTTTGTCCACCAAAGACTTCACCAGGGCCACCCGGGCCGGGTTGGCGGCACGCAGAATCAGCGTGTTGGAACGCGGCTCGGCCACCAGGATGGTTTTGAATGAGGTGTCAGCTTGTCCGGCTGGCGCGCCAGCCGATGCGGAGTCGATCAGCCGCTGCACCAGCGGAGCCAGATCAACCGCAATGGCGTGTTTGAGCGGCAAAATTTCCACATCGGTGGCGTTGGCGACATCGGTTGCCGCAATGATACGGGCGATGCGGCGCAGGTTGTCGGTGTAGTCGGTGATGATCAGCGAATTGGTGCCGGGATTAACGTTGATGGTGTTGTTGGGGCTGATCAGCGGCCGCAGCACGGCCACCAAACTGTTGGCAGATTCAAAATTGAGCTTGAAAATCTGCGTTGCGATCTGGTTGCTCATGCCGACGCCAGCGCCGAGGTCGCCCGCATCGCTGACGCTCACCGCGGCGCTTTGCAACTTGGCATCGGCTTCTGGTATCACCTTGTACAGACCGGCCGACTCCACCATCGTGTAGCCTTGCAGCCGCAGCGCCGCCAAGAACTGATTCATGGCCACGCGCGGGCTGACCGGCTTGTCGGTGATGAGCGTGAGCGTGCCCTTGACACGCGGATCAACCACCACGTTAAAACCCGTGATGGTGGCCATGGTGCGCGCCACCGCGTCAATCTCGGCGGCGGAAAAGTTCAGTGTGACCGGTTCGCCAGACTTGGCCGGCGCGCCCGTCTGCGCCTGCGACCCAAGCGAAAATAGACTGACCGCCGCCGCCAGCACAACGCTGGTAGTGATTGAACAAACAGCATTCCTGGAGAAGAGAAAAGCGCAATGTTGCATACAGATTCAACCTATTTTGATGATGGCGTGCGCACCTTCGCGCCGTCCAATGATGTTGAGCAGATTCGACAAGGCATCGAGCCGCTCCGGTGTGGCGCTGGCAACGCCGTCAAAGCGCAATCTGTTAGCCACCCACTGGCCATTGCCCGACAATTGTAGTGCGCCCTCCAGTGTGGCAAGTCCGAATGTCGGTGTTGCGCCGCCGGTCAGCGTTAGGCGGTAGCTGCCCATCGGCCTGAGAGTGGAAAGGCGCGAGGAAATATTGCGCGCATTGAGTTCGACTTGCCCGCTCACCCAGGTACGCCCGGCCGCGCGCTCAATCACCAGTGCCTGCGTTGACAAGTCCAACTGGCCGTCGATCTGGACCGTGTTCCAGGGCGTGCCCAGCCCGGTCAACCACTGGGCGGGCCATTGCGATTGGCTGTCGGCCAGTGTCAGTTGGTAACCAGCCCAACGCGGTTGCCAGCGCCAATGCCCGGCCTGCTGCATGCAACAGTCGGCGTTCAGGTCGGCCAGCAGACCGCCCCAACTGGGCTGTAGCAGCCAGCTCAGCCGTCCGGGCAAAGTCGCGGCATCCGTGCTGCCTTCGCCACCGCTGAGCCGCATGCGGGCCGAGCCGCGCCAGACCGTGCCGCGCACATCTTCGAACATGAGACGCCCGTTCAAAGCCTGCTGTACCAGCGTGGTCAACCAGCGCGCCGGCGCATTGAAAAGTGTCGCCAACAGCAAGCCCGCCAGCACCCCTGCCAGGGCCCAGGTCCAAGGTGAGGCGGTGCCCTGGCCCTTCTTTGCCGCAGCCCGGGCGCGGTTACGGGCAAAGCCCGACCAGCCCGTCTTCGGTACTGTGGCTGGCATTGACAGCGCCGGCAAAGACCTTGGGAATTTCATTGCAATTTAACGGGTGTTCAAGTTAAGCACCAGCGTCGCGTCCCAGGTCAGCGCCTGCGCCTGCGCCGCCCCGGTAGCGGCGGCAGGCGCGCTGCGCACCAGCCGCGCCTGCGTCGGCACGGCACGCACGTTCTGACGCACCTGGGTCAGCCATTGCACCAAGGCATCGGCGGCGATGCCTTTGAAAGTCACGCTCACGCGCTCACCCGTTACCACCAGTTGCGCACCAGCGCCCATGGGCTTGATCGACGCTTCCAGCAGGCGGCGCGCTTCGTCCATTGTGATGCGGGGTTGCGCTTGCAGTGTTTTGGCCTGCGCTTGCAGACCCTGCATCAGCTGTAGTTGTTCGTCAAGCGCGCCGCGTTGCTGCTCGGCTGTCTTCAGCGTTGCCAGCGCCGGCGCCAACGCCAGCCACCACAGCAGCGCAGCCAGCAGCAGCGCCAGTGCCGCCAGCACCAGGTTTTGTTCACGACCAGGCAGCGCATGCCAGCGCTCTTGCAGAACGGTTGCTGGTTTCATCGGCCAGTTACCTGTTGCATCAAGACACCATCGCCTTCGGCGCTCAAAGCATAGCCCAGGGGCTTGAGCTTGAACGCGATTGAAGCGACCTCCTGCGGCTGAAGTTTGAGCCCCTTGAGTCGAACTTCGCCGGCCACAAATTCAATCGCCGTGGGAACCGTGGTGGTGGGCACCACCGAACCCAAAACCCCCAGCATGCGGTCAAGATCGCGATTGGACGGGGCGCCACTGGTCTGCTCCAGCAACGCCACTTCTTTGGCCATCTGCACCGGCGCATCCACCACCACCTGCACGTTGGGAAAAGTGCCAGTCAACACGGCGCGAATCGCCTGGCGCTGAGCGTTGATCGCTGCTTGCTCCTTCCAGGCCCAGGCGTTCAGTCCTGCCAGGTTGATCAGCAGCATCGCCAGCAAGGCAATACGGGCGGCGCGCCAGCGTGGCGCTTTCACAAAATTGAGCAGCAATTCGGACCAGCGCTTCCAGGTTCTGGCGCGGTTTGAATTGACCAGATCAAATTGCGCCAAATCCCAGGCCGACGCCGCCGCCAGCAACTGGCGCTGGGCGCTTTGTTCCAGCACCACGGTGCGCTTGAACAACTGCTCGGCCAGCGCCACCAAAGTCGGCTCGGCCACCACGCCCTTGCTCTGGGGCCAATTCAGCAACGCCACTGCAGGTGCCGACAGTGGCCATACAGCCACGCCAGCGCGCTCGGCAAATACCATATAGGCATCGCTGGGCTGACCAATCACATAGAGCGTGTCACTGAGTGCATCAGGCGTGAACTGCGGCACGATACGGCGCACCGGACGACCCGCACGCTCGAGCGCTTGCAGGGCAGAGCGCAGCCAGGCGCGCTCGCACACCGCCACCCACAGCGGTCCATCCGCCGGCGGTTGGGGCTCCAGCGCAAAATGCAATTGTTC
>Ga0315272_10000987_pt1 | contig 14381 bp, 13 predicted proteins | sample C3_middle_MG_FD_203918 | JGI IMG/M metagenome (GOLD analysis project Ga0315272, IMG submission 203918) | Sediment microbial communities from Yellowstone Lake, YNP, Wyoming, USA - C3_middle | ecosystem: Environmental > Aquatic > Freshwater > Lake > Sediment | place: USA: Wyoming | collected...
GGGAATAAAAGTAAAGTTCTCGCAATTGCGCGAGGGTGACTTGGTGTTCTACAACACCAATGATCAGGCTTATTCACACGTCGGAATCTATCTGGGCAATGATCGCTTCATCCATGCGCCGAGCAGAGGTGGCAGTGTTCGCGTGGAGGATATGAAACTGGATTACTGGAAGAAACACTACAACGGTGCAAGGCGCATTACTTTGCCCGGCTAGAATTCACCTCAGGACTGGATATATTTTCAGCGCTGTGTTTTTTTGCGTCACCGGATTTAATCACTGCGCTGGATTTTTTTGTGGCACTGGCTTTACGCGCCGCTTTCACTGCTTCTGCAAGCTGGAACACCGTCATCGCGTAAAAATCGCTGTTGTTATAGCGAGTAATGACATCGAAATTATTGAATGCCAGCCAGAATTCCTTCCCCTCGGCCACCGTAAAATCGATCAGACGAGCCGGCTCATTGCTAATATCGGTGATTTTTTCGTCGAGTACGATTCCTGCCATTGCCCAGACTGCAACGGACCTAGGCGTTACGATATCTCCCGCGCATACCGCTTCGCTGACACGCACACGCACGGCAATCGGCGGTATCGATTTGACACCCTTCGCATGTGCCGACTTTTCTCTCACACCTGCAGCCCAGCCATAACTTTTCAGATAGCTGGCAACACTGCCTATCGCATCTCTTTCTTCGTGCAACAAATCGATCCTGTGGTTACCGTTAAAATCCACCGCAAAAATTCGATAACTGCTCGGCATGAATTGTGGGATGCCCAGCGCGCCGGCATAAGACCCGCGTACCGTCAGCAAGTTGAACTGCTGTTCGCGCGCCAACAACAGATAATTCTCCAGTTCGCTGCGAAAGAAATCGGCGCGGCGTGGATAATCGAAGGCCAGTGTGGTTAGCGCATCCAGGGTGCGAAAGTTACCTTTATCCTGCCCATAGATTGTTTCAACACCGATCACCGCAAGAATGATTTCCTGTGGCACACCGTATTTTCTTTCGGCATTTTGAAAGGCCTGCCGATATTTATCCCAGAATTTCAATCCCATGCTGATGCGTTGCGGATTCACAAATGCCGCGCGATATTCTAGCCAGGGCTTGAGTGTCGCCGGACGCGAAATGGCTTCGATCACGCTCGGCAGATGCTGCGCCTGATCGAACGTTTTTTCCAGTTCAGCACGCTTGAAATTGTGCTTCACGACCATTTCATCGATGAATTCGGGGATGCCTGGCAACGTGGTGGCATGGGCAGGATGTGATGCGGAACACAGTAGCAGCAACAGAATGGCGTGATTTATTTTCATGGCGGTGCGATTCTAACCGATGTATCGCTCGACACACCCGCGCAAATGCTGGAAAATTCTCTCTTCCTTCAATTGCTGAAAGCATCGCTACATGAACAACTCCACCCAACATCATCGGCTCATCATCCTCGGTTCAGGTCCGGCCGGATATACCGCTGCCGTATATGCCGCACGAGCCAACCTTAACCCGGTGCTGATCACCGGGCTGGCGCAGGGCGGTCAATTGATGACTACCACAGAGGTGGACAACTGGCCTGCCGATGCGATGGGCGTAGAAGGTCCCGAATTGATGGAGCGGTTCCAGAAACATGCCGAGCGTTTCAACACACAGATAATCTTCGATCACATCCATACCGCCAAGTTGCAACAGAAGCCGTTCCTGTTGACCGGCGACGCGGGCAGCTACACTTGCGACGCGCTGATCATCGCCACGGGTGCTTCGGCACAATATCTTGGTCTGCCTTCCGAGGAATCCTTTATGGGCCGCGGTGTTTCCGGCTGCGCGACCTGCGACGGATTTTTTTATAAAGGCCAGGACGTGGCGGTCGTCGGCGGCGGCAACACCGCCGTGGAAGAAGCCTTGTATTTATCCAACATCGCCAAGCACGTCACATTGGTGCACCGGCGCGACACCTTCCGTGCAGAGCGCATCATGGTCGACCATCTGATGAAAAAAGTTAAAGAGGGGAAAATCACGCTGCAACTGAACAGCACTCTCGACGAGGTACTCGGCGATGCCAGCGGCGTAACCGGGATGCGCGTCAAGGAGGTACAGAGTGGCAACAAGAAGGATATCGCGTTGTCCGGTGTGTTCATTGCTATCGGTCACAAGCCCAATACCGACATTTTCGCCGGGCAGCTGGAAATGAATAACGGCTACATCCAGACGCATGGCGGCTCGGTTGGCAATGCCACAGCGACCAGCATTTCCGGAGTGTTCGCCTCAGGCGATGTGCAGGACCAGATCTATCGCCAAGCTGTCACCAGCGCGGCGACAGGTTGCATGGCTGCACTGGATGCAGACAAATATCTCGCCTCACTTGGCAAGGTTTGACACCGGGCCGGGTACGAGAATCTCTGCGAAGCTTCACCACATTCCGCATCTGCTGGCCATGACTTGGCGGATATTTCCATGTTTCATGTGATCCTGTACCAACCCGAGATCCCCCCGAACACCGGCAACGTCATCCGCCTGTGTGCCAACACCGGCTGTACATTGCATTTGATCAAACCGCTGGGCTTCACGCTGGAGGACAAACAGCTGCTCCGTGCCGGTCTGGATTATCACGAATTTGCGCCGTTGCGGGTGTACGACACCTTGCCAGATTGCCTGTCGGCATTTGATCCGGCGCGCGTGTTTTCACTCACCACCAAGAGCTCCCAGGCCTTCCATCAAGTGCGCTACCAGACAGGGGATGCGTTCCTGTTCGGCCCCGAGAGTCGCGGCCTGCCTGCCGAGGTGCTCGATCAATTCATTCCAGGGCAGCGGGTACGCCTGCCGATGCTGCCCAACAGTCGCAGCTTGAACCTGTCCAATACTGTGGCAGTAGCAATCTTCGAAGCTTGGCGGCAATGTGAGTTTGATGGCGCCTGAACCCCTCCCAACATCCCCTTGTCACGGGAGTAGCCTGTAAGGTGGGCTACACGCCCGCCGTATGACCAACAGGTTGTCGAGCAGAGCCCGGCCTACTTTTTTTCTCTAAGAAATATCTCCAGCAGGTCGTTCAAAAAGCGTTGTCCCATCTGCGTCGGCGCAATGTGCCGATGGTCTCGCATCAACAAACCGCGCTTTTCCGCCTCCGCCAATTCGCGCTGGATATTAAGCAATGACAGGCTGGTGCGCTCCTGGAACAGCACGCTGTCGAATCCCTCATTCAGGCGCAGCGCGTTCATCATGAACTCGAACCCCAGTTCATCGCTACCCACTTCGTGTTCGGTTTGCATCGGCGCGCCTTTGCCTACTTGCTGCATATAGGCCTGTGGCTGTTTGTAGCGCATTTGGCGTATCACTTTATCGGGAAAACTCAGCTTGCTGTGCGCCCCCGCGCCTATGCCCAGGTAATCGCCAAACTGCCAGTAGTTGAGGTTGTGTCTGGCACGGCGCTTCGGCTGTGCGAATGCCGATGTCTCGTAGTGCTGGTAGCCGTGTGCGGCCAGCAACTCCTCAATGCGAAGCTGCATGTCGCTGCTCGCATCATCGTCCGGCAGCGATGGGGGATTACGATGGAACAGCGTGTTCGGCTCCAGCGTCAGGTGGTAACAGGACAAATGCTGCGGCGCGAACGACAGCGCAGTCTGCACATCCTGCAAAGCTTGCTCCAAAGTCTGGTTGGGCAGCGCGTACATCAGATCGAGATTGAGGTTGTCGAAATGCTGCTGCGCAATGGCTATCGCGCGCCTGGCTTCATCGGCAGAGTGGATACGCCCCAGCGCCTGCAGATGCGCGTCGTTGAAACTCTGTATGCCCATCGACAAACGATTCACCCCCGCTTCGCGATACGCCGCAAAACGCTCCGCCTCCACTGTACCGGGATTGGCCTCCAGCGTGATCTCCGCACCCATATCCAGCGGCAGCAACATACGAACAGCGCGGATGATCTGCTCGATGCTCTCGCCGCTCAACAGGCTGGGCGTGCCGCCGCCGAAGAACACCGTATAAACCTTGCGTCCCCAAATCAACGGCAAAGCCATCTCCAGATCGCGGATCAAAGCCGCAACGTATTCCTGCTCTGGGAATACCCCTCTAGCCTCATGCGAATTGAAGTCGCAATACGGACACTTGCGCACACACCACGGGATGTGGATATACAGCGACAGCGGAGGCAAGGCCTGAAAATTCACGGCTTGCGATTTAAGGGCGAAGGGTTGTAGCGGGTAAGTTTCCATAGTTATGGGTGTTATGCGCGCGCCACTATATACTGAAGCGCCGTGGTTGCGTGACGATCGGATTTCACAAGCTCATGCGCCTCGCGCAAGTTATTGCGCCTTGCCAGGCCGTGAAGTCTAACACTGGCGATCCAGCATATATGTGCGTAAAATGATAATTGATTCCACGGTGGATTTTGAGGTCTTAGATTAGAATAACAACCTGCAGTATCGACTTGCACCAAGCCGCAAACTAGTCACACTGATGCAACACAATAGGATCTATTACATGCTTCACACCCCAGGCGTTATTGAAATACTAGAGAAATCTCCTTTATTCCACGGGGTGTCCAGCGAGTTGCTCTTTGACAAATTAGGCCAATCAAGGCTACAGACCCTGAAACCTGGCGAAGTGTTGTTGGTTCCCGGTCAGGCCAATTCTGTGATCTACATCATCCTTTCCGGACGCCTTAACATTCAATCAAATGCATCGCGTATCGATCCTATCGCCATTCTAGGTGAAGGGGAATGTGTGGGGGAGATGTCTGTTCTGGGCGGCGCACCTGTATCTTCTTACGCTGTAGCTGCTTCAGACTGCAAGCTGCTTGCCATTGGTCAATCCGCCATATGGGACTTGATCAACAACTCCCATGAAGCCGCGCACAACATGCTAAATATACTGACCGAGCGTGTTCGCCATGGCAATCAGATCATGGCGGAAAGCTCCGAGCGCAGGCAGGGATTTGCAGGCAACTCTATCGTCGACGAGATGACTGGTCTATACAACCAGAACTGGATGCAGCAAAAACTGAACCGCCTGTTGCATCGCGGTAGTGTCGACAATAAAACGAACTGCCTTTTGATGCTGGAGATCGATCGGTTTCAGGAATTTTGTGACAAATACGGGCAACTTGGCGGTGATCAGGCAATGCGGGATATTGCGCACACCATGCTATCTTGCTTGCGGCCTGATGATCATGCAGGGCGACATTTTGGCAAGCGCTTCGTCGCTTTCCTGCAAAATACTTCCCTTGAAGATGCTTGCATCGCGGCGGAACGACTAAGAACCGTCGTCAATGAGTCACTGGTCGTGTTACCCAACGGTGATGCACTGCCGCCCAACACCATTTCTTTGGGTCTAAGCCAAGTGCAGCCTAAAGATACCTTGCTACGTTTATTGACCCGCACCGACAAGGCCCTGATGCTTGCCAAGGAAAGTGGCGGCAACCGCGTAAAGTTAGTTGAATAACGGCCTGGAACTCATCCGGCGTGTTGCACAAGAACGCTATCCAGCAAATATCTTTCTCAAGACACCTTCAGTTTCTCTAGTAACACCCGCAAAGCCTTGCCGCGATGGCTGATAGCATGCTTTTCATCGCGAGTCAGCTCCGAGCTCATCTTGCCCAGCTCAGGCAACCAGAACAACGGATCATAGCCAAAGCCGCCATCACCGCGCTCTTCATGGGCGATCTCGCCGTGCCACTCACCATCGACGATTAGCGGCTGCGGGTCGTCGGCGTGGTGCAGCAGCACCAGCACGCAGTAATAATGCGCACGGCGGTCAGCAACACCGTGCAGAGCCTGCAGCAACTTCTGGTTATTGCGTTCGTCAGACTTTGGGTTATCGCCGGAATAGCGCGCAGAGAGCACGCCGGGCGCGCCGCCCAGAGCAGTGACGCAGATACCGGAATCATCCGCCAGCGCCGGCAACCCACTCAATAGGCTGACGTGGCGGGCTTTGGCCAGGGCGTTCTCTACGAAGGTGACGTGCGGCTCCTCGGCTTCGGAGATGCCGAGTTGCGCCTGGGTGAGCACTTCAATGCCCAGAGGCTGCAACAGGAACTGGAATTCACGCAGCTTGCCGGGGTTGTTGGAGGCGATAACAAGTTTTTGCATTTTGAATTTTGAAAGAGCGCGGCGAACCGAATCCTACAAATAATCGGAATTAATCTTTCTCAAGCACCGTCCGCTGCATGACGATCAACTTGGCGATGCCGTTTTTCGCCAGCTCCAGCAATTCATCCATCTCGTTACGGGTGAAGGCGTTACCTTCCGCGGTTCCCTGCACCTCGACAAATCCGCCGTTGCCCAGCATCACCACGTTCATGTCGGTATCGCAGGCGACATCCTCGGCATAATCCAGATCCAGAACCGGCTTCCCTTGATAGATGCCGACGGAAACTGCCGCGACGAAATCATTTAGCGGGGATGCCTGGATTTTGCCTATTCTCATCAAATTGTTCACCGCATCATGCAGCGCCACGAACGCTCCGGTGATGCTGGCGGTGCGTGTGCCGCCGTCAGCCTGGATCACGTCACAATCGATCTGGATAGTACGTTCGCCGAGTTTTTGCAAATCCACCACCGCGCGAAGGCTGCGCCCGATCAGGCGCTGGATCTCCTGGGTACGTCCGGATTGCTTGCCTTTGGCAGCTTCGCGACTCATGCGCTCTCCGGTGGAACGGGGCAACATTCCGTATTCCGCCGTGATCCATCCTTCGCCGCTGCCTTTTTTATGCTGCGGCACGCGCTCTTCGACGCTGGCGGTACAAATGACTTTGGTGTCCCCACACTCGATCAGAACCGAACCTTCGGCGTGCTTGGTGTAGTGACGAGTGATACGAATTTCACGCAATTGATCAAGTGGTCTCTGGCTAGGGCGCATAGTGAACTTTCATTTTTAAGTGGTCGGTAAGAAGTGTGGAGCAGGAAATCCGCTTTCCACTTCCTGGATTTAGGGGATATCAAGAATGCAGCTGACCGGATTAGCAGTGTTGTTCGCGACGTCGCCATCGCCCCAATGCATCGCCACGCCGGTGATGTTATCGGAACGACCGTCTTCGCGCTCCAACGCCAGCACGATCAGTTTATCCAGGACTGTGCCGACCGGCTCCGAGGAAAGTGCCGCGGCCAATTCGTCGTCGGCAAAAGGCCCCCACAGACCGTCGCTGGCAAGCAACACGATATCGCCCGATCGCAACTCGATGGGTTCACCGGACTCCATCTGGAAAATGTCATCTGCCCCACCCAGACAGTTGGTGATCTGGTTGCGCTGCGGATGGACACGCGCTTCTTCGGTAGTGATTATGCCCCACTTGACCCATTGATACACCATTGAATGGTCCTGCGTTTTGGATAACACCGATCCATCGCGCAACACATAAAGACGTGAATCGCCGGCGTGTCCGGCATATATCTTGCCATCCTGGATCAAGGCGGCCACGCAAGTCGAGCCCGGGAAATGACCCAAAGTATTGTCATGCGGGAATTTCATGATGCGCTCGTGCGCTCTAAGCATGGTATCCGAGATGAACGCACCGGGATCGGCAATGCGTGGACGCGCGTATCGCCCGAACAACTCGACAAAAGTCTCGATGATCAAGCCCGCAGCCAGATCGCCGTGTAGATGCCCTCCCATGCCATCGGCAAGCACCAGCAACAGCGCATCGTTGCTATAGGCATAAGCAACACGATCCTGATTTTCTTTTCGATTACCGGCGTGGCTGGCTTGGTGTATTGAGAAATTCATGGGCAAACGAGGGTGCATTCAAAATATTCTGCGTGATTGTATAGCTGCGTTGCACTAACAGCAGGGTATTCACTGCCCACTGTTGCCTATGTGGAATAACCAGCGCGCCGCATTCGTGCCACATGCATATGATAACCGTATGCACCTGGGAATATTACAGGGTGCAATCGTAATATAATGCGCCGCTTCAGCACAGTCTTTTATTTGAAAGCCCTTGCCATGATTTTGAGCATGACCGGTTATGCCACCGCCAGCGCGGAAAGTGACAAGGGTTCATTGTCGCTTGAGTTGCGTGCCGTCAACCATCGTTACCTGGATATCCAGTTGCGCATGCCGGATGAATTGCGCGGTTTCGAGGGCGCACTGCGCGAAGCGATCGCCGCGCAGTTGCAACGCGGCAAGGTGGAATGCCGTCTCAACTATGCGGCGCGATCTGCGCAAACCGGCGCTACGCTGAACCGCGATATGTTGCAACAACTCGCCGACTGGAACAAGGAAGTACAAGCTGCGCTACCGGATGCACGCGCCTTAAGCGTGGCTGACATATTGGGCTGGAGCGGCGTACTGGAAGCGCCCGCCGCTTCTGCAGACGAGTTGCGCGCCACCCTGTTTAACCTGTTGCAAACCGTGTTGCAGGAGTTTTCTTCTTCGCGCGCTCGCGAAGGCGAGAAGCTCAAGGACTTTTTATTGCAGCGCGTAGAAAAGATCGAAGCGTTACGCGGCGGTGTGATGCCGCATGTTCCAGCTGCGATTGCCGCTTATGAACAGAAAATCATCGCCCGCCTGCGCGAGGCGATGCAGAATGCCCCGACACATGATGCCGGCGACGATCGGGTGCGCCAGGAAATCGCGCTGTTTGCTTCCAAGATAGACGTCGATGAGGAGCTGTCGCGGCTTGCCAATCACCTTTCTGAAATGCGCCGTGTCCTTGCCCTGGGTGGCACGGTGGGAAAGCGACTGGATTTTTTGATGCAGGAGCTCAATCGTGAAGCCAACACGCTCGGTTCCAAATCGGTCGATGCGGAAGTTTCGCGCAGCGCGATGGAGATGAAGATACTCATCGAACAGATGCGCGAGCAAATTCAAAATCTCGAGTAAAGGTTCGTTTCGGCATATTTCCGAGCAAACCCGAGGTTCCGTTTGCCTGCGGACGCATTGCCGCATTTCATATTGCTTGTGTAGAATGTCAGCGCTGCACAACCCGCTCCTTTCACGGCATCCCGCTGTCATATGGCGCGAACATGAAACACACTAACAACGGGCTCTAATATGTCGGGAAACCTATTTGTCGTCAGTGCACCATCGGGGGCAGGCAAAACCAGTCTGGTTCAGGCCCTGCTCAACATCAATCCTCATATCGATTTGTCGGTCTCCTACACCACGCGCAATCCCCGCCCCGGCGAACGTGACGGTCATGACTACCATTTTGTCAGCCGCGAGACTTTTCTCGCGATGGCGGAACGCGGCGAGTTTCTGGAAAGCGCGGAGGTCTATGGCAATTTATATGGCAGTTCACAAACCTGGATCAGCCACGAAATACAGCGTGGGCGCGATATCCTTCTCGAGATAGACTGGCAGGGAGCGTCGCAGATTCGCGGGATCTTTCCGGACTGCATCAGTATTTTCATCCTACCACCCTCGCTGGAAGCCTTGGAACAGCGCCTGAGAGGGCGCGGCAAGGACGATGACAAGGTGATCGCCAAGCGTCTGGCGGCGGTAAGTGAAGATGTCGCGCATGTCGCCGAGTTCGATTATGTTATTATCAACGACAACCTGAATGAAGCGTTGCGCGAACTGAATGCGGTGATCCTTTCCGCCAAATTGGGATGCACAAAGCAACTGATCCGCCACCAGGCCTTAATCAATCAACTACAAAATCCGGAGTAAATCATGGCACGTATCACCGTCGAAGAATGTCTGTCACTCATCCCGAACCGCTTTGAACTGACTTTGGTTGCCGCTTATCGCGCGCGTCAGCTGGCCAATGGCGCAGCGCATCTGGTGGAGAACAGCAAGGATAAACCCACTGTCGTAGCCCTGCGCGAGATCAGCGAGGGCAAGGTGGGCAAGGAAATCCTGAACCGCGGTCAAGCGTAAGTGACGTGACCCAGCTTTCAAATTACAAGCATGGCCGACGCGGATCTACTGCTCGAGGAACTAGCCACCTACCTTAAACCGAAGGATGTCGACCACGTCCGCGAGGCGATCGAATTCAGTCGTGCGGCGCATCATGGCCAGATGCGCCATTCCGGCGACCCCTACATCTCCCATCCGCTCGCCGTTGCGCGCATCCTGACCCCGCTGCACATCGATGTACAAGCGATCATCGCCGCGTTATTGCACGACGTGGTGGAAGACACCAAGATCACCAACGATCAGGTCGCCGAGAAATTCGGCAAACCCGTTGCAGAATTGGTCGAGGGCTTGAGCAAACTCGATCGCATCCAGTTCGAGACCCGCGAAGATGCGCAAGCTGAAAATTTCCGCAAGATGCTGCTGGCGATGGCACGCGACGTGCGCGTCATTCTCATCAAGTTGGCCGATCGGCTGCACAACATGCGTACGCTTGACTCCATGGCACCAGACAAGCGCGAACGCATCGCGCGCGAAACCATGGAGATCTACGCGCCGATCGCCAATCGCCTCGGCCTGAACGACCTACACCACGAACTTCAGGACCTGAGTTTTAAATACCTGCACCCCAATCGCTACTCGGTGCTGGCAAAGGCACTCCAGGTCGCGCGCGGCAATCGGCGCGAGGTGGTCGGCAAGATACTCGAGGCGATACGGCAACGGCTAGCCGAATTCCATATCGAGGCCGATGTGACTGGCCGTGAAAAGGACATCTACAGCATCTACCGGAAGATGCAGAGCAAATCGCTGGCATTTGCCGAGGTGCTGGATATCTACGGATTTCGTGTGCTGGTGAATGATTTTGCTGCTTGCTATGTCGCATTGGGCGCGCTGCATGGTCTGTACAAACCGATCCCAGGCAAGTTCAAGGATTACATCGCCATTCCCAAGGTCAATGGCTATCAGTCATTACACACCACGCTGTTCGGCCCGTTCGGAACACCCATCGAGATTCAGATACGCACCCACGAGATGCACAAGATCGCCGAGGCCGGCGTTGCCTCGCATTGGCTGTACAAGAGCGGCCATGATTCGATCAATGACCTGCACAAGAAGACCCACCAATGGTTGCAGGAACTGCTGGAAAGCCTAAGCCAGAGCAGCGATTCGTCCGAATTCCTTGAGCATCTCAAGGTTGACCTGTTCCCCGATGAAGTTTATGTGTTCACGCCCAAAGGCAAGATACTTTCGTTGCCGCGCGGCGCAACCGCGGTAGACTTCGCTTACAGCGTGCACACCGACATCGGCAACCGTTGTATCTCAGCCAAGGTCAACCATGAGCTGGTGCCATTGCGCACCGAGCTGAGGAATGGCGACCGTGTAGAGGTGATCACTGCGCCCAACGCCCACCCCAACCCGGCCTGGCTGGGTTATGTGACCACGAGTAAGGCGCGCAGTCACATCCGCCACTTTCTCAAGGCCATGCAATCCGGCGAATCTGCGCAACTCGGCGAGCGTCTGCTCAACCAGGCGCTTAATACGCTGGGCGTCAAACCACAGGACATGAACGATACGCACTGGAACAAGTTACTCAAGGATACCGGCGTGAAAACTCGCCAGGAGATTCTCGCCGACATCGGCTTGGGTCGCCGCCTCAACATGGTGGTGGCTCGGCAACTGGCACTCATTGGCGATACTGCGGCAGGAGAAGCTGCCAGCCACGCCGTGGTGACGATACATGGTACGGAAGGCATGGCGGTGCAGTTCGCCCAGTGCTGCCGACCGATCCCGGGGGATCCGATCATCGGTGTCATCAAGAGTGGGCAGGGGTTGATCGTGCATACTCACGACTGCCCGACCTTGCGCCGCGGGCGGGGCGGCGCAGACCAGTGGCTGGATGTGGCTTGGGATAAGAATATCAACCGTCCCTTCGATGTAAGCATCAAACTGATGGTAACCAACCAGCGTGGCGTGCTGGCAAAGATCGCCGCCGCAATTGCCGAAGCGGAAGCCAACATCGAAAATATCAATTTCAGCAACGAGGGCGAATACACCGGCTTGCATTTCACGCTTGAGGTGAACAATCGCCTGCACCTCGCCAACATCATGCGCAGCTTGCGCAGAATTCCAGAAGTGGTGAGGATCATCCGGGTGAAGAGCTCTTCGTGAAATTATGTAAGGAGGGTCATGCCATCAAAAAGCTGGCCCGCTTTCCAGCCATCCGTAACGCGCGTACCGCGTTATGGCGGCTTACGAAAAACCCTCCTGCGGGTGCGCGGCCATAAATTTTTCGGAATCACCCCCATACTGTCGTAATAATTCTAGCATCGCAGATGCCTTATCCAACGTTTCCTGATACTCCGCGTATACATTGGAATCGGCGACGATACCGCCGCCCGCCCAACAGCGCACCTCGTTTTCAGCATATACCAGTGTGCGAATAACGATGTTGCTGTCCATGTTGCCATCGAAGCCGACATAACCTATCGAACCGCAGTAAATGCCGCGCCGATGCGGCTCCAGTTGCTCAATGATCTGCATGGCGCGCTGTTTAGGTGCACCGGTGACAGAACCACCGGGGAAGCAGTCTTGCAACAGGTGTAGCGCATCGCGGCCCTTTTCCAGCCTGCCCCCGACCGTACTGACCAGGTGATGCACATTGGCAAAGCTTTCCACTTCAAATAATTCAGGCACGTGCACCGAGCCCGGTGCGCAGCTTTTACCAAGATCATTGCGCAGCAAGTCCACGATCATCAGATTTTCCGCGCGGTCCTTGGGGTGGTTGCGTAATTCTTCGGCAAGTTGCTGATCCTTTCGCACGTCGCTACTTCGCGGGCGCGTGCCCTTGATAGGTTTGGTTTCCACTTCACCTTTTTGCACGCGCAGGAAGCGCTCCGGTGAGGCGCATATGATCTGGGCGTGAGGCAGGTTGAGAAATGCCGAATACGGTGCGGGACTCTGCCTGCGCAGCGCCAAATAGGCTCCTAGTGCATCGCCCGTTGCGGCAACACTGAAACATTGCGCGAGGTTGATCTGATAACAGTCTCCCGCCTTCAAATAATCTTGTACCGTAGCGAATGCGCCTGCATAGCTTTCAAACGTGAAATTGGAGGTGATCTTTCCCTGCACCCGGAATGTATCAACCAGCGGCTGCGGATCGCCTTGCAGGCGGAGCAATATCTGAGGCAACAATTCCGCTGTTTCGGTAAATCGCTGATGCGAAACCAAACGAGCAGTGTGTCTTTGATGATCCAGCACCAGCGCCCAGTCATAGATACCGAGCGCCATGACTGGCAACTGCCCACCCTTCTTCGTGACCCACGGTAAGTCTATCACCCGCTTCGCAAGATCATAGCTCCAATAGCCCAGCACGCCGCCGGCGAACGGTACGTTTTCCACAGAAGCGGTTTGCTCACCCAGCTCGCTACGCAACAGTCCAAACGGGTCTGTTAACGCGACATCATCATTCAGCACCAGCGAGCGCTGCGGCGCTGCTGTCAAGATGTCATAGCGCGCCATGCCGCCGCTATCCAACCACACCGACCAGGGCAGGTCAGCCAGCGTTGCGTAATAATGCGCAGCATCGGCGCGATAAGGCAGTTCAACAGAATAAAAGCTCATTGCTTGATCGGGAATATTGTTTGCACTTCAAAACAGATTGGGCCGCAACCATCGCCGCCATTGTGCGAAATGGTATCGCAGTTATCATATCGAAGCATGAATATGCTCAAACGATGCCAACTTTTCAGGTTCCAAAGTCATTAAAGATTGACGGCTGTAAATATGCTGCGTCACACCGATCAGCATCATGGTTCCGCTGATGACACCGCATGGCATTGCACTGACCGGCTGTTACGCTGCACAACGTTGCGTTGCACTAAAAATCGCGCTTATACCTTTGCAGCTGCTTGATTCGTCAAGCCAGATATACGCGTGTGTTTGCAAAATCAGCTGGTTAGGTAAACACCCAGAATTACAAATATTTTGAGGGCACAAAACCCATCGCAAATCTTCTCTGTTTGCAATGAGGACAAAAATCCACACCAACCTGGCGTTGGCAAAATAAAAAGGCGCACGCACCTATAAGTGCGCCCAAAAAATCAAGCTAAACTGTGGTTGGCCCCTTACTACCACAACACCTGATACCGTCAAGGCATCAAGGGGCCGCCACCACAGCAACACTCCCGATTAGTTCGGCTTGCCGATTCCCGGTGTAGGAAAAGGCCATGTTGCAGCCGGACGTACAGGTGCTGGAGCCGAAGGAGCCGGTGCTGCTGGACGAGCTGCCGCGGCAGGAGCTGCCGGTTTAGCAGCTGGCTTTGCAGCGGCTTTCTTTGCTGCCGGCTTTTTAGCTGCTGGCTTCTTTGCTGCTGGCTTTTTAGCTGCTGCTTTTTTAGCTGCTGGCTTTTTAGCTGCTGCTTTTTTAGCTGCTGGCTTTTTAGCTGCTGGCTTTTTAGCTGCTGGCTTTTTAGCTGCTGCTTTTTTAGCTGCTGGCTTTTTAGCTGCTGCTTTTTTAGCTGCTGGCTTTTTAGCTGCTGCTTTTTTAGCTGCTGGCTTTTTAGCTGCTGCTTTTTTAGCTGCTGGCTTTTTAGCTGCTGCTTTTTTAG
>Ga0315272_10000988_pt1 | contig 14368 bp, 19 predicted proteins | sample C3_middle_MG_FD_203918 | JGI IMG/M metagenome (GOLD analysis project Ga0315272, IMG submission 203918) | Sediment microbial communities from Yellowstone Lake, YNP, Wyoming, USA - C3_middle | ecosystem: Environmental > Aquatic > Freshwater > Lake > Sediment | place: USA: Wyoming | collected...
CTGACGAAGTGAGGCTCCTTAAGTCCTTCCTTAAGGGGATAGGGGCCTATGGAGCTGAGACCCACGTCAGGGGCTTCTCAGGCTACATGGCGGAGCTGCTGACAATAGCCTACGGCTCGTTCAGGGCGGCAGTGAAGGCTATGAGCGAGTGGACCAGGAGGGTGTTCGTCGACCCAGAGCGCATCGGCAACAGGGAGGAGCTTGAGAGGAGGTACCCTGAGAGCCCGCTCATAGTGGTAGACCCCGTAGACCCTATGAGAAACGCTGCCGCCGCGGTATCCGAGGACAAGCTGGCTTTAGCCGTGTTGGCCTCCAAACTCTATCTACATAGGCCATCCTTATCATTCTTTCACGCCTTCGCCGATAGGGTCGAGCTTAGGCAAAGGCCTCCAGTCATAGTCATAGTGTGTAACGGTAAATATTACGAGGAGCCTCCCGAGGGGGTCTGGGGAAGGCTTTCAAGGGCCTCCCGGATGTTAGCCAAGGAGCTGGAGGCGTGGGGCTTCACGCCGCTTAAGGCGAGCTACTTCACTGACGAGGGATCCTTGGCCGCTATAGGGGTCTCGCTCGCCAGCGACAGGCTTGAAGGCCTTGAGGTACTGAAAGGGCCTGACGCGTGGGCCAACGTAGAGAACATCAGGGCGTTCATAGGGAAAAGGCTTGAAGAGGGAGGGCTCTGGGTAGGCGACAGGCTTTACGGCTTCAGGGGTCGCAGGCTTACAGAAGCTGGCTCAGTGGCCAGGAGCTGGCTAGCCGCACATGGCAAGCTGTTAGGCGACGCCTGTAGGGCTGTAAGCGTTGGTGGGGGCGACCTATCAGGCATACCGGGACCTCTAAGGGAGTGGCTTTGGAAGGAGTTCTACACGGTGCCCTCATGGCTGGCTGGCCTCTGAGCTCACCTCAGGCGGCAGCAGCGTTTTGCTATCCTCGCGCATACAGGTGTGACCCCCTCAGGCTGGCAGCAGAGGCCGAGTCGGCTGGCGTCTGTTGCCTTATGAACTTGGGAGTTGCTGAAATCAACGTAGGGGGCATCAGGGTCAGGGTTCTGGGCAAGGGCCACGCCAGCCTGGTCGTGGCCGGCCTAACGTTTGACGGACAGGTCGTAGCGATCAAGGTGAGGAGGACTGACAGCAAGAGGTCAAGCCTTGAAGGTGAGGGGAGGCTGCTCGAGGTAGCCAGCAGGGCCGGCGCCTCCCCAGCGCCCCTTTACTACTCAAAGGACCTGATAGTTATGGAGTACGTGGGCGACGTAAGCCTTGAGCAGGTCCTCAGGGCCTCCCCATCACCTCTCCTGAGGAGGTCCCTTCTGGAGGCCGTGAGGGCGGCCAGGGCTCTTGACGCAGTTAAGATATTACATGCTGAACTCCACAGGCCTCTTCGTAATGTATTTTACCCAAGGTGGCCCTCAAGCCCAAAGGCTGTTATCATAGACCTTGAGTCCTCTTCGCGAGAGTGCGGCAACGTTAACAAGGTCCTGAGCTTCATGATCGCGAAAGGGCTGCTCAGAGGTCAAGCGGTGGAGGCCCTTAGGTCGCTTCTCAGGGAGTACAGGCTAGCAGGTTGTCCAAGGGACCTCTACGTGATGATAGAGGAGAAGCTGGATCAGGCGCTCACAACCTAGGCCGTTAGGGCCTCATAAGAGTACCTCATTAGACGTAAGGCTAAATGATCGTCAATAGACGTTAAGGGTTTCAAGGACTTTTAGGGTCTAGACAAGAAATGTTAAGTAGGAGGCTACGATCTTCAATTAAAGGTCGTGGGCTTCTGTCTCGTCAGCTATAGCCTGGGTCGGTACGGCCTTAGGCTCCTGTAGGGTGGCCCTTGAGACCAACCTGTACTTACCCTCAACGTAGAGCTTCTCGTACTCCGTGGCAGGAAGGAATACAACCCTCAGCGGCCTAACCGACAGCTTCGCTCCGCATACGGGGCAAGTCACGTCGTCAAACTCGCCAAGCACCCTCTTGGGCACCGGCGGCCCGTTGAACTTGTTCTTGTCGGCCCTGTCGCCTATGGCATACTTGTACAGTATTGCTCCGCAGCGGTGACACTTGATTATAATTCTGCCGACGGAGTAGGCCAGATTTGACATGGCTTGCACCAGGGTAATACCATTAATGGAAGCTCTAAAAGGGGTTTGCGACCTTTACTCTGTTCAGACGGCGAAGGTTTACCAAAGGTTTCAGCGGCAGGGCCAGTTGAAAATCTTATTGGCGAGGGCCTGGCTCGCCCTATTGAAGGCAGCGTAATACTAAGGTAAACCTCCTTACAGCGTCAAGTACCTGCGGAACGCGGATGCAAACCTTCGCCGTGTAACGTTTTAAAGTCAGCCTCCCCCATATTGGCGGCGGTGGGGCCGTCGTCTAGCCTGGTAGGATGCCAGCCTGGGGAGCGGACCCCCATGCCAGGCCGCCCGGATCGCTGGTGGTCCGGGGTTCAAATCCCCGCGGCCCCACCACGCTTATAATTTCCTGCAAGGAGGCTAACGGCTAAGGGAGACGCCTTGGAGAGGCCCAAGATCAAGGTAGGGGATAGAGAGATAGAGCTGACTGATGAGGTGCTTGAGGTGCTCAGGAAGTACGTGAAGACCAGTATGACCCTGGAGCAGCTGGCCGCTGAGCTGGGGCTTAACGGATGGGAGGAAGCTTACGACCTTATCAAGAAGGTCCCGGCCTGGCTGTTAAGGACCTACACCTATGTTATAAAAGGCGCAGCAAACCAGGGCGGAGAAGCGAAGTAAAGGCTCTCGCCTCGTTAGGAGCTATTTTAAAGGCCGCTATATATCAAAAGTTTACAAAGTTTACAGTACCTAACCTACTTCTGTTCTCGCGAGGCCGTCAAGTAAGCTCAGTACGAGCTACTGCCTGGAAGGCGATGAAGACATAACTAGGAGCCTTAGCAGCCTTGTCTGGGCCTCCCTTGAGATGTCCCTGTTTGTGACAACCAGCGAGGCTCCCCTGTCAGGTATGCCATATATTACGAGCGACCCCGCGGGAGCGCACATAAGGGCTGGGAGGGTCAACATGTCTTCCTCGCCCTTGATAAGTAAGAGTTGGCGTCCTGATCCCTTAAGGACCTTGCACAGGTGCTCAATGGCCTCAGGCGTGACTCCCCCAGGAGGGTTTACGATACGGATTACGTCATAGCCTAGCGCCTTAGCCTCAACGTCTAGGCCTATGGTCTGCTGTCGTTTGGTCTTACCGTCCACAATCACGACGTCAGGGAGCCTTCCTGACCCAATGCAGTAACTGGCTACGACGTCGCCAACGCAGATGACCTTAGCCCAACTGCGTCCACCGATGAAGGGCGATAGGTCCCCTCTGACCAGGACCCCGCGCGGCTGAGCGAAGTCGATCCTTTCCTCTGCCTTCAGGCTAAGCTGTAGCTGTCCACGCCTACTTGAAGACATAGGTCCCGGCTACCTTAATGGCAAAGGTTCCCTTATAACTTATCTTAAGCCTCTTGGCTAGCTCGGAGTTATCAAGTATTATAGCTATGCCCTCCCACTCGTCAACGAATGCGGTGCCACCACATACAGGGCAAACGTTAACGTTCCTTGGCACTAAAGCCCCGCAGCTCTTGCACGCCTTAAGTGAAACCCTCCTGACAGGGGCCCTCGTTGGCATCCAGTCCCCCTTCACAGCTCAGGCTTAGAGGGTTATACTTCTTTTATGGCCTCTGCCTAATGTTGATTGGTGACCTCCTTGTTCCTTTGGTTGCTGACTTCTTGTAGTTTTATTTTAAACGCTCAGCGATACAAAATATCAAGCTCTATAGGTATAAATTCATATAATTTGCCCCAGAGCGCCTAAGTCAATAGAGTGATTTGAATGCCCAAGAAGGTCTTTGACGAGGAGGAAGGCGAAGAGGAGTTCGAGGAAGAGGAAGAGTTCGGCGAGGAGGAAGAGTTAGGCGAGGAAGGCGAAGAGGAGGAGTTCGAGGAGTTCGAGGAGGAAGGCGAAGAGGAGTTCGAGGAAGAGGAAGAGGAGGAGTTTTAGATCAGAAGGTCATAAATTATTTTAAAGGTCCTCGCATATGTTTGTGGCGCCAGGAGAGAGTTTAGACCTATGGAGACCTCCGTTGAGGATCAGAGCAAGGGAGGGACCGAGAAATCAGGCTCTGCCCTTCCGTCTTTGACTAACAGTGAAGGAAACCTGAAGTTCACGCTGTTCAAGGTTCTCAACGCACTTAAGCACTTCTACTCGTTTAAGGAGCTCGAGGAGAGGCTCGGAGTCTCGGCCCAGATATTGTGGAGGTACGTCTCGTTGCGGAGCGTGCCTGAGAGGGTCACAGCTGAGAGGCTCCTTCAGAAGATAGAGGACGAGAAGCTGATAGACGAGGCCTTTGAGAGGGCTATAAAGGATAGCGAGGAGCCATGGCAGGTTCTCAGCAGCCCTGGGATCATGGAGTTGGCTGAGCTGAAGGTCCTCAGCACCCTTAAAGGGGACAGGGTTAACATTGTAATAACGGGCCCCGATGGCTACTCGACAGCGTTCGGCGCTATCCTGGCCGACGCCCTTCACGCTAGGCTCTGCGTCGCCAGTAGGTCGCCGCACTCAAGGCACCTAATAGTGAAGAGCTACAAGGTGTCTCAGGACTATTATGATACTCTGATCTTCCCGAGGGAGTGCATACAGAGGAGGGGGAGGGCGCTACTTGTATCAGTGGATGGAGACAAGGCCTCTCAGCTCTCAGCGCTTATAGACGTGGCTAATATGAGGCAGGTCTCCATAGCAGGGATTCTCGCGATCTTCGGCTCAGAGTCTAAGATAAGGGACTTGGTTAAGTCTAAGACGGGCTCGGATGTCAAGGTGCTGGTGCTGGCTAAGTACTGTGAAGGACAGGAAGACTTGTGTCCCGAAGTTAAGAAGACCCGACAGGAGAGCTGACAATTTTGTCCCTACGCCTTGCTTCAATCATTTTACGCTTACTCGTGATTGGGTTTAGGGATCTTCATCTAGCCCATAAGGACCTAAGAATCCTTATAGGCTCATGGCGGGCCCAACGGCACGGGCCCTCATCTATAGCACCCGGCCCCCACGCGGCTTGGGGCAGCGCCCTCATAGTCACTTACGGCCCTCAGGAGGAGGTTGTAGCGGGCTACTATGTCCCTGTACTACATCTTTCCTCCTCTGAGCAGACGTCGCGTCGTCCCTACAGTCATAGATCGTCTCGACGCTGTATATTGAGCGCATCCTTGGGACCTCTCGCTTGCACTTTCTCTGGCCCCCAGAAAGCTACGTATAATGTAAACGCCCAGAACGTTAGAAGGCTTCCTAAGATACTCAGAGCCTGAACCAGTCAGCTGTCCCTGCAAGGCCGCAACCACGACCTGCATCTCATTAGAACTTAAATCTTTCCTGACGCAATAACTTATTTTGGGCCTGAGGGCTTCAAGATGACCGTAACGGCTCCTAGCGAGAGGAAAGAGGTCCTTAACCAGTTGTTGGGACTTCCTATATTTAGTATATATGACAAGGCTTCGACCTCAGCTAAGGTACCTGACGACACGAGCGTGACCTTCATTAGGAAGTTGATGAGGGAAAAGGGGTATAGGAGCATTGCTGTAATCAAGGCTGATACAGGGAAGTTCGTTGGCATAATCACTAGGGGGGATGTTCTTATGGTCTCCTCATCAAAGAGCGAGGCCACGGCGGGGTCTCTGGCGGTCGCTCCACCAGTGGTCCTTCAGCCTTCCTTAACAGTGTCAAGGGCCTTGGACATGATGCTAAGCTATGACATGTGGGAGGCTCCCGTAACGGAAGGGGACAAGTTCTTGGGGTTCTTCTCATTAGGTGACGTAATAAGGGTCCTCGTTCAGAAGTACCCTGAGGTCTTAAAGGAGGCGACCGTGAGTGATTACATGACTTCTGGCCCCGTGTCAGCCCTGGCTGATGACTCGGTCGCGAAGATATGGAGGAAGATGGTAGAGCTTAGGTATGCAGGATTACCTGTCGTAGATGGTGACGGGAGGCTCATAGGTATGATAACACAGTACGATCTCTTGGCCAAGGGCTACACGAGGATTCACCTGGAGAGCGAGTCTGGGGCCGCTAAGGGGCCTCGGGTCAGAGACGCTATGACTAGGCCTCCGAGCTACGTCCTGCCCTGGTCGAAGCTCATAGAAGCGGCAGATCTCATGGTTACAAGGGGCTATGGCAGAGTGCCAGTTGTTAATAGCGTGAGGGACCTCAAGCTCATAGGTATAATTGACAGGGAGGACGTAATCAAGGTTCTGAGGTGATGACCATGAGCAGGAGGCCTCACACAACAATAAGGATCTCCCCTAAGGCCAACATAGTGAGCAGTCCCTCGATCAGGAAGGCTGAGGTCTACCGCTACCTTAGGGTTGACGCCGAGCCGAACTGGAGCCAGAGGGTGAGGGAGAGGGAGGGCGAGATAATGACTATAGCGTCAAGGCCTCCGGTAACGATAACTTTCACGAGTCCCATTATCAGCGCTGTGGAGCTCATGTATAAGAGGAGGATCCGTGGCCTCGTGGTAGTTGACGCTAGGGGCGCGCTAAAGGGGGCGGTCACGGCGATGGACTTCATAAGTTACCTTGGAGGTCCCTCTTATAACATTGTGCAGGAGCGCCATGGGGGCGATATCTACAGGGCGCTTAACTCTGAGACCGTAGAGTCCATAATGAACCCAACGCCAGTCTATGTCTTAAGCAACGCCAGGATAACAGACGCCTTGAGAGTCATGGTGCTCAACGGCATAGGTTTCCTGCCTATTATTGACAAGCAGGGGTTGCCCCAAGGCGTTGTGACAGAGCACGACCTTGTTAGGCACCTAGTGAACAAGGAGATCAGCATTAAGGTAACTGATGTTATGACCTCAAACCTCGTCGTGACGTACAGCGACGATAGCATAAAGAGGGCTGCGCAGCTTATGTCGCTTTACGGCTTTAGGAGGCTTCCGGTGGTATCAAGGGAGGAGGGAACAATAGTTGGCGTAGTGAGCGCGCTCGACATAGTGTCCTACTTCGGCTCCCATACCGCTTTCAGCGTAATAACGGGCCGTAACATCGAGGAGGCGCTCTCAACTAAGGTCGCAGAGGTGATGTCCAAGGAGGTCTATACTATAAGGGACTCCGAGGACGTCAGCACCGCGGCAGAGCTGATGAACAAGCTTAACACTAACAGCCTCATAGTGATCGACGAGGCCGGTGAGGCCAAGGGCATAATAACGGAAAGGGACGTCCTTCTTGCCCTCTCCCTGAGGTGAGAACATGGCGCCTAGGGTCTCGGGCTACATGAGTTCACCAGTATACGTTATCACTCCTACGGACACCTTGGCCTACGCAAGGAATCTCATGTTTAAGAAGGACGTCGGCAGGCTCGTTGTAGTGGACCAGTCAGAGAAGCCAATAGGCATGATTACTATGGCCGACATAGTGGAGACCGTAACAGGAGTCAACTACGCTAAGGCGCTGGACGAGATAAAGGTCTCTGAAGCTATGTCCAAGGACCTTGTGACTATAAGCCCCTCTAGGTCAATTAAGGCCGCTGCTCATCTCATGATCAAGCACAAGATAGGGGGTCTGCCAGTTGTAGGCAAGGAGGGCAAGCTTGTTGGTATCATAACGAGGACAGACATAGTCAGGGCCTATGGAGATAAGTACGCAGGAGAGTTCAAGGTGAGTGAAATAATGAGGTCAGAGTTCCCGAAGGCCAAGCCAACGCACTCTATATTTTATGTTATCAAGTTAATGGAAGCGGATCCGGCTAAAAAGGTCGTCATAACGGACGACGAGGGGAGACTGCTTGGGGTCATCGCGGAGAAGGACGTGGCCTTAGCCTACATACCCATGCAGATCCTTGCCTCGCGAGGTAAGGACCGGTATCTCAGAAGGAAGGTTGTTGACGCGCTTAAGGACAAGATAGTGAGCCTGAGAAGCTACCTAGTCCCCACGGCCGAGGACATCATGACGAAGGACCCCATAACAGCTTCGCCAAACGATGAAGCCGCTGAGGTAGCGAAGACTATGGCGAAGGAGAGAATCGGGTGCGTCCCAGTAGTTGACGAGGGAAAGAGGGTCATAGGCATAGTGACGAAGTACGATTATGTAGCGCTCGTGGCAAAGGCGCTTTAGAGACCGCTAAGTAGCGTCGACACGAATTTTTTGACGTCAAGGCTCTCTAGGTCCTCATACCTCTGGCCTACGCCCACAAATATCACTGGCTTCTTTATGGTAGAGACGACCGAGACTATCGTTCCGCCCTTCGCATCAGCGTCGACCTTAGTGACTATGACCGCATCAACGCCTATGTTATCATTAAACGCCCGGGCCTGCTCGACTGCGTCGTTTCCTGTAAGCGAGTCCACGACAAGAACCTTTAGGTGGGGCTTAGCTACTTTAACGACCTTCTTAAGCTCGTTCATCAGGTCTACATCTATGTGCATTCTGCCAGCCGTGTCAAGCAGAACTGCGCAGATCCCCCTTCTCTGGGCAGACGCTATGGCGTTATAGGCCACGCTGGCCGGGTCAGATCCATAAGGGCCTCCGAGGAACGGAACTCCTAGCTTCTCGGCATGAGCCTTTAGCTGTTCCTGTGCGCCAGCCCTGAAGGTGTCAGCGGCCACTATCAGGCAGCTGACCCCGTGGTCCTTCAGGTACTTGGCAACCTTGGCTATCGTTGTGGTCTTGCCAACGCCGTTAACGCCGAAGAAGGCTATCACGTAGGGCTTGCCTGAGGAGCAGACGCTCTTCGCCTCAGAGACTATGTCAGGTCCTGTGATGGACAGCTCTTTAATTAGGGCTTCCTTGAGGGCCTCCTTAACCAGGTCCTCAGCATTGGAACCCCTGGACACCCGCTTGCCAATAAGGCCTTTCTTGAGCGACTCGGCTATTGAAGCAGCAGCGTCATAAGCCACGCCAGCGTCCACTAGCCCAAGGACCAGCTCTTCGAGCGGGCCCTCGAGGTCCTCTGGCTTAACCTCTTTGGTTTCTATCTTCTCCTTGACAGTAGAGACGAACCTGCCCAAAGCCTCCTTGAACTTATCGAACACCTTTACTTACCCTGGGCTCCCTGTCGGGCCCGCGCTACTGCTAAGGCCTGTTGTATGACAGACTCGTATTGGCTCTGCAGGCTTTCAACCTCGCTTAACTGCTTAGCAACTTCATTTATGGCTTTGTTTATCTCCCCTTCTTCCTCGGTCAGGAGCTTCAGGCCCTCCGAGGCGTCGACCTTCGCATACACTTCAGCCCCGAGGTGCACTATGACTTTGTTCCTTGACTCTGGCTTAGCCTCTACAAGCGCGACAAGACCTGTCGAAAGCGGGAAGAGTATAGGGCTGTCTGGGTTAGACCTAATCATGGCGTCTATGCCTTCTTTAGCCCTCACTATGAGGTCCCTTTCCGTCATCAGCTGGTTCAGGAGGTCCCTAAGCCTAGCGGCCTCAGCCCTGATTATGTCCAGCTGGGCAACCAGTTCGTCAAGCGTCACAACTTTGCCTCTGGAGCTCTCGGACAATTACCTCACCCTTGTAGCCTGCGAAAGCGCCAGTACCCTTATGTCGTCAACTTCCTCAGGGCTAACCGCCCTGATGGACTCTATCCTTATGTGTTTCCTCTTGAGCTTATGGCGGCTTCCCAGCTCCGAAAAGACCTTCTCTAAGGCGTCCTGCTCCCTGAGGGCCCTTACGTAAACTGTGAACTTATGCCACGTTGGAAAGCTGTCGTGCGAAAGCATCATCAGCCCCTTTATCTCAAATACCTTGATTTCGGCCTCCCCCATGGCTTTCTCCGCCGTCCTGTAACTGGTTCGGTCCTCATATAGGTTTATAAGTTGTTACTACGATCAACGTACACAAGAAGTATGTGATGGAGTACTCAAGATGTGGGGCTCCTGGGGCGGTCCTGAACGTCCCCAAGCCTGATGAATCCCGAGCGGGGTGCAGGGGAACAGGGATGAGACAATGAAAATAAATCACACGAGCCTATGTGGAAACCGAGCTCCTTCGCCTTGCGCCTTGAAGGGCCTTAAATTTATAAAGTTAGGACTAAGGCATGCTAGAGGCGACAAGCATGCCCAAGAAGCGCGAGAGCAGAGGAAGAAGGAAGGGCGACAAGGGCAAGGCCAGGGTCATACAGTGCGATAACTGCGGAAGGCTGGTCCCAGAGGACAAGGCCATCTGCGTGACGCGTACATACAGCCCTGTGGACCCCCAGCTGGCAGCTGAGCTAGAGAAGAAGGGGGCCATAATACCCCGCTACCCTGTAACCAAGTGCTACTGCATAAGCTGTGCAATACACTATGGGCTCGTTAAGATAAGGGCTGAGGAGGAGCGCAAGCCCAAAGTGAACCTAATTTGATGTCGGGCTCTGGCTCCTGGACTGAGCTCTTCATATCATCACCGTTTGTGGTCCACCTAGAGGGCGAGGGAGGCTACGGGTTACTTCTAGCGCTAAGGGAGCCGAGGGTGAGGGCCTTAAGCCCTCCAGGGCCTGAGGGCTCCACAGCGTCAACAATGACTCCTTGCGGCGAGTTAAGGTTTTCTTACACTCTTGATGTGCCCAGGCAGCTCCAGGGAACTAAAGGCCTTGACATTTACGCAGAGCTAATAGCAAAGGTTGCAGTAAACGTATTGACAGCCAGGATATGCATGAGAGGGTCTACATCGGTTTCAGACGCTTTAGCTGCGACAAGGGATAAGGAGGTCTTACCCCTAGAGGGGCTGGCTTACGCAATATCGCTGGGAGGAGCCGTCCTCACTAAAAGGTCTGAGAAGGGCAGCGTGGCCCTGTCAAGATGGCAGCTCCCTGACTACTTGTCAGTTCTCGTTAAGCCCTCAGGTAACAAAGACCTAGCACATCCAAGCCTGCTGGAAATCATGTCGAAGGTCTTAACAGCTCGTGGAACTAAGGGCGTTCTGTGCAGGTGTACTGACGCAAGGCTTGGCCTTGAGGTAGCCCTTGGAGATGGTGAAACGGCGCCCGAGAGTTACTTTGTGACAGGTATCGATAACAGCGGGGCTGAGGCGACACTCCTTTAGGCCATTCTACCTGGTCGCAGGACTGGCAACGTGTTATGAAGCCTTTTACAGGGACGCCTCAGGGTCGCAGGCTTCTCAGGCTTTAAGTCGCTCGGCAAGGGAGCGCGTTAAGGAAGAACCTTACTGGGTCTAGCCTTAGTGTTGCTTGTAAGTGGCGGAGCCTAAAGGCGCCTGCCAAGGAGAAGGCATTGGCCTCAGGCCGCCTTGATCTTGGCCAGCTCCTTCCTCTTCGGCCTGAGGTCCTTGCTATGACATCTTCTACACTTTGTGGCTCCAGGCGGGTTATGGGCTCCACACCTGCGGCATATTAGCACATTGAACACTCTCTCCTGAACTATTTTAACCAGCTCAGGGTCCGTGACAGGCATCGTCAGGCCCCTTATCACGTTGACGCAACCCCTTAAAAGTCTTCTTAAAGAGTTTCTTATAAGGAAAACTTTTATTCTTGAAAAAGCTCCTAAGCAGGGTGAGTAGCTTGGCGGCGATATCTGGGAGGCTCTCGATAGGGGAGGAGGTCTACCTCAGGGCTCTGACCGGCAGGCTCGTTGGCAAGGAGCTCTTCAGGGGGTACAACAAGGTCGCCATAATCCCTTACCCAGACAGGATCTGTGAGTCCATAGCGGCCGCGGCCGCTGTGGCCTACCTAGAGACTTTCGGCTATGGGCCTGGCAAGGTAGCGGTCTTCGACTACCAGGAAGACGTGAGCACCCTGGCCGAAAAAGTGGTCTCATGGAAGCCTGAGGCCATCTACATAGCCTTTGGCGGCGAGCAGAGGATGGCCGACGTTAACAACATGACAATCAAGCTGCTCAAGGCCCTGATGGACAAGGGCTTCAAGGGGTCCCTCTTGATCCACGTCAGGACGTGGCTGGCGACAAAGCAGCTGTCAACGGTTCTTGCCGACCCATCCCTCAACAAGTACCTCAGGTCGCTGAAGGAGGTGAAGGTGTTCACAGCCGACGCTAATGCTAAGAAGTTCTTCTTCAACATAGTCAAGTTCAAGGAAGGCGGCGTGGAGCTCGTTAAGTACAAGGAGGAGGACATAACCGACGAGCACGCTCAGCTCCTCAAGCTCTCGTTGCCACCAGGTTAGCTGAACCTTACTCAGGAGCCAATATAGCCCTTCCTTCTTTTTATAACAGCAAAAGGGAGGCTTGTCGCTAAAGGGCCTGTGGATCTGGAGGTACCTAAAAGATGACCTGCCATGGTACTTCGCGGTGGCCGATAATGAGAAGCCGGCGAAGTTCCTGATAGCCGATAGGGTCCCTGTCGACTTCTCTGACGACGATAACATAGACGCGCTTTGGTCCAGGTTCTTCAGGGCCGAGCAGGAGTTTCTAAGGCTGTGGTCTGACGTCAGGTACAATGACGAAGACATAACTAGGCTTGAAAGGCCTCAGAGATCTCTCCTGGACCTAATGTCAGCCATAGCCAGGAAGACCCTGGAGAGGTGTACCTTCTGTGAGTGGAAGTGCAGAGTTGATAGGACGAGGCCTAAGCTCTTAGGGGCCTGTATGCTTGACGCTACGACTCGCGTCGCTTCATACTTCCATCATCATGGCGAGGAGCTAGTGTTCAGAGGAGTCCTAGGCTCTGGCACCATATTCTTCACGTCATGTAATATGAGGTGCGCCTTCTGCCAGAACAGCGACATATCGAGGGACCGCTTCAATGGCGTCATCTTCACCCCTAACGACCTGGCCTTTGCTATGGTTAAGCTGAGGCTTGAGGGCGTTCACAACATAAACCTGGTCGGGGGCGAGCCGACGCCGCATATACACACCATAGTTGACGCGCTCAGAGTCGTTGCCAGGCAGGGCCTTAACGTCAGGCCTGACAGCTGGGACTCGGTGGTCCAGGCGAACAGTGACTTCCTTTACTACCCGGTCTCGCCCTCCCACGCCCTCTACAGGGGGCTCCTGAACTTCCCAGTGCTGTGGAACAGCAACTTCTACATGACCGCTGAGTTCACGAGGTTCCTCAGGGTCATAGTTGACATCTGGCTTCCCGACTTCAAGTTCGGTAACGATAAGTGCGCAATAAGGCTTGCCAGAACCCCGTTCTACGTGAGGACGGTCACCCGTAACCTGAAGCTCGTCCATGACTGGGGTGAGGACATGGTAATTAGGCACCTCGTGATGCCTAATCACGTGGAGTGTGACACGAAGCCTGTCCTTGAGTGGATAGCGAAGAATACTCCAAGCGTGTGGGTGAACATAATGGATCAGTACAGGCCTGAGGCCTACGCTGACCCTACATCCCCTCTCTACGACCCGAAGTACTCTGACATAGCGAGGAGGCCCACGGATGAGGAGATAAGGACCGCATATGAATACGCTAAGCAGCTAGGCATAAAGTTCGACCTAATAAGCCTCGAGAGACGTTATCACTAAAGGTGGTGGGCCCGGGGGGATTTGAACCCCCGACCGCCCGGTCTCTGCCGGCCTCACGTTATCAGCCGGGCGCTCCACCTGGCTGAGCTACGGGCCCTTCAAATCATATCCTTTTTAAGGAGATAAAAAGGGTTTTGACGGAAGCCGGTGTGAGCGTCATGAGCGGCGCAGGGGTCAGCGATGTAATTGCGGACATAGAGAGGTCCGTGCAGGAAGCTGACGAGTACCTGAGGAAGCTGGACGCGGCAAGGGAGGAGGCCGTTAAGGTCAGTCGCGACGTAATAAGGTACAGCGGCTTCAGCATAACCTATTTACATCAGGGTGACATCAATAAGGCCTCTGAGGCCTTAGGCGAGTGCGAGAGGCTTGTGAGAAGGCTAATAGAGACAGCGTCCCCATACCCTGAGCTCCTTCACTCAGGCCTCGTCTACAACGCAGTCAGCGAGTACGTCGAGGCTAAGGTGTTCTTCTCATTAATGACGCGCGCGAAGGTTCCATCATTTAAGGAGTTGGGCATTGATCCGGTTCCATACCTTCAGGGGCTTGCTGACGTCGTTGGCGAGCTGAGGAGACACGCGCTAGACAGCGTAGCTAAGGAGAACCTGGAGGAGGCCTGGAGAGCCTTGGTGATCATGGAGACCATATACAATGCCCTAAAGGGCCTCGATTACCCTGACTCGGTACTTCCTAACGTAAGGCACAAAGTTGACGTCGCGAGGGCCCTGATAGACAACACTAAAGCGTTATTGGTGGACATACAGTCCCGTGAGAGGCTTATGAAGTCTATGGGCAAAGCATAGCGATCCCTGCGGCCCTGCGTTGACCTTATACCTTTTAGAGGAACTCTAAGAGTTGGAGCCTTGACAGGGGCTGCAGAGCTACCACTTCACGACGGGCACGTGCCTCCAGGGCTACTGAGGATTATGAGGGAGCTTGCCAGAGGGATCGTCAAGGTCATCGTTGAGGAGAGGGGT
>Ga0315272_10000989_pt1 | contig 14359 bp, 11 predicted proteins | sample C3_middle_MG_FD_203918 | JGI IMG/M metagenome (GOLD analysis project Ga0315272, IMG submission 203918) | Sediment microbial communities from Yellowstone Lake, YNP, Wyoming, USA - C3_middle | ecosystem: Environmental > Aquatic > Freshwater > Lake > Sediment | place: USA: Wyoming | collected...
TCCAGAAGGACGCAGTCAAGTTGGACCGCAACCTGGGCGGCATCAAGAACATGAAGGGGCTGCCAGCCGCCATCTTCCTCATCGATCCGAAACGGGAGAAGATCGCCATCGAAGAGGCCAACCGCCTTGGCATCCCGGTGGTCGCCTTGATCGATACCAACTGTGATCCCAAGGGCATCGACTATCTGATCCCCGGCAACGACGACGCCATCCGCGCCATCAAGCTGATCGCCTCCAAGATGGCGGATGCCGTTTTGAGCGGCCAGGAGAAACTTGCCGCGGTCCATCAGGCTGCCACCGATAAGGACATCGAAGCCAAGGCCGTGGCCGCAAAAGGCGACGAATAACCTGCCTTTTCACGCCGTTACAGAAAAAATAATGGCGTCATCAAGGGCATGGTAACTATCCAGCTCGGGGCCAAAAAGATATAAACCAAGAAACGTAACTGTTCAGCAGTGCCGCAGATGCTAGGAAGAGGTCTACGAAGTGTGCTATAGTGCACATGAGCAGGCCGATGACAACGCAGATGCGGTGCTGCTGGACAGTTACAGAACATGAAGGTAGAACCGTGAATATTACAAGTCAGATGGTAAAAGAACTCCGCGACAAAACCAACGCGGGCATGATGGATTGCAAAAAAGCCCTGACCGAAACCAGCGGCGACATGGAAAAAGCCGTTGATCTGCTCCGGCAGAAAGGCTTGGCTGTTGCCCAAAAACGTGCTGGCCGGGCAACCAGCGAAGGCTTGGTGGAAACATACATCCAAGCCGACGGCAAATTGGGCGTCATGATCGAGGTAAACTGCGAGACCGATTTTGTCGCCAAGAGTGACGCCTTTATCGAGTTCGCCAAGAATGTCGTCTTGCATGTGGCAGAGACAACGCCGCCCGCTTCCCCTGCCGATCTCCTGGCGCAGAAATTCGTTAAAAACCCCGCCCTCTCCATTCAGGATATGCTCAATGAACTGATAGCCAAGCTCGGCGAGAACATCGGCGTCAAACGCTTTGCCAAATTTAACGAAGGCGTGAGCGAAACCTACATCCATGCCGGCGGCAAGCTGGGCGTCATGGTCGAGATAGCCTGCGAAAACGACTCGGCCGCCAAGAACGCCGATTTCATCGAGTTCGCCAAGAATATCTGCATGCATATTGCCGCAGCCAACCCTGTTTCCATCAGCCGCGAAGAGGTTCCTGCGGACTTGGCAGAACGTGAGCGCAACATCTTTATCCAGCAGGCCATCGATTCCGGCAAGCCGGCGAACATTGCGGAAAAGATGGTGGGCGGCAAGATGGACCGCTTCTTTGCCGAGAGCTGCCTTCTGGAGCAGAAATTTGTCAAGAACCCCGACATCTCGGTTCAAGATCTGATCAAGGAAGTGGCAACCAAGCTTGGCTCAGGCCTCAGCATCAAACGCTTTGCCCGTTTTCAGGTTGGCGCATAACGCTGTTTTACCAATGTATCGGGTGAGCTGAGTAACCAAAGCTCAGCCGTTGTTTGTAAATACCTTTGGCATTAGATATAAAAAGAACGGCATAAATGGCCGTAAATGAATGCCCAGAAAAACATGGATAATTCCTTGACGGCCCCTAAATACCCAAGAGTTCTCCTGAAGCTGAGCGGCGAAGCCCTTATGGGCGACGCCGCTTTCGGCATCAGCACCAAGGTGCTTGATTATCTCGCGGCGGAGATTCAGACCCTCGTAGACCTCAAGGTGGAAACCAGTCTGGTCATCGGCGCGGGCAACATCTTCCGGGGGGTGTCCGGCGCTTCTGCCGGCATGAACCGGACCGCCGCCGACAACATGGGCATGCTGGCCACGGTCATCAATGCCCTGGCCCTACATGACGCCTTGGAAAAAAACGGCATCGCGACCAGGGTTCTCTCCGCCATCCCCATGCGCACGGTCTGTGAACCCTATTCCCAGCAAAAGGCAGTACACCATCTCCGCAAGGGTCGAGTGGTGATCTTCGGGGCAGGCACCGCCAACCCATATTTCACCACCGATACAGCCGCCGTGCTCCGCGGCCTGGAAATCAATGCCGACCTGGTCTGCAAGGCCACCAGAGTCGATGGCGTCTATGACAAGGACCCTCTCAAGCACAAGGATGCAGTCAAGTTTTCCAGTCTCAGCTTCAGTGAGGTTCTACAGCGACGCCTCAAGGTCATGGATTCGGCAGCAATCTCCCTGGCCATGGACAACAACACCTCCATCATGGTTTTCGACATGAATATCCCCGGCAATATGAAGAAGGCCATCTGCGGCGAACAGATCGGCACGTTGATACAGGGAGAGGACAATGAATGAAATCATCGACGCCATGACTGAAAAAATGACGGCAAATATCGAGGCATTCAAACGCGATCTCACCAAGATCAGGACCGGTCGGGCTACCACCGCCCTGCTCGACGGGGTAAAGGTAATGGCCTACGGTTCGCCGCTACCGCTCAATCAGGTCGGCGCCGTGACTATACCTGAAAGCAGGATGCTGGTTATCCAACCCTGGGATGCCAAGCTTCTTCCCGCCATCGAAAAGGCCATCTTCTCCTCGGACCTGGACCTCAACCCCTCGAACGACGGCAAGATGATCCGGATCAGCATCCCCCAGCTCACCGAAGAGCGACGCAAAGAGCTGGTAAAAAACGTCAAGAAGATCAGCGAGGAACACCGGGTGGCCGTCCGCAATCTGCGGCGCGAGGCCATCGATGTCCTGAAAAAACAGAAGAACAACAAGGAAATCCCGGAAGACGACTTTTTCAGGATGCAGGAGGAGGCCCAGCACACCACCGACAAGTTCATCAAACAAATCGATGAGATCCTGGCTGAAAAAGAAAAAGAGGTTATGGCGGTTTGAACATTTCCTTTCTGCCCGGCCTTGCTTCAGCCGGTTGCAAGCTGTAACCTGCTGAAAACCGAGAACTTCCATGCCCAAGCTCGACACCGCAGCCCTACCCCGTCATATCGCCATCATCATGGATGGCAATGGCCGCTGGGCCGAGCAGCAGGGCAAGCCCCGCATCATGGGCCACCGGGCCGGGGTCGAATCCGTGCAGGATATCGTCCGCGCCGCCCGGGAACTTGGCATCGGCGTGCTTACCCTGTACGCCTTTTCCACGGAAAACTGGAAACGCCCGCCCCTTGAAGTGCAGGCCCTCATGGGGTTGCTCAAGACCTTTCTGGAAAGCGAGCTGGCCACCATGGTCCGCAACAATGTGAGCCTGCGCTGCCTGGGCCAAAAAGACCGCATCCCCCCGGAAGTCCGTAAGGTTATGGAACGGGTGATACAAGAAACCGCAGGCAATACAGGACTGATCCTCAATCTCGCCTTAAGCTATGGCGGCAGGAGTGAAATCACCCAGGCCGTACAGGCAATCGCCCGGAAATGCGCGGATGGGACTCTGAGCCCCGAGGCCATCGACCAGGCCCTATTGGAACAGCACCTGTACACGGCAGGCCTGCCGGACCCGGATCTGATGATCCGCACCGGCGGAGAAACCCGGCTGAGCAATTTCCTTCTCTGGCAGGTTTCCTATGCGGAGCTCTATTTCACGGAGATTCTCTGGCCGGATTTCAGAAAAAATGATCTGCTGACCGCCATTCTGGACTTTCAAAAACGGCAGCGGCGTTTTGGCAAAACAGGCGAACAGGCGCAACAGCCGCACGACCATTGATCATAGGCCGCAAAAATGGGCTTATGACAGGACCAGCATGAAACGACTCATTACCGGTGTTATGGCAAGCGCGGCCTGGCTGCTCATTCTTTTCCTGGGGCCTTTTCCCCTATTCTGGCTGGTCATCACCGCCCTGGCCGGTGTGGCGCTGTCCGAATACCTGACCATTGTCCTGCCCAACCTCAGCCAGCGGGCCAGGCTGCCGCTTATCCTCTTCGGCCTGTTGCCTTTGGTCGGCGCGTATTCCGGCGAAGCCACCGGCCTGCTCTGCGGCCTTACCTTTGCCCTAGTCGCCTTGCTGCTGTACACCCTTTCCCGCTATGCCAGTTTTGCCCAACCCTATGACGTCATCAGCCGAGGGGGCTTTGGCTACCTCTACCTGGGCCTGTGCACCGCCTATCTGGTGCTGCTCATGGCCCTGCCGCAAGGCCGCGCCTGGCTGCTGCTGCTCACCGCCATCACCGCCGCCTCGGATACCGCCGCCTTTTATACCGGCAGCAAATTAGGCAAGCACAAGCTCTGTCCGGCCATCAGCCCCGGCAAAACCTGGGAAGGCTTTGTGGGCGGCCTGATCGGCAGCCTTGGCGCGGCCCTGCTTGTTCGGCACTTTTTTCTGCCCGAGCAAGATCTGCTCTGGATATGCCTCATTGTCCTCCTGCTGGGTTGCCTCGGCGCGGCCGGGGATCTTTCGGAATCGGTCATCAAGCGAGCCTTTAGGGTAAAGGATTCCGGCGGCCTCCTGCCAGGACACGGCGGATTGCTGGACCGCATCGACTCCCTGCTGCTCACCGCGCCGGTGCTCTATTACCTGCTGTATCTTCAAGCAGGACTGTGTTTACAGTGAACCATGCGGTTGCAATTCCCTGCTGAAGATCACTTTTCAAGAGAACAAAAGAACCCATGAAAAATATCTCCCTGCTTGGCTCAACCGGCTCAATCGGCCGCAATGTTTTGGAGGTTGTCCGCCAGTTTCCCGGACATTTCCGCATTGTGGGGCTAACCGCCGGCGCCAATGGCCGCCTTTTGCGCGAGCAGATCGAGGCCTTCAATCCAGAAATGGTCTCCATCGGCAACGCAAAACTGGCCGGCGAACTGGCCCAGAGTCTGCCCCCCGGCTGGTCTGAAAAAATACTGGTCGGCAAGGAAGGCAATGTTGCCGTTGCCACTCTGCCTAGCGCAGACACGGTTGTCTCCGCCATCGTCGGCGCCGCCGGGCTCACCCCCACCATGGCCGCCATCGAAGCCGGAAAAAACATCGCCCTGGCCAACAAGGAAACCCTGGTCATGGCCGGGCACCTGGTCATGGAGGCAGTGAAAGGCAACAAGGTAACCCTGCTGCCCATTGACAGCGAACACAGCGCCATTGCCCAGGCGCTGGAGGCCGGAAAAAAAACGGATGTCAGCAAGCTCATCCTCACCGCTTCCGGCGGACCGTTCCGCAATCTTGCCGACCGCGACTTGTGGACAGTCACCCCGGAACAGGCTCTGGCCCATCCCAACTGGGAGATGGGAAGGAAGATATCCATCGACTCCGCCACCCTGATGAACAAAGGCCTGGAGGTCATCGAAGCCCGCTGGCTTTTCGATATCGAGGTTGAAGACATTGAGGTTCTCATCCATCCGCAGAGCATCGTCCATTCCATGGTGGAATACGTTGACGGCTCGGTGGTCGCCCAGCTGGGCATCCCGGACATGCGCATCCCCATTGCCTATGCCCTGTCCTACCCGGAACGGTTACGGATGAATCTGCCGCGTCTGAACCTGGCGCAGGCCTCAGACCTCAATTTTTCCCGCCCTGATTTTGAGAAATTTCCCGCCCTGAAACTCGCCTATCAGGTGTGCAAGCGGGGCGGCAGCCTGCCTGCCGTGCTCAATGCCGCCAACGAAGTGGCAGTTGAGGCCTTTCTCGCAGGCACCATCCGCTTTCCGGAAATCGCCCTGGTGGTGGCGGAAACAGTAAGCCGCCTGCCCAGAGAAGAGGCAGCCAGCCTGACCGCGATCCTTGACGCCGATCTTGCCGCCCGGATGCAGGCGGCTTCCATCATTGAAGCCCTGCGCATGCAGACCCAGCAACGCCTTGGCAAAGATGTGCTCAGTCCGGAGCTGCCGCCGGGACAGACCCCCTTAACCATCTGAAGAGACCATGAACTCTATCCTTGCCTTTATCCTCGTCCTTGGCCCCCTGATCTTCATCCACGAATTCGGCCATTTTCTCTGTGCCAAACTCTTCGGCATCCGGGTTCTCAAATTTTCCCTGGGCTTCGGCCCCAAGGTATTTGGCCGCACCATAGGCGACACCGAATACCTGGTGAGCGCCTTCCCCCTTGGCGGTTACGTAAAGATGTACGGCGAGAGCCTCACCGATGAAGTGGCCAGCGACCAGGAAGGTTTTTCCTTTTCGCATAAGGCCATTTGGCAGCGCTTTTTGGTGGTCTTTGCCGGGCCGTTTTTTAATCTCGTTTTCGCGGTCCTGCTCTTCTCAATCATTTTCGCGGTCATGGGGATTTCCCAGCCGGTCAATGAGGCGATAATCGGCGGGGTCACCACGGATTCTCCGGCGGCCAAGGCCGGGCTTGCAGCAAACGACCGTATCCTGAGCATCAATAACGCCCCGGTCAAGGAATGGGCCGAAGTGGCACGTCTTATTAAACTCAGCGCCGGAAATCCTGTGACCCTCGTGGTCCAGCGAGGCGACCAAACCCTGACCCTCACCGGGCAGCCGAAAATGGAGCAGGACAAAAACATCTTCGGCGAGGTGATCGACACCCGCTACATGCTCGGCATCCGGGTGGCCGACGAACTGATCCATATCTCTCCGGTCGAGGCGCTGCAAACCGGGGCGCTGCATACCTGGACCCTGATCAAGATTACCCTCCTGGGCATTGTCAAGATCATCCAGAAGGTCGTCCCGGCCAGCGAACTGGGCGGCCCCATCCGCATCGCCCAGATCGCCGGACAGCAGATGGCGGCGGGTTGGGTCAATCTGCTGCATTTCACCGGACTGCTCAGCGTCAGCCTCGGGGTGTTGAACCTTTTCCCCATTCCCATCCTGGATGGCGGGCATCTCGTCTTTTTCGCCGTTGAGGCCATCCGTCGCAAGCCTTTGAGCGTGGAAACACGGGAACGTCTCCAGACCATCGGCCTGGTGCTGCTTATTTCCCTGATGCTCTTTGTCTTTTACAACGATTTCCGTTTCCTCGGCAACGGGGGCTGAGGCTGGCAATGCCCCTCTCCGCCGCAGCTCCCACGGTTATTCTCGCCCTGGAAACCGCCACCACCTGTGGCAGCCTGGCCCTGGTTGCGGAAGATCGCTGCCTTGCCGAATATTCCCTCAACACTTCAGCCACCCACTCCCGCAGCCTGCTGACCGGGATACACTGGATCCTTGCCCAATGTGACTTGAGCTGGCCCCAGATCGGAGCCATTGCCGTCAGCCTTGGCCCTGGAAGCTTTACTGGCCTACGCATCGCCTTGAGCACGGCCAAGGGGTTGTGCATGGCCGCAGAAAAACCGCTCATCGGGGTGGAGACCCTGACCGGACTTGCCAGCCAGTTTCCCTTTTCCTCCCTGCCCATCTGCCCGGTGGTCGATGCCCGGAAAAACGAGATCTACACCGCCCTGTACCGTTGCAACCAGCAAGGAATTCCGAAAAAAACCATTGCGGCCATGGTAATCAAGCCGGAGCGGTTGCAGAAATTCATCACCACCCCCACCCTGCTGGTGGGCGATGGCCTGTCTCTCTACGGCCCGATGCTCAAGGAACTGCTGGGGGATTTGGCGCTGCTGGCGCCCACGGAGATCTGTTTTGCCAGAGCAGCCGCTATCGGTTCTGCGGCCTGGCATCTTTTCCGGCAAGGGTCATTCCTGGACCCGGCCACGGCGGTGCCCGTCTATGTCCGGGCCTCGGACGCGGAACTACAGTTTGGCGAAAAAAAGGGGATAAAGTGCTAAAATGGAAGATGGTGCTTAGCGAAGCAACAGGATGAACTCCCTGTTCTGAAACGAAAAAAAACTCAAGCCTTCCAATTGTAACTGTTCAGCAGCGCAGCGAGACTGCGAAGTAGGTGTGGTGCTGCGGGGCAGTTACAAGATTTAGAAACCAAACTCGGACAAGAGATCGTCGACCAGATCCTGCTTGAGAGAAGAAGGAGAGTCGGAGGCATGGACCCCGCGCAGCAGCTCCTTCTTTTTTTCCAGGTTTTCCAGGGAACCGTCCTTCTTGATGTTAAAAATCACCAGAACTTCAATGAGCCAGTCACGGATCTGGTGGAGATCAACAATGATTTTCTCCATCTTCTGCCGGGCAACATCCTGGTAGGACTGGGAAGCAACGATATCATACATGGCGGCCTTCATCTCGACAATGGCCGCCATGGCCTGGGCATTATCCCCGCCTGCCTGGCGCAGCATGTTCTCAAGCTCCTCGACATGCATGAGAATCCTGTCGGACTTGTCAAGGACGGCATCGGTGGACTGTGCCATGAGCTGCACCACATCCTGAGCGTGACTCAACACAAAAGGCGCCTGCTCGCCAGCGTTAGCCAAGGGCACCTGCACGGTCTTCATGTTGGCCAGCATGGCGTTAATCTTCTTGGCCAGCAAGGAAAGCACGCCCTCGGCGTCAATCTCGGGCACATCTCCTTTGTAATCTCCACGCAACAACGCGTCGGTGATCTCCACCAAGGAAGCTATGCTTTTTTCAAAATGTGAATTATTGGTCTTTGCCATGCTACTCAAGGCTTCCTTACAAAAAAAATCAACCTAACCATTTGTGACACTGAAAAATTCTACAGGAAAGGCACGGGGAAAGCAACCGCAATGACCTCTTCTCCCCCCAAACACATCCATGCTCCCGGCGAAAAACCCATAATTCGGATCAGCGGTAACGTGGCGTTGTAGCGTAAAATCGCTCTTTTGCGGCATACATCTGCCTGTCCGCCTCTTTGGCCAGAGCTTCGGGAGGATGCCTGTCCGTGCCGGCCTTGCCCAAGCTGACTGTGACCGGGGACTCGGTGCCGTCCGGCAAGGGAACGCTGAGGCCAGCAAATACCAGATTTTGCAGCCGTTCGATAAAATGCCCCGCATCCTCGTCCGTGCTGTTGGTGAGCAGGACAACAAATTCGTCTCCACCGGTCCTCGCCGCGATATCGGTATTGCGCAGGGTGTTGCGCAAAGATTCGGCAACGGCAACAATCAGCCGGTCACCGATTTCATGCCCGTACTGATCATTGAGTTTTTTGAGCTGGTTGATATCTCCCTGCACCAAGGCATGATGTATCCCATATCCGTAAAATTTCTCCTGCTCCTCTTCCAGGGCCTGGCTCAAATAACCACGGTTGAAGAGTCCGGTCAGGGCATCCTTGTTCGCCTTTTCCTCAAGCTGACGCAGAAGAAGCTGGTTCTGGAAAAACGCGCCCAACGGTTCCGTGACCAAGCGGAGGATGCCCAGCTCTTCCTGATCAAGACTGCCTTCCAGCAGCACCAAACCCACCCGCTGTCCCTGCGACCCCACCAGAGGAATCTGAGTATTTTGCCGCCAAGGAAGAACCGTGTCGGCAAGAAGTCTATCGGAGTTGGGTTGCTGTAGGTCCCGTGACATGCAGGCCTTGGTCACGGACTTCCACTCTGCGGTCGACATCCCGCTCTGATAGGAAAGCCAGATATTGCCCGCCCGGATGTCGTTGATTATGAGGCCCGCCGCCCCGACATGGAGATCCGGCAAGATGGCATCGATAAAATATCCGGCAACCTCCTTGATCCCGGTCTCCTTCTGCAAGTAGATGCCGAAATCGACGAGAAGAGACAACACCTTGTTTTTGCTTGCAATTTCTTCCCTGCGAGCGCGAATTTGGCCAATCAGATCGACCTGCCGCGTGATGTCCCGAAACTGAAGCAGCCCCCCTTTGCCATTGGGGGCGACAGAAAATATTTCCGTATAGACCCGTCCTTCTGCTTCATGGCTTTTCTTCTGCCCGTTAGCCTCGCTGAAACTGCGCTGGGCAGGGCAATCAGGGCATGGAGCGCTGTTGCCGAACAATTCATAGCAATGGGTCCCATCTTGACTGGGAAACAGGTCCAAAACCGCCATGTTCTGCCGCTTCACCAGAAAATCCTCATCCACCGCAAGGAGGGCTTCCGGGAGATTATCCATGATCTGGGTCAAAAACTCCTGCTCTTCCTGATTCAAACGGCGACGGCGTTCAAGGAGAATATTCTTGGCCTGCAACTCTTTCCGGTCAAGGTCGCTGCGCCGGAGCAGGGTAATTTCCCGGGTTACTTCGTAGATGGTGAGCAGATACTGTTCCTGCCACTTTCGGCAGAAAATCTTCAGATAGATGTCTCCGCCATGGCCCTTGATGGCCAAGGACTGACGCTTGCCCGACGGATTTTCCCCGCTGGCCGGACACCCCTCGCACCGCGCGTCGCTACCGAATAACGCCTTGTGACAGGGCTGACCGGTCATTTCAAACCCTGCCCTGCTGAAAAAATCCAGAGCAACACCATTGGCCAAGGCAAACCGGCAGTCTTGGTCGCAGAGCAGAAGCCCTGCCTGAACGGCATTGAATAATTCCTGGATATCCAAGTTTGGCAAGAACACGCCTGATTCCCCCCCCCACAACAACCCGCCACAGATTTCAAGAACAAGCACGCACACGAAGAGCAATAACTTATCAAAAATCCGAGCTTTTTAACATCGAAAAAATACACCCCTAAAAAAAAACAGGGACAGATCAGTACTGATGCGGCTCGATTTCCCTCCATTTTTTATCAAGACGCTTTTCCGAGACGGGATAGGCTGTGCCCAACTCCTGGGCGAAGAGCGATACCTTAAACTCCTCGATCATCTCCTGGTATTCCCGCAGATGTTCCGCAAAACCCGCTGACTGGTTTTCCCCGCCGGCAACCTGAGCGTAACGCTGTTCATGGATGGCAATCTGCTGCGCCTTGAGCGCATCCTTACCAGGGGAAACCTGGGCCCGTTCAACCCGGATACGTAGGGCCTTGAGATAACGGCACATGGCTGACAGACGCGGCCTGGCGACCCATTGCAGAAAATCAGCAGGTACAATCAGCGACACCTGCCGGCGGTACTCGGCAAACCGCTCAGCTTGCCCGGCCCCGCCCGGCTTGCCGGACAGGGCGGGAAATTTGGCAATAGCGTCCAGGGTTGCCCGCCGTTCCTGCAAGACCCGCTCGACCTCGGTAAAGATCTCCCGGCACAGCGGTGAAAGCCCCTGTTTCCGCACCTCCTCGACCTTGGCTGCAAACTGCCCGGCAGAGGGCACCAGGCCGTCGCGGATGGCAAACACCGAATACAGAACAAAATGCCAGAGGTCTTCGTTGATCTGCTCGTGGGTGGCAAGCCCCTCATACAGCGCCCAGTGGGCGCGGGGGATGACCAGATCCTTGCGCATCGCCTTAACCTGCTGGGTAAACTCATTGCAATACAGACGCAGCAGGGTCTGTCTGGTGCTCTGCCGCGCCTCGTTCTCTTCCATAAAGAGACGCTGGCCAACGCCCTCTTGCTCATCAAAATAAAGACCGGGATAAACATAGCCCTGCAAGGTCCCATTAGCCCCGGGCACCGGCAGGGCGGCAGGAGGCTGTTCGAATTGGGCCGGAATGAGGTTTCTTTGCTCCCAACGCTTTTTCAACTCGGTCATTTGCCCTGGGCTGAAGGCCCCAGCCTGACCCGTTGCCTCGTCTTGCAAGGCCCTGAAATCCCTGGTCACGCTGACTTCCTTGCCCTGCCCGTCCAACAGGGAAAAGCGAAACCTGAGGTGGGGCGGCAGGTCGGCCAGGGGCCAATCGCGTCCGGCAATCCGGAGTTTGAAGGAATCAGCGATCACCTGTTCCAAGGCCCGGTACAGGGAACCGTGGCCAAAGGGCAGATCCCGGACAATCTCCGCCGCGGTCTGGGGAATGGGCACCAGCTGCCTGCGCAAAGCCTTGGGCAGCCCCTTGAGCAGAAAAAGCATCTTTTCACCAAGCATGCCCGGCACAAGCCATTCAAAAAGTTCAGGACGTAAATGGGTTGCCAAAGAGAGGGGAATTCGGGCCGTCACTCCGTCATCCTCCTCTCCGGGGGCAAATCGATATGACAGGGCCAGTTCGCATTCGCCTGCGGCCAGGGCAAGAGGAAACTGCTCCAGGGCCGCGGCCTCTGGCAGCTGCCTGCGGATATCATCGGCGGTCATGGTGAGCCGCACCTGGGCCTCTGGATTTTTCAGCCACTGGTTCAGGCTTCTCTGGTCACGCACCTCCGGGCCAAGGCGTGCCTCGTAGAAATCAAAAAGCGCCTGATCGTCCACCATGATGGAGCGCAGGCGCAGCCGGTCTTCCATGTCCTGAAGCTGTGCCACCAGCGCCGTGTTTGCGGCAAGGAAGGGATAGTCTCCCTTCAGCTCCCCCTCAATCAGGGCGGACTGGATAAAGATCTGCCGCGCTTCTTCCGGCTTGATCAGGCCGTAGTTGACCTTACGCCTCGGCACGATGACCAAGCCGAACAGGCTGATCTTGGCAAAGGCAGCCACCTGACCCCGCCCCTTTTCCCAGTGGGGCTCGGAGTATGATGATCGGCATAGCTCCCCGGCCAGGGGCTCAATCCACTCGGGGTTGATCTCGGCCACGGTCCGGGCATAGAGGCGCGAGGTCTCCACCAGCTCGGCGGCCATGAGCCAGTCGCCGGTCTTGCCGTACTGAGTCGAGCCGGGAAAGATCATAACCTCCCGCCCTCCCCCGGTTTGATAGAGATTCTTCTCTTTCTTCACCGCGATGTTCCGAAGGTTGCCGCTCAAGATCGCCCGATGGATGGCCTCTGCCGGGGCGGGCTGGGTGTTCATGGCAAAGCCCGGCTCCTCGGCAAGCACCTGAGAGATCTGCTCATGGATATCACGCCACTCCCGCATCCGCAGGAAGGAAAGATAATGGCTCACGCAAAATTTGCGCATCCGGGAAAGGCTTTGCAGTTTGTCAAACGTGGCGTGGTAGGCATCCCAGAGGGCGAGAAAGAAAAGAAAATCCGAGGGCGTCTTGCTGAAGCGGGCATGGGCCGCGTCCGCCGCCGCTTCCTTGTCCACGGGCCGAATCCTTGGGTCCTGGATGCTTAAACCCGCGGCAATGACCGTCACCTCCCGCAGGGCATTATGGTCACGGGCCTCGATGATCATCCGGGAGATTCTCGGGTCCAGGGGCAGCCGGGCCATGAGCCTGCCGTGCGCGGTAAGATGCCGCTGCCGATCCAGGGCGCCAAGCTCGCTGAGCAGGGCATACCCGTCCTGAATGGCCCGGCCCGAAGGCGGGTCGAGAAAGGGAAACTTGGCCGGATCGCCCAGTTTGAGACTGGTCATCCGCAGAATAACCTCGGCCAGGTTGGTCCGCAAAATCTCGGGCGGCGTGTATTCGGGCCGGTTGGCGTAATCCTCCTCGGCATAGAGGCGGACACAACCCCCTGGCCCCACCCGACCGCAGCGGCCTTTGCGCTGGTCGCAGCTCGCCCGGGAAATCGGGACAATGGGCAGCTTGCTGGTCCGGGCCCGGACATTGTAGCTCGCCAGACGCGCCAGGCCGGTGTCCACTACATAGCGGATGCCGGGCACGGTGATGGAGGTTTCGGCCACGTTGGTGGCGACCACGATCTTCTGGCCTTTTACCGGCTGGAAAATCTTCTTCTGATCGCCGGGCGAGAGCCTGCCGAACAGGGGCAGCACCACGGGCGCGGCTTGCCCACGCCCATTGCCCAGCCTGGCCTGCAATGATTCCACGGTTTCCAGGATATCCCGTTCGCTTGGCATGAAAACCAGAATATCACCAGGGCCTTCATTTTGACGCAGGTCGCAAACCGCCTGTACCGCCTGGTCCACATAGCTCTGCTCCCCCTCCTCCTCCTTTTCCGGGTCCAGAGGCTGGTAGCGGACCTCCACCGGATAGGCCCGGCCCGACACCTCGATCACCGGGGCATTGCCGAAATGCTTGGCAAACCGGGCCGTGTCGATGGTGGCCGAGGTGATCAGAAGGGTGAGATCCGGGCGGCGGCTCAGGAGCTGTTTGAGCAGGCCGATAAGAAAGTCGATGTTGAGACTCCGCTCATGGGCCTCGTCGATGATGATCGTATCGTAGGCGGAGAGATTGCCGTCGTGGTGCGCCTCGGCCAGCAGGATGCCATCGGTCATGAACTTGAGCCGGGTATTCCGGCTGGTCTGGTCCTTGAACCTGATCTTGTAGCCCACCAGAGCAGCCTGCTCGCCGAGCTCCTCGGCAACCCGCTCGGCCACGGCAATGGCTGCTATCCGTCGGGGCTGGGTGCAGCCGATCCGCTTACGCCCGCCGCGCCCGGCCTCAAGGCACATCTTGGGCAACTGGGTGGTTTTGCCGGAACCGGTGTCCCCGGCAACGATCACCACCTGACTGGTGCGGATCGCCTCGACAATCTCCTGCCGGTGCGCCACGATGGGCAACTCGGCAGGATAGTGCAGGTTTGCTATATTTTCCCTTGTCACTGGGGCTTGGTCCTTCGCCGTTGGCACTGCTGTTTTTCCACGCCAAACAATGGGTTGGCGTACATTTCCGCACAGCACATGCACCGTGCCCGGAAAAATATTTTTGCTTTTCTTCAAGAAGAATGCTGAACAGTCCGAAAATAATGTAGAATTTTTAAAATTCCGAAAGTACAATACTCTCCAGTCTTGTA
>Ga0315272_10000990_pt1 | contig 14358 bp, 14 predicted proteins | sample C3_middle_MG_FD_203918 | JGI IMG/M metagenome (GOLD analysis project Ga0315272, IMG submission 203918) | Sediment microbial communities from Yellowstone Lake, YNP, Wyoming, USA - C3_middle | ecosystem: Environmental > Aquatic > Freshwater > Lake > Sediment | place: USA: Wyoming | collected...
AGGGGCAACGGCCATGTTTCTGCATCTTCAGCTTGTGACCGCCTCTGCTTGTGCGGAGCTTCACCTCGTCGGCCCATTCAGCACCTTTTATCAGCAGGGCGGCCTGCGTCTTCTCGGGGCTCCATACCCTGCCTTCCCTCAGCTCTGCGGGGCCTATCCTCTCCACGGAGTCGAGGGCGAGGTAGTACCCACCGACGGTCTCCACCTCCAGGTCTTTGGAGGGGGCCGTACATGCATATCACGACGAGGTCCCCCTCGCGGAAGGTTTCCTGGCGGGGGCAGAAGCAACAGCAGGTGGGCGAGGAGCTACGGCAAGTACTCTTGAGGATGTGGGCGGGTAGATACCTTTTACTTAGAGAGGACCGTGAGGCCGAGCTCCTCGTCTAGCGCGTTGGCCCACAGGGCGGCGTAGAGCAACTCGTCTTTGACTACCAGCTCCCTGCCGGAGAAGGCCCTCTTCCGTAGCCAAGTTGGGGCGAAGTTTAGCACAACCACGTCCACCGGGAGGCCTACGAGGGTGGTGAGGCGGCTGGATAGCTCCTCGGCGTATGCCGCGGCGTCGAGGAGGTCCACCTCGCCGGAGATATAAACCGCGACGTCTACGTCTCTGAAGACTCCCTCTAGAAAACTGCCGAAGAGAAAGGCCAGCGCCACTCTTTCCTCTCTTCTCAACGCCTCGGCCAGCTTCTTTGCGGTTTCCTCCCGCTCCTCAGGCCCCAGCTCGTACCACTTAATGGACATGACGCAGGAAGCGTCTCAACGTCTCAAGGCCCTCCTCCTTCAGCTCTCTGTACAGCCTGGCGTCGTCGACCTCCCAGTAGCGGTGCACGAGCAGATTCCTAAGACCCGCAAACCTCCGCATGGCCGCGGCGAGATCCCGCGGGATGATTCCCCTCTCGCCGAGTATTTGGAATACTTCGCCGAAGCTGGCCGGGCGGGCCCCCGTCTCCCGGAGAAGAATTAAGCCGATCTGGACGGCGGCCTCTACGGCCTCGATCACGGCGTATCTCAAGGCGTATACGGCTTCGTCGTCGTTTAAAAACTCGTCAAGTGGACGGTTCAGGATCTGCTCTATAAAGTTTACCGAACGTTCAAGATCTCTCAAGGCTCTCGACAGCCTCTCCGAATCCACGACAACGGGGGATTCAAACCATATAACAATTGCGGCCCGATGAGCAAGGATAGAGAGGCGACCTATTTGACGCGTCGTATATGGTGAGTATGCGGCGGATAGGCGCGGTTTTGGTTGCTGAGGACGGGGGGCTGAGGAAGAGACGTCGTTGCTAAGCGTCGGCAAGCATTAGGCTTGTGCCGGGGTTGCGGCCGCCGTGCTCAGCTTGTTTATCGTGTCGCCGAGGGCGATGTACATGAGTATATAGCCTACGAGGGAGAGTATGCCGGAAAAGCCGACGAGCAACAAGGCGATGTCTAGGACGAAGAGGATGCCTGCCGCCATGTATAGGGAGTTTTGATATTTTCCATGTAGCTTGAAGGCGCCAACCACGAAGGTCAGTATGTTGCCTATGAAGGCGATTATGCCGCCGATGAGGAGCACCCCCAAAGCTAGGGCGAGGCCGCTTAATACGGTGCCCCTAACAACCTCAGGCGAAAAGCCCGCCGCGGCGAACGCCGCGACTAGAACTATGAGCCCCAGCACCAATATGACAAGCCCCACAAGCATGAGCGTGGTGCCTGTGTAACTTATGTGGAACCCGTTGTCTACCTCTGAAAGCTGTCGCATGCCGGGGCGGATCTTCCCGAAGATTGCGTAGAGCACGATGCCGACGGCGACCAGCGACAGGACGAGCAGGAGGGCCACTGCGCCGATAACTCCGGCAAAGGGTCTGTGCGGAGCCGCGGGCATGAAGCCAAGGGCGGCTATAATAGAGAGGAGCCCCGCCAATACGGCTATGACGCCCACAATCACGGCGACGAGGAGGTAGAGGAAGCCGCTTCTAAGCGTTCTCAATGCCGATATCTCTACATTTCGTGTTTCCATAAATGCTTAGGTATCCGCCTTTATAAGTTTTATAGAGTTTCTAATATGTTGTATATCTTGTCGTGTTCAGCGGACCAGAGCGGGGATCCCCGCGTCACCACGCACCTCATCCGTCTGTCCGTCTTGACGCATTCCATGTAGCCCCTCTCCGCTAGGGCTCTGAAGACCTCGCCCACTACCTGTTGCGAGACCTGGGCCTTCTTAGCCACCTCGCTGGGGTACAGAGAGAGGGAGTTGCCCTGCGCCTCCGCGAAGGCCTCTGCCAACACCGCCGCCAGCCTGCACAAGACGCCGCATCCCTGGGGAAAACGGCGCATCAAAAAAACCTAGAGCTTTAAGGCGGGCAGGAAGAGGTCTAGTATTCCGTTGATTATCCATATCAAGATGGCGAGCCCCAGCGCGCCTAGCCAGCCGACGCCTTGTAGCTTCCGGAGGGCGTAGAGCCACACGAAGAAGGCCACCACCCCGCTGATCAGCGGAATCCTAATAACACTGTGGAAGATCCAGTAGATCAACCCCCCGACTAGCGCCGTGACGGCGGCCCCGGTCAAGCTTTCCCTCTTCTGCTTCCCAGGGAAAATCTTCAAAGCCAACCAAACGGCTAAGGTGGATACAAGCCAAGCCACCACAAGCCCCGCCACTTCACTTACCAGCGACATGGGGGACTTGGATTTAGATGTTTTTAAAAATTGCGTCGCGTATCATTTTTATAAATATGGAGGATCTTAGACGTGTGGAGACGCTGGAGGTTCCCGGGTGCCCGGAGGGGTCGATGAAAGCCATTGCCTACATAAAGGAGAGGCAACCAGACGAGGTGGTGATCAAAACTCCGGATGAGGGTTGCGTGGCGGTGCTGAGGGTGGTCCTGCCGCTTTTCAACTACTTCGTCGTCGACGTGTATGTCGAGGGTGATAAACACGCGGTGAAGGCTAGGCGAGGGAGGACTTGAGGCGGCACTCCTCGCAGAGGTAGACGTGGTCGTAGGGGAGGCCGGCGTCTTTTAGCCTCTGCGCCAGCCTCCGCGCCATGGTCTCCGTGTAGGGCAGTTCCTTTCCGCATGTGTGGCACCGCGCCGGCTGGTCGCGGAAGACCGCCCTGGCCTCGTAGGGCTTGGGGTCCGCCGCGGCGTCCACCGTTATCACTTTTTCGGGGCACTTCTCGGCGCATATGCCGCAGGCTATGCAGAGCGCAGGGACGAGCTTGAGCTCGTTGCCTCTTATGGAGAGGGCGTCTGTGGGGCATACGTTGACGCAGGCGCCACAGAGCGTGCAGCCCTCCGCCACCTTCACCACTCCCACCGGCATCCCCACCGCGGCGGCGAGCATCCGCGTCTGCCACCTATCGCCCGGCTGGAGGGAGGCCCTTTCGGCCTTAACCACGAAGTCTCTCCCGTCGCGCTGCAGCCCCCTCTCCCACCTCTCGGCGGCGGGCCACAGCGGACACGCCTCGCCGCGGGAGCAGTGCGCCCTGGCCTCCCCGTGTCTGGCGGCGGCGAGGTAGAGGTACTGTCTCGGTATGGCCGCTACGCATTTCGTCCTGACGCCTTCCTCGTCTCCGTCTTGGAAGGCGTAGTCGCATATGAACTTGAGGGGGCCCGGCGCAGTCTTTATCAAATCGGCTAGGTAGCCGTCGGGGAGCGACGGCATCTTGACGGCGTCTACGGGGCACACAGCGTTGCAGAGACCGCAGTCGATACATGCCTCATATCTCACCCTAACCACCTTGCCCTCCACGTATTCGAAGGCGGAGGCTGGGCACGACTCGGCGCAGAGACCGCACCATATGCACCTGACCTGGTCCACCGTAACGGTATCTCTCAGCTTGATGAAGCCGCCGGTTATGAGGTCTCTCCTCGTCGCCGTTTTGGACTCGGCCGGCGGCAAGGCGTGCCACTCGGCGGATTCTGCATGTCTCTCCGCCACCTCTTTGAACCAGTCGCCATGGGGCCCTCTGTAGGCGAAGATAAGCGGCGTCTGTGAGAGAAAACGCGTCACGTCTTCACGCCCCCTCACCACGAGGACCGACGGCTTATCTCTCCTAATCACGGCACCACCCACAGCCTCTTAAAAAACTATTTCCTGACTATTTTGAGTGCCTCCTCCCTGAGGCCCATCTTGCCTTCGCAGAATATCCTCCTGTCCATCTCCTCCACGCGCCGCACCACCGGCCTAAACTCCGCCTTGCTCAACACGTCTCTTTCCAAATCCATGCCCGGCGCCGTCTCCACCAGCTCTACGCCGCTGGGCGTCAGTCTAAACACGGCTCTCTCAGTGACGTAAAGAACCTCTTTCTCCTCCTCCACTGCATATCTCCCACTGAACACGATTTTGTAGACCTTCTCCACGAACTTGACAATGGGGCCGTCTTCGGCAATCACAAGTCTACAGTCCTTAACCTCTATTCTTCTCCTCCCGGCCGTAAAGCTCCCGGCGAAGTAAACCCTCGGCGATCCGATGGCTATTACCGGGAAGCCGCCGGGCCCCGGCAGTCTGCCTGGGAGAAACGCGGGGTTTACGTTCCCCTCCTTATCCACCTGGAGGAAGCCGAGTGAGGTGGCGTCTATGGCGCCGCCTTCGTATAGGACGAACTGCTCCGGCATGGGGAGGACGGCGTAGTGCCCCATCGCAGCGCCGAAGTCTGCGTCCATAAGCGCGTAGCCGCCCCAGGGCCCCGACTCCACAGTGAGGTGGATGAAGTCGTCAAGCCGCTCCTCCCGGATCACGTCGGCGGCCAGGGCAGGTATCCCGATGCCTAGGTTCACCACAATTGGCCTCCCCAACAAGCCGATGAGCTTCACAAGCTCCAGCACCACCCTCCTCGCGACTACCTTGTCCGCGGTGAGGGGCGCCGGCTCGTAGGCTACCCTATAAGGCACGTCCCCGCTGATGACAGGGTTTAGGTCGAAGGAGGCGGTCTGCCAGTGGTACTTCTCCACCTCGGTGCCCCGCCTAGCGACTACCACGTAATCCACCAGAGGGCCCGGCACAACCACGTGTTTGGGATGTATCTCGCCGAGCGTCACAACCCTCAGCACCTGGGCGATTACAAGGCCGCCGGGATGCGCCTTCGCGGCCTGCACAAAGGACAGAACCGAGCCGTAGATCGCCTCCTGCTCCATGCTCAGATTGCCTATCTCGTCCGCCGTCGTCGCCCTAATTAGAGCAACGTTGGGCTTAGGCGCCTTGTAGAGCAGGTACTCCCTCCCGTCGATCCTCACGTGTTCCACAACAGCCGTTTTCCTCTCCCGCGCCAAATCGTTGAGGAAACCCCCGTCTTGCCGCGGATCGATGAAGGTGCCGAGGCCCACCCTGCTGAAGACACCCGGCGCCCCCACCGCAACAGTCCTCAGCCACCGGGTCAAGATGCCGATGGGCCAGGTGTAGGCCTCCACTAGGTTCTTCATGACGGCCTTCTGGAGCTCCGGCGCCCAGCCGTAAAACGGCAGGAGGAAGCCGCGGACGAAGTCCTGCCCCGGCTCCTCCACTATGAGCTTCCCCACCTTATCCAGCCCAAACCCCGGTATCGCCGGGATGGCGTCGGAAATTATAAACAGGTTTTTGGGGTGCCCCGTCTCCAGGTAGTGTTGCAACAACGTCTCTATAAGGTAAAACGGCGCCGTCGCTGCGTTGAAGCCAGATATGGCGACCACCGCGTTGTCGGGAACCCTAGACACGGCCTCCCGCGCAGAGACAATTTTCCTAATCACGGAACTTATACCAGCTAATCTTATATGTTAAATTTAGCCAAAAGCAAAGAACCTATTTACCGACCAACGTAAATGCGCAAAAGAACCAGAAGGTGGGAAGTGGTATGTTTAGCAACATCTGGCTGAGCTACGGCAAGAACTACTACTCCGGCGACAAGCCCCTCCAGCTCTTCCTAAACGCCCTAGGGTTCCGGGGCGACGCCGACTTGACCTCCCTAGGGGCCTACGTCTCCACAAAAATGATGGAGGAGGCCTACTACGTGGACCACTACGCTAAACCGGTCCTCAAGCGGTGGAGCGTGAGGGGGGAGGAGATAAACTACGTGCAGGTCTCCCCCAGCCACCTCCAGACGCTTTACGACCTCTTGAAGTTCGGCGTGGTCTCTAAAACCTTGACTGGGGAGAGTGATTTGATGTATCACTTCGTCTCGGGGTATCTCATCTCAGACGCCGGCTTCTTCTGCACCATCACCCTCACCGAGCAGACGGCCTACGGCCTCGCCAAGTATGGAGACGACGAGGCAAAGGCCCTCTACCTCCCCAACTTCCTAAAGAGAGACCGGCCTTGGATGGGCGCCACCTTCTATACGGAGGTCCAGGCCGGCAGCGACCTCGGCGGGTTGGAGACCGTTGCCGAGAGAATCGACGAGAGGCGGTGGAGGCTCCGCGGCGTTAAGTACTTCACAAGTAACGTGGGGCTGGCAGACGCGGCTATCGTAACGGCGAAGCCCGCGCCGCCGCGGCCGGGGGCCAAGGGAGTAGCCGCCTTCTTCGCGCCAGCCTACCGCGCCGGGGGGAGGCCCAACTGGAGGATACTCAGGCTCAAGGACAAATTAGGCACAATCACCGTGCCCACGGGCGAGGTGGAGCTGGTAGACACAGAGGCCTACCTCCTAGGCGCTACCGAGGCCGGGATATACATCGCCCTTGAGATACTCACCATCGCAAGGATCGACAACTCCACCGCGGGGTTGGGCCTGGCGAGGAAGACGTTGTGGGAGGCGTATCTATACGGAAACGAGAGAAAGACATTCGGCAGAAGACTTGTGGAACACCCCCTCTATCTACGGGATCTTGTGGAGATGGAGGCCAAACTCCAAGCCGTCCTCCTCTTAACTCTCGCCGCGGCTAAATCCTTCAGCGACGTGGCGCCGGGGGAGAGGCCGCCATATAGCCAAGCCTATCACTACGCCAGACTCCTTACGCATATCGTTAAGAACATGGCGGCCTGGGTCTCCATAGATGTGACGAGGTACTCCATGGAGCTTATGGGCGGCATCGGCTTCTTAGAGGAGTACCCCATTGCTAAACTACATAGAGACGCCTTGGTGACCGCCATATGGGAAGGCACTAGCAACATCCAGGCGTTGGACATGGCCGAGGCGTTTTATAGAAAAGAGGCGGGAAAGACTCTCTTTGAGGAGCTGGCCAGCCGGATCTCTAGAATCCGCGACGACGAGGTGAGACGCAAGCTGGTAGCCGCCTTGGAGGAGGCTAGGGAGGAGGCGGCCGCGGCGTTGAGAGACGGCGTGGAGCTCCACGCCAAAAGGCTACTGACCCAGATAGGCACCTTAGCCGCGGCCGCTCTTTATAGGGAGTGGGCAGAGTCTACACAAGAGGAGTGGGCAGACGCCATGAGTAAGATATACGTCAACGTGGAGCTTTTGAAAAGAGACGTGGAGTCGGCGCTTGTGAAAAAAGCTAGTTATGGACTTCTCTGGATGTCGGACTAAAGCCGTCCAAGCAACAACTGCCCCGAGTCCACCACGACGACCTGCCCCGTGATGGTGGGGATTTTCACCAACATCCAAACTACCTCAGCCACGTCTTCAGGCGTCACGATTCTCCCAAGAAGGGTGTACCGCTTTGCGAACTCCTCCTCACCTACGCCAAGGAGGTTGAGGAGGCTGTCGCCCATCTTGGTCTTCACCACGCCGGGGGCGACCGCATTCACTCTTATCCGGGGGGCAAGCTCCACCGCCAACGCCTGCGTGAGGTTTATAACAGCCGCCTTGGCGGCGCTGTATATGGAGAGACCCACAAAGGGTTTAATGCCCGCAATCGAGGCAACGTTGATTATAGACCCCTCCTTCATAACTCTAGCGGCCTCTTGAGAACAGTAAATCACAGATCTTAACGTCACCTCAAGCTGCTTCTCTATAAGTCTATCATCGGCGGCGAGGAAAAGAGAATAGAGCCCAAGCCCGGCGTTGTTAACCAATACGTCCAACCCCCCGAACCGTTCAACAGCCGTATTAACCACGTTTCTACACCCCTCTCTAGTGGCCACGTCGGCGAGCACCACCACGCCGCTTCCGCCGGCCTCCCTCACAAGCCTAAGCGTCTCCTCCGCCTCCTCCCTACCCCTCTTCGCGTTGACAACCACGTTCCAGCCCTCACGCGCGAAACGAACCGCAACCGCCCTCCCAATCCCCCTCCCCGATCCAGTCACCACAACCGTGGGCATAGCCTACGCGGCCCCCTCTGTTAAAAACTTTCCAGCCTCTCCCTAGCCGCCGGCGGGATCTCCGCCTTGCTCAAGGTAGAAACACTTGATGACACACTGCGTAACAACAGTGCCGACAGAAAACAGAGGGGATGGAAAAAACTAGGATTTTTCGCTGACTTGTTTGAGGTTTTCCTCCATGCAACTACCCATCGATTTCAGTATTGTCAGCATCAAGCCCATGGCCTTCTGGACCTCCGGGTCGCGCATGGCGCTGAGCAGGCCGAAGAGGCCCACCTTCGGCGCGCCGTTCTCGGCGATTTGCCGCAGGGCCTTGCTGGTGCAGGTGACGCCGCCTTGCATCGCGGCGCCCATGGCGTTTATGTCGGCCATGTCCATTATGCTCAGCATAGATATCAGCGGCGCGGCCACCTTAAAGACTTGGATATCAGCCATCAAATGCGGCAACTTCTCTAACACTATTTTCACAGGTAGTAGCAGGGAACTTAATTCCTCAACCTCTTTTCTAAGCGCCGCCACTTCGGCAAGCAGCTTCTCGTAGTCGGCCTTGGGGATTGTCACCACCTCGGTCATGGCACCACACCCAACAACCAATTAAAGTATATTTTCTCGAACATCTCCTTGAACATCCGCGTCACCGGCGAAGGCGGCAGGAACATGCAGTCTGGATACGGCTTCTGCTTCTTCACAAACTGCGTGAAGTCGCAGGCGGCGGCCATGCCGTATGCGCCGACATCGAGGGCGCAGGTGCCCACTATCCTAAACGGCGGATTGCCCAGAGACACGCCGGCGAGATCCGCCACGATGTTGTTTACCACCCACGGCAAGTAGCTGTGGAGTATGGTGCCGGCCATGCCGACAGGCACGTTAGGCGCCACCACGTCGCCTACTACGTACACGTCGTCGTATTTCTCGCTTCTGAAGTCGCCGTTGGCCGGGTTGCGCGGCGCAGCCCAGCCGTTCTTAGCTAAGTCGCTGTTGAGCACAGGGTCGGGCGCCTTGTGAGGCGGCACCACAAACGCTAAGTCGAACTTCACCCTCTCGCCGTTGGTGAGCTCAAGCTCGTTCTTGCCAATAGACTTAATGGCCTGACCCTGCCCCAAGCCGATGTACTCAATGCCGAGTTGCTGAAGGAAGCCGGACATCCACTTGGCCGCCATGGGGCCGAAGTTCTCAAACGGCCTCTTCATGGGGTGGACCACTGTGATCTTCACCTTGTCCCTAAGCCCCCTGGTGAGGTAGTAGAAATGCGTCAACATAGCCAACTCAATCGGCGCCGGCGGGCAACGATAGGGATTAGAATGGACGCCAATGACGATATGGCCCTGCTTAAGTTGTGAAAGTGTTTCAGCCACCTTCAACGACGGCTCCAGCTCCCATGTGTGTGGAAGGCCGGTGTCTATAGTCTCCGCCCCCAGAGCCACTACCAAGTCGTCGTATGTGAAGTCGCCAGCTGTCGTGGAGACCTTCCTGTTGGCAGGATCTATCTTAGTTACTTTTGCCTTCACGAAGTTTATCTTATACTTTTTCAGATGTTCAAGCGGCGCCGAGATCTGCTCCGGCTTTCTGTATCCAAAGGCTACGTAGAGATAGGAGGGGCGGAACTCAGTCCTATCCTTCATGTCCACTACCGTGATCTCAACCTCGCCAGGTCCAAGCCTCTCCCGCACCTCTCTTGAAATCGCCAAGCCGCCAGTGCCGCCTCCCAGTACCAACAATTTTTTAACCATATGGTTTGAGTTTTGGCTTGTTTTTAAGTTTTATTATAAAAAATGAACAATTATGTACACTAGAAGTTAGGGAAAGTCCCAGGCTCCCCAGAGCAGCAACGACATTCTTATCAAGAAGACCGCGACTATCGCCAAGGCGCCTGCGACCGCCACGCTGGGCCTCTTCCTCCCAAACATGGCAACGGCCGCGGCGACAAGCGCCAACGCCACGCCGCCTAAGGCCGCCGGGTCAGACATGGCGCCCTGGGCGCTGAACGCCGCGGCTTCCGGCCCTATCAGCGACAGATGGCGATGGACTAGGCATGTCAACGCGGCTAATCCACTGCCGAGGGCTATCCACTTCCCCGTCTCCACTCTGCCCAACAGCCCGTAGAGGCCGCTTCCCGCCGCCACACCCATAAACAACGCAAGCAGAGGCACGGCGGCGCTGTGCCAAAACGGTATGCCTCTCTCGTACGACAACACCAGCCCGGTGTACAGCGCCACGAAGACGCCAAATGCCGACATCAAGAGACCCAGCGCGTTCATCACCCTCCTGTCTCTGCCCCACACCGCTATTTTGTCAAACGGCTTTATCAAAGGCGCAGTGAATAACAGAGAGAGCAATATCAGTAGCGATATCCCGGAGGCGCCCCACACCATCCAGCTGGATAGATTAGCGTGAGGGTTGAGCAAAGGCAACACCAATATGCCTGCCGTCGGCGGCTTCAGCAACTCGGAGGCCAATATGCCGAGGGCAACGGCGGGCAACACAACCCCCAGCGCCCCGCCTACCGCCGCGGCCTTGACGTCCCCCCTGCGCCAGAAGATATAAGCCCACACAACGGCGAAGCTGGCCACGGCCAGCAACGTCATCTCAACGGCGACGGGCAGGCCCCAGACCTGGTTGCGGACTATCATAGCCCCCCTACGTAGTACACTCTTCCTCCGGTCTTGAGATCCGGCCTCGCCAGCTTGGCGACGCCCCTCCGCACGAGCTCGGCCACCGGGTCGCTGGGATCGTCAAGGTCGCCGAAGAGCCTAGAGCCCGTGGGACACACCTCGACGCACGCCGGCGTCCACAGCCTGCCGTCTCCCTTGTATCTGTGGTAGCAGAAGGTGCATTTATCCACGGCGTCCACCCTAAACGCCCATTTGTTAGGCACAGGCGGCTTGAAGAGGACGCCACCGTAGGCCGCGCCGGCCTCCGCCTCCTTGACAAGCGGCTTCTCCTCCGCCTCTCTCCACTCATGAGGCTCCGGCCTGTACCTAGAGCCGTAGGGACACGCAATGATGCAGTAGCCACAGCCTATGCAGAGGTCCTTGTCTACAAGCACGACGCCCTCCGGCGTCTTGTAGGTGGCGCCGGTGGGGCACACCCTCTGACAAGGCGTATCTTCGCAGTGGTAGCACAGCGATGACACGAACCTCCTCGCCGGCGGGTCCTCAGACTCGCGCCACTCCACCCAAGTCCTAAGCTTCACGGTCTGCGGCTTGCCCATATTAGCCGGCTTGGCGGCTGTGAACACCTGGCCGTGCTCCACTACACAAGCCGCCACGCATGCGCGGCAACCGACGCACTTATTTATGTCGATTACAAATACCGGCTTCATAGCCCACCCACCCGGGACACTTCTACCACTGTGTTGCCCATGGCCCCCGCGGTGCCGAGCTTGCTGGCCATAAGCGGGCCGAGGTAGTTGTCGTCGCTGAAGCCGGAGCGCAGACCGGCCAGCTTCTCCGCCTTGACGCGGAGCCTCCCTCTTGGCACGAGCCAGTAGTGGTAGATTGCAACCACGTCTGGCCTAACGAGTTTAGTCACCCTAACCTTAAACCTCGCCGTGGGCACCTCCTTCACGCCCAGGGCTTCCAGTTGCTTAAGCACCTTAGGCGCCGCAGGCCTAACCTCTATGAAGTCGCCGTCTTTCACGCCTAGCTTGGCGGCTGTGTCTGGGTGGATCCAGGCGGCGAGGAGCTCGTCGGGCGTCAACGTGTCGAGGAGCAGGTTGTTCTGCGTTGCGCTGTGGGTGTGGGTGTAGGGGCCGTGGCGGTACACGAGCAGAAGTCTCCTCGGCGGGTCAGGAGGCGCCAGGCCGTTTATCTCAACGTCCTCCGAAGGCTGGCCGACGGCCCACATGTAGTCCGGCCTAGCCATCCCGGCGTAGAGCGGCACCGGCGAAAAGAGCGGATCCACGCCGCTCTTCGTCCCCTCTAGGTCGGACGGATCTATGGAGGTGACGGGCTTGCCGAACACCCTCATCACGTCGTAGGCCAGGTTTATGCTGTAGATCTCTACACGGCCGCTGGGGGTGGGGAACGGGACCTGGCCCTTGGCCAAAGGCGAGTTGTAATGCACATCAAACCACAGCTGCCTCTCCAGCTCTACGCTGTATTTAACCGGCTTGAAGACGTGCACCCTGACCCTCACCTCTCTGCCGAGGGCTTGGCTCCACCTATCGTCCACCACCACCTCCATACGACCCGTCGGCACGAGGACCATGTAGCCGCCCATCTTGTAGACGTCGTCCACAGTCGGCGCTCTGATTTGCCCATTCTCGTCTATGATCCTTATGCGACGGAACGTGGCGTCGATAAAGGCTTTTAAGTTTGTAATGGGGAATATGCCGTCTTCCGTAATCATGCCCACCGGCATGTTCTGCGGCCAGTCTGTGCCGTCTCTGGCCTTGACGCCGAGTTGCTGAAGTCTCCTAGCTACCATGAGAAGCACCTCGAAGAGGGTTCTGCCGTCTCTCGACCGGTACTTCTTGTCCAGCTCCCCCGGCTTCTCCCCCTGCTGAATCCTCTGCATGTACTCCTCGTAGTACCACGGGAACCTCACCGAGATGGCTGGAAACGGCGTGTAGGGGCCGGGGAGTGAGAGGTCCATACGCTCTAGATACGGCAGATCTGGCAGTATCACGTCGGCGAAGGCTGTGGTGTCGCTGAACTGGATGTCGTGGACAACCACAAGGTCGAGGTTTCTAAAGATCTCCTCCACCATTTTGCTGTTGCCAATCTGCGGCACCGGGTTGGAGCCTGTGATAAACACCACCTTTACCTTAAACGGCTTTCCGTGTATGACGCTTTCGTACAATGCCTGGACGGTGTCGTATGGGTATAGGTAACCCTTCTTCTCAGCCTCCTCTGCCCACTTCTCCGTCAAGGCGGGCACAGCAGGCGCCCCGCGGTCGCTGGGGCCGGGGAGCGGCGGCGCTATGGGTATTGTGTAGATGCCGAAGCCGTATGTAGCTGTATATTCAGAGAATGTGAGCCCACGTATCGTCTTATACGGCACGTCTTTCCTCGTATACTTCATGGCCTTGGTGTAAACATCTGCGTAGGGCATGATTAGGTGTGTCAAGAGGAAGAGGCCGCCCGGCTGCTCTACCCTGCCGAGCAGAGCCATGATTATGCCCACGGCCCTCCAAACCTGCGGCGAGTTGCTGTATCTGGGGTCGTGCCACCCGAGGGGCGACGCAGCCCTGTATTTAGCCACTATCTCAGCCGCCTCCCTCAGCTTGTTGACGTCTATGTCGGCCTCCCTGGCAACGGCCTCCATGTAGTCGGCGACGCCGTGTTTCCTCGCCAGCGCCGCCAAGTTGGCGTCCACCCACTCCTTCAGGATCTGAAGCGCGGTCTTAACCTTCACGGTAGTTCCATCTTTCAGCTGGACTTCGTACTCGCCGAAGAGCGCCGGGGCCCTCGCCGCTGTGTCGGGGACGGGGGCGTTGCCCTCCCACACCACGTAGGCGAAGTCCTTGGGCTCCGCGGCGCCGTATTTATCCCACGCCACCTCGGAAGCGAGGAGGGGCAAGCCGTCTGTGGTCTTTATCAAAAACGGCGCGTTGGTAAACCTCGCCAGGTAGGACTCGACGTAGTACCTATTGTCGATTATGTTCTTTATGAAGGCAAGGAGGACGGCGAGGTCTGTGCCAGGCTTCACGGGGAGCCAGACGGTGGCGTAAGACGCCGTCTCGTCGAAGACGGGGCTCAACACCACGATCTTCGCGCCTCGCTTCACGGCCTCCATAAAGCGCCAAGTCTCCGTCACGACGCCGGCGCCGATTACGTTCCTCCTTACCACGAGGACGGCGTCGGCCTCGCCGAAGTCTACACATGCGGTGTGGGCCTGGTGTCCGTGGCCCCACGTCAGCCAGTGGCCGAGGTAGCGGGGGTAGGTGCAGTACGGATTGTCGAAGGTTATCTGCCCGCCGCCGAAGGCGTCTGCAAACCTAGAAATGGGGACGCCCGCCCTCATCGATGCCGTTGGGCCCCAGGCGCCGAATAGGAAGGTGAAGGCGTGGCGCTCGTTGTTGTCGGCGAGCTCCTTCAGCTTCTTGGCAATTATCTCTATGGCAGTGTTCCAGTCGATTTCCACCATGTCGTCGTATCTGCCGCGGCTCTGGGCCAGCTGACGCTTAGCCTCCTCCCAGCTGATCTTGCCCTGAGCCCAGTCCACCAGTGCCTTGCGGGCCAT
>Ga0315272_10000991_pt1 | contig 14357 bp, 10 predicted proteins | sample C3_middle_MG_FD_203918 | JGI IMG/M metagenome (GOLD analysis project Ga0315272, IMG submission 203918) | Sediment microbial communities from Yellowstone Lake, YNP, Wyoming, USA - C3_middle | ecosystem: Environmental > Aquatic > Freshwater > Lake > Sediment | place: USA: Wyoming | collected...
GACAGGGCCATGATCGAAGATGAATTTGATGCAATATGGAAAAAGCAGACTGAATTCAATCCCACACTATTCACCGATGCCGCCCGCGCCGACCTTAAAGATGTACTGCTGCACCAGCGCCCGCTCAAACCCGTCAAGCCGGGGCGCTGCACCTTCATGCCGGATGAAGAACGCGCGCCCCTGGCATTACCCAGCACGCAGCGATTTCGGATGTACCAGGAAGTCAACAACCTGCGCATCTTGCGTCCCGGCTTGAAGGAAGAAACGCTCACTCTGAAACAACGCGACTCCCTGATCAACGCGCTAGAGGAAAACAGTAAACGCACTTTCACGCAAATCAAGACGTTGCTCAAAACGGGCGGGGCGGTGCAGTTCAATTTTGAAGACCCCAAACGACAGGAACTCAAAGGCAATGTCACCAGCGCAATCTTAAGCAGGGCCGAACATTTTGGCACTGCGTGGTTTACGTTCGATGAGGCGAAGCAGGACGAAATCGTGCTTCAACTCGTCAAGGAAGAAAACGAAGCAAAACTCGTGCGCTGGTTGCAAGAGCAAACGGGCATTGACGAAGGTCGGGCCGAGACAATAGCCAATGCAGGGCTACCTGAAGGCTACGGCAGCCTCTGCGCCAAAGCCCTCGCGCGCATCCTGCCCGAGTTACGTCGCGACGTGCTGACCTACGACAAAGCAGTGCAAGCGGCTGGCTTTGATCATCACAGCAACATCAGCCCCTCTGCGACAGGCGAGATATTGACTGAACTACCTTACTACGGCCAGCCTTTGCAACGTCATGTTGGCTTTGGCACCAACGACCCCAAAGATAGCGATGAAAAGCGCTACGGGAAAATCGCAAACCCCACAGTCCATATTGGACTGAACCAAATACGACTTGTGGTCAATGCGCTCATCAAACGCTACGGCCACCCCAGCGAAGTCATCGTCGAAGTCGCGCGGGAACTCAAACAAAGCAAAGACCAGCGCGACGAAGAGAGTAAACGGCAAGCCGAGAACCAGCGCAGGAATACGCGCCTGCGTGGCGACATTGCAGGCACACTTGGCATCAGCCCGGAGCGAGTCAGAACGGCTGACATTCAGAAGATGATTTTGTGGGAAGAACTGAGCAGCAACATCGCGGACCGCCGCTGTCCCTACTCCGGCGCGCAAATCAGCGCACACATGCTGCTGAGTGACCAAGTTGAAATCGAACACGTCCTGCCATTTTCGGACACCCTGGACGACAGCCTGAATAACAAAACCGTCGCCTTGCGGGAAGCCAACCGTGTCAAAGGGAATCGAACCCCATGGGCTGCGTTTGGTGCACAGCCCACAGCAGGATTCGACTACGCTGGCATTCTGGCCCGCGCCGAGCAAATGCCAAAAGCCAAACGTTACCGTTTTGGCGAAGATGGCATGAAACAATGGCTCAAGGACGATGCAGGCTTTTTGCCCCGCGCACTCAACGATACCCGCCACATGAGCAAAGTGGCACGCGAGTACATGAGCCTGGTGTGCCCGCAAAACACCCGTGTCATACCCGGCCGCATGACAGCCATGCTGCGCGCCAAGTTTGGGTTGAACGACGTGCTGGGTTTGAATGGTGAGAAAAACCGCAATGATCACCGGCACCACGCTGTCGATGCCTGTGTCATTGCCGTCACCGACCAAGGCTTGCTGCAACGCTTCGCTCAAGCCAGCGCCAGCGCGCGTGAGCAGCGGCTAAACCGTTTAGTGGAAAACATGCCCTTGCCATGGGACAACTATCGGGAGCATGTGCAGCGCGCGATCGGCAACATCTGGGTCAGCCACAAACCCGACCACAGCCACGAAGGTGCGATGCACAACGACACGGCTTACGGTTTGCTCGGGGGTGGCCGGGTAAGCGTTCACAAAACCGTGGACGGACAACGCCAGCGCTTTGAAGACAATCTCAAAGTCATTGAGTTCACGAATGCAAAAGCCACGACACGTCATGGCCTGCTACCCAATGGGGAGCCGCGACCCTACAAAGGTTACAAGGGTGACAGCAATTACTGTATTGAGATTGTGCGTAACGAAAATGGAAAGTGGGAAGGTGAAGTCATCTCGACGTTTGAGGCTTATCAATTGGTCCGCGAACATGGAGTGGCGCGGCTGCGGCATTCAACGCTCAGTGTCAGCGGAAGGCCACTTGTTATGCGACTGATGATTGACGATGCAGTCAAACTGGAACATGAAGGCATTCAAAGAAAACTTCGTATCGCCTACGCAAACTCAGCTGGTACTCTTGCTTTTTGTGATGTCCACGAGGCAAACGTCGACAAGCGAACTCGCACGAAAGACCTATCCTACGTTTTCAAGACAGCGGGGTCACTTCAAAAATCGAAGGCCCGTCATATCACCATCTCCCCCATCGGCGAGCTCCACGACCCGGGGTTCAAGGAGTAACGTTCATGATCGGTCGTATCGTTGAAGTGGCCGACGACCGGCGGCATCTGTTCATGTCGCGCGGCTTCATGGTGGTGCAAGACACCGAGGGCGAGCGCAAGGAGTTGGGGCAGGTTCCATTGGACGACATTGCTGCCGTCATCGCCAATGCGCACGGCCTGAGCTACACCAACAATCTGCTGGTGGCGTTGGCCGAACGCGGCGCGCCCTTTGTGCTGTGTGCCGCCAATCACAATGCAGTCGGCATGTTGTTGTCGCTAGACGGTAACCACCACCAAGGCAAGCGCTTTGATGCGCAACTGGAGACCACAAAGCCTACCACCAAGCGACTGTGGGCCGAGGTAGTGCGCGCCAAACTGGAGCAACAAGCCGCCGCACTGGAGGCCATGGGTAGCCCCACGGCCCCACTGACAGCGTTGGTCAGCAAAGTACGCTCGGGCGACCCCGACAACATGGAAGCACAAGGTGCCCGGCGCTACTGGGGCTTGCTGTTCGGCGACAAGTTTCGGCGTGATCAAGATGCTGGCGGAATCAATGCCATGCTCAACTATGGCTACACCGTGCTGCGTGCCACAACCGCACGCGCTGTGATTGCGGCGGGCCTACACCCGACACTCGGTCTGCACCACAGCAACGACAGCAACCCAATGCGTTTGGTCGATGATTTGATGGAACCGTTTCGTCCTGTCATCGATCTGAAAATATGGCAACTGCGTCGCAACGGCGAGGCAGAAATCACGTCTGAGACCAAACGTGCTTTGGTTCGCACGCTTTATGACGACATGCAAACCGATGTGGGTGCAACACCAGTAATGGTATGCGTGCAAAAGCTGGCGACGTCACTCGCACAGGTCTATCTGGGCGAGCGCGACAAACTGGATTTGCCACTACCCGGTTTGCCCTTGGCGCTGGCCGCAGCGCTCAATGACGAATAGCCCAGTGAATCAATCATGTTGTCGGGGTACAGGCTGATGTGGGTCGTCGTGATGTTTGACTTGCCTGTCATCGAGAAGGTCGAACGGAAAGCGGCAACAGCCTTTCGTAACTCGCTTCTGGACATGGGCTTTGCGATGTCACAATTTTCTGTCTACATGCGTTTTTGCACCAGTCAAACACAGATCGACACCTACGGAAAACGAGTCGAAGATGCCTTGCCAGAAGGCGGGAAAGTGAATATCCTTCAATTCACCGACAAACAGTACGAACGAATCATCTCATTTCACGGAAAAGCCAAACAGCCCGCCAATAAAACACCAGACCAGTTCGATCTTTTCTAGAATTTCTCATGATTTTCAAGCCCCAGAAAGCGAAAAACCCCTTGACGAATCAAGGGGTTGCCGCCGACCTAGTCTAGTCGATTGGGATATGCGCTCTGACCGGAACCACATTGAGGTGTTTGATGGTGGCCATATCAGTCTAGTCGATTGGGATATGCGCTCTGACCGGAACGCGCTTTGCCGAGCGGCGCACCGAGACCAAAGTCTAGTCGATTGGGATATGCGCTCTGACCGGAACACAGACAAGACGCTGGTGTTGATGCCGTTAAGTCTAGTCGATTGGGATATGCGCTCTGACCGGAACCGGCCCACCGGGCGCAACACCGGGTGCGTCAGTCTAGTCGATTGGGATATGCGCTCTGACCGGAACGTTTGGCATCGGCGGCGCGGGCGTCGGCAGAGTCTAGTCGATTGGGATATGCGCTCTGACCGGAACAGTTGGCGCCGTGAGTAAATCTGGCCGCGCAGTCTAGTCGATTGGGATATGCGCTCTGACCGGAACAATTGGGGTCGTTGCGAGCGCAGCGCGGCAAGTCTAGTCGATTGGGATATGCGCTCTGACCGGAACAACGCGGCAAGCGACCAAGCCGCCGCATCGAGTCTAGTCGATTGGGATATGCGCTCTGACCGGAACTGTGGCGATGGTGTCTTGCAGAACCGTGGTAGTCTAGTCGATTGGGATATGCGCTCTGACCGGAACGGCAGTAGCTGGCCACCGGTGCGCTGGTAGAGTCTAGTCGATTGGGATATGCGCTCTGACCGGAACAACGGCGCCGTGCCCACGTTCATGAAGTTCAGTCTAGTCGATTGGGATATGCGCTCTGACCGGAACACGCCCAGCGTCTCATACCGCGCCGCCAGCAGTCTAGTCGATTGGGATATGCGCTCTGACCGGAACAACCACTACGAGTACACGCCTTCGTATAACAGTCTAGTCGATTGGGATATGCGCTCTGACCGGAACGGTGGCGATTTATTTCAAATCCCAGTACCGAGTCTAGTCGATTGGGATATGCGCTCTGACCGGAACATGGTCGCCATCTACCAGCGCATCAATGATAGTCTAGTCGATTGGGATATGCGCTCTGACCGGAACTCGATAACATCGCCCTTGAGATTAAAGTAAGTCTAGTCGATTGGGATATGCGCTCTGACCGGAACCTTGACCACGGTATTTACACCGCGAACAATAGTCTAGTCGATTGGGATATGCGCTCTGACCGGAACAACCACAACGCATTGACGCCATACGCTTCGAGTCTAGTCGATTGGGATATGCGCTCTGACCGGAACTGTTGGCGCGCACCGCCAACTGGATGCCACAGTCTAGTCGATTGGGATATGCGCTCTGACCGGAACAGCAGTCACACGCTGCATAAGGCGTATTTGAGTCTAGTCGATTGGGATATGCGCTCTGACCGGAACTTCACCGGCCTGCTCAAGTGCGGCATTTGCAGTCTAGTCGATTGGGATATGCGCTCTGACCGGAACTGTGTCGGTGATGGATAGCGGATTGGTTGGAGTCTAGTCGATTGGGATATGCGCTCTGACCGGAACTATGACGCCGCCACGGACGAAGAGGCCGCTAGTCTAGTCGATTGGGATATGCGCTCTGACCGGAACTCGTTACCAGGTGCCATCTTGCATTGATGAAGTCTAGTCGATTGGGATATGCGCTCTGACCGGAACCTATTGTCAAGGCAGCTAAAGCCGTCTTGACAATAGGTCGCGCGCAGCGCGATTGTTTATCAAGAAGACAACCGTTCAATTAAATATTTTTACGTGAACATCGTCATTGCGATTGCCACGTCGCTTCGCTCCTCGCAATGACGGTTCGTGCGGCAATCCATGGCCCCGAACTGCCAGATTGCCACGGCCTGCGGCCTCGCAATGACGAATTAAGGCAACCTCGCAACGACGAATATAGGTGGCCTCGCAGTGGCGATGCTCGTCCGCCCCGACTTATCGCCTCACTTCACTCGTAAACGATCTCCGCGCGGCCCGCATCGGCCTGCACCCGCCACGCCGCCAGGGCCGCGTTGTTCGGGAAGAATTTGGCGTTGTCTCCGAGCTGCAATTCAACGCAGGCGCTGCCACCTTCGCCCTGGCACGACATGGCCATTCGCACGCCCAGGCCGCGCAGCAGTTCACCTTGCTCGGTGGTCTCACGCTGCGGCGCAAAGTCCCTGACCATGCGCGCCACATCGGGCGTTTTGCCGCTGGCCGCATCCACCACCAGGCGCAGAAATTTACCAAACCGGCAACGCGCTTGATCCAGGTCCCAGATCTGCGTCACCGTCAACTGCATGCCGCCCGAAAAGCGATCTGGTTTTTGTTGCCCCATGACAATCACCAACTCGTCGTCACGCAGCAAATCCTTGTGCCGGTTGAGCAAGGCCTCATCGACGCGCGCTTCGATGAACCCCGATTTGTCGTCGAGCTTGAACAATGCGAGCTTGCCGCGCTGGCCGTTGATGACGCGGAAATCGGTGATGATGCCGGCCAGCAATTGCGGCTCGCGGCTGTCAATCAAATCGGCGATCTGGCGCTTGGCAAAGCGGCGCACTTCGAGCGCCACCTCATCAAACAAATGGCCCGACAGGTAAAAGCCGACCGCTGTTTTCTCAAAGGTGAGCCGTTCTTTCACGCCCCATGGCAACGCCGGCACCAGTTCCGGCTCCTGCGTGCTGGAGCCCTGATCATCGTCCCCGCTGTCAAACAAGCCGCCCTGATTGGCGTTGGCCAGCGCCGCCGCACCAAATTCAAAAGCCAGATCGACCGAGGCCAGCAAGCTGGCGCGGTTGCGCTGCATGGCATCAAAAGCGCCGGCCTTGATCAAGGCTTCCACGCTGCGCTTGTTGACACGGCCGCGGTCCACCCGCAGGCAAAAATCAAACAGGCTTTTGAACGGCCCCACCACCTCGCCCGACGGCCCCGCGCCATGGCCCTCGCGCGCCGCCACAATCGCTTCAACCGCTTGTTGGCCGGTGCCTTTGATAGCGCTCAGCCCATAACGAATCACGGTGTCGGAAACCGGCTCGAAACCGTGCCGGCCCCGGTTCACATCGGGCGGCTCGAACGTCAGCCCCATCTTGAGCGCGTCTTCAAACAAGACCTTGAGCTTGTCGGTGTCGTCCATTTCCACCGTCATGTTGGCGCAGAAAAACTCGGCGCTGTAGTGCACCTTGAGCCAGGCGGTGTGGTAGGCCAGCAGCGAGTAGGCGGCCGCGTGCGATTTGTTGAAACCGTAACCGGCAAATTTTTCCATGAGGTCAAACACCTCATCGGCTTGGGCCTCGTTGAGGTTGTTTTTGGCGGCGCCGTCGCGAAAAATCTGGCGCTGCTTGGCCATCTCGTTGGCGTCTTTTTTACCCATGGCGCGGCGCAGTATGTCGGCGCCACCGAGCGAGTAACCACCCAGGATCTGCGCCGTCTGCATGACCTGCTCCTGATAGACCATGATGCCGTAGGTCTCGGACAGCATGTCAGCCACCAACGGGTGCGGGTAAACCACTTCTTCGCGGCCTTGCTTGCGTGCCACGAAACTTGGAATCAGGTCCATCGGGCCCGGACGGTACAAGGCATTGAGCGCAATCAGATCTTCCAGGCGCGTCGGCTTGGCATCGCGCAGCATGCCCTGCATGCCGCGCGATTCGAACTGGAACACGGCCTCGGTCCTGGCCTCCTGGAACAAGCGATAGACCGCGGCATCGTCAAGCGGCAGGTCTTCATACGCAAAGTTTTCCTGACCGGCGTGACGCTTGGCGATCAACGCACGCGCCTGCTCCAAAATGGTGAGCGTCGCCAGCCCCAGGAAGTCGAACTTGACCAGGCCGATCGCTTCCACATCGTATTTGTCAAACTGGCTGACCGCCGACTCGCTGCCGGGCTGCTGGTAGAGCGGGCAAAAATCAGTCAGCTTGCCCGGCGCAATCAAGACACCGCCGGCGTGCATGCCGACGTTGCGCGTCAAGCCTTCCAACTTGCGCGCCAGTTCCAGCAGCGTCTTGACGTCCTCCTCTTTGCTCTCGCGCTCGGCCAGCAGCGGCTCGGCTTCGACGGCATAGACCGTCTTGTCGTCTTTCTTGCGTTCTTTGGGGGCCAATTGCAAACTGACGCTGACGCCCGGCTTGTTCGGAATCAGCTTGCTGATGCCGTCGCAAAAGGTATAGCTCATGTCCAGCACCCGACCGACATCGCGCACCACCGCGCGCGCTGCCATGGTGCCGAAAGTCACAATCTGGCTGACCGCATCCTTGCCATATTTGTCCTTCACATAATCGATCACCAGGTTGCGATTGGTCTGGCAAAAATCAATATCGAAGTCGGGCATGGAAACCCGCTCAGGATTCAGGAAGCGCTCAAACAGGAGCTTGTAGCGCAGCGGATCGAGGTCGGTTATCCGCAGCGAGTACGCCACCAGCGAACCGGCGCCCGAGCCCCGGCCCGGGCCGACCGGGCAGCCATGGCTCTTGGCCCAGTTGATGAAGTCGCCAACGATCAGGAAATAGCCCGAGAACCCCATTTTTAGAATCGTGCCGAGCTCGAATTCGAGCCGCTCCAGGTAGCGCGGCATTTCTTTTTCGCGCTGAACCGGATCGGGGTAGAGATGCGCCATGCGGGTTTTGAGCCCGGCATGGGAGGCGTAGCGAAAATATTCATCCGCCGTCATGTGCTGGCCGTTGACTTCGGGGGTCGGGAAATCCGGCAGTTGAGGCTTGTCCAGGACCAGCGTCAAGTTGCAGCGCTTGGCAATTTCAACCGTGTTGGCCAGTGCCGAGGGCAAGTCGGCAAACAGCGCTTGCATCTGCGCACTGGACTTGAAATACTGCTCGCGCGTGAACCGGCGCAGGCGCTGCGGATTGGCCAGAATTTCACCCTCGGCGATGCACACCCGGGCTTCGTGAGCCTCGAAATCGTCGGGACCAATGAACTGCACCGGCTGCGTAGCCACCACCGGCAAGCCGGTGCGTGCGGCCAACTGCACGCAAGCCGCCACATGCGCTTCGTCATCGGAACGACCGACACGTTGCAACTCAAGATAAAACCGGTGCGGGAACAGGCCCGCCAATTGCAAGGCGCTGTCCAGGGCGCGCGCCTCGTCGCCCTGCATCAGCGCTTGCCCGACCGGCCCGGCCTGGGCACCCGAAAGGGCGATCAGTCCGGCACCGAGCTCGGCCAGCCAGGCCGCTTTGACACAGGCCTGTGGCTTGCCGCCCTGCTGCGTCCAGGCCCGTGCCAGCAACTCCGATAAATTGAGGTAGCCCTGCTGGTTTTGCACCAGCAGCGCCAGCCGCGTGAGCTTGGCTTCGTCCTTGCCCAAGCCTTCAAGCCAGATCTCGGCGCCTATCAGCGGCTTGACCCCTTTTTTGCGCGCCGCTTTGTAAAACTTGACGGCGCCAAATAAATTGCTCAGGTCCGTGATCGCCAAAGCGCCCTGGCCATCGGCAGCAGCCGCCCGGACAATTTCATCGATACGGCAAGTCGAATCAACGACGGAAAATTCAGTGTGCAGGCGCAGGTGGACAAACATAGAGGGGCATTGTAGTTTTCCCCTTTCTGAACGGTCTGTGCCGCGTTTTTTTCAAGCCCGGAACTTGGCCGCAACTTCAGCCACGCGCTGCCCAAACAGCTTGGCGGTGTCGAGGTCGCCTTGAATCATTTCCGCCGGTGACGAATCCGACGGCGACTGCGCCATGGCGCCGGAAGATGAGCCGACGTAATTGATGTCGTTGCGCTGCGCCGCCTTGGCGTTGCTGGGCATCATGCCGGTGCCGACCCAGATGCCGCCTTGCTGCATCGCCAGCGTGAACAGGTAGTGCAGCGTGGAGAGCTTGTCGCCGTTCATGGTGGCGCTGTTGGTGAAACCCGCAAAGACCTTGTCTTTCCAGGCCTGGCTGTACCAGGGCTTGCTCGACGCATCGGCAAACTTCTTGAACTGCCAGCTCACGCTGCCCATGTAAGTCGGCGAGCCCATGATGATGGCGTCGGCCGCATCCAGCGTGGCCCAGCCCGCGTCAGAAACATTGCCTTCGGCGTCAATCGCCACCAGCTCGGCGCCGGCGCCCTGCGCCACGGCTTGCGCCATGCGCAGGGTATGACCATAACCCGAATGAAAAACAACTGCTACTTTTGTCATTTGAAAATTCCTTGTTGAAACCTGAAAAATTGAGGCCTGCAAAGCACGCCCGCGTAAACACAAAAATCGAATTTATTCAGCGCGCCTGGCATCCAGGCTCCAGGCACCGGCACCCTGTGCAGCCAGCACCAGCAGTCCGCCAATCACGGCAATGTTCTTGTAAAACATCAACTGCTGCACCATCGCCTGGTCCGCCGCAACGCCCCAGAAATTGTGGAACACCAAAGTGGCGACCAGCGTGAACAGGGCCAGCGCCAACGCCGCCAGGCGGGTGCCAAAACCAGTGATCAAGGCGAGCGAACCGCCCACCTCCACCACGATGGCAATGACCGCGCCTAGCGCGGCCAGCGGCAAGCCTTTTGACCCGATGTAGCCCACGGCGCCGGCAAAGCCGGTGATCTTCGAGATACCGGCCGGCAAGAAAAGCAGCGCCAGCAACAGACGACCGAGCAGGTTCAAGGGGTTTTTAAGGGTTGTAAACATGGGTAAATCCTTTTTGAAGTTGAGACATTACGATGAAAAAATATAAAATATCAGCCAGCCAAATCAAACACCAGCACTTCGGCATCTTGGCCTGCGCTCAAGGTCAAAGTGCTTTCACGCGCCAACAGCGCGGCGTCACCGGCCTTGAGCAGTTCGCCATTGACCTTGAGTTCGCCGCGCACCAGATGCACATAGGCCTTGCGCGTCGGCTTCAGCGCCAGGCTCGCGGTCTCGGCGTCGTCAAACAAACCGGCGTAAAGCGCGGCGTCGGCATGAATCGTGACCGAACCCTGGGCGCCGTCATGGGATGCCACCAGACGCAACACGCCGCGCTTGTCGGCATCGCCAAACGTTTTCTGTTCGTAACTCGGCGCTATGCCCGTCACATCGGGGGTGATCCAGATTTGCAGCAAATGGGTGGTGTCATTGGGCGCGTGATTGAACTCGCTGTGCTGCACACCGGTGCCGGCACTCATGCGCTGCACGTCGCCCGGCGGTATCGCCTTGACATTGCCCATGCTGTCCTGGTGCGCCAAAGACCCTTCCAGGACATAGGTAACAATCTCCATGTCGCGGTGGCCATGCGTGCCGAACCCCTTGCCGGCGGCGATCCAGTCTTCATTGATGACGCGCAGGTTGCCCCAGCCCATGTGTTGGGGATCGTAATAACCGGCAAATGAAAAACTATGAAATGACTTGAGCCAGCCGTGATCGGCATAACCGCGTTCCTTCGATTTTCGAACCGTCAACATATCAACCCCTCCATAAATAATTTGGGTGCTTCTCTCAACCCACATTGCCGTCATTGCGATCCGCCAGTTCGGGTCCGCAACCGCATGCCTGAACTTTAGGCCGGCAGCAGGCATTGGCAGTCCATCGGATTTGATGGCATCATTCAAACAATTCGAATCAAAAGGAAACCCAATGGCCAGCGCCCGCGATGTTTTGACCCCGGATGCCCTCGCCATGCTGCAGGCCATCGCCGCCAGCGGCAGCTTTGCGGCGGCGGCCCGCGCGCTTGGCGTGGTACCCAGTGCACTGACCTACCGCGTGCGCCAGATCGAAGACGCCCTGGATGTGCTGCTCTACGACCGCAGCTCGCGCCAGGCACGCCTGACCCAGGCCGGTGCCGAATTGCTGCGCGAAGGTTCCCGCCTGCTGGAAGAAATTGACACCGTTGCCAACCGCGTCAAGCGCGTCGCCACGGGGTGGGAATCGCAACTGACCATTGCCGTGGACAGCATCATCTCCAAAACCACCGTGATGGAACTGTGCGAAAGTTTTTTTGCGCTGAATCCTCCCACCCGCATCAAGCTGCGCGATGAGACGCTCTCGGGCACGCTGGAGGCGCTGACCTCGGGCCAGGCCGATCTGGCCCTCGGTGTCGCCGATGCCAGCAACCAGGCCGGCATTCACAGTCAGCCGCTGGGCGATGTCAGCTTTGTTTATGCCATGGCACCGCATCACCCGCTGGCGAGCGCGACCGAGCCGCTCCAGGATGACGCTGTGCGGCACTACCGGGCAGTGGCAGTGGCCGACACCATCAGCCGGGGCAGCGGCATGACGCTGGGCTTGCTGGGCGGCCAGGATGTCTTTACCGTAGCCACCATGCAAGACAAGCTCGACGCCCAGTTGCGTGGCCTGGGCTCTGGTTTTGTGCCCGAAGGCATGGCCCGCGTCTTCATAGAAACCGGTCGCCTGGTGGTGAAACAAATGGCGCGGCCACAGCGCATCGTGCGCGTCAACTTCGCCTGGCGCAGTGCCGCCAAATCAGATACTGGCCGCGCCCTGGCCTGGTGGCTGACGCAACTTGAAAGCCCCATAACCCGAGCCGCTTTACTCGAACGCCACCGAGGCGTGTAAAGTGCACCATGCAACAACCCTGGAGATACCGCACATGATCGCTTCCAAACCCAAACAAATTGCCATCGTCGGTGCCGGTATGGCGGGCGTCGTCTGCGCACGCACGCTGGCGCAGGCGGGCCACCAAATCACCCTGTTCGAAAAAAACCCCCAGATCGGCGGACGCATGGCCACGCGCAACAGTCCGTTCGGCGCGTTTGACACCGGCGCGCAATACTTCACGGTGCGAGACCCGCGCTTTGAGCGGGCCTTGCAAACCGTGCCCGGCCTTTGCAAACCATGGAGTGCCAACACCGTGCAGGTGCTCGACGAGCAGGGTCGGGTCGCAGCCGCCGGTTTGCCGGCGGGCCAAACGCATTGGGTGCCCACGCCCGGCATGAATGCGCTGGTGAGCCGCTGGGCGCTGCCGCTGATGACAGAACACAGCATCGAGCTGGAAACCCGTGTCACCCACCTCGACCACGACCCGCTCAACCTGCATCAATGGCAGTTGCGCACTCAGGGGCCGGCCGGTGCATCGCACGTGTTTTCGGGTTTCGACGCGGTGCTGCTGGCGATCCCGGCCGAACCGGCCCGGCTGTTGCTGGAGACTTCGCCGCAGGCCGACCCGCTGGCGCGCCAACTTGACCAGGTCGATGCGGCCCCGTGCTGGACGCTGATGCTGGCCTTTCCGCAGGCGATGCAGCCCAGTCTGTCTTCTTTGGGGCCGCAATGGAACGCGGCGCGCAGCACGCACCACCGCATTGCCTGGCTGGCGCGCGAATCAAGCAAGCCCGGGCGCGGCACGATTGAGCGCTGGACGGTGCAGGCCAGCGCCGCCTGGTCACGTGAACATCTGCAAGACGATGCCGCCCGCGTGCAGGCCAAACTGCTCAAGGCTTTTGCCGAAGTCACCGGTATACGCACCGAGCCGAGCTACTGCGATACCCAGCGCTGGTTTTACGCCAAGACCACCCAGGCTTTGGGTCAATCGCATCTGTGGGACGCCGGCACCGGCATCGGCGTTTGCGGCGACTGGTGCCTGGGCCACCGGGTTGAAGAGGCTTTCATCTCCGGGCTGGAACTGGCGCTGGCCGTGGTCTGATGCGCCGTTCGCCCTGAGCTGGTTCAAGCCCTGCACGGCGCATGTCGAGCTACGTCGGCCGCTTCGCCCCGTCTCCGACCGGGCCGCTGCATGCCGGCTCGCTGGTGGCGGCACTGGCGAGCTGGCTGGACGCGCGCGCGCATGGCGGCCAATGGCTGGTGCGCCTGGAAGACGTCGATAAGCCACGCTGCCAGGCCGGGCTGGACCAGGTCATCCTGCAGCAACTCGCTGCCTGCGGCTTGCACAGCGACCAGGCACCGGTGTGGCAATCCGCGCGCAGCGAGCGCTACCAGCAGGCGCTGGCGCAGTTGCTGCGCCAGGGGCTGGCCTACCCCTGCGCCTGTTCGCGCCAGGACGTTGAAACCGCGCTGGATCACCTGGGACAAGGCCGGAGCCGCCACGCCGAACTGGTTTACCCCGGCACTTGCCGCCTGGGCCTGGCCGGGCGGAGGCCGCGCTCGTGGCGGCTGCTCACCCAGAGCCAAGCCGTGATCGACTGGAGCGACCGCCGCTGCGGGCCACAACAGCAGGACGTGCAAGCCGAGGTTGGCGACTTCGTGCTCAAACGCTTTGATGGCTGCTTCACCTACCAACTCGCCGTGGTCGTCGATGACGCCGCGCAGGGCATCACCGACGTGGTACGCGGCGCGGATCTGGCCGACAACACAGCCCGGCAAATCCTGTTGCAACGCGCGCTGGGCTTGCCCCGGCCGCGCTATATGCACACCCCGCTGGTGCTGGGCAGCAACGGTGAAAAGCTCTCCAAGCAGAACGGCGCGCAGCCGCTCGACACCAGCGACCCGCTGGCCGCGCTCAACCGCGCTGCCCAGGTGCTGGGGCTACCCGTCTTGCGTGGCAGCGTGGCGCAGGCGCTGCAAGCTTGGGTTGAGTGTTGGCGTCTCTCTACAATCCTGCCCTGTGAATGATGCAACCCTTCCCACCTTGACGACGCCAGACAACTCGCCTGACCGGGGCCGCTTGCCCGCTGGCGTGGCCCACCCCAAAGTCATCAAGAGTTTTGTGCGCCGATCGGGCCGCACCACCAGCGGCCAGGGCAAGGCTGTTGCCGACATAGGCCCCAAATTTC
>Ga0315272_10000994_pt1 | contig 14342 bp, 8 predicted proteins | sample C3_middle_MG_FD_203918 | JGI IMG/M metagenome (GOLD analysis project Ga0315272, IMG submission 203918) | Sediment microbial communities from Yellowstone Lake, YNP, Wyoming, USA - C3_middle | ecosystem: Environmental > Aquatic > Freshwater > Lake > Sediment | place: USA: Wyoming | collected...
AGGCGGTCTTAGCAGCCATGTTGCTCTCCATGTTTGGCGCTCCTTTCCTTATTCAATATAGCGATCGTATTGCCATGCGCTTTTCCAGCAATGAGTGGCTCTTGCAGTCATTGGCGCTGACACGTGTTGCAGCAAAAAGCGTGCGTACGGAGAACCATGTGGTGATTTGTGGATTTGGTCGTTCTGGTCAAAGCTTGGCCCGCATGCTTGATCAAGAAAAAATTCCTTACATTGCTTTAGACATGGATCCCGACCGGGTGAAAGAAGCCGCTGGTGCAGGCGACAACGTGGTCTATGGGGATGCAAGCAGGGAAAATTATTTAGTTGCGGCTGGTTTAGCAAGGGCAAAGGCAGTTGTCATTACTTATGCGGATACACCAGCAACATTAAAGGTATTGCACCAGGTCGAGCATTTACGCCCAGGTATGACTATTTTGGTACGTACTAAAGATGATGCAGACTTGGCTAAGCTACAAGCAGCAGGCGCAACCGAGGTTGTACCAGAGTTAATTGAAGGTAGCCTCATGATGGCCTCACATGTGTTGCTCATGATGGGTGTGCCTATGCGGAAAGTAGTGCGGCGTATTACCAGTGCACGCGAGGCGCGCTATAGCTTGTTAAGAGGATACTTCCGTGGCGCTGCTGATGATGATTTTGGATCGAATGAATCATGGCGTTTGCATTCAGTTACCTTGTTGCCAGAATCGATCAGTATTGGCAAAACACTAGACGAGCTTCATCTTGAAAATGAGGGGGTGAGTGTTCAGGCTGTAAGACGAAAAGTGGACGGCTCTGACTATGTCAAGTTAGAGCTCACCCCAGAATTGCGTTTACAAGCTAACGACATCCTAGTGCTCTCAGGCAATTCAGAAGCGACTGATTTAGCCGAATCTAAATTGCTCTAATTACTTTTTCTTTTTACCGGCGACTGGTTTACGAATCAGTAATGGCGCTAAGTAGTGACCGGTAAAGCTGGCCTCATTTTTAGCAACTTCTTCAGGCGTACCAGTAGCAATAATCTGTCCACCGCCAGCGCCGCCTTTAGGCCCTAAATCAATAATCCAATCGGCAGTCTTGATCACATCTAAATTATGTTCAATGATGACAATCGTATTGCCTTGTTTTTTTAGGGTTTGCAAAACAGTTAGGAGCAGCTGAATATCATGGAAATGTAAGCCGGTGGTTGGCTCATCTAGGATATAGAGCGTTCTGCCAGTATCGCGTTTTGAAAGTTCTAGCGAGAGCTTGACGCGTTGCGCTTCACCGCCTGATAGGGTAGTGGCACTTTGACCGAGCTTGACGTAGCCTAAACCCACATCGAGTAAGGTTTTGAGTTTACGTTTGACGATGGGAACTGCTTCAAAGAATTCATGGGCTTGCTCGATCGTCATCGAGAGCACTTCATGAATATTCTTGCCTTTGTAGCGGATATCTAAAGTCTCGCGGTTATAGCGTTTGCTATGACAGACATCACATGGCACATAGACATCTGGTAAGAAATGCATTTCTACTTTGATAACGCCATCACCTTCGCAGGCGTCGCAACGACCACCTTTGACATTAAAAGAGAATCGACCAGCTTCATAGCCGCGCTCACGTGAAGCGGGCACACCACAAAAGAGTTCTCTAATGGGTGTAAATAAGCCGGTATAGGTTGCTGGGTTAGAGCGGGGCGTTCTGCCAATGGGGGATTGGTCTACGCTAATGACCTTGTCAAAGTTCTCCAGACCCTTAATTGCATCATGCGCTGCAGGCTCTGCATTTGAGCCATAAATATGTTGGGCAACTGCGTGATGTAGTGTGTCATTAATGAGAGTGGATTTACCAGAGCCGGATACGCCAGTAACGCAGGTTAATAAGCCCACTGGTATCTGCGCATGAACGGATTGCAAGTTATTGCCACGTGCCCCAATGATTTCTAAGAACTTGTCATTTACCGGGATACGTTTTTCGGGAACGGCGATCCACTCTCGACCAGACAAATAGGCGCCTGTCAGAGATTTAGGATTGGCTTCTACTTCTGCTGGAGTACCTTCAGCAACGACTTCACCGCCATGAATGCCAGCACCCGGTCCAATATCGATGACGTAGTCAGAAGCGCGAATCATATCTTCATCGTGCTCAACCACCAACACGCTATTACCTAGATCGCGCAAGTGTTTTAAGGTTCCAATGAGGCGATCGTTATCGCGTTGATGTAAGCCAATTGACGGCTCATCTAATACGTACATTACGCCGGTGAGGCCAGAACCAATTTGAGATGCTAGGCGAATACGTTGGGCTTCACCACCAGAGAGAGTATCTGCGCTGCGCTCCAATGAGAGATAGTCGAGGCCTACATCGTTTAAGAAGCGCAGGCGCGAGCCGATCTCCTTAACAATCTTATCGGCGATTTCTCGTTTAGCACCTTTGAGCTCGAGCGCTTCAAAATATTCTTTAGCTTCTTTTAAAGGTAGGGCGCTGATTTCATAAATAGCGCGTGATTGTTTGCCATCGCCTACTTTGACAAAGCGTGCCTCTTTGCGCAAACGACTGCCGCCACATTCTGGACATGTTTGCATATTTTGATAACGCGATAATTCTTCTCGAACTGTCGCAGAGTCAGTCTCGCGATAACGTCTTTCAAAGTTAGCAACAATGCCTTCAAAGGCATGTTCACGAACACTGTTTTTGCCACGCTCATTAATGTATTCAAACGGAATGGTGATATCACCTGAGCCCAGCAAAATGAGATCTTGTTGTTTCTTATTGAGAGTCTCAAAAGGTTTCTCAACATCAAAGCCACCATGCTTTGCGAGTGTCTGCAAGAGTTTGAAGTAAAACTGATTACGACGATCCCAGCCTTTGATGGCGCCCGATGCTAGCGACAAGTCAGGATGGGCAACGATACGCCTTGGATCAAAGAAAGACTGATGACCCAGGCCGTCGCACGATGGACAGGCACCCATCGGGTTATTAAACGAAAAAAGACGGGGCTCAAGTTCTTGCAATGAGTAAGAGCAAATTGGGCAGGCAAACTTGCTCGAGAAAATCATCTCTTTGCCGGTATCCATATTGACGATCATCGCTTTGCCGTCAGCGAGGCGCAATGCAGTCTCAAAAGATTCCGCTACACGTTGCTGGATATCGGAGCGCACTTTAATGCGATCCACCACTACTTCAATAGAATGCTTATCATTTTTCTTAAGTACTGGTAATTGATCAACTTCGAAGATTTCGGCTTTTGCAGTATTAGTTGTGCCGCCACCTGAGCGCACCCGAAAGCGCACAAATCCTTGCGCTTGCAGATCTTGAAATAAGTCCACGAACTCACCTTTGCGCTCACTCACTACGGGAGCAAGAATCATCAGCTTAGTGTCTTCGGGCATTGCCAAAACGGTATCCACCATTTGAGAAACGCTTTGTGCCTCTAATGGCAGATCGTGCTCTGGGCAGTGCGGGGTGCCAGCGCGTGCGAATAACAAACGTAGGTAATCATGAATCTCTGTGACCGTGCCGACCGTAGAGCGGGGATTGTGGCTAGTCGCTTTTTGCTCAATGGAAATTGCGGGAGAGAGGCCTTCAATCGTGTCGACATCTGGCTTTTCCATCAGTTGCAAGAACTGGCGGGCATAGGCGGATAAGGATTCTACATATCTGCGTTGACCTTCGGCATAAAGGGTGTCAAAGGCTAATGAGCTTTTGCCTGAGCCAGAGAGTCCAGTCAAAACGACCAATTTCTCTCTAGGGATATCTAGATTGATATTTTTTAGGTTGTGCGTGCGCGCACCGCGGATTTTAATTTCGTTATTCATGATTTTTTAGCGTAACTTGTTAATATAGCCCTTTCCCATGAATCCTTCCGAACTTCGCTCCACTCTGGCCTTAGCAGGCATCTTTGGCCTCCGTATGCTGGGCCTATTTCTGCTTTTGCCGGTTTTTAGCATTCATGCGCGGGGCTTGCCTGGTGGCGAACATGCCCTGTGGGTGGGATTGACCCTCGGAATCTTCAATATTGTTCAAGCCTGCTTCTATATCCCTTTGGGGCGCCTATCCGACCGAATTGGTCGAAAACCCGTCGTTTTATGGGGGCTATCCTTATTTGTGGCGGGCGCCTTAATTTGTGCAGCCCAAGATGATCTCCTATGGATTGCCATCGGTCGCGGGGTAATGGGCGCGGGAGCTGTCTCAGCAGCGATTTCTGCCTGGGTCGCTGATTTAACCCGTGAGCAAGTCCGTACCCGTGCGATGGCCTTAGTTGGCGGCAGTATTGCCCTCTCGTTTGCACTCTCCTTGGTGATCGCTGCCCCAATCTACCGCTTGATCAGCTTAAGCGGCATCTTTGTGGTGTTGGCAGTGCTTGGGGTAGGGGCGATGTTTGTTGCTTACTACGTTCTGCCTAGTACTAAGCCTGAGCCCAAGGTGCAGCAAGCGAGTTTGAAGGACGTTTTTCTGCGCCCTGAGTTAATGCGTCTGAATGCTGGTGTATTTGTATTGCATGCCACCCAAGTAGCCATGTTCTTGGTAGTACCCGGTTTGCTAGTGCAAGCCGGCCTTCCATTGGCCTCTCATTGGCAGGTTTACCTCCCTGTGGTGCTACTCTCCTTTTTCTTGATGGCGCCCATTCTGATTTTTGGTGAAAAGAAGCAACAATTGCGTACGATTTTATTAGTGGCCATTGTGCTGCTCTTGATTGCTGAATTCGTGTTTACGAGCGCCCATTCAATTATTGCTATCACCGTTGCCTTGTTGATTTATTTTGTTGGCTTTAACTTGTTGGAAGCATTGCAACCCTCCTTAGTTTCTCGTTTTGCCAAGGAATCTAAGGGCACTGCTCTGGGTGTTTACAACACTACCCAGTCAATTGGCCTCTTTACAGGGGCTGTTATTGGGGGTTGGCTAATGGATAGCCATGGTGATTTATCGGTCTTTATCATGGGCGCATTGCTGATTTTGTGCTGGCTTATAATTGCTTGGTCGATGGGTGCGATGCCAACGAGAGCCACAGAATCAAAGGATGTAGCACCAAAGATAGTGCAGTAGCTTCATTGGTTTAATTAAAGCGAGTAGTTTATTTTTAGCAGTAATAACAGCAGTATTTTTCTTCGGGAGACAACATGGCTTCGGTAAATAAGGTCATCATCGTAGGTAACGTAGGACGCGATCCAGAAACACGTTACATGCCAAGCGGCGACGCCGTAACAAACATTTCAGTAGCGACATCAGATCGTTACAAAGATAAGCAGTCTGGCGAAATGAAAGAAACCACAGAATGGCACCGCGTTGCATTCTTTGGCAAGCTTGCAGAGATCGCTGGTCAATACCTCAAAAAAGGTTCACAGGTTTATGTAGAAGGTCGTTTGCGTACACGTAAATGGACTGATGCTAGCGGCCAAGAAAAATATTCCACTGAGATCGTTGCAGAAACAATGCAAATGCTTGGTGGCAAGCCAGTAGGTGGTAGTGGTGATGGTGGTGAAAGTTATAGTCGCTCAAAGCCGGCTGAGCAATCTGCTCCAGCATCTTCAAATGCAGCATCACTTGGCGCAATGGATGACGATATTCCATTTTGACCATTTCGTTTATTAGTACTGCCTCATGTAAAAAGCCCTTCTAGAAGGGCTTTTTATTTACCTGCAGATTGGTTACTGCCTTGCATGGCGCGTGTTATCTGGCCAGGGCGCGTTGTGATCGGTGCGGAAGGGGTTGATATCCAGCCCACCGCGACGAGTGTAGCGAGCGTAGACGGAGAGCTTCTCGGGTTTGCATTGCCGCTTGATGTCACAAAAAATCGTTTCCACACAATGCTCATGAAATTCACCCAATTGCCTAAAGCCAATCAGGTAGCGCAATAAACCTTCTACAAGGATTGGGCGTCCTTGATAACGAATTTGTACGCTTGCCCAATCTGGTTGACCGGTGACCGGGCAATTAGATTTGAGTAAATGAGAGACTAAGCATTGCTCGATGGGCCCAAAAGATTCGTTTACTTCAAGTAGCGCAGGATCTGCCGATAAGCTTGGATCTATCTCTATATCGAGGCGATCCATCAGGACGCCGCTCATTTCCTGCATTCCTTTTTTAGCAACTGCTTCGGCTGGATGAATGCGGGTAGAAATTTTGCTGCCAGCCACTGCTGATAAATCCCCAATCAATCTTTCTCGAACTTCAGCTTCATCTTCAAAGCGAGTGCTATTAAGGCTATTGAGATAGAGCTTGAATGATTTAGATTCAATCATGTTCGGCGAATCTGCTGGCACTTGAAATTCTGCCAAAGCAATCTGGGGCTTTCCTTTTTTATTGAGCCAGCTGAGCTCAAAGGCATTCCAAATATCAACACCGACAAAAGGCAAGGCCTGATTTGGTTTGATGTTTAGCTTGAGGCGATTCTCAGCACGTGGAATGGGAAATAACAGGCTTGGATCATATTGATCTGGATATTGTGTTGCTTGGCCAAGGGATAGCTTTGACATACGTTGCGTACTTAGTTTTTAGGTTTATTCGATACGCCAGATACAACGTGACCAGTAGGCGCTACTGATGCAGCGGACTGGCAGTGGCCTGTTTGGTCATCAAAGAAAAAGTCTGGCTCAAACTCGCGGAGAAACTCGCTTTTAGAAAGTCCGCCAAGGAACATCGCTTCATCTACATCAATACCCCAAGCCATCAATGTACGAATAGCACGCTCATGCGCAGGGGCCGAACGAGCGGTAACTAAGGCAGTACGAATACGCATACCCTTCTCACTGGTAGAGCGTTGCAAGCGGTGTAGGGCTTCTAGTAATGGCTTAAATGGGCCTGGCGGTAACGGAATGGCAGCTTTCTTGCTTTCATGATCTACAAACGCCACTAAACCTTCGCTCTGAAATACTTGCTCGGCTTCATCTGAAAAGAGTACTGCGTCCCCGTCAAAGGCGATACGGATTTCATTGGGATGAGACTCTGCAGTTTTGCTTGATTCTGGATAAACGCGCGCTGCAGGAAAACCTGCATCAATTGTTGCACGCACATCATCTTCGTTTGCTGAGAGAAATAAATTGGCATGCAATGAGCGTAGATAGTGGTATGGCGGGCGTCCTCGCGTGAATACACCCCGCTCCAAATGTAAGCCATGATGCTCGGCGGATCGGAAGACTCGCAGACCACTGACAGGATCATTGCGCGACAGGATCACCACTTCAACGCGCTGTTCACCTTCTTCATTGAAGGCCAATAACTTCTTTACTAATGGAAAGGCTACTCCCGTCTGAGCGGCTTTAGATAAGCGCTCCAACTGCAACTTCATATAGGCGCTGTCATCAGTAGATTCGAAGATGCGATTTTCTTCTTCGAAGTCAAAAAGCGCGCGCGATGAAATCGCTACGACGAGTTTTCCGGTGAGTGTGAATGACATTTATGAATTACATCTCATTTAAGGAATAGACGATAAGCTGGGTTATCAGTTTCATTCCAATGCGGATAACCGAGTGAAGCTAAAAAGTTTTGGAATTTCTTCTGCTCATTTTTTGGCACCTGTAGGCCAACTAAGATGCGACCATAGTCGGCGCCGTGATTACGGTAATGGAAAAGACTGATATTCCAATTGGGCGCCATGCTGGTGAGGAATTTCATCAAGGCGCCCGGACGCTCAGGAAACTCAAAGCGATAGAGCAACTCATCTTTTGCAAGTGAGGAGCGACCGCCAACCATATGACGTAAATGGGATTTAGCTAACTCATCATGGGTTAGATCGATCGTAGCAAATTTTGCCTTTCGGAAATGCTTTGCAATCACCGCGCTATCCGCTGCTTTTTGTGTGCCAATGCCGACAAAAATATGCGCCTCACTTTGGTCGGCGATGCGATAGTTAAATTCCGTCACGTTGCGATTGCCGAGTAATTCACAAAAACGTTTGAAGGATCCGCGCTCTTCAGGAATGGTGACCGCGTAAACTGCTTCGCGGAACTCACCAACATCAGCGCGCTCAGCTACAAAGCGTAAGCGACTGAAGTTCATGTTGGCACCGCAAGCAATAGCCACTAATGTTTTCTTTTTAAGGCGATGTTTCTCTACATACTTCTTCATGCCCGCAATGGCGAGGGCGCCAGCAGGCTCAAGAATGCTACGCGTGTCGGTAAAGACATCATTGATTGCTGCGCAGATTTCATCAGTATCTACAGTGATGATGTCATCTACAACACGTTTGCAAATGCGAAAGGTTTCTTTACCAACAAGTTTGACTGCGGTGCCATCTGAAAAGAGACCGACATCTTTCATTTCAATACGCTTATTGGCTTCGAGAGATCTTCTCATCGCATCTGAATCTACTGACTGAACGCCGATGACTTTGGTCTTGGGGCTGACTGCTTTGACGTATTCACCAATGCCGGCAATTAAGCCGCCACCACCAATGGCTACAAAAATGGCATCGATTGGCTCTTGGTGCTGCTGAAAGATTTCTAGGGCAATCGTACCTTGACCAGCAATGACATCCGGGTCATCAAAAGGGTGAACGAAGGTTAAGCCTCTTTTTTTCTCTAAAAGTTCGGAGTATTTGAAAGCGTCACTATAGGACTCGCCATGCAAAATCACCTCAACCCAAGACCCACCACGGGCCTTTACTGCATCGATTTTGACGCTCGGAGTGGTGATGGGCATGACAATGACTGCTTTGCACTTCATTTTTGCTGCCGCTAGGGCTACGCCTTGGGCATGATTGCCTGCTGAGGCTGCGATAACCCCCCGTTTTAGGGCTTCCGGGGGTAAATGTGCCATTTTGTTATAGGCGCCACGCAGTTTGAAGGAGAAAACCGGCTGGTTATCCTCTCTTTTGAGTAAAACTTGGTTACCTAAGCGCTTGGTGAGTTCGGGGGCTACTTGGAGCTCTGTTTCCCTGGCCACATCGTAGACTCGGGCCGATAAAATTTTCTTTAAATAGTTCGTTGCCATGCGATGAGCGTACCATGAATGGGCTCTAAGCCCTTAGATCTGCAAGGGTTTATCGCTTTAGACCAACATCTTTCTTGGTTTCCTGCCAATATCAAGATCCCTCAATTAAAATGCATATTTATCAAATATGACGCTATGAACGCTCCATTAGCTTTGAACCAGTTGCTAGATGCTGAGGCGGATTCACCCCGCCTCCGCGAAATCCCCTATAACTACACATCTTTTTCCGATCGTGAAATCGTAATTCGCTTATTGGGCGAGGAGTCTTGGCGCGTTCTGAATGATCTGCGCGGGGTTCGTCGTACCGGCCGTTCAGCTCGCATGCTGTTCGAGGTACTAGGCGATATTTGGGTGGTTCAACGTAACCCCTTCTTGCAAGATGATCTATTGGATAACGCCAATCGCCGTCAATTATTGATTGATGCGCTATGGCATCGCCTTGGCGAAGTGAAGAAAAGATCGAGCGGCGAGTCTGCTGAGCAAGTTCAGGTCCTATTAAAGGCTGCGCATCAGGCTGTCGAAAGCTTCGAGCAGGGCTTTAAAGAGGTCACTGAGATACGAAAGCGTGCTCGTAAGAAGCTTGGTCGCATTACTGCTTCTGACAACATTTGTTTTGATGGTGTCTCTCGAGCAGCGCACGTGACTGATGCAACTGACTGGCGTGTTGAGTTTCCACTCGTGGTTCTCAAGCCGGATTACGAATCTGAAATCCCGGGTTTAGTGAAGGCCTGCGTTGAATTAGGTTTGACGATTATTCCACGCGGAGGAGGCACTGGTTATACCGGTGGCGCCATTCCGTTGTATGCCATGTCAGCAGTCATTAACACTGAGAAGCTTGAGCAAATTGACGGCGTCAAGGTGAAGCGTTTGCCTGGTGTAGATCATGAAGTTTCGACGATCTTTACGGGTGCTGGTGTTGTTACGCGCAGAGTTTCAGATGCTGCAGAGCGCTCTGGGCTTGTGTTTGCGGTCGACCCTACTTCTGCAGATGCCAGCTGTATTGGTGGCAATATTGCTATGAATGCCGGTGGCAAGAAGGCAGTTCTCTGGGGCACAGCCTTAGATAACTTGGCCAGCTGGCGCATGGTGGATCCAGAGGGTAATTGGTTAGATGTTGAACGTCTAGATCACAATCTGGGAAAAATCCACGTCGCAGAAAAAGTTCGCTTTCAGTTAACTTGGTCTGATGGTTCAAGTGAGCCAGGCCAACGAATCTTAAAAACAGAAATTCTGGAAGTAGAGGGTAAACGCTTCCGTAAAGAAGGTCTAGGCAAGGATGTGACTGATAAGTTTTTATCGGGCTTACCTGGTGTTCAAAAGGAAGGTTGTGATGGTTTAATTACCAGCGCTACTTGGATCTTGCATCGCATGCCGAAATACATGCGAACTGTTTGCCTGGAGTTTTTTGGTCAAGCGCAAGAAGCCATTCCAAGCATTGTAGAAATTAAGGCTTACCTTGACGGCTTGACTAAAAATGGCGGCCCTATTTTGGCTGGCTTGGAACACTTGGATGATCGCTATTTGAGAGCGGTTGGCTATTCCACTAAGTCCAAGCGCAATGCCTTACCTAAAATGGTATTGATTGGCGATATCGCTGGTGATGATGAAGAGGCCGTAGCTGCAGCGACTAGTGAAGTTGTTCGTATGGCTAATAATCGGGTTGGCGAAGGCTTTGTGGCTGTTAGTGCTGAGGCGCGCAAGAAGTTTTGGTTAGATCGTGCCCGCACCGCTGCAATTGCTCGCCATACCAATGCGTTTAAGATTAATGAAGATGTGGTGATTCCATTGCCGCGTATGGGTGAGTACACCAACGGTATTGAGCGCATCAATATTGAGCTCTCCCTTAAAAATAAATTACAAGTTTTGGATGGTCTTGAAGCGTTCTTGAAAAAGAGTGCATTGCCATTAGGTAAGGCGACTGAAGATTACGAAATCCCGATTGCTGAAATTTTGGGTGATCGCGTGCAGCAGGCACTTGAACTCATAACTAAGGTGCGTACACGTTGGGCTGATTGGCTTACGCAGATGGATGTGTATTTCCCTGATCTACAAAATTACACTCTGCGCGCTTCCTGGAAGACAGAGGTTCGTGCTGAGCTCAGAATTATTTTTGGCGGCCTAGCATTCGAGCCCATCCTCAATGAACTTGAAGCTATCCATAAAACTATTTTACGTAAACGAGTATTTGTAGCGCTGCATATGCATGCTGGTGACGGCAATGTCCACACCAATATTCCAGTGAACTCAGATGACTACGAGATGTTACAAGACGCTCATCGCGCCGTTGCTCGGATTATGAAGCTTGCGCGCTCATTGGATGGTGTGATTTCGGGTGAGCATGGGATTGGCATTACGAAGCTCGAGTATTTAACTGAAGAGGAACTAAAAGATTTCCGCGCTTACAAAATGCGTGTTGATCCTGAGGGTCGATTCAATAAGGGCAAATTAATGCCGCATGCTGATCTCAGCATTGCTTACACTCCGAGCTTTGGTTTGATGGAGCACGAGTCCATCATCATGCAGCAGAGTGATATCGGTGCGATTGCTGATAGCGTGAAAGATTGTTTGCGTTGCGGTAAGTGCAAGCCAGTGTGTGCTACCCATGTACCACGGGCGAATTTGCTTTACAGTCCACGCGATAAAATCTTGGCCACTTCTTTGTTGATCGAAGCCTTCTTATACGAAGAGCAGACACGTCGTGGCGTATCGATTCGCCATTGGGAAATGTTTGACGATGTCGCGGCGCATTGCACCGTGTGTCATAAGTGTTTAACACCTTGTCCTGTCAACATTGATTTTGGTGACGTCACGATGAACATGCGCAACTTGTTGCGCAAGATGGGGAAACAACGCTTTAATCCGGGAACAGCGGCATCAATGCTGTTCTTGAATGCTACCGATCCAGATACTATCAACTTGGTTCGTAAGACCATGATTGGCTGGGGCTACAAGCTTCAACGCCTGGGTAATGATGTATTTCGTAAGTTGGCGCGTAAGCAAACTGCGCACCCTCCTGCAACGGTAACGAAGCCGAACATAAAAGAGCAGGTGATCTTCTTCGTCAACAAGAAAATGCCAGGCAATTTGCCCAAGAAAACTGCTCGCGCGCTCTTAGATATCGAAGATGCGAATTACGTCCCGATTATTCGAGATCCTAAAACCACTTCTGCTGATACTGAAGCGGTGTTTTATTTCCCGGGTTGTGGTTCAGAGCGCTTGTTCTCACAAGTCGGATTGGCAACCCAGGCAATGTTGTGGAATGTAGGTGTTCAAACGGTACTGCCTCCAGGCTACTTGTGTTGCGGTTATCCACAGCGGGGTAATGGTGACTTCGATAAAGCGGAGAAGATGATTACGGACAATCGCGTACTCTTCCATCGCGTTGCGAATACCCTCAACTATTTGGATATTAAGACAGTGGTAGTTTCTTGTGGAACTTGCTACGACCAGTTGGCTGGCTATCAATTTGAGCAGATCTTCCCAGGTTGCCGCATTATTGATATTCATGAGTATCTGCTGGAGAAGGGTGTCAAGCTTTCCAATGTGACTGGTGTGAAGTACATGTATCACGATCCATGTCACTCACCAATGAAGTTGCAAGATCCACTCAAGACGGTGAATGAGCTGATTCAGTTGGAAGATGGCAAAGCCATTCAGAAGAATGATCGTTGCTGTGGTGAGGCTGGAACGCTGGCAGTAACGCGTCCAGATATTTCTACTCAGGTGCGTTTCCGTAAGCAGATTGAAATGGAGAAGGGTGCTAATGAATTGCGTAAAGGCGATTTCACTGGTGAAGTCAAGGTGCTGACAAGCTGTCCATCCTGTTTGCAGGGCTTAACCCGCTTTGATGCTGATAGCGATACAACGGCAGATTACATCGTAGTTGAAATGGCTCAAAAATTATTGGGCCCCGATTGGATGCAAGAGTATGTTGCGAAAGCCAACCAAGGCGGAATCGAAAGGGTATTGGTTTAATGATCCCCGTTAATGTTGTTGTTCATCAGCAGTCAAAAGTGTTAGAGCTCGCTTATGACAATGGCAATACCTATCGCCTCCCTTTTGAGTTGTTAAGAGTAGTATCACCATCGGCTGAAGTGCAGGGTCACGGTCCTGGGCAGGAGACCCTGCAAACCGGTAAGCGTGAGGTTTTAATTGCCAATATTGAGCCCGTGGGTCACTACGCTTTGAAGCCCTCTTTCTCTGATGGACATGATTCCGGTCTATATACTTGGGACTACTTACACTTTTTATGCGAAAACCATGAGCAGATATGGAAAGAGCATTTGGAAAAATTAGCTGCCGCTGGTGTAGATCGTGATACCCCCATGAATGTTGGTGGCGGACATTCTTGCGGTAGTCATTAATGGTTATTTCAGCAGAGTAAAGAAGAACATGAGTAAGACCCATTTTGGATACCAAAGCGTTGATGAAGCTGAAAAAGCCAGCAAGGTTGCAGAGGTATTTCATTCTGTAGCTAGTAAATACGATGTGATGAATGACTTGATGTCATTTGGGCTACATCGGCTATGGAAAAAAGTCACTATTGCTCGCGCTCAAGTGCGTCCTGGTCAAAAAGTATTGGATATTGCCGGCGGTACAGGCGACTTGGCAGCAGCGTTTGCGCGTGCGGCAGATTGGGGTCATAACGCTGAGGCTCAGGTCTGGTTAAGTGATATCAACGCTTCCATGCTGGGAGTTGGCCGCGACCGTCTTTTAGATAAAGGCTTGGCATTGCCTTGCGTCCAGTTTGATGCAGAAAAAATTCCATTTCCCGCTAATCACTTTGATGTGGTGACAGTGGCATTTGGTTTGAGAAATATGACTCACAAAGATGTTGCTTTGGCAGAGATGCTTCGCGTCATAAAGCCAGGTGGTCGAGTTTTGGTGCTGGAGTTCTCTAAGCCGGATGCTTTTTTACAGCCCGTTTATGACGCCTATTCATTTAAGGTCTTGCCTTGGCTGGGTGAGAAGATTGCACAAGATTCCGAGAGTTATCGCTATTTGGCTGAATCCATTCGGATGCATCCAGATGCGCAGGCTCTGAAAGAAATCATGTTGGGGGTCGGTTTTGATGAAGTTGATACCCATAGAATGACTGGGGGTATCGTTGCACTACATATTGGTATTAAATACTAGTGAATTGGTAATTTTTAGCGGTTAAGAGTTAGAGTTGTTCTATGGGAGATAAAAATATGAATAAGCATTTTTTCAAGGCATTCCTATTAAGTGTCAGCTTAATATTTGCTACTGTTGGTCATGCTGATGCGGCGCGCTTGGGTGGCGGCAGAAGTATCGGTAAAGCGCCAAGTGCTCCCATGCAGAAGCAAGCTGCTCCTGTACAAAAGCAAGCTCAACCAGCTGCACCAGCCGCAGCCCCTCAAGCACCAGCACCTAGTCGCTTTGGCGGTATGGGCGGCATCTTGGGTGGTCTTGCT
>Ga0315272_10000996_pt1 | contig 14323 bp, 10 predicted proteins | sample C3_middle_MG_FD_203918 | JGI IMG/M metagenome (GOLD analysis project Ga0315272, IMG submission 203918) | Sediment microbial communities from Yellowstone Lake, YNP, Wyoming, USA - C3_middle | ecosystem: Environmental > Aquatic > Freshwater > Lake > Sediment | place: USA: Wyoming | collected...
TTCATTAACAGCATTTCCTAATTTTGATGTGCTGTTGTAAGTGTTAGTGCCGGTTGTGGTTCCAGGGACAGTTGAAAATTCATTAGTGACGGCACTGTTTCCCTGTTTATGATAAGCATTTCCGTGCATTGATCTTTTCTGAGATTCGGTTCGCGCCTCCGGAAGGGCCAGCCACAAGCCTATATATACGAAGAATCCGACACCGAAAAATATTGTTGTGAGGACAAACAGTATTCTGAAGAGCACCGGGTCAGTGTCGAGGTTGGCAGCGATACCGCTTGAAACGCCTCCTATTATTTTATCATCAGGATTGCGGTACAGCCTTTTTTTCTGAGTTGTAAATAAAGGAGCATCCGATTCGGGACCGCTCGTATCGAAGTCTTCAGGTTTCCCTATTATAGCTATCATCGATTCAACATTTTCTTTAGTCACGGCACCGGCTAATCCCTTTTGTGACTGAAATATTTCAGCTATGCGTAATTCGATGTCTTCAATAGTCTCATGTCCACCCTGAACATTGGCAAAGCGGCTGTTTAATGCCTGGAGATAATCGCGCAGTATCCGGAAAGCATCCTCATCTATGTTAAAGAGAATCCCGCCGAGATTTATATTAATTGTCTTGTCCATTAGTTTCAGTTTTAGTAGTTAGTAATTGATTATCTGGTTCTGATCAGATTAACTGATTCGACAAGCTCCTTCCACGATTTATCAAGTTCGGCAAGGTACTTCCGGCCATCATCGGTGAGTTCATAGTATTTACGCGGCGGACCCTGCTGTGATTCTTCCCACCTGTAGCTTAATAACCCTGCATTTTTTTGTCTGGTTAGCAGAGGATAGAGAGTGCCTTCAACTACAATAACTTCTGCCTCTTTCAATTCCTTAATAATGTCACTGGCATAACATGAATTCCTGGATAATACCGACAGAATGCAATATTCCAGAATCCCTTTACGCATTTGCGCTTTATTGTTTTCTAAATCCATGATATCAGATTTTTATAATTTTAAAATTTATTTTTTCGCATGACTCGTCAGAGTTTCATGTTCTTTCTGACAGTATAAAATTCCTGTTTCACCGAATCTTTTATATTGTGAATATTTACAGGATTTCCTTTCATTGCTATCTTCTCAGCTGTGGTTCTGGCTTCAGGAAGAACTATATATAAGATGAGATAAATGAGAATGCCGACGCCCATCATTGCCAGAGCAAAGAATATCAGCCTCACAATCCATATCTCAAGATTCCAGTAGGCTGCAATCCCGGCACAGACTCCGCCGATTGCCCTATGGTCAGTGTCTCGGTACATCCTGTGGTAGCCGGGAGATGAGAATTTGTCTTTGGCTGTTGGCCCATCGCTTTCGGAAATGTCTTCAGGTGTTCCAAGAACCGATATTACCTGTTGAACATCCCCAATATCTATAACCTGTTTGTAATTGGTCAGTTTGGTTCTGAATAATTCTGCCATTCTCGATTCGATGTCGGAAAGGATCTCCGCCGAGCTCTCTTCTCCGGCAAAATGAAGCTCGAGATTCCTGATGTATCTCTTTAATTCGGCATATGCGTCCTCATCAATATTGAATGAATATCCGCCGAGATTAATGCTAACTGTGATTTTCATAGTGCTTTGTAAATTTTACTACTGTTTAATACATGTAACATGACAATACAAAGATATATAAATAAAATTATACTATGCAATACATAGTACTAAAATAATTTATATTATTTTCAGATTGCTTCGTCGCTCCGCTACGCTGTGCTCCTCGCAATGACAGAGAATTCTATGAAGTTCCGTCTGGATTCCAATACGAATTATACTCGATGTACGGGTCATTGCGATCCCGCTTCGCGGGAGAAGCAACCCCTTTGTCCTGTTCCGAACCCCGGGACACTTTACATCCGCAACAAATTCCTATATTTATCAAAATATTTAATTGATGAAAAAGAAATACAAATGGGGAATACTGGCCCCCGGAAAGATGTCTGCAAAATTCACGAAAGGATTAAAACTTCTTGATAACGCGGAACTTTACGCAGTTGGATCAAGAGACAAATCACGAGCCGAAAAGTTTGCGGCGGAACTTGGATATAAAAAGGCATACGGGAGTTATGAAGAGCTTGCAGAAGATAAAGATGTTGATATAATTTATATAGCATCGCCACATTCACACCATCTAGAACATACTTTATTATGCCTGAAGAATAGAAAGGCGGTCATATGTGAAAAGGCATTTGGCCTGAACAGCAGGGAAGTAAAGACTATGGTTGATGAGGCGGAAAAACAAAATGTATTCCTCATGGAAGCACTTTGGCCACCCTTCCAGCCGGTTTATATAAAAACAAAAGAGATACTTCAAAGCGGAGCGCCGGGTAAGATTATTCATCTGAATGCCAGATTTTCTTTCCAGGCTCCCTACGATCCCTCCGACCGGAAATTTAACCTGGAACTCGGAGGCGGTTCGCTTCTTGATATTGGCATTTATCCAGTTATCGACGCACTTTATTTTATGGGTACGCCTGCTGAAATATCAGCAAAAGCTGCATTCTCGGAAACAGGTTCAGAGAATACGATAAGCATCATTTTCAGATACAGTGACGGGCGGATGGCAACTCTGTACAGCTCGTTCAGAACTGCAGGCGGGATAGGTGTTGACCTGCTCTGTGAAAACGGGAACCTGTTATTTTCAAGGGCACGTGATATGTCACAATGTCTGACAGTTGCCCTTAACGGGAAGGAGAAGGAGGAATATTCCCTGCTACCCGATGGTATGGGTTACCAGTTTGAAGCTATGGAAGTTATGCGCTGCCTTGATGAAGGAAAGATTCAGAGCAGTATAGTACCTCATTCATTCAGCCTCGACCTTATGAACACACTCGACAGAATCAGGGAGGCAGCAGGTATTGTCTTTCCGGGAAGGGAGTGAAGGAGAATGAAGGGGAGAAGAGGAGAAGGGGGGGAAAGGGGACTTAGGGACGAAGTGACAAGTGACATTCCAATAATTCAGGACCCTGCACCTTGCACCCTGCACCTTCCAACACTACTAAAGTAACCAGTTCACAGCACTATGTCAAAATTCAATGAAGAGGGATTAAGCGAAAGCGAATTTTACAGGAAAAAGCTTCTTTTAAGCCTGATCATTCCCGGGATTGTGGTTTTTATTATGTGGCTGGTAAAAATAGTTGAAGTTCTCTTTGATTTGGATCTTTACCGTTTCGGGATTTTCCCTCAGTCGTCAAAAGGATTGCGCGGGATACTTTTTTCCCCATTTATTCATGCCGACTTTTCTCATCTTTTCAATAACACATTACCTCTTTTCTTTTTGTCGGTTGCGCTCTTTTATTTCTATTCGGAAGTGGCTATAACCATCTATACACTTACATACTTACTTACCGGGTTGATGGTCTGGGTCGCAGGCAGGGAGGCCTGGCATATCGGAGCCAGCGGTCTGGTTTACGGACTGGCATCTTTCCTCTTTTTCAGCGGAATAATCAGGAAACACTTAAGATTGATTGCCTTATCATTGCTGATTGTGTTCCTGTATGGGTCGATGGTATGGGGCCTGTTTCCGGGAATATATAAGAATGTATCCTGGGAATCCCATATGCTTGGTTTCTTCTCCGGAATTCTACTCGCAGTCATTTTCAGGAATAAGGGTCCAAAGCAACCGGTTTATGAATGGATGGAAGAAGAGGAGCAGGAGGTAGAAGAAGACATTGAAGATGAAACTGAGGGGCTGAGTGAAGAGGAGAAGGAAAGAAAGGAAGAAGGGGAGAAGCGGAGAATGGGAGAAGCGGAGACACTGGGATAAAGAGACAAAGAATAATGTTATGAAAATCAAAGAAAAGGGACAGTGGATACTTTAAATAAAGAATTGCTACATTTCGGATCATGACAGATCTCTCAATTATCATAGTCAGTTACAAGGGATGGCAGCGTTTGCACAAATGTCTCGATGCCCTTGTATTATTCAAAGGTGAAAACTTCAGAACAGAGGTCATTGTTGTTGATAATAATTCTAAAGATGAGGCAATCTTTGAAACTGAAAAGCGATATCCTCAATTCCGTTTTATCTTCAATAAAATAAACGGCGGATTTGCTAATGGCTCAAACCTGGGAGCCAGGAATTCATCCGGTGAGTATCTACTGTTTCTGAATCCTGATACTGTGGCTTCTGAGGATGCAGTCGGAAAACTGCTTGAAATTGCCAGGGAGCAACCTGCTTTCACTATAGTATCATGCAGGCAGATTAATGAACGCGGAAAAGAGAGCATTGCCACAGGTCAATTCCCGGCGATGATAAATCTCACAGGTTTCCTGAGGGCTGTTTTCGGTCGGCGTATAGCTGAACCGGTATCTTCCGGATCCGATATAATTTTCCCTGACTGGATATCAGGTTCAGTTGTATTGATGAGGCGCACTGTTTTTCAAAGGCTGAACGGATTTGATGAAGATTACTGGATGTATTATGAAGATGTTGATCTATGCAAGAGAAACCAGAACCTCGATGGCAAAGTGGCATTTTGCAGATCGATTGCCATTGAGCATAATCATGGAGGAAGTTCCAGGATTAATCTTAAAACAGCTGCACTCACTAAGACCGAGGTTCTTATTTCACGACATGTTTACATAAGCAAGAATAAGACCGGAACAGAAAGATTGCTCATTCAGATTTTTTTAATAATCAATAACCTTATCAACGGAGTATTTACCGCTGTTTTAGGTTTGATTTTCTTTTTTATCCCCAAACTATTTGTGCGTTCAGTCATTTATTCCAGGTTGGTGGCGTACTATATAAGTTCACTTTTCAGGAGGTCCTGGATCAGTCCAAGATCCGTAAATTTCCGGAAGATCTGACTCCTGTTAAAACCCCGGTTAATATCTGACTTGTTTTTCCGGATCAGTCAGGAGAAAGAATTCACATAGTCTGATATCAGTAAATCAGGGAGATGTTTCTTATTTTCAGGAGAAGAAAATCAGGACAGGTATAGATCGGGAAAATTAAATTCAAGATATTTAGTATAGGAGTTGACAAAGTCGGGCAAATAATTACCTTTAAAGCCGATTTTACTGAGAAACCTGATTATACTCTTTACTTATGAATGACAAACCTGTAGCTGTTATTACAGGCGCCAGCAGAGGGATTGGCAGGTCGGTTACCATAGCATTAGCAGCTGAAGGTTACGATATTGCCGCGATTGCCAGATCAGTTGACAGTGAAGGAATGGAAAATCTTGGTCCGGAAGTCGAAAAAAAAGGTGCCCAGTTTTTTCCTATAGGTTTAGATATTTCGTGTACAGGTTGCCAGAAGGAAGTAGTCTCAAATATACTCGAACGATACGGCAGAATTGATGTGCTGGTTAATAATGCAGGAGTAGCTCCTCTTTTGCGGAATGATGTTCTCGATATGACAGAGGATAGCTATGACAGGGTTATGAATATTAACCTTAAGGGGCCGGTCTTTTTTGCACAGAAGATCGCAAAAGAGATGATCTGGATGAAACAGCAGGTAACTAATTATAAGCCCTTAATAATCTTTGTAACTTCGATATCCGCAGTACGCTCTTCGACAAACCGCGCAGAATACTGTATTTCAAAATCAGGGCTTAGTATGGCTTCAACGGTCTTTGCCGACAGGCTCTCCTCCGAGGGGATTCTCGTATTTGAGGTACGTCCAGGCATTATATGGACAGATATGACAAAAAAAATAAAGGATAAGTACGACAAGCTGATAAATGAAGGACTTATTCCTCAGAAAAGATGGGGACTTCCCGAAGACATAGGCAAGGCAATTGCTTCAATATCAAGGGGAGACTGGGCATTCTCCACCGGTATGGTATTTGAGATCAGCGGTGGTCTTAATATCAGCAAGCTCTGAAATCTGTTCCAGGATTTCTCTGGACATTTTACGAAATTTTATTTAACGCAGATTGAACAAAATGTCGAATCTTTTTGTTTCAGTCTTGAATTTTAATTTTATGAAAAATGAAAAGAGAATTATTATTTTAACGTTATCAGGTTTAATTTTAGCAAATGTCGAAGCACAGAATAAATTGTCAGCCGACACAACACAGACCAAACTTTTATGGTTAGGTGAAAAAGTTACCGGTCAGCACCCCGGAACAATCAAGTTACAATCGGGCTGGCTGACAATGCAGGATAATAAAATAACTGCAGGGGAATTTAACATTGACATGACATCTCTTAAGGACACGGAGAACAACAAAATGTTGATGGGGTACCTTAAGTCTGATGATTTTTTCGGAGTCGTTAAGTATCCGGTGGCAAAGCTTGTTATAACAGGAATTACTCCTTTTGATAAAGGCAGCGGAACAGTGACAGGAACACTTACCATAAAGGATATCACAAACCCGATTGAATTTAAAGCCACCACACAGAAAAAAGATGACGGAACCTGGTTTTTTGCCAATATTTCTGTCGATCGCACGAAATATAATATTCGTTATGGATCGGGCTCATTCTTTGATAATCTGGGTGATAAAACCATTTATGATGAGTTTAAGCTTGAAGTAAATCTTCTGGTTAAATAATAATAAAGGACTGGCACAGAGAACACAGAGAAGACACAGAGAAAATCCAGGAATAATTTCTGTATTCTCTGTAGCACTCTGTGTAAAAACTCACTTCAGAATATTAAAATAAGCAATCTGCTTATCCAACCAAAACCGAAAAACTTCATTCGGAACAGATAGCTTCTTTATTTCCTCCAAATTTTCTTGGTAAAGTCGTAAAACATGCCAATATTGTATACACAAAACAATATCGGATATGGCAAACGACGCAAATTCATCTGAAAATAAGACCAGGTTTGTATTCCAGGGATTTCTTATCCCGTTCATTCTTGTTACAAGTTTATTCTTTCTCTGGGGTTTTGCACATGGATGTCTTGACGTTCTGAATAAGCATTTCCAGGAATTGCTCCATATGTCGAAAGCAAAGTCAGCATTTGTCCAGTTCGTTTTTTATGGCGGCTACTTCCTGATGGCAATTCCAGCCGGACTTCTAATGCAGAAGGTTGGTTATAAGCGTGGTATTATTTTCGGCTTGCTGATCTTTGCGGCAGGTGCATTCCTGATGCTGCCTGCAACACTCTTACAGACTTTCGGGAGTTTTCTTTTCTGTCTCTTTATAATAGCATGCGGACTTACATGTCTCGAAACGGCAGCTAATCCCTATACAACTGTTCTGGGCCCACCCGAGAGCGGCGCCCAAAGGATCAACTTCTCACAATCATTTAATGGACTCGGGTGGATTGCTGGCCCCCTGGTTGGCGGAATGCTTATTTTTTCGGTAAATGGCAACAGTAATAAGTTTGCCTCCATTGCACTGCCTTATCTTCTTATAGGGACCCTCGTTCTTATTGTAACCTTCCTGTTCTGGAGATTTAAATTTCCGGAAATAAAAGAAGAATCTAATGAGATTGCCACCGGAGATTCTTCAGGTAAATTAAGTGATCTTCTTAAGCATCCGCATTTCGTACTTGCAGTGATAGCACAGTTTTTATATGTAGCCGCACAGACGGGCGTTAACAGTTTCTTTATTAATTATGTAACCGAGCAGATACCAGCCCTTACAAACCAGAGTGCAGCAAAGATTCTGGGATTCGGAGGTATGGGCTTATTCTGGCTGGGCAGATTTACCGGCAGTACAGTGCTTATGAGGGTTATTAAGCCTAACAGGCTTCTTGCATTCTATGCAATGATGAACGTGATCACTATGGCATTGGTTGTTTCAGGATTAGGGTGGATTTCAGTTGTTGCGCTGTTTTCAACTTATTTCTTTATGTCGGTTATGTTTCCGACAATATTTGCCCTTGGAATTAAAGATCTCGGTCCACTTACCAAGAAAGGGTCATCCATACTTGTCATGTCGATTGTGGGCGGTGCGATTATACCGATGTTTATGGGCTGGATAGCTGATGTTTCAACAATGGCTCTGGGATTTATTGTGCCTCTGGTATGTTTCGGATATGTAGTTTACTTCGGATTAAGAGGGTATAAAACAAGAAGTCTTAATGAGGCAGTTTAGTTTTGAGTCTATAGATGAAGTGCATAGAAATTTTGTCTTAAGGTTTTCTGGGTATTACTTCTTTTCACAATAAGTTCCCCTGGCGAATAGAAAATCATTTTAGCTACTAATTTTTCTTCACTCCTCTTTTCTGATAATATTAAAAATATTGTTGATCTTTGAAATAGAAGGGATGGTATTGCTATCGTTGGAGGTTCATAGTTTTAACTACCTAAAAAGTTTATTGTGGAAAAATTAAGTCTGAAAGAAAAACTGGGGTATGCCCTTGGCGATGGTGCCGCTAATATTGCGTGGCGCGGTGTAGCCACTTTCCTGTTTATTTTTTATACCGATGTTTTCGGATTGAACCCGGCGGCTGTCGGATTACTTATGCTTATCGCCAGGTCGGGTGACGGGCTTATTGACATTTTAATGGGAATTGTCTGCGACAGGACTAATTCGCGATATGGTAAATTCCGGCCATGGATTCTCTGGACAGCCATTCCTTTAGGAGTAACTCTCTCGCTCCTTTTTACAACTCCAAATCTTGGTCCTACAGGAAAAGTGGTTTATGCGTACATTACATATCTTGTATTTTTCCTTGTCTATACAGCCAATAATATTCCTTATGGTGCATTAATGGCCGTCATGACAGGTGATAACAAGGAACGGACAAGTCTTGGATCTTACAGGATGGTTGGCGCATTTACCGGCGGAATGCTTGTGCAGGGAGCACTTCTGCTGCTTGTTGCTCATTTCGGGAACATTAATCCTGCTATAAATGTCAATAAGATCGATAAACAGAAATATGAAGTAACAGTATCCACAGGTAAAGATATAAAGAACGTTAACATCAAAACAAGGTCAGGAGTTGCGATGTTTACCTGGGCTGATCCCGGAAAAGCTGACAGCCTGAATATTCCAACCAAGGGAAAAAGCTTTTCGATGGAGGCACAGAAGAATTATTCTTTTATTTTATCAGGAGAAGAAAATCTTGAGGCCGGAAAAATAACCATCATTGACCAGAAGAAGGGCTATAGTAATTCAATTTACCTGTTATCTGTTTTTCTCTCTCTGTTCCTGGTTCTGACTTTTTTGGCCACAAAAGAGAGGGTTCAACCGCCGAAGGAACAAAAGACAAGCCTGGGCAAAGACCTGAAAGACCTTGTCAGAAACAGGCCCTGGATAATCCTCCTTGTCATTGGTTTGCTTTTCAATGTTTACAATTCCATTAAACAGGGAATTGTGGTAATTTATTTTTCTCATTATCTGCATAATCAGCTGTTAGCCGGATCATATATGATTGGTCTGATGCTGGCTTCCATAGCAGGAGCAATGATAACATCACCGCTTGGTAAACGTCTGGGCAAGCGTAAACTTTTTATCTATGCCCTGATATTTTCGGGTGCAGTAAACGCCTTGCTGTTCTTTTGCGGCCCCGACAACCTTAAAAGCATTTTCACAATAGGAATAATCTCAGAGTTCGGTGCTGCAATATTCCCGACATTATTCTTTGCTATGCTGGGCGATGCGGCAGACTACTCGGAATTTAAAAACGGACGCAGGGCGACCGGACTTGTTTATTCTGCCGGATCATTTGCCACGAAATTCGGCGGCGGGATCGCCGGTGCAATTATCGGATTCGTTCTGGCTGCATTCCATTACAGCGGGCAGAATGAAGTCGCAATACAGGGCGCTGTTCCGGGTATAATAATGCTTATGAGCTGGATCCCGGCAATCATTGCTTTTATTACTGCAGGAGTCATGACATTGTATCCTCTCGATCAGAAGAAAATGGATGCAATAACTCTGGAGCTGAATGAAAGAAGAACCAGAGAACTGGCTAATCAATAACAGATTTCAAATAAAACCAACAGATAAAAATACACCTAGCTATGAAATTCGGACATTTTGATGACATCAGGAGGGAATACGTTATAACAAATCCACGTACTCCCTGGCCATGGATAAATTACCTGGGCAATGAGGACTTTTTCTCACTTATCTCAAATTCTGCGGGAGGATATACTTTTTATAAAGATGCGAAATTCCGCAGAATAACACGGTACAGGTACAACAACGTACCAATGGACAGTGGCGGAAGGTATTTCTACATCAACGACAACGGCAATATATGGTCGCCGGGCTGGAAACCCTGCAAAACAGAACTCGACAATTATGAATGCCGTCATGGGATGAATTATACCAGCATAAAAGGAGAAAAAAATGGCATCACCGCAAATGTCCTGTATTTTGTTCCGTTGAAAACATGGGCCGAAGTTCAGAAGCTTACTCTTACAAATAATACAAAGACAACTAAAAAACTCAAGCTTTTCTCATTTACAGAATGGTGCCTCTGGAATGCTGCTTCTGATATGGAAAATTTCCAGAGGAATTTTTCTACTGGGGAGGTTGAGATCGAAGGATCTGTTATTTACCATAAGACAGAATATAAAGAGAGACGCGATCATTATGCATATTACTCAGTGAATGTCCCGGTCAGTGGATATGACACTGACCGGGAGTCATTCATAGGCTTGTATAATGGTTTTGATGAGCCTCAGGCAGTTGTGGAGGGAAAACCACGGAATAGCGAAGCTCATGGCTGGTCGCCGATAGCATCTCATTTCATAGAAGTGGAACTGAAGCAGGGAGAATCAAAGGATCTTATTTTCCTTCTTGGCTATGTTGAGAATAAACAGGATGAGAAATGGGAATCAAAAAACATAATTAACAAGCAGAAGGCAAAAGAAACAATTGCCAGGTTTGACACTGCTGAGAAAGTCGACGCAGCCCTTGCAGAACTAAGGGGATACTGGGATAAATTACTGAGCATATATACAGTTTCTACCGGCGATGAGAAGATTGACAGGATGGTGAACATCTGGAACCAGTATCAGTGCATGATAACCTTCTGTTTTTCCCGCTCGGCTTCATTCTTTGAATCAGGTATAGGACGCGGGATGGGATTCCGCGATTCAAACCAGGATCTCACAGGGTTCGTACACCAGATTCCCGGACGTGCACGAGAACGCATCATAGATATCGCATCCACTCAGTTTCCTGACGGAGGATGCTATCACCAGTATCAGCCGCTTAACAAAAGAGGAAATAATGATATAGGCGGCGGGTTTAATGACGATCCTTTATGGCTTATCCTTGGAACTGTCAGCTATATCAAGGAAACCGGTGATTTTGGTATCCTCGATGAGATGGTTCCGTTTGATAATGATATTTCTGTTGCCCGCAGTTTATTCGACCATCTCACAGTTTCATTTGATCACGTTGTGAACAATCTTGGCCCTCATGGCCTTCCTCTGATAGGAAGAGCTGACTGGAACGACTGTCTTAACCTGAACTGCTTCTCAAACGATCCGAATGAGTCATTCCAGACTACTGAGAACAAAACTGAGGGATCAAAAGCTGAATCAGTCATGATAGCCGGTTTATTTGTGGTTTATGGCAGGGATTATATTGAGCTCTGTAAGAAGCTTGACAAAAACAGTGAAGCAGCCCGTGCACAGAAGCTTGTTGATAAAATGGTTGATGTCATTAAAAAATATGGCTGGGATGGCGAATGGTTCATCCGTGCATATGATTTCTATGGCCGTAAAATAGGAAGCAATGAAAACGAAGAAGCAAAAATATTCATTGAGTCACAGGGCTGGTGCACCATGGCAGGGATTGGGAGAGAGGAAGGACTGTGTAAAAAGGCACTAGATTCGGTAAAAGAACGTCTCGACAGCAAATATGGCATTGTACTTAATAATCCGGCCTTCACGAAGTACATCATTGAATATGGTGAGATATCCTCATATCCTGCAGGATACAAGGAGAATGCCGGAGTATTCTGTCATAATAATCCATGGATAATGATCGGAGAGACGGTTGAAGGAAACGGAAACCGTGCATGGGATTATTATAAAAAGATTTGTCCTTCCTACCTGGAAGATATCAGTGAGTTGCATAAAACGGAACCTTATGTATATGCACAGATGGTAGCCGGGAAAGATGCATTCCGACCGGGTGAAGCCAAGAACTCGTGGCTGACAGGTACCGCCTCATGGAGCTTTTATGCTGTAACCCAGTTCATGCTTGGTATCCGGCCCGAATATGACGGACTCTTAATCGATCCATGTATCCCTGAGGACTGGAAAGGATTTAAGATCACTCGAAAATTCCGTGATGACACATACCTGATTGAAATTCTGAATCCCGAAGGGAAGTCGAAGGGGATAAAAGAAGTAATGATTGATGGCAAACCTTACACTTCGAATCTGCTGCCTGTTTTCGGTGATGGTGCAGAGCATAAAGTGAAAGTTGTCATCGGTTAACTGAATTGCCACTTTGCCCCCAGCATTGTTTATAATTGTTAGTTTAATCAAACGATTTTACTAAATATTATATAAACGTCTGATTTACATACGGAGATTCTTCGCTTCGCTCAGAATGACAGTTATTTAATTATCTCCAGGAGAGGAGGAGGTTGGCGGCGGACCCCGCCAACCTCCTCCTCCCCCCCCCCAAAAAAATAACTCATGTCATTCTGAGCGAAACGGAGTGGAGCGAAGAATCTCCTTATTAATAATAGAAATTATCCATTTGTAAAAATTAATGATATTAAAGATGAAAAAACTGTTGTGTGGAATTCTTGCTCTGGCCTTATTGCAGAGTTGTGTAAATAATGAAAAAAAGACGGTCGATACAGCGAAAAAGTATCCCGCATTTGATGTTCATAATATGGACACCACAATAAATCCGGGCAATGATTTTTTTGCTTATACAAATGGCATCTGGTTGAAAAATAATCCAATACCGGCTGATAAGAATTCAAAGGATGCATTTGATGAACTCTTTGAGAGAAACAGGGAAAATATAAAGGAAATCATAACGGATGCAGCCACCTCAAAAGATGCACCACAGGGCAGTAATAAGCAGAAGATAGGAACATTCTACAACTCCGGGATGGATACCGCTAAGATCAATGAAGAGGGGATTAAGCCTCTGGAAAAGTTCTTTGACAAAATTGAATCCATCAAAACCATAGAGGATGTTCAGATGACTGGAGCTTACCTTCAAAGTTATTTTATCTGTCCATTCTTTCTGCTTTACTCAGATCAGGATTCAAAGAACAGCAGCAGTGTCATTGCACAGTGCTCACAGGCTGGCATTGGACTTCCGGAAAGGGAATACTATTTCAACAGTGATGAATCAACAAAAAAGATCAGGGAAAAATATCTTGAGCACCTTAAAAAAATGTTCATTCTTCTTAAGGATGAACCGTCGGTAGCAGAGAAAAATGCAAATACAGTGATGAGAATGGAGACGCAGCTTTCGAAAGCCTCTTTTACGAATGTCGAGAATCAGGATCCTCAGAAAACCTATAATAAATTCGATTTAGACGGTCTGAATAAACTTACGCCTGACATTAAATGGAAAGCATACTTTGCCCAGACTGGTTATCCTGATCTTAAGGAGATAAATATCAATCAGCCAGCCTTTTTCAGGGAGCTTGGCAGCATGATGAAATCAGTGCCTGTTGAGGATTGGAAAACCTTCCTGCGGTGGCAGCTAATTAATAATACTGCAAGTTATATTTCAAAAGACTTTGAAAAACAGAATTTTGACTTCTTCTATACAACTCTTTCCGGTCAGGAAAAAATGGAACCAAGATGGAAACTTGTACTCGATGCTACCAGTGGTTCGCTGGGAGAAGCTATTGGTCAGCTTTATGTTGAGAAATTCTTCCCGCCTGTCGCCAAAGAACGGATGACGGCGCTGGTGATGAATCTAAAGAAATCATTGAAGCAGCGTATTGAGAACCTTGCATGGATGGGACCAAAGACAAAAGAAGAGGCGCTCGCCAAGCTTGATAAAATGGGTGTAAAGGTTGGATATCCGAATAAATGGAGAGACTATTCAGGCCTTGAGATCACCTCCGATTCATATGTAATGAATATCCTGAATTCTCAGGCATTTGAGTTCAGATTCCGAATGAATAAAGTTGGCAAACCGGTCGACAGGGAAGAGTGGGATATGACCCCTCAGACGGTGAATGCCGGTTATTATCCCAACAGGAACGAAATAGTATTCCCTGCCGGTATCCTGCAGCCGCCTTTTTTCAATCTTGATGCTGATGACGCAGTTAATTATGGTGCAATCGGAATGGTTATCGGGCATGAGATGACTCATGGATTCGATAATTACGGCAGGCAATTCGACAAGGACGGAAACCTGCGCGACTGGTGGACAAAAGAGGATTCTAAATTATTCGATGACAGGGCAGCGACACTTATA
>Ga0315272_10000998_pt1 | contig 14313 bp, 14 predicted proteins | sample C3_middle_MG_FD_203918 | JGI IMG/M metagenome (GOLD analysis project Ga0315272, IMG submission 203918) | Sediment microbial communities from Yellowstone Lake, YNP, Wyoming, USA - C3_middle | ecosystem: Environmental > Aquatic > Freshwater > Lake > Sediment | place: USA: Wyoming | collected...
GAGGTCGTTCTGCGCAGGGTAAACTCTTAAATCAGGAGGAACACGGCATGGAGAAGGTCTCATACAAGGACATCGGCCTGGTCACGACCACGGAGATGTTCGCGAAAGCGATGAAGGGCAAGTACGCCATCCCGGCGTATAACTTTAATAATATGGAGCAACTGCAGGCGATCGTGATGGGGTGCGTGGAGTCGAAGTCCCCGTTCATCCTGCAGGTTTCGAGCGGCGCGCGGAAATACGCCAACCAGACACTGCTTCGGTTCCTTGCCATGGGAGCTGCGGCGATGATCAAGGATGCCGGGTCGCCGGTGAAGTTCGCGCTCCACCTTGACCATGGCGATACCCTTGAACTCTGCAAGTCCTGCATCGATTCAGGCTTCTCTTCCGTGATGATCGACGGGTCCCATCATTCCTATGAGGACAATGTCAAGCTGACCAAACAGGTGGTTGAATACGCCCACGCCCACGGGGTCGTCGTCGAGGGAGAACTCGGGGTTCTTGCCGGCATCGAGGACGCGGTGGTGGCGGAGAAGTCCACGTACACAAAACCCGAAGAGGTGGAGGATTTTGTGAAGAAGACGAACGTCGATTCCCTGGCCATCTCGATCGGCACATCCCATGGCGCCATGAAATTCAAACCCGCGCAGTGCACGCGCGATGCGCGCGGGGTTCTGGTGCCGCCGCCGCTCCGGTTCGACATCCTTGAAGAGATAGAAAAGCGCATCCCGGGCTTCCCCATCGTCCTGCACGGCGCTTCGTCGGTCGTTCCCGAATACGTCGAGATAATCAATAAGAACGGCGGGGCGTTGAAGGATGCCGTGGGCATCCCGGCAGAGCAACTCCGAAAAGCGGCGCGGAGCGCGGTCTGCAAGGTCAACATCGACAGCGATGGCCGCCTTGCCATGACCGCGATGATCCGGAAAGCCCTGGCGGAAAACCCGGCCGAGTTCGACCCGAGAAAGTACCTGGGACCGGCCCGCGACGAACTGATCAAGATGATCATTCACAAAAACAAGGAAGTGCTCGGCTCGGCAGGTCAGGCATGATATGAAATCGCCCCGTTCGTATTGGACCGGCAGAGCAGTACCTGTTTTACCAATCCTGGTCCTGTGCTTGGCACTGCTTGGCGGCTGCAGCACCTACATGGTCGTGCCGAAAGCGCTGCCGCCTGTCAAGGGATATGAGGCTCTCTCGCTGTCCGCGGTCTCGCTTATTGTCGTGAACGCGGAGAAGGACCCGACAGAGCAGGACATCCTGACCGCCCAAAAAGGGCGATCGGGCTTTCGCGGAAACCGGCAGGCCTGGGCAAAGCGGCTGGTAGAATCGCTGTCCCGGGAGCTTGCCGTGCACGGAGCGCGGGTGCGAAGCGACGCTCCTGTGGTACTGAGCCTTGCCGTGCCGGAGATCACGTTCAGCGAGACCAGGGACCAGTTCCAGTTCACGGTGAGGGTCGTGGTGTCGTCGTCGGTAGGGTGGGCAAAAGAATATGAGGGTGTCGCCGCATCGACCGTCACAAGCACAGGTTCTATGCAAGCGGAGGTTGATCGACTGGCCGGCCAGGCTTTGACAGACGCGGTCAGGAAGATGCTGGGCGATACGGCATTCCTGGTTCGTCTGGGGACCCGGTCGTAGCTGACGAGACTCCGGCCCCGCGCTCCCTCTTCTGCTGCAACAGTACCTGTCTCGGATCGATAAAGAAAGAGAGTTGTTCCCGTGAATGAAGCTCCTGTTCAGGAAACCACTATCAGGATACCGGACCAGAAAAAAAACTTTGCCATCCTCGTGGACGGGTACGTTCGTGACCTGTTCACGACGGGCATGGTCCTTCAGCGGCTCGACTACGACGTGTACATTACGAACACGGCCGAGGACGCATTAAAGGTCATTGATGCGGCGCTGCCGGCGCTCGTGATCACCGAACTTTCCCTCCCGCAGATGTCCGGACTGGAAATGCTGGTTCGCATGAGGCATGACCCCGGGACCAGGGACATTCCCGTGATGATCCATACGTCGCAGGACGACCCGAACCGTGAAAGAATGTGCATGGCGTCGGGGTGCGCGGCCTTTTTGAAAAAACCAGCGGACCCCGGCGCGCTTTTCAGCAGCATCCAGCAGGCAACGGAGACCACGCCGCGACGGTATATCCGGCTGCGGACGCTGCTGCCGGTCAGAGTGGGAGGCCTTGCTTCGGCGGGAAATACCGTCAGCACCGAATATGTCTCCGAGCTGTCGGAGAACGGCATCTTCGTCTGCACGCTCAACCCCCGTCCGGTCAACGCTGTTCTTCCGGTCACGCTGATGATCCACTCCATTCCGGTCAAGCTCAAAGCGATGGTCCTGAGAACGGTCATTATGAGCCGCGGCCTCTTTGCAGAGCCGGGCATGGCGCTGAAGTTCGTCGAGATTTCACCAACGGACCTGGAACTGCTCAGGAATTTCATCAAGGGGCAGATCATGCGGGACATCCCGGCGCAAGCAACCTGAAAAGATCTTTTAGATGCAGATACGATTTGACAAGCTGCGAAAGGACCTTTTTTTACGAATGTACCGAATGCACCGATTCATCTCAGGTCAGATGCCGACTGCGCGGAACAATAAAACCCCTTGACTTATACCCCGGGAAATGGCAATATCCTCATCAGAAGTTCCGGAAGTTATTTGTTGGGGAGACCGCAAAGAGCTTTCTTTTTGCGGTTTTTTGTGGCACATTTCCGCAGCTTCAATTTCACAAGAAGGAGACAGCTCGCTATGGAAAAAGGTACCGTGAAGTGGTTCAATGATTCAAAAGGTTTTGGATTCATTACCCGTGAAAAGGGCGGAGATGTATTCGTACATTTCGGCGACATTCAGGACAGCGGATTCAAGTCCCTGGCAGAAGGCCAGCAGGTTGAGTTCGACGTTGTCGACTCACCCAAGGGCCCCAAGGCCGCTAATGTCGTAAAGCTCTAAACCTGCGCATTACCCGATCAAGCAGGTCCTGATATTCAGGACCTGCTTTTTTTGTGTCTCGCTCGATCTATTCCCCTTGCCCTGCGACTGCGGAAGCTGCCGATTTCTATGGTGCGCATATCCGGAATTTGCTATAGTATCCCCCATGCGGCGGGTCCAGCCGCACCTCGGCCAGAGATGACACATACACCATTATCGTCGCTTGAATAAGAAAACACCTCCAGCGAACTACCGCATGACCTGCTCGGACACCCTGACGCTCAGCTATCGTGTACGGATCTCCACCCGGACGAAGCGTGTCAGGCTCACGATCTCCGCACGAAACGGATTGGTCGTTGTTGTGCCCCGGGGATACGGTCTTCAGCGAATCCCAAGTATCCTGGAAGAGAAAAAGGAATGGATCGCTGCGCACCTTGAGCGCTTTGCCGAACTCTCGAAGCGCGCAGCACTCGAACCAGCCGACACACTGCCGGTAGTCATCACGCTCCCCTCGCTCGGGGAGCAATGGCTGGTTACCTATTCGCCGACCGCGGCAAAGACCGTCAGCCTGCGGACAACGACTTCCGGACAGCTTAGGGTTCAGGGGGCGGTCACCGATACCCGCGCCTGTCACGGAGCTTTGAAGCGCTGGCTGGCCCGCCGCTCGCGAGAGCAGCTCGTTCCCTGGTTGACGCGCCTGAGTTTGCAGTCAGGGCTTGCTTATTCCCGTGCCGTGGTCAGAGGGCAGCGGACGAGATGGGCAAGCTGCTCCGGACACGGCACCATCAGCCTGAACTACAAACTGCTGTTCCTCCCCGCCCACCTTGTCAACTACATCCTGATGCATGAGCTTTGCCATACACGACACATGAACCATGCGGAAAAATTCTGGGCGCTGGTAATGAGCTTTGAACCTGCTTGTAAAAACCATGACAAGGAACTGCGAAAAGGCTGGCAGCTGGTGCCTGCGTGGGCGGACGAGGCGCCGGGGGATGGTTGTCCTGGTTGATGCGCACCGTAGTCCTGCAGTTCGAAAGCATTCAGCAGAAGTTAATCCGACAGCTCCCCGACCAAAGAAAAACCCATTGCCGTGTGAATAGGGAAGCAGTTCGCGATGTCACTGCCGGTGCGGAGCGAGGGAGGAACCGTCTTTTTTTCAGAACAGCGTCGTAGGGTATGGGCGTATAGAAGATTATCCACAGAAGACTAATATCCGGTCATCCTTTTACAACTCCAAGCGGTTCAAGCCGCACCAGAATATCCACAAGGTCTGCCTGCTCGGCCATCACAACATCAATATCCTTGTACGCTCCTGCCGCCTCATCGAGATCGCCGACCCCTCGAAGGGCATGAATAATTCCCTTATCATCCAGGCGCTTCTTTTCCTCTTCGAGATTGAGCGTCCGCTCGGCCTGCTTGCGCCCCATCTTTCGACCGGCCCCGTGAGAGCATGACATAAAACTCTCCGGGTTCCCCTTGCCTCGCACGATATAACTTGACGTGCCCTGCGACCCCGGAATGATGCCGGTTTCACCCTCCAGCGCCGACGTTGCGCCCTTCCGGTGAACAAGGACCTCCCGGCCGAAATGATTTTCAATGCGCGCATAGTTGTGGGCAATGTTTATCATCGGTTCAAAGGTCACGGGTCCAACCGTTTCCCTAAATATGGCGATTATCCTGTCCATCATGAGTTTGCGGTTTGCCAGGGCAAAGTCAACGCAATACTGCATTTCATGCAGATACAATTGACCCTCTGAACTGCTCATCGGGAAAAAGGCCAGGTCCCGCCCTTTCAAAACCTGCCTGAAATACCGCTCGTTGAACGCTACGGCTTTTTTATTGTAGTGGTCCGCCACCTGTTTGCCGAGGTTTCTGCTTCCCGAGTGTACCATGATCCAGATATGGCTGTCGTCGCCCTTCTGGATCTCGATAAAATGGTTGCCGCCTCCGAGCGTGCCGACCTGTGCGCGGGCCTTTTCATATTCCGAAAGCACAACAGGCATGTCATTGGAAGTGCACCCCGGCAAAAGCTCAACAGCCTGCCGTTCCTTGTGCCGATTCATCCCGAGCGGAATGCGCCTCCTGATCTCACCCATGATCTTTTTCAGTGAATCAACGCTGATCGCAGTGAGCGATGTTTTCACCGCGCACATGCCGCAGCCGATGTCAACGCCCACGGCGTTCGGCACAATCACGCCCTCCGTAGCCATGACCCCGCCTATCGGCATACCATAGCCCTGGTGCGCGTCGGGCATAAGGCAAATCTGGCGGAAGGCGAAGGGCAAGCGGGAAATATTCTTCGCCTGTTCAATCGCCCCTTCTTCGGGAGCATCACACCAGCTCTTGATGATCAATCCGTTTTCAACAGTAATATATTTCACGTCCTAAGCGCCCCCATACATTGTTTATTGTACTATCCGACAATTAACACCTCTTGGCAAGTCCCAATTGCTTTTTATGTCTAAAAAAACAGTTAGCCACAAAAGAATGCAGAGATTACAAAGAAGAATCAATATTAATCGTCTCAGAATAGAAACGGCATAATCAGATAATCTCCCCTCGCCCCTCTTTGTCAAAGAGGGGTATCCCTCCCTTTGGAAAAGGGAGGTTAGGAGGGATTTTATAAATTGGATGTCAATACTATTACGAGACCGTTAATAATTTGGTCGTAAAATCGCATCACCACAATGGTGAGTGGGCATTACGTGCTAAGTATCTTTTTTTCTTTGCGTTCCTTTGCGGCTAAAAAAAGCATTCGCTGTTTTTAGGTTTATGAGAGTATGACAGGACAGGACTAAAATACGAGAGGAATATAACGTGTGGGAGGGCAATCCCGCTGGAAAGCAGCGAAGCCACGTGAACGGCGTTGCAGGAACAATCAAAAGTATGCGCGGGAAGAAGCTTCCCATGGCGCCTGGAGCGCCAGGGAAAAACCGGCTCAAATCCCCGGCTTCATACCCACGCCGCCCTATCCCGGCAGAATATCGCGCACCAGCTGTTCCCTGATGAAATTTCGCAAACAGGTTCGGTCATCATCATGCATCTCGATGAACTTCAGGCCCATCCCGGGCTGCTGGAAGGTCCTTCGTTCAAGCGTACTGCTGTACCGCACCTCCGCCGTTGTCCGTATCTCACGGTCCAACAGGAATATCCGCAACGGGGTCTTTGTCTGATTCGGCGGCGGCGAATAGGTCTGCAGGAACATCCCGCCTTCGGAGATCGTTGAGGTGTAGGCCTCTTCTCCGCTCCTGTCGACCCCGGACCCCACAACGGCCTTGAGTGACAGGTTGAGCCGGATGTGTGCGCGGGGAAAGGCTTCCGTAGCAGCCTGGATCGCATGGTAGAGAAGATGGGGATCGGCGGGCTTTGCAATGCATGCAGCGTAGCCTCGTTTCAGACAGGACAACCTGACCTCCGGGTCCTCCCTCTCTGAAAGAGCTATCACGGGAACTGCCCCCAGACGGTCATTGCTCCGTATCGCTGCAAGCAGGTCTTTCCCATGGGTCTCGGGAAGCGTAAGAGACGAGAGAACAACGGACGGGGCGGAACGTTCCATATTGGCAAGCGCCTCCCTAAAACTATCAGCGGTCAGGACCACATAATGAAGCCGCATCAGCAGCAATCCATGGTAGTAGCGCATGGATGCGTTTTCCTCAACGATCAATACGGTCCTCAAGGACCTGCCCATACCTTCCGCCCTTTTTGTCGAGATGTCCATGATGTTGGTCCTTATGGGGGCTCATGCTGAAGGGAATGGCCCGTTGAAGTTATCCACACATTTTACGATATCAGCACTCCTGTTGATCGCTGTTGCCATGAAACGACGCCTCATACTGCACCCGGGAAGCAACCTCATGAATGCAAGTTTACTATACCGAATGCAGGATGGCAAGCGCTCCAGCGTTTTTTTCTCAGGACATGAGCCGTTTTCTTCGTATATTCATCTTATTATCATCCGGGCCGACTGCCCTTGTATGCGCCGAAAGTGTCCATTTTGATACTTTTGCGGAGACAGACAGGTCAAAACAAGCTTGTCATGCACCATTTCATATAGAAAAGTACCTTCAGGGTTAAGAAGCATTTCATTAAAAGCATATTTTCTGCTTGGTGGGCGGGAATACCTGCTTAAGGAGGGATACCAATACCTGGTGGTGGACGATTTTGTGAAGGCGAAGATCATTACCGATGCGGGCATCTACATTTGCTATCTTTATGCTACAACCAGCTCGGGCACGGCAGCGACCTCGGTCGTCAAGACCGCCAACAACAAGAAAGCGATCAAGGCTTTGCGGAAAGCAGCGGTAGTGATCGCTCCCCTTTGCTGCTCGCTGCGCTAGGCCTCACTCCGGCTGCGCCTTCTCCTTCTTAAACTTCCTCGTCCCTTCATACAACTCATACTCAAGCAAGCGGCATTCGATGCCGCTGTTATAGAACTGCAGGCTCCGCTTCGGCTTGAGGCTCACCTTCTTGGAGAGCGCGGGATTGCCCGTGAACACGTAGCCCATGAAGCCTCTGCACTTCTGCTTGAAAAAATCGCCGATGCCTTTGTAGAGCGCGGTGAGCTGGTCGAGCTCCCCCATGCGCTCGCCGTAGGCCGGGTTCAGCACGATAACTCCCCCGCCTGTCGGCAGCGGCGTGGCAGCGTAATCGCAGACGCTGAAATCGATCATCTGCTCTACACCGGCTGTGGCAGCGTTCCGCTTCGCAGCTTCCACGGCATTGGATTCGATGTCCGTTGCGATGATCCTGACGGGCAAGGACTTTTTCATTTCCTTCTTTGCCTGGTCGCGCAGCTCGTTCCAGCGCGCTTCGTTGTAGCCTTTGATATGCATGAACCCGAAGTTGTTCCGCAGCAGCCCCGGTGCGCGGTTCAGACCGATGAGCGCCGCCTCGATGGCGAGCGTGCCGCTGCCGCACATGGGATTGATGAAGGGCGTGCTGCCGTCCCAGCCTGTGGCGAGGACGACCGCTGCGGCCAGCGTTTCCTGCATGGGCGCTGCGAGCGGTATCTTCCGGTACCCGCGGCGGCTTAGCGGTTCGCCCGAGGTGTCGAGGTAGATCGACCCGCGTTCGCCGTTCCAGTAGAGATGCACCACGGTCCGGTTGCGTTCAGGGCCGGAGTCCGGCCGCGTTCCCCGTTTGTCCTTGATCTTGTCCACGATCGCGTCCTTCACGCGCAGCGTCGCAAAGCGCGAGTCCCTGATCGTCGGCGTGTCCACACTGGAGGTAATGCAGACATAGCCGTCCTCGGCAATGAGTTCCTCCCAGGCGATGGAATAGGCGGCGCGGAAAAGCTCGTCCGGGTCGTTCGCCTGGAACTCCTTGAGCAGCACCAGCACGCGGTGGCCGGTCCGCAGATGCAGGTTCAGGCGCATGGCGTCGTCCATGGTGCCTTCGGTCTCGACACCGGAGATGCCTTCAGAGGTGATCGGGAACCCCAGAATGACGATCTCCTGCTTCAGAATGGGCGGGATTCCCTTGGGAGTCGAGACAAAAATTCTGTGTTTTTCCATGCGTCAGTATACCCTTCAGAGCGGCCCTTGTCCAGCTGAACAGCCTTTTTTGCCCTTGAATTAGGCTTTTCATTCTGTTATGATGTGCGGGCTTAGGAGGCGGTGTGCAGAAGGCAGATCTCACAACCAGGATTGTTGCAGGTTTTATCGACCTCCTCATCATCATCGGGCTTACGAGACTGCCTGATGTGATCGGATTTCTGTCGGCCTCGGGATACCTGCTCATCCGGGACGGTCTGTTCGCACGCCAGAGCATCGGAAAGAAACTGATCGGCCTGCGGGTCATAGCGTCGGACGATCCTGAATTCGTCGTCACCTACCGTGAATCGATCATCAGAAACGTTCCGCTGGTCATGGCCTACACCCTCTTTCTCATTCCTTATGCAGGCTGGATCCTCGGTCCCGCGGCCTTCGGCATCGAGTGCCTGACCGCGCTCGGCGATGAGCGGGGAATGCGCATCGGCGACATGCTGGCACGGACCAATGTCATTCCAACTTCGCCTGCTGCTGCAGCCGCACCAGGCCCGGCAGCCGCGGCGCCGGATAAAGCAGAGACGCCGCCTAACCTGCAGCAGTGACAACATAACTTCAGTTTTCGCAACTGATTTCGTTCTGAAAGGAGCACTCTCCAACAATGTTTATCAACACTATCATGGGCTGGTTCTCGAACGACATGGCCATCGACCTCGGCACGGCCAATACCCTGGTCTACGTGCGCGGCAGGGGCATTGTTTGCAACGAACCCTCGGTGGTCGCCATCTCGGTAAAGACCGGCAAGGTCCTTGCCGTGGGCTTCGAGGCCAAACGAATGCTGGGCCGCACACCCGGCGACGTCAAGACCATCCGGCCCATCAAGGACGGCGTGATCTCGGACTTCGACATCACCGGCGAGATGCTCAGGTACTTTATCCGCAAGGTCCATAACCGCAAGTCCTTTATGCGGCCCCGCATAGTCATCGGCGTGCCTTCGGGCATCACGCAGGTGGAACAGCGCGCGGTCAAGGATGCGGCCCTCTCCTCAGGCGGCCGGGAAGTGTACCTGATCGAAGAACCGGTTGCCGCGGCCATCGGCACGGGCCTGCCCATCTCGGAGCCTTCGGGCAATATGATCGTCGACGTGGGCGGCGGCACCACGGACATAGCAGTCATCTCCATGGACGGCGTGGTCTACAGCAAGGCCATTCGCGTGGGCGGCGACAAGATGGACGAAGCCATCATCAACTACATCAAGCGCAAATACAACCTGCTTATCGGCGAGATGATGTCCGAGTCGATCAAGATGGAACTCGGCTCGGCGTACAAGACCGACAACGAGCGCCACACCATGGAGATCAAGGGCCGCGACCTGGTGTCGGGAATCCCCAAGACCCTGATCCTGGACGACGATGAGGTGCGCGAGGCGCTGTCCGAACCCGTGAGCCAGATCATGAACGCCATTAAGCAGGCGCTGGAGAACACGCCGCCGGAGCTGTCCGCCGACATTGTGGACAAGGGGATCGTGCTGGCCGGCGGCGGCGCGCTGCTCAAGGGGCTGGATGTCTACATCCGCGAGGAGACGTCGCTGCCGATCATCATAGCGGAAGACCCGCTCACCTGCGTTGTCATCGGCGCGGGCAAGGTGCTCGACGACCTCGATATTCTCAAAAAAGTCATGATGTAAGAGGAAGGGCCCCGATGCCCGGGTTAATCAGAAAGAACAAGCGGTCCGTCGTCGTTCTCATCCTTTTCGCGTTCCTGTTCTGGCTCGTGACCATCCAGGTCAAGAACGGGCGGTTTCTGTTCATGGAAAAACCCGTGCTTGCCGTAGCGGGGTTCTTCGAGCGGATCATCGCCGCACCCTTCCGGTTTATGGAATCCGCCGGCAGCAGGTATGTTTACCTGGTGCGCACGGAACGGGATAACACACGCCTCAAGCAGGAGCTTGTCCTGCTGCAGATCGAAAATTCGGCCACGAGCGAACTGCTCACCGAGAACGAGCGGCTGCGCGCCCTGCTCGACTTCAAGAAGCAGAACCCGCCGACAGCCATTGCCGTCCAGATCATTGCCAAGGGCAACTCGCCCGCGTCGAGCACGATCACCATCAACAAGGGTTCCCATGACGGGATCGAGAAGGATATGGCCGTGGTCGCCGAGGACGGCGTGGTCGGCAGGGTGCAGGCAGTGCTGGCCGGCACCGCGAAGGTCATCCTGATCACCGACCCCGGAAGCACGCTGGCCGTCCGGGTGCAGCGGAACCGCGAAGAAGGCCTCCTGGAAGGCAAACTGGGCCTGTGCGCCCTGAAATACGTCTCCTTTTACGCCGACATCCAGGAAGGCGACCTGCTCGTCACCTCGGGCCTCGACGGGCTGTTCCCCAAGGGGCTGCCGGTGGCGACCGTGCTGCATGTGGCCAAACACGAAGCCAGCGCGTTCCAGACCGTGACGGCCCGGCCGATCGTCAGCTTCTCCCGCCTGGAAGAGGCGCTGGTACTCAGAAAATGAAACCCCGCTACTATCTTGGCATCTTCCTGCTGATAATCCCTGTTCAGGCAAGTCTGCTCTCGCCGCTGTCGCTGGGAGGCATCGGGCCCGATCTGGCCCTGGCCCTGCTCTTTATCCTCGGCCTGCTGACCGGCCCCCGGGAGGCTGCGCTGGCCGGCATGGCGCTGGGGCTGCTGCAGGACGTGAGTGCCGCCAGCCTGATCGGGCTCACGGGCTTCACCCGCGGCTTCGTCGGCCTCGGTGCGGGGCTTCTGGGCCGCAGGATGTTCGACCTTACCAGCCCGTCGACCGTGCTTTTTTTAACTGCCTTCAGCCTTGCCGAAGGCATCTTCATCGCCATCCTGCTCCAGGTGTTCTACGGTTCCGTTCCTTTCTGGAACCTGCTGTTCACCCGCCTGATCCCCCAGGCGCTCTATACCGGGCTGCTCGGATATTTTCTGCTGCAGCCCCTCAGGAACAGGAAGCTCGTCCTCGCATTGAAGCGTCGCAACATTCAGAGGGAGTTATAAATGCAGCTGCAAGACAACCCGGCCGATATCCAGCGCAGACTTCCCCTGCTGGCGGCTTTTATCATCATTTTCACCGTGGTCCTCTTTGTCCGACTGTGGTACCTCCAGGCGGTCAAGGGAGATTTTTATCTGGAGCAGGCGGAAAGCAACCGCATCAGGCCGGTGAAGCTCAGGCCTCCGCGCGGCATCATGTACGACCGCAAGGGGCGGCCTATCGTCGAGAACGCGCTCACCTTCGACATCTCGCTCGTACCCGAGGACGCGCCGGACCTTGACGCCTCGATCCAAAGCCTCGCTGCCTACCTCAAGATCAAACCCGAGGACATTCACACAGCGCTCGACGATGCAGCGCCGATCCGGGGAAAGTATGAGCCGGTCAAGATCGCGGAAGAAGCGCCGTGGGAACAGGTCGCGGTCGTTGAGTCGCACCAGGAGGATCTGCCGGGCGCGCTTGTTGAACCGGAACACCGCCGCCATTACCCCTATGGAGGACTGGCGTCGCACCAGCTGGGCTACATCGGGAAAATGACCGGGGCACAGCGCAAGACGGATACGGGAGATATCGGACTGCTGACCGGCCAGGGCGGCCTCGAAAAGGTCTATGACAAGCTGCTGCGCGGCGTCGCGGGCAGGCGCATGATCCAGGTGAACGCAGCAGGCCGGAAGGTCAAGGACCTGGGCATCGAGGAGCCCCAACCGGGGAACGACCTGTATCTCACGCTCGACCTCGATGTGCAGCGGGCGGCCGAAGATGCGCTCGGCGACCGTGCCGGCGCCGTTGTGGCCATGGATCCCAACTCCGGAGAGATCATCGCTCTGGCAAGCCACCCCAACTATGATCCGAACCTCTTCCCGCGGGGCATCTCGCCCAAGGACTGGGTGCGGCTTTCGAACGACCCGATCCATCCGCTCTATAACCGGGCGATCCAAAGCGTCTACCCGCCCGGCTCGATCTTCAAGATCGTAGTTTCGCTGGCAGGGCTCCAGACCGGCGTCATCAAGCTTGACGACAAGGTGACCTGCAACGGTTCCCTCAGAAGCGGCAGACAAACCTTCCGGTGCTGGAAAAAGGGCGGGCATGGTTCGGTCTCGTTCCATGACGCGCTTGTCGGGTCCTGCGACGTTTATTTTTACACCATGGGCGAGCGCATCGGGTACGACGTCATCGCGCAATATGCGCGGAACCTGGGGCTGGGAAAGCTGACCGGCATCAAGCTCGCTGATGAGAAAGCTGGGAACATCCCGACCACGGAGTGGAAGAAACAGCACACCGGCGAGGCCTGGTACCCGGGCGACACCTATATCAATTCGATCGGCCAGGGCTTTGTTCAGGTCAGCCCGATACAGGCCTGCCAGATGATCAGCGCCATTGCCAACGGAGGGAAGTTCTTTCAGCCGACCCTGCTCCGGCAGTCACGCAGCCGGGAGACCGGGGTCGTGACGCCGGTGACGCCCGAGCAGAAGCGTGTATTCAAGATCGACCCCGCTGCCCTTGCCGAGATCAGACGGGCGCTGCTCGGCGTGACGACCGAGTCGAACGGAACTGCCCACGGCGCTGCAACCCCCTTCGCGACCGTGGCCGCCAAGACCGGCACGGCGCAGGTCATCGCCCAGAAGGTCGCCGGCAGGAAGCTCTCGGAATCCACGCAGGACCACGCCTGGCTCGTGGCCTATGCGCCTGCAGACAACCCCCGGATCGCCGTTGCCGTGCTGGTAGAGCACGGGGGCCATGGCGGCGCGGCAGCCGCGCCGGTGGCCAGAAAAGTCATAGAGGAGTTCATGAAAAATGCTGTCCCCCCGACGGTTCGCTAATATCCCCTGGGGCATGGTCGGACTCATCGCCCTTATCGCGCTCATCGGCCTCTCTGCGGTGTACAGTGCGACCTATACGGCAAAAGGTCCGTCCACGCTGTTCTACAAGCAGATGGTCTGGATCGCTACAGGCATGTTCGTCATGTTCCTGATGATAATCCCGGATTACCATACGGTGGGGCGCTACGCCTACATCCTCTATGCCGCATCGATCATCATGCTCATCCTCGTCATGGTCATGGGAAAGACCGGCATGGGCGCCCAGCGCTGGCTCGCCATCGGCTCCTTTGCGTTCCAGCCCTCCGAGTTGGCCAAGCTGGCGCTCACGCTGGCCCTGGCGCGCTACTTTGCAGAGGACCCGCGACGCGACGGGTACGCACTGCACGACCTCGCAATCCCGGGCGCCATGGTCCTGGTTCCGCTGCTCCTCGTGCTGAAGCAGCCCGACCTCGGCACGGCCATGATGCTGCTGCTCACGTCATCGCTCATGATCATGATCGCCGGCATCCATCTGCGCTCGGTCATCACGATCGTCCTGCTCGTTGCCGTGATCGCCGCTTCGGTTTTCCTGGTGCCGCCGGTGCGGCATAAGATCTGGGGCTCGCTTAAACCGTACCAGCAGAACCGGATCAAGGCCTTCATCGATCCCGGCTCCGACCCGCTGGGCAGCGGCTATCACGCGAACCAGTCAAAGATCGCCGTCGGCTCCGGCCAGATCACCGGCAAGGGCTTCCGCAAGGGGACCCAGAGCCAGATGGCCTTTTTGCCCGAACGCCACACGGACTTCATCTTTGCCGTGATCTCGGAGGAGCACGGTTTTATGGGTTCGGGCCTCATGGTCATCCTCTACCTTATCCTGCTGCTCATCGGCGTTGATACGGCCCGGAATGCCAAGGACCGCATGGGCGCCTTGATGGCGGGCGGCATCGTCTCCATGCTCGCGCTCTATGTGTTCATCAACATCGGCATGTCCGCAGGCATCGTGCCCGTGGTCGGTGTGCCGCTCCCGCTGGTGAGCTACGGCGGCACCTCGGTCATCACCACCTTCCTCGCCCTCGGATTACTCTTGA
>Ga0315272_10000999_pt1 | contig 14309 bp, 11 predicted proteins | sample C3_middle_MG_FD_203918 | JGI IMG/M metagenome (GOLD analysis project Ga0315272, IMG submission 203918) | Sediment microbial communities from Yellowstone Lake, YNP, Wyoming, USA - C3_middle | ecosystem: Environmental > Aquatic > Freshwater > Lake > Sediment | place: USA: Wyoming | collected...
TGTCTGGGAAGTTCCAGGCAAAAGGCCAATCCACATTGGGCCGGCCTATGTGGATGAAATACTTGACAGGCTTAAGGTTGAAAACCTAGTTGTTGCCTCTAGGTATGCCAGTGACGTCTTCGCCTCAATAATACATGGATATGAACGCAGAGGCCGGGCCGAAATAAAATCAGAACTGGAAAGCCCCGGTTTTTACTACCTAGAGGATAAACTTGTGGCTGTAAAGGTGGATGTGGAAAAGCCAAGCCAGGAAGAGCTAAAAGAAGCCTTGTTATTGTTGAACGAGTTGGGTACAAAATGGTTCAATCATATTCAGAACCGTTTTTCAGACATGGTTGTGTGGGGAGCAATAGCCCCATTCATATTTGCATACAAGCAAAAATACAACCGGTGGATAAAATGGAGATACCTATACGGGGCTCCAAAGACCGGAAAAACCACGCTTGGAGAAATAGTCTTGGCAATGTGGGGCTTAGGTATCAAGTCTGTAAAGAACGGTTCAAATATAGACAACTCGGCAAGGCTAGGGGCTATCCTAAGTGTATCGACTTTACCCACAGTCATAAATGAACCTGGTGGGGCTCTTAGCAAAGAAGATGTTGTCGAGACATTGAAGGCAAGCATAGAGAACGTTATAGCCAGGGGAAAGTACCACAAGGGTAGCTACATAGATATCCCAGCACTCTCCCCGCTAATCTTTACAAGCAATAGATATGTACCAAGGGATGAGGCCCTGATTAGACGGCTTAGAATACACTTGTTCACTTATGGGGAGAGGTTGTCAAAGGAAAGGATAGGGGAATTTGAGGAAAAAATAAAGCCCCAGCTGGGAAAACTAAAGGCAATAGGCAAGTACATAGCCAGCCGGATAATGGCCGAAGGCTTGCAAGAAGACCTATTAGCACAGGGACGCAGACTTCTTGAAGAGGCCTACAAGGAAGTGGGATTAGAAACACCAAGCTGGCTGTACCTGGAGACAGAGGAGACAGAGGAAGAAGACATTTACGAGGAACAAAGGGAGAGGATAAGAACCTTCTTGTTGGAGCGGATAAACCAAGAATACAACAAATTCGTGGGCCGTGTCGAGGTCTTGAAACAGACAGGTTCAAGCCGGCTAAGTAGGGAAGACGTGGATTTAGAGCAACGCATAGAAATAGTCATTGAACAACAACTAATACCGTGGCTTTTCGGGAAAGGGGAATACGTCTATATCACAAGCGGAATAGTCAAGGAACTCGAAAAAGAGGTAGGAGACATTGGTGGATTCAAGTCACTGGCCGAGTTGCTTGGCTGGGAATACGGGGAAAGGACAGTCAAGATAGGCAAGAAGCCACATAGAAACTTTTTCATAATTGTACCGCTTGAAACATTCAAAGACTTCCTGCTACTGAAAATAGAGGAAAAACCACGAGACACACATCAAGAAGACGCTACCCAGAGGGAGACAATCGACTTACTCACGGAAAACGTTTAGTCACACCACCCCTTTTATTGTAAAAAATTCCGTTTTTCTATTTTTTCTGGAATATTATTCTTGTATATTAGGCTAAGACACTGTAAACATGTAAAGGAGCAAAACGGATTACGGGAAAGTCACACCTTTTTTTCGTTTAGTCACACCTACCCTTTTATTGAAGCAAAATAACGCCTCTCAATCCATAACCATTTACATATGTATAGCCATGTTCCCCCACAACTTTACATATGCAAAGGTGTGACTAGTGTGACTTTTTCAGACACACCCATAACATTTTATTTTACATGAAAAAACCCAGTCACACCAGTCACACCAATCACACCCCAAAACCCAGTCACACCAGTCACACCAATCACACCTTTTAGAAATAAATAATAATATAATGAAAAAAGAAACAAAGAAACATATCCTTATTTTTGTATTGAAAAAGAGATTATTCTTGGGTTTTTTCCTTGGGTGTGTTTACAGCTGTGTGTTTACACAAGTTGATTATGGCTGCAGCCAAAAATTGATATATTCAATTATTTACATGTTTATACATGGTTATATGGCCCGGGGTAATAGTAATGTATATAAGGTTGTTTTTGAAAACATATAGCGGTGGAAACAAGGCATGGCCCAGGTGGTGTTGCTGAAAAAGAGGCGTGGCAATACACAGCTGATTCAGACCGCAATAGCGATATTGATTATGATTGGCATTGGCTCGGTTGTCTTCGCCTTGGTTATGGGTATTGGGAGCCAGATTACACAGAACACGCCCCAGCCGGCCCAGGGTAGCTTGTTCTATAACCTTAGCCAGACCTTTGACCGCTCCGTGAACCAAGGCATGAATATGCTTCCTTCCGTGTTCCTCGTTGCCTTCGGTGTGCTTGTGCTTGGAGCAATAATGTATGTGTGGGCTTGGTTCTCGCCTAGGCAATTTGGGAGATAAGCGGGGTTAGGCCACGGAGACATGTGGGGCTACTTGGCCCCGAATAAAAAATAATCCTTTTTTTCCTGGGTGTTACGGGCCGAAGAATAAGAATATAGGTTTGTTTGCAAAAATAAGGATTGAAAAAAATGATAGGGGTGGGTAATCCATGAGTGTACAGCCGAATAGCCCGCAACAAAGGAGCCAGTCTGTACCGGCTGATTCTGTGCAGTCTATTCAGCCCCAGCCACGGCCACAGCCACAGCCCCAGCCCAGGGTTGCGGTTGCCGAGCCTTGGGCCGGTAGCCCCGTGACTAGACAGACAAGTATCGGTACATTGACCTTTGTGGGCTGGGCTGATTCCGGTAGGCATTATGAGGTGTGGCAAGACGCTAGCGGTAGGCAATATGTACGGAACATTGGTGGCAACTGGTACAGGGGCGAAGACGTGGCCAAAGCCCAAGCCGAATCACAGAAAATGCTACAGCAATTAAATGTTTTGGAGACACAATACAACCCACAGCTCAATTCTGTGACCCAGAGGTATTTCAGGGAGGGAGACAAGTGGTTCACATTGGAATACAATCCACAATCTAACAGCTACACAAGGGTAGAGGTTCAAACCGAAAAGTTGCAACAAGACATTTTCGGCAAGATGCTTGGCTCCCCCTCGCTAAATATACAAGGATACAATATTCCAGGTATCGAAAAATACGCTGTACGAGAGCCACACGCCTTCACGTGGTACGGGCCGGAGTATGCCGTGCGTTATGCCAAGCTTAGGGAGGTTTTTCCGGAGCTGAAAAACGAGGAGTGGATAACCGGGGCCGATGTCTGGAATGTCGTCAGGTCCCGGCTAGAGAAGTACGGCTGGAGGCCGGACACGACAGAAAGGATAAATCAACTCCAGACACTCACAGACGTCATATACAACAATCCGGACGCATGGAAGGATGTACAAGCAGACCTAGACAGGCAAATCCGGGATTTTAACTTGAAGTTGGAGAGGTTCCAGGCCACACACAACAAGCTTACGAGAATGGAGACAGACTCAATCAAGCATGAAGAGGAGGAAAAAATAGAGGAATATATGAACCGGCTCTATGGCAACCAGGAACACTGGTTCCAAGTAGGAACGGGCCAATTTGGTTCAAGCTTTATTCAGTGGATAAGCTCCGGTTTCCTGGGTGGCCCGTCACAGTTTCAACAGAAACTGTACGGGGCTTTAGGCATTCTTGGAAGCAAGGCGAATGTAAATGAAAACGTGTTTAGGGCTGGCATAGAGGTTGCACGTGGAATAAGCCCGGCTAGTTTTTTGGGTACAGACATGCTTGGCCTCAACTTGCCTAGTGTTTTCGGGGCCTCTCTTGGGCTAAAGAACCTTGTTACCGGCAAGGCTTCTTTATCGACTGGGGAAAAAGCATACCTTAAGGCTGTGGGCCGAGACATTACGCCCGAGAACTTGACCGCATACATGGTTGGCTCCGCTCTTGGTAGTGGCTTGGCAATGTACTTGCAGGGGAAAATGATAGAGTCTGTACCCGAGGCAATTAGGTTTACGAAGTGGGAGTTCACGAGTAACGAGGCATTGGTTGGGAGAACATTGGATAAAGCGGGGATAGAGCTTAAGCCTTCCGAGTTCTTGTCGAAGATATCGCAGACCATAGAGGCTAAGGCTCTTAGGCTGGGCGAGAGGGCTGGCTTAATAGAGAAAGAACAATATATACCTACTGAAATAAATGCGGATATACTTAGGGTGGAAAAGCCTGGAAGCAAGTCACTGATATCCAAGGTAGAGTTCATGGGGTGGGAAAAAGCGGAAGACGTTATTGGAAAAAAGGTACCCGAGCCATTGAAGGCGAAGCCGGGCGAGGTCTCAACTATCCCCGTAGATATTGGTGGAAAAACGGTAAATATCCCCTATGTCACGAGGGGAGAATTCGGGGTGGCCGGTGGCGAGGAAATAGCATACACAAAAGAGGGCTTGAAGCTAGATAAAGGCTTCTTTGTTTACGGCAAGGGTACAGGCGAAGAATCCTTCTTGTTCACGAAAATGCCAGAGGATATGGAGAAATTGACGGCTCCGAGGTATGATTTTCTCAAGTTATCCGAAGCCAAGATATCATACAAGAAGATATTTGAACAATCCATGGGTGGAACACCCAAGGCCGTCTTGTACACCGAGGAAATGGAAAAGGCCCTGGGATTTTCCAGCTCGCCCCGTATCCCAGTCATGGAAAAATATACCTCGCCCGTCAAAGACCTCTTGCCGTCTTTAAGGCTCCCATTATATCTTCGCCCCGAGGCCGGCAAGCCGAAAAGCGGGGAACCCGATATAGTAGAGCCGAAGATACCTATCGTGGAAGACTTCAAGCCAGACATTAGGCAACCCGTCGAGCCAATAAACATGCCAAAGCCCACAGAATTCCAGCCAGTAGCCCCGGGTTTCAGGGATTTTGTCTCCGCTATGCCGAAAATGGGGGATATTGTAATGCCAAAGATAGGCCAAGTAGCCGAGCCGAAGCTTGACACACGTGTAGAGCCACGTATTGGAGACATAGCCATATCTGTTCCGAAGATAGAGCCGAAACTAGAGCCACCAATCAATATACCCGTAAATCCACCGCCACCGCCAGAGACACGTACCCTTCCAAGACTTCCACCGATACCGATAAGCTCGGGTACAAGGGATATCCCTGTACCCAACCCGGCTAGGCTGTGGGGGAGAAAAGAGTGGCTTGTAGAATGGTTTGGGCCTGTGTATGCTCCCGCTAGGAAGAGGACAAGACGGGCTAGGAAGAGCGGTAAAAGGAAATAGGTATATTGTTTTTTTGTTTTGTTACAAGTTGTTCACCATATAGTCATATGGTGAACTTTGTCTTTTTCTGTAAGCCGGCCCAGTTGTTCATAATTCAGTACTTAACGTGAACAATGGGGTTGGGAATAGTTGCTAAACGCCCGGGAAAAATCCCCCATTTTCTTCCCTAGTTATGTGCAAATAAAACCCCGGTTTTCCGGGTTTTCAATGTTCAATTGTTATTGTCTGTGGCCCATGGGGAAAGGGTTATGTATATATCTGGGCTTGTTGTGTTTTATACACGGGAAAAAGACCATGTCTGAAAAAGGTGGGAAAATATTTGAGAAAACCGCTATTGTTACACGCCAGGTAAGGAGGCGAGAGGGCAAGATTTATGAGTACGGCATGGTGTGGGTTTTGCTTCCCAGGGAGTATATCGGTAAAAACGTCTTGGTAAAGGTCTTCCTCGCCGAGGATAAACAAGCCCAGCCACAGGCCCAGAAAAAAGGCCAACCACAAGCACAAGCCCCGGGTAACGGCCAGAAGCCCATAGATAGGGAGCTTTACGACGCAATCCAGAAGGAACTATTGAAGCGGGAATTCGAGAGGCTTAGGGAGAACACATATAGGTGGCCGTATGGCTAGGAAGTCTAGGGGTAAGGGCTACTATGCTAGGAAAATGGCCGAGGTAATCAGGGAAAAGTACCTTTTCAGCCACGCAGAGACCGTGGCCCGCTTCTTGGATAGGTTTACGGGGTTCAAGTCTAAGACGGGGAGCGTTACAATCCGTATTGGCTCTTTGCCTATACCCAAGCAACTTGTTGGAGACGTGATTATCAGGTACCTCGAGAAACACAATATACCATATACTGTTAAAGTTGTACGTGTAAGTGGGAGCGGTTACACTAGGCGTATAACCGTCTTGGATATCCCCATGTTCAAGGAGATATACTACTCGGGCCAGGCCAACTTGTTGGAAGAGCTTGTAGAAATTCTCGAGGAACTTGAAGCCGAGTACAGTATCCGTGGAAGCCAATCGGCAAAAAGGAAGAACTAGTTGTTTTTGAAAACACGTTATAATACATAATATTATATTATACTTGTGACTGAAAACTCCCGTGTTTTCTGCGGGGATAACTATATCTCAAAAACGTATTTTCAGGGGGTATTTCCCGTGTAAAACAACAATTCTGTGTTTTGTTTTCACGTGTAGAAAACGGGGTTTTTGCCGGGTTCCCGGCCCGTTTTTTGTGGGCTTGGGCTTGGGCCTGGGCCTGTGTTCACAGCTGTGGGCCTCGGCTATGGTTCCTGGGCCTCGTTATGTTTTTATCGGGGTTTTTTCAAAAAATTACACGTGAAAACCATGAACAAGAACACGGCCCTATTTGTAGTGTTGCTGATTGTACTTGCCTTTGCCACTAAAACGTTTTCCACACCCTATGCACAAAACAACAACCTGTACGTGTTCCAGTACCAGGCAACACCAAGCTGGTATGTCTCTTCCGCAAGCCCTAATACACTGTACACCTACGCTTACCCGAGTAGCTTATCCGCTACTGTAAGGAGATACACAACCGCTTACAGCTTCGCCACGACTAACTACTGGCTAAGTGTCTCGCTTGGAAGCATATATAACGGGGCGAGTTATGACGGAGACAATTATGAGTTACGCTACTCTTATTCTACGACTCCCGGGGCGTCTGGAACCTTTACCTACACATTGAACCAGACGGTCTTCAAGTATAATTTGAACTCTACTGGTACGGTTGGCCTCTATTATAAAATATCAGCCTCTGCGAGCTTGGTATATAATGTCACAGTGATATTTTACAGCAATAACCAACAAGTGTACCGTTATACGGCTAGCCCGTCACAGACCAGCGTGACTTATGGCTGGTACTCCGTGTCATTCTCGGCCCCCACTGGGAACAACACGCTTAACATGTATGTTTATTGTAAATATTATTCTTCTTCCTCGACGGCGTCATTCAGCCTTACGCTTGAAATAGACAAGGTTACGGTTCAAAATGGCTACCTCGTGAACTGGTATGACGGCTCGTATACCATGAGTTATTCGAGCGGGGTACAGAGCGGTCTCCAGACGGGGGCTACTTACACTGTGTCGATTGAGACTGCGGTAAACTACAGTAAACCCGTCTCGCTAAGCCCCTCGCCGGCTAGCTATACCTATGCGTCTTCCAAGGGTTCATTAACAGTGACGGCCTACTATAATGCACAGTCACAGTCACTAGCGAGCGGTACCGTCACGTTACCCAAGCCAAGCGGGTACGGGGTATTACAGTACATTGCCAAGGCCCCGCAGGGCTACTATATCTGGACAAATAGCTCCACGCAGGAATTCCTTGATGAGGCGTATGTGTCTGGCTCGGCAACCGCATTAAAAGTTACACTTGTACAGCCAAGCTGGAAGGCCGTGTACACGCTTGCACAGAAATATGTGTTCTCCGTACTGAATAGTAGTAGCATAAGTGTTGGCTCCGTCTTGTTGCCAGCCGGCAAGTACCTTGTCTTTGTCTCCAGTACAGACCCTTCCGGCAACTGTTACTTGAAGCTGAACACTACACTCTTGTACAGTGCTTCTTTTCTGAATAACACTGTGCTTGTTCCCCCGCAGTCTGGTACCTCGACTATAACGTTCACGGTACAGGATTACGGTGTGGGCTACCAGTTGTTGCAAGTGGCCGATTTACAGGGAAGAATTGTTGGAAGCGGGCTGGTTGGTTCAACCGGCCAGGTTGCATTGAACCTAACGCCTTATACCAGCTATGTGTTATCCGTGTGCAAGACGGGGCTGTGCAAGAGTGTTGGCCTAGTAACAATCAGTAGTAGCAATATCCAGCTCTCGGTTATGCCTACGGTTCCAACCGTCAAGCCCGCTAGCCTGGTTTCAGCCGGCTACGACTACACAGACAAAATGCTGATTGTAAACGTTAGTTGCCAGGCCCCACCGTGCTATGTTACAATCAGGAAGATACTCGCTAACGGTACACAGGCCACATACGTTATCTTGCCGGCTTGCCAGCAACCAACATGTGGCTATGCCATAGCCAGCCCAGACCCCTATTTCCAGGTAATTGCGAATGACTCTAGCGGTAAACTCTCCCAGGCGAGTACCGGGCTGAGTGTACCCTTGTGGAACAGCCCGCTCGGTAACGTTACAAGTACCCTCGGCAACATATTGGATTTTAACTCGCTAGGCGTAAACGTGAACGACTTTATAATCCTATTGATTGGCCTAGCCATACTGTACGGGGCTTTTACCTATCGGAACTGGGAGCTAGGCATAATCGTGCTTGGAGTGTGGGTTACAGTGGGAACCCTCTTGTTGGGTGGAAGCGGAAAACTAATGGTTCCCGGCCTAAGCCTAGCAATATTCGGAGCCGTTATCAGCTACATGTTGAAGAGGGAGCAACAACCATGAAACACGACATGTTTTTATCAGTGTTTTTCAAAAAACTACACATGGAAAACATGAACAAAAAAGAGGCATTGGCCAGGGCTAGACGGCTAACCCCAGCCATATTAACACTAGCCCAGATATTTATAGGTACCTGTCTAGCCGGCCCGAATGATGTGTGGCTACCCGGGGAAGACTACACGAATGCAACAACCATAATGAATTATCTTACCCACCCCTTCGCAACCGCTGGCAACTGGCTGGCCCCACTTGGTGGGGCTACATTCGTGTATGCGGGTTTCTCCTTGCTTACACTTGCCTACACGTACCTACACTTCAAGAGTGCATTGGCCGGTGGCGTTGTTGCCTTGTTGCTGGCCTCTATTGGCCTAATAGTTCCAGAGGTAGCCCAGTTCGCATGGGCCTTAACAGTGTTCGGGCTTTTAAGCATAGCATACAAGCTAATCAAGTGGGGCGTGGGCTAAAATGGGAATGGCCAAGATATACGCCTACGTCATGGCCACGGTATTCGCTATATCCATGGCTGTAACCATGTGGGCCCCGTACCTACACAACACGGCCCTGGAGCAATGGGCCAACAACTATGTTTCACAGGCAAGCCTCAACATAACGAGCTACCAGTACCAGCCACCCGTGGGTATCACAGTCTTTATCGGGGATTTTATCTGGGGCTTGGCCAAGTCGATACAATTGTTCAGCTCTACCCCACAAATGGTTTCTGACTTGCTTGTGGCCTGGGGTGTTCCAGACTTGTGGGCCAGGCTAATAGTCTTCGCAGTAAGCTTTAGTTTCATTGGCTTCATTATCTACATGGTTAGCGGTAGATTGTTCACGACACAGTACTAGCCCGGGGAACAAAACAATCTTTTTTTCTCTTTTTTCCGAGTTTTTACAAGCCTCCAATGTGTCCGGCCACCGATATGCTTATAAACTAGTGGGGCCACAAATTATTTGACCAACATGTTACTAAACCCAGGTAAAAAGGTAAGGGTAAAAGAAGACGTGGAGCAACTTGTAAAAGAACTATCAGAATTGACTGGGTACGACACAGCCACAGTAAGAAACCTCTCCCTACTACTCGGCCTAAAAACGTTAGCCCAAATATCAGAGAACCGGGTAAGAAAAGGGCTTCCACCAACACCATTCTTAACCGATTCAGACTACTGGAAGCTACACGAAAACGCTAGGCAAGGTATCAACATGCTTAGGAAGGCATTAGTAGAGTGGAAAACGGGAAAGGTGGGAATATATGCCTAGAGGTGGCCCAGGCAAGCCAAAACGTGTTATAAGGTTTAGAAAAAAAGAAAAAAAGACAAAAAAGGTGGTTGGCTAATGAATTACGCCCGCATATATGTGTTCCCAGTAGCCCCTGGCCCGCATTACTACCCAGTATATAGGGGCGTGGAAACATATATTTGTAACGCTTGCTTGCCAGCCTTTTCTCCCAAAGAGGTGGTAGGCTAAATGACAGGCATGTTCAATGTAAGAACATTTTTAGACTACTTGGAGCTATACGCTAAGTCAAACCTATGCCTCTACATAACCCTACACGGTACACCAAGAATGTATATCGGGGATACACCGAGCGAAGTGTGGAAGGAAGCGGATATAGGAAAAATCGAGGCCTGGCTTAAATCATATGGGTGTTTCAACATTGGCCTAGCGATAAACCGGGCTTGTGATACCTTGGCCGTTCACTTCATTGACTGGCTAGACATAGAGGATTGGATGTCCACGCTAAGCCCAGACTTGCTTGAAACAATCAAGACCAAGGCCGTATTCGTAAAGGGAAAATTGACCGAGTTGTATCTACTGCTAAGGCCAGACGCCCCGATTACTATACCGTCAAAAAGGAGAAAGGGAATGTACAACACGACACTACTGAAACACGGGGACGGTGTGCTACTCCCGCCAAGCTTCGCAATTGAGGATTACACCAAAGACTTCGACATTATTGTAAAATACACTTTCTGGGTTCTCGACAAAAATAACGCATTCAAGAATGGGGATGAGGAGATACTAAAGAGACCGAGGCTTCTTGAAGAAATACCGGTTGAAGACGTGAAAACAATCCTGGGAACACTTTGGTTGAGGTGAAAGGCATTGAACAAGACGTGTAAGTTGTGCAAAAACTTCGACACAAGCACGTGGTCATGCCTGATAAAGAGGCAACCAATCCACCCAGACAGCCTCTTAGCCGAGACATGCCCGGCATTCGAGGAAAGGCCAGACAAGAACATAGAGCTAAGGCTCCCGGAAAACCCCGGAAACAACAACCCACAGAGACACGTGGAAATACAAGTAGAGACACCGGTAAAGACGGGTACAATCCTCGACACTTTGCCTTCGGCCATAGACATGCCTAAGATTGAGCCAATAGAGATACCTGAAACACCCATAACACTGGAAAAAGAGCCGGCCAAGGCATTGGATACGCCCGAGTGGAGAAAAGAACTGATAGAGACAGCCCTAAAGCTATACGACCACGGCTTCAATGTTGTACCGCTTGGCAAAGATAAACGCCCAATATCCTCGACTTGGAGCAACAAGGAAAAGATATCCAGGGAAGAACTCGTGGAAAAACTACAACAAGCCACAGGCATAGCCGTAGTTGGGGGAGACATAAACCCGGCCGGCCTCGATTCACGCCTCATAATCATAGACATAGACAACCCGAGGCAAGCACTGGCTAAGAGCCGTGAACTAAGAGACCTGGCAATGTTTTCCGTGTCGTGGAAGACGGGCCTAAGGTGTCCTAAATGTGGGGATAAACACCTAGACGTCTTGGAGAACTCTAGGTACAAGTGTCAAAAATGTGGCCACGTATTCGGCCTGAACGAGGTAAAAGAGCGTGGCCTAGGAATAATGGTTCTTGTAGATTGGAGCGTGGCCGATAAGTACGGGCTGAACAAGACAATCCGGAAAGGAGACATAGAGCTGTTAATCGAGAACCACCAAGCCGTACCACCAAGCATACACCCGCATGGTGTAAAGTACGAGTGGATAAACCCACCCGAGCTAGATAAACCCACAGCTGGGATAATCAAGCTGTACGAGGAAGACCTCAAAAAGTTGCTTAGAGAACTCGATATATTCAAAGAAGAAGCCACGGCTAAAGCCCCAAGTGAACCCACGAGGTTGGGCCAGCTTAGAGAACTAACAGACAAAGAGGTGTTAGAGCTTGTAGCCACATTGAGGCCGATATATGTACCGGGCTTTAGACAATCACTGTGGCTGTACTTTAGTGGATACGGGGCCAAGGCCGGAATAAGCCCAGTCTCAATAGCCAAGGTATTGCTAACACTGTACAAGGAGACACAAGACACAGACAACATAAAAACGAGGGGTGGAGCATTGACTTATAGCTATGGAAAGGCCGGGGTAAGCCTCGAGCCATACAAAGACGCCTTAAAGGAACTTTTCGGGGAAGAACCCTACGGCTTGACAAACTCGTTTAACCCGAGCAATGTACGGGGATTCACGGGGTTGCAAGAGCTTGCTGAAAACATATTCAAGCAAAACGGCCTAGGCGAGGAAGAAGCCGAGGAAAAAGCCCTAGAAATAATCAAGAGCATAAGCGAGATATTCAAGACGGCTTCCCCGTTCCACGACTCGATATTTGAAACCATGGATTACGACAGGCAAATTTACGCAGTGGTAAACCTCAACAAGTTGCTTGTTGTACGGGCCAGGAAGACCAAAGACGGGATAAAATACATGGAAAAAGTGTTCATAGGGGCTCCAACAAAGGTAATCGAGTACTCTAACCCCATTGGAGGCGTTACGAAATACGAGATTGTCTGGGAAGTTCCAGGCAAAAGGCCAATCCACATTGGGCCGGCCTATGTGGATGAAATACTTGACAGGCTTAAGGTTGAAAACCTAGTTGTTGCCTCTAGGTATGTCAGTGACGTCTTCGCCTCAATAATACATGGATATGAACGCAGAGGCCGGGCCGAAATAAAATCAGAACTGGAAAGCCCCGGTTTTTACTACCTAGAGGATAAACTTGTGGCTGTAAAGGTGGATGTGGAAAAGCCAAGCCAGGAAGAGCTAAAAGAAGCCTTGTTATTGTTGAACGAGTTGGGTACAAAATGGTTCAATCATATTCAGAACCGTTTTTCAGACATGGTTGTGTGGGGAGCAATAGCCCCATTCATATTTGCATACAAGCAAAAATACAACCGGTGGATAAAATGGAGATACCTATACGGGGCTCCAAAGACCGGAAAAACCACGCTTGGAGAAATAGTCTTGGCAATGTGGGGCTTAGGTATCAAGTCTGTAAAGAACGGTTCAAATATAGACAACTCGGCAAGGCTAGGGGCTATCCTAAGTGTATCGACTTTACCCACAGTCATAAATGAACCTGGTGGGGCTCTTAGCAAAGAAGATGTTGTCGAGACATTGAAGGCAAGCATAGAGAACGTTATAGCCAGGGGAAAGTACCACAAGGGTAGCTACATAGATATCCCAGCACTCTCCCCGCTAATCTTTACAAGCAATAGATATGTACCAAGGGATGAGGCCCTGATTAGACGGCTTAGAATACACTTGTTCACTTATGGGGAGAGGTTGTCAAAGGAAAGGATAGGGGAATTTGAGGAAAAAATAAAGCCCCAGCTGGGAAAACTAAAGGCAATAGGCAAGTACATAGCCAGCCGGATAATGGCCGAAGGCTTGCAAGAAGACCTATTAGCACAGGGACGCAGACTTCTTGAAGAGGCCTACAAGGAAGTGGGATTAGAAACACCAAGCTGGCTGTACCTGGAGACAGAGGAGACAGAGGAAGAAGACATTTACGAGGAACAAAGGGAGAGGATAAGAACCTTCTTGTTGGAGCGGATAAACCAAGAATACAACAAATTCGTGGGCCGTGTCGAGGTCTTGAAACAGACAGGTTCAAGCCGGCTAAGTAGGGAAGACGTGGATTTAGAGCAACGCATAGAAATAGTCATTGAACAACAACTAATACCGTGGCTTTTCGGGAAAGGGGAATACGTCTATATCACAAGCGGAATAGTCAAGGAACTCGAAAAAGAGGTAGGAGACATTGGTGGATTCAAGTCACTGGCCGAGTTGCTTGGCTGGGAATACGGGGAAAGGACAGTCAAGATAGGCAAGAAGCCACATAGAAACTTTTTCATAATTGTACCGCTTGAAACATTCAAAGACTTCCTGCTACTGAAAATAGAGGAAAAACCACGAGACACACATCAAGAAGACGCTACCCAGAGGGAGACAATCGACTTACTCACGGAAAACGTTTAGTCACACCACCCCTTTTATTGTAAAAAATTCCGTTTTTCTATTTTTTCTGGAATATTATTCTTGTATATTAGGCTAAGACACTGTAAACATGTAAAGGAGCAAAACGGATTACGGGAAAGTCACACCTTTTTTTCGTTTAGTCACACCTACCCTTTTATTGAAGCAAAATAACGCCTCTCAATCCATAACCATTTACATATGTATAGCCATGTTCCCCCACAACTTTACATATGCAAAGGTGTGACTAGTGTGACTTTTTCAGACACACCCATAACATTTTATTTTACATGAAAAAACCCAGTCACACCAGTCACACCAATCACACCCCAAAACCCAGTCACACCAGTCACACCAATCACACCTTTTAGAAATAAATAATAATATAATGAAAAAAGAAACAAAGAAACATATCCTT
>Ga0315272_10001000_pt1 | contig 14290 bp, 11 predicted proteins | sample C3_middle_MG_FD_203918 | JGI IMG/M metagenome (GOLD analysis project Ga0315272, IMG submission 203918) | Sediment microbial communities from Yellowstone Lake, YNP, Wyoming, USA - C3_middle | ecosystem: Environmental > Aquatic > Freshwater > Lake > Sediment | place: USA: Wyoming | collected...
CCGGGCAGGATCCATCCGCGCGAGGGATGAAAGTGCAATGAAAGCTATACCGCAGTTCGAGCGTCGAGAGTTGTTGCTTGGGGCCGTGGGCGTCAGCGCACTGGCCCAGACGGAGCCCGCGCGTCCAGTGCGGATGTCGAGGAAGATCCGGCTCGCCATTGCCGGATTCGACGGACACGTGAGCGAGATTCTGCAGGTTCTGCCGCTGCTGCCGGACGTAGATCTGGTTGCCGTGGCGGACGCCGGCTCGGATCCCGGGGCGACTCGTGGGGCGCTTGAGGATGCGCTGGTCGCAAAGGCGCACCACTACGCAGAACTCGCCGATCTGCTAGCGCGCGAGCAGCTCGACGTGGTTGCCGTCTGCAACAATGACGGAGCGCGGGCGGCCGCAATTCTGGCCTGCGCGGCACGGAAGCTCAACGTGATCGCAGAGAAGCCGCTGGCCACGAATCGCGCGGATCTCGATGCGGTATACGCGGCGGCGAAAGCGAACTCAATCCACCTGGGCATGCTGCTGCCGATGCGCTTCGAGCCGCCTTACCTGGCCATGAAACAGATCGTGCGGAGCGGCGCCATCGGAGAGGTGCTGCAAATCGACGGGCAGAAGAGCTACAAGCTGGGCGCGCGGCCGGAGTGGCAGAAACATGCGGCGAGCTATGGCAGCACGATCCTGTGGATTGCCGTTCACACCATCGACCTGATGCTCTCCATTGGCGGGCGGCGCTTCACCGAAGTGGCCTCGATACAATCGCGCGTCGGATTTCCCGAGATCGGGGACATGCAGAATGTGACGGCGAGCATGTTCCGTCTGGACAATGGCGGGACGGCGACGTTGCATATGGACTATCTGCGCCCACGCACCGCAGACGGGCACGGCGACGACAGGCTTCGCGTGGCGGGGACGCGCGGCATCGTCGAGTATCAGGCGGGCGGCGGCGTCACGCTCATGACGGACCGCGAAGGCCCGAAGACGATCGTGGACCTGCCTCCGCAGCAATCCGTGTTCCTCGACTATTTGCAGAGCGTGTATCAGCAGGCCCAGCCGCAACTGTCATGGCCGGAGATCGTGGCGGCCAACGAAGCGACCCTCGCCGCGCACATAGCCGCCGAACAGCATCGCCTGGTTCCGATCTCCAACAGCTGATCGGCTACTTTCGACATGGCTCAGCAACGCCACCCGGATGGAGCGTGATCAGACGGTGCGCGGCAGACACAAGAGGTGTTGGGGTTGCCTGCCAGAACGGGCGTCCGGCCGCCGCGAATGAACGGTTCTTCGGCTAACGCAGATTTGCGGGTTGACGGCGCTTGAATTCGTAGCCGTGGAGGTATGCCGTCACGTCCGCCATCTCGGCTGCGTCGAAGCGGGGCCAGCGGATCTTCTTCCGCCGCATGGCCGCGTTCATCTTGGGACCGTGCTTCCACAGTGCGGCCATCATGTCGTAGGAAGTCATCTGGCCAGCCATCGTCTGCCGTCCGGGCGCTCCGCTGGAGGGCACCTCATGACAGGCGACGCAGCGTTTTTTCCTGAATAGCAGCTTGCCACGCTCCGCGTCCCCACGTTCTTCAAAGAACTGTATCGACAGCAGGTAGCCGACCAGCCTGCGCATTTCTTCCACACTGATGGGAACCGAGTCCGGCGCCGTGCGTTGCGGATGATTCCACATTGCGGCGGCGAAATCGTTCAGAGTGTATCGTGTCGGACGTCCTTCCATGGCATGGCTGCCCTGATGGCAGGCGGCGCAGCCTTTTGTTACGAAGAGTTCCCCCCCCTCCTCCGGCGACCCAGGCACGAAGTAACCGTTCTCGCCCCGGTTCAGAACCGAGCGCAGATAGGCCAGCATGTCTGTCAGGTCCTGCGCGCTGAGCTGCGGGAATGGGGTTCCGCTCTGGTCAAATGCCGTTACCATGCCAGCGCGGGGGTGGCTCCACATCTGCTGCGCAAGCAGGATCGGGTGATCGAGCGACTGCCAACTCCGGGCGGGAGCGACGCCGCTGCTGACGGGAGCGTCGATTCCGTGACATCGCGCGCACCCGTTCGATTCAAAAACCCGCTTGCCCCTGCCTTCATCGCCGGGCCGTTCAAAACAGCGGATTGCATAAAAATACGCGAACAGATCCGCCGCCTGCTGGCGAGTCAGATTGGGGCGCGCAATGCCGTTCTGCTCGAGATTCCTCCACATTGTCGGTGCATGATTCCACAATAGGGCGGCCATGCGATACGGGGTGAAGCCTTGATCGACCATCTGCGCCAGATCCGGCCCAACCCGCCCGCCTTCCGAATTGACGCTGTGGCAGAGGATGCACTTCTGGCTGTGAAACACGTTCCTGCCGCGCCCAGCGTCTCCGAGCAGAAGCTGTCTTGTCGCACACGTGCCGCCGTAGCCGAGGGCAAAAAAGAGGGCCAGGCGAGCTATGCCATTCATGAGATCCTGGCTAGACAACACGTTGCGGTCCACATCTGAACACGACAACGCGGAAGGCAAGCCCTCCGCGTCATCCAATCCGGATTGTATTACTCTAGCCTGTTCGGTGAACGGCCTGCTTAGCGTTTGACGAGCAGCGCCATGAGTGTTACGGGCTGACCAGGACGGGCCTCGGCGCTCTTCACCGTCTCGCGCTCAACACGGGATGGGGTGACCCCATGGACGAATTTTCCGTGTCCATCCGAAACTTTTGCCAGGAAGTACTGTTTTCCGTACAGGCGGAAGCTCAATTGTCCCTCATCGTTGGAGGGGCTGAATCCGTCGTTATACGCGGTGAGGGAAATCGCCTGGTGGCCATCGGCCGATTGAAGGCGAATTCTGCCGTTCTCGGAGTAAACCGTGTAGACTCCCGCGGGCATCGTCTTGCCTGCCGCGCCGAATTCGAACGGGATGTTGAATTGGTTGATTGAACTCGGCACGGATTGTGCGCTGAGCGGAGCAGCCAGAAGGCCACAGAGAATCGAAATTCCCAGGACCAGCAGCAGGTTGTGTTTCATCTTTATTCTCCTCAGTAGGCTTCGTAAACGCTCTCCCTGCCTTGCCCGGCGAACTTCAGAATCGTCCGGCCACACCCCAGGCAGCCATGGAGGGTTTTTCAAGAGACTGTCGGGAAGCACGTTCGACGAACTCCTCCTCGCGCGTGCTCCCCAGAGTGACTATGAGGGGTGCGGGAGGCCTTTGACAGGTAACAGCAGGTATCCGCAAGGTAATATAAGAGCACTATGTACGAATCAGTACTATGGGCACATTAAGTACTGTGGCCTTGACAAATCTGGGCAAATTAATCCGGACCGTGTTAGCATTTATTGAGCCAAATACAGAATGGCGATTGAGTTTGAGGTTCCCCCCCCTGTCGGGGCTCAGCATCCGCTCTTTTCTGCGCTCAGAGCGCAATTAGTCAGAATTCTGGGCAGCGAGGGCTTCCTGCGGTCCGACCGGATCGCCGACTTCCTGAGTTTTCTGTTCGAGAGGAGCCTGCTGGACCAGGCCTACCGGCCAAAAGAAGCGCTCTTAGGAGTGGAAATCTTTGGCCGGGAAATGGGTTACGACACGCAAGCGGATCCGGTCGTCCGTGTCACGGCGCGCCGCCTGCGCTCCAAACTATGGCAGTACTACCAAGGCCCGGGCAAGAACGACCCGGTGCGAATAGAACTCCCGCTGGGTTCGTATGCGCTGAAGTTCTCATTCCTGGATCACAGTGGGGAGCCGGCTGCATCGGGCATTGATGTGCCCGCCGTCGCAGTGGCCCCGGCGCTGCCACTCATCGGGTCGGGCAAGGCGCTCTTTGACCACTTCTACATGCAGCGGCCAAGCGCGGATGATCATGAGTCGCATGCCTGTCCGTGTACTCCTTCCCATCCAGCCTTTAGCCCGGACGGGCGCGCCATAGCTTTTGATTGGAGGGGGCCCGAGGACGCTGCCGAAGGCATTTACGTCCAGTATCTCGACGCCGACCGGCCGGCGCGTTTTAGCAGTTCCACAGTCAAGGAATTTCGGCCGGCCTGGTCGCCCGACGGAGGACGCATCGCCTTCATCCGTGAGATTGAAGAAGGACGGTTCGAGGTCCGCACGGCGCCCACGTTGGGCAGGGGAGAGCGGTTGCTGGCGGAGATCACCACGAGATCGGGCACGGCGCCGCGAGTGGGCTGGAGCCCCGACGCAAAGGTCCTGGTTACCTCCGGCCGGGGTCTTCCCAAATCAGCCGATGCTCTGCTGCTCATTCTCCTGGAGGGCGGGGCTATCCAGGAGATCACCGTACCCCCGCCCGGCTGCCTGGGCGACGACGATGCCATCTTTTCTCCCGCTGGCGGCATGCTGGCATTCCGACGCAGAACGGGCGCCCGGACAGGCGACGTCTACCTGCACCCGATGACGAGCGATCTCGCGGAGCGCCGGTTGACCTGGGATGACTGCGAGATCCATGGGATTGCCTGGGCTCCGGGCGGAGACAGCCTGATTATCGCGTCGCATCGGGAGGGAGATACCGACAGCCTGTGGCGGATCTCGCTGTCCAATCACCCCCCAGAGCGTTTGACTGGTACTAACGAAGCGGTCAGGTGGCCAGCGGTCAGCCACCGGGCGGACCTCCTCGCCTACGTCCGGCAGCCGGTCGACTCGGGCGGGGGAGACTCCGGTCCGGCCGCCGGGCAGATTATGGTCGCAACGGCTTCGGGCCTGGCTGCGGCCCGCGCGGCGACCGCATAAAGCAGGCCGGACTGGCAAGGGTGGATGCGTTGCGGCGGCGACTACTCCGGCTTCATGCGGCGCCCGAACAGCGCCGTGCCAACGCGCACCATGGTCGAGCCCTCCTCGATTGCGACTTCAAGGTCATTCGACATGCCCATGGAAAGTCCAGCCACGCCTGCCTGCCGGGCCAGCTCGCGCAGCGTGCGGAAGTAGGGTCGCGCTAGTTCGGCGTCGTCGGACCAGGGCGGCATGGTCATCAGGCCCTTCAGAGTGAGCGGCCGCAGTGTTCGAATCACGTCGACCAGCGCCGGGACATCCGCGGGCGCGCAGCCGTGCTTGCTCTCTTCCTCGGAGAGCTTCACCTCGATCATGACCTCCATAGGCTTGCCCGTCTCGGCCAGCCGGCGAGCCAGTTTCGCGCTGTCCACGGTCTGGATCACGTCGAACAACTCCGCGCCTTTGCGGCTCTTGTTCGATTGCAGATGGCCGATCAGGTGGAAGCGCGCCCCGGCGAGACCGCGCACCTCGGGCGCCTTGGTCTCGAACTCCTGCACATAATTCTCACCAAACTCGCGCAAGCCCAGTTGGTAAGCGTCGAGAATCGCCTGGGCCGGAAAGATCTTCGTCACGGCCAGAAGGGCGACTTCGTCGCGGCGCCGTTCCGCGCGCTCACAGGCTTTCAGAATGCGTTCCTCCACGGCGGCAAGGCGTTCGGCGAGTGGCGAGGAGATGTCCATTTTGTACTGCTGCTGAGGCCTGGCCGGGAGCCGCGGCAAGTGGCGGGCGGTGCGGCATGCCCCCGTCTTGGATTGTATACTGGGTCCGGTGCGAGCCCCCACAAAGGCAGCCCCCGCAATGCCCGCCGAGGCACTGCGAGCGGAGTTGGAGCGCTTCCTCCACTCTTGCAGCCGACCCGCCATTCTCGAACCAGGACAGCCGCCGCTCGAACTGACCGAGAGCCGGTACGGCCTCACCGACCGCCCGAATGGGTTGCTGCTGGAGGCCTGGGACGATTCGCGGACCTGGGCGCGCCGCCTGGTGCGCATGTTGCCCGCGCGCGCCGGACGGCTGACGGTGTTCGCCGAGCGCCTGGGCGGGGCGCGGTTGAAACTCGAACTTGCCGACCTCGACCGGCCCGTCTCGGCCCAGCTTTTGCAGCGCAGTTCCCGCGAGAACCTGCGGGAGCGCTTCCGGTACTGGCTCGCGCGGCAGTACCCCGGCTGGCAGATTGAGGACTTGAGCGCCGGCGCCGACCTGGAGCACACTCTGTCGCCGTCCTACGCCCGGGCACTGCTGGTGCGGGGGCAAAACCGCGTGGCCGCCATCGCCGCTCCGCCCGAGGCCGAACTGAGCGCCTCCGTGCTGACGTTCGGATTGATCTGGCTCGACTACCTGCGCCGGCGCGAGGCGCCCCGGCCCGTTCAGGAATTGGCCTTGTTCCTGCAGAAAGACACGCAGGACCAAACGCTGCTGCGGCTGAAATGGCTGGACCCCCGCCAGGCCGCGTTCTCCGTCTTCGTCTACGACGAGACCGGCTACGAGAGCCGCGTGGATGCGGCCAACACGGGCAACATCGGCTCGCGCGTCGAGCGCTGGACTGGTGGTCCGCCCACGGCGAGCGCTCTCCCGCTGGGACTGGTGGAGGAACTCGATCGGGTGGAAGGCTTCGAGGCGGTGGACCTGGGATTGGGCGCGGTCTCGCTGCGGATTCACGGCCTCGCATTTGCCCGCGTGGAAGGCCGGCAACTGCTATGCGGGATCGACCGGCTGAAGAAGACGCGCGACGCCGGGCGCGTGTTGGAACTGGCCCGCCAACTGGCTTCGTACCGCACTGCCACCGCGCCCGACACGAAACACATCTGGTACCGCCGCAATCCGGAAGCGTGGCTGGAGTCGCTCACGCGGAAGAACCTGACGGTGCTGGACGCGGCGCTGCTGGCCGCTCCCGTCTACGGGCAGGTGCCATCCATGGCAGGCACGCAACATGGCGTCCTGGACCTGCTGGCCGTGGAGGCTGGCGGGCGGCTGGCGGTGCTGGAGTTGAAGGCCTCGGAAGATCCCAACCTGCCATTGCAGGCGCTGGACTACTGGATTCGCGTGGAATGGCACGCGCGGCGCGGCGAGTTCTCGGCCAACGGCTATTTCCCGGGCGTGGCGCTTGCCGAAGCAGCGCCGCGGCTGCTGCTGGTCGCGCCCGCGCTGCAGTTTCATCCGACGACGGAGACCATCCTGCGGTTCTTCGCGCCCACGGTCGAGGTCGAACGTATTGGCGTAGGCTTAGAATGGCGTAGGGGGGTTCGTCCGGTGAGCCGTCTGCGCGGCGCCGAGCTGCCGGGACTGCATCTGTAGCGCGGCGCTCCCAGAGCGGCGCTGCAGGGGATGCGCACGGACGGAGGAAAGAGCGAAGCCGTGGCTACTAAGATGTTGAAACAGATCCGAAGCGCTATCGCCCAGCTCAGTCCAGACGAGATCAACACCCACGCGCAGCGGCCGGTCCGCATCCTGCTGCAGAGCGTGTCGCCGGAGTCCGCCGCCGCGGTTGAGAATTGCCTGCTCGGAGGCGAACTTGGTCCGGCGCGGCTGAAGGAAGCGCGCTCCATGCTGCAGCGCGAAGAGGACATGGCGGCGGGCAGCCGGTTCCATCTCATTTTCTTTGAAGCCGGACGGGAGGCGCCTCCCGACTGGCGCGTCGGCTACGACGCTTTCGAGTTTCACGCCGGGCGCCCCGAGAAGCTGGTCACCGATCTGCTCGCCGCGCGCCAGGACCTCTCGCTGGCGCTGGCCCGCCGCTTCAGCCCGTTCCACGCGCGTGTGACGCGCGAAATCATCCAACGCGTCTCAGGCGAAAACGCGATGTTCGCCATCATGAGCGCGCTGCCGAACGTCATACCTTCGCTGGCCGAGATACCCTGGGCGTTTGGCGAGTTCGCCTCCGACACGGCGGTACTCACCGTGAATCAGATTCGCATGGCCTTTCAACTGGCAGCGGCCAGCGATCACACAGTGGGATTCTCGGAGCAGCGCAGTGAAATCGGCTCGATCGTGGCGGGCGCATTCGGCTGGCGCAGCCTGGCGCGCGAGTTTTCGGGCAAGATCCCGTTTGGCGGAGGACTGATTCCCAAGGCCGCCATCGCCTACGCAGGCACCTGGGTGGCCGGCGTGTCTCTGGAGCGGCTGTATCATCTGGGCTACGGCCTGACCCGGCAGGAGCGAAGACGCGCCTGGGATGAAGCGTTTACACGGGGGAGGGAAGTTGCCATGCAACTCTTGGCCCGCGTCAAGCGTCCAAGGGAGGGTAAGGCGGAGCCTGTCGAAGCCCCGATTCATCTGGAGGAATCCAAAATATGATGATGAAGTTGTTTGCACCCGCTCTTCTGGTTTGCGCGTTTGCGGCGGTATCACCTGCGAAAGTTGCGGAAACCGTATCGAATGAGATTCCCGCCGGCACCGTGGTCTCTGTCCGCACCATCGATCCCGTCGATTCCGAACGGGACCAGGAGGGCAAGATCTACCGCGCCAGCCTGTCCGCCGACCTGCTCATCAATGGCCAGACGATTGCCCGAAAGGGCGATGCGGCGCAAATCCGACTGCATTCGCTCAGCCAGTCCGGCAAAATCAGCGGCAGCACCGAGGTCACGCTGGAGCTGTACACGGTTACGGTGAACGGCAAGAGCGTCCCGGTCCAGAGTGGCGATGTGACGCAGGACAGCGAAGGCAAGGGTAAGAAAACAGCGCGGAACGCTGGAATCGGCGCGGTTGCTGGAGCCCTGATCGGCGCACTCGCCGGCGGCGGCAAGGGCGCGGCCATTGGAGCTGCGTCGGGCGGCGCGCTCGGCACCGGCGCTTCGGTCCTGACGAAGGGCCCCAAGGTCCATATCCCGTCCGAGACGCTGCTGCGCTTCACTCTTTCCCAGGGCGCGAAATACTGATGCGGCCGGTCCCGCGGTTCATCCCGCAACGGCAACGGCGCTAGCAGCAGAGAGCCTGGCAGCAACGGGGAGTGTTCACCCTGATGACGCAAAGCCTGCACCGATCCTCCAGCAAAGGGCCGCGAAAGACGGGAGCGGTCCGGCACACAGGCGACGCGCCGCTGCCTGACGGTCGCGGCTCCGTGGCGGCACTCTGTCCGGGCGTCCGCGTGGCGGAAGGCAAACTAAAATGAGCGCACGTCCAGTCGCTCTTGTAACCGGGGCGAGCCGCGGCATCGGCCGTGGCATTGCGCTGGAACTCGCCCGGACCCACACGGTGGTGGCGACCTATCGCGGCCGCCGCGATGCCGCGGAGAGTCTGCGCGCCGAATGCGGCGCGGACATATTTCAGTGCGACGTCACGAGCGGGCACGACCGGTCCGCCCTGGTCGAGCATGTCCGCTCCACGCATGGCCGCCTGGACCTGTTGGTGAACAACGCGGGCATTGCCCCGCGCGAGCGGCGCGACATTCTTGAGGCGACCGAGGAGAGCTTCGACGAACTGATCGGGACCAACCTCAAAGGGCCGCATTTTCTCACCCAATTGGCCGCCCGCTGGATGGCTGATGAAGGTTCCGGCCGGATTGTCTTCATCACTTCGATATCCGCCTACGCGGTCTCGGTAAACCGCGCCGAATACTGCATTTCCAAGGCGGCGCTCAGCATGTCGGCCGCGCTGTTCGCCCAAAGGCTTGCGCCCCAGGGCGTGCTGGTGTTCGAGATCCGTCCGGGCATCATCCGCACGGATATGATCGCTCGCGTGGAGCAAGCCTACGAAGAAAAGATCCGCTCGGGGTTGCTGCCGCAGGGCCGCCTGGGCGAGCCCGCCGACATCGCGCGCGTGGTGCGCGCAGTGGCGGACGGACTGCTGGACTACTCCGCCGGAACCGTGATCGACTGCGACGGCGGGTTCCACTTGCGCAGTTTGTAGGGCGGTCCCCGGATCCGCGCGGATCCCCTGGACCCGCTGCCGGGGAGCGTTGGGGACCGCGTCGAAGCAAGCCAAAGAGGACGACGTGGGCGTCGACTCCGGACCTGGGGTCTGCCCCATCATTCTCCGGCGTGGTCAGGCTCCGGCCGTAGCCCCGATCCCGAGCGGTGTTTCGCTTTCCGCGTGCAGCCCGAGCGAGCGCCGCGCCATGGCCAGCGCGAGGTGCGGGAAGTACTGCCTGTACAGCGAGTAGCGCAGGTAGAAGACGTTGGGAAAGCCCGTGCCCGTAGCCAGTTCCTCGGTCCAGGTGCCATCCGCCCGCTGCGTGGCGAGCAGGTAGTTGAGGCCGCGGCGAATCGGCTCCGCGTTTGTGTCACAAGCCGTCATCAGGCCGAGCAGGGCCCATGCCGTCTGCGATGGGGTACTCGGTGCGGCGACGAAGGAATCCTCGCGATAACTGTCGCAGCTTTCGCCCCAGCCGCCGTCGGGGTTCTGCACGGAGACCAGCCACTTGGCTCCGCGCCGCATGGCGTCCGTTGCCGGCGCCTGAGCGGCCCGCAGGCCGCGCAGCGCAAGAAACGTTCCATAGATGTAATTGACGCCCCAGCGGCCGTACCAGGAGCCATTGCGCTCCTGGCTCTCCAGAAGATATTGCACGCCGCGCGCCACGGTCTCGTCGGCCAGCGTGAAGCCGCGCCGGCACAAGGCTTCGAGCACGCGCCCGGTGATGTCCGGGCAGGTCGGGTCGAGCATGGCGTTGTGATCGGCGAACGGGACGGCGTTCAGCAACTGCCAGTCGTTGTCCACGTCGAAGGCAGCCCACCCGCCGTCCTTGGACTGCATATTGACCAGCCAGTTGACGGCGCGGCGCTCGACCCGCTCTTGCAACTCTTCGTCCGAGGCGTTGGCGTGGGCCAGGGCGAGCAGAACCTGGGCCGTGTCGTCGATATCGGGATAATGTTCGTTTTCGAACTCGAAGGCCCAGCCCGAGGGCTCCAGATCGGGCCGCTTTACGCTCCAGTCGCCCTTGTGCCGGATCTCCTTCTTCAGCAGCCAATCCGCCGCGGCGCGCATACTCTCCTCGGGCGGATTGCCCATCTCTCCGAGCGCAAACATGGCATAGGCGGTGTCCCAGACGGGCGAAAAACAGGGCTGGAAAAAGAGCTCGGCGCCATTGTCGGTCAGCAGATTGTCGAATTGTGCGATGGCCTGGATCCGGTCGGGATGGTCCGGCGGGTAGCCCAGGCATTCGAGCGCCATGATGGCGTACATCATTGACGGATAGATCGCACCGAGTCCGTCGGAGTAGCGCGTGTGGTCGATCAGCCACTTTTCCGCCCTTCGGAGGGCCTCCCGCCGGAGCGTCTCCGGGCCGCGGCGCTCCCAGAGCTTCAGTCCGCGGTCTATCTGCTGGAAGATCAGCGAGTAACGGTCGCGGCGCGGCAACCGGAAGCTCTTTCCGGGCACGACCAGATCGTCGAGATCGAAGCCGTGCGGGACGGGGCGCGTTCCTCCGAGCGACTGCACGATGGAGAGGGGCACGACAATGGCGCGCGTCCAGGAGGACATCTCGTAAAGCACGCCGCCGGGCAGCAGCACCAGTTCGGGCGGGATCGTCGGGACGTGTTGGCGCGGATACAGGCCGAAGAGGCTCAGGTTGATCTTTACGTAAGAGTTGACCGCCTGGAGGCCACCCATGGCGAGGATCGTGCGGCGCAGTCGCAGCATCGATTCGCTCTCGGGATTGACGCCGGCCAGCTTCAGGGCCGTATAGCCCTTCACGCTCGCACTGATGTCGGCGTCGCCTTCGGGGTAAATGTTGAACCCGCCCTGCGGCCGCTGGCGCTGGAGGATCGCCTGCGCCGCGCGCTTCACGCGGGCGAGCGTGGGAGGATGCCAGCCGTGTTCATCAGGCGGATAGAGCCAGAGCTGGAGGAGAATGTAGTCGGACTCGAGCGTGGTGTCGGCCAGCAGGTCGCCGACCCAGAAGCCATCGGGCTTCTGCAACCCGGCAAGCGCCTGCGTGGAAAGCGCCAGCGCGCGCGTGCAGGCCTCGGCCATGGCGGCGCGGGCGGCTGCGTCAGCGGCCGCGATCTTCTTGAACTGCGAGCGTCTGGAAGGTTCAAAAATCGAGGTTCCCATAGTTGTCCAGTTCTGGTGGCCACCGGCTGCGGCCACTGGCCCGGCCGTGGCGGCGGGCGGATCCGGCTGGGCCAGAATCTCGTCATCCACCTTCTGTTTTGCGGCTTTGGCCCAGCGAGCGGCCACGGCCTGCCTGGCTATTGCGCTGCGCTGTTCCGGAGAAAGCGCACTTGCGCGTGCCTGCCCGCCTTTGGCGGCGCCGAGTTTGCTCAATTCGCGAGCGGCATCGCTGGAAAGATCGCTCATGTCTTCACGATAGGCCGGAGTAATTTGGGAGTCAATACATGCCCGAGCAAGTAAAATGCGCCCGATTCGTCCGATCAAGCGGGACGAAAAGCAGAGAGCCGGCGCCGGTTGGCTGCCGACGTCGCCAGCGAATTCCGGAATCGCCGCGAAGGCTGCGCATCCGTCTTCTGCCGTCCCGTTCGGGGTCTCTTCCATCGCTCCATCTCCCCATGGGCTACATTCCTGCCCATCACGCGCCCAAGCCTCTCCCGGATGTTCAGGCACCCGTTCAAGCGCTTTATTTAACCTTAGAATCAATGACCTGCAAGAAGATGTCTGGCGGCGTGAGCCTTCTTCGGCGGCCCCCCCTGAATCCCACTACCTGCTCATCCGCTCTTCCTGGGGATTGGACCCCGCCCAGACGCGATCTGTTACAAACAAATTGCAGATACCTCCGGACGACGATCCAGGATCGGGGCGGACCGGGATTCAGATGGGCGGACGAGGACGCAAACTGGCTCTTCTCCGCCTGAACGCCGGCCGGGATCAGGACTGCTTCCGTTCAAGCGGGAAGCATCCGCGCGCGTCTGGGCGTACTGAACCGGGTTTCGTCCGGAAGGTCCGACATGGCGGCAAGCATGACGGCAAGAACGATGCCGGCTCCGCACGCCGAAGTCCTACCCGCCGCGGGGCCATGACCAGCCTGCACCCCCGCAAACGTGCAGGGCCACACGGGGAGTAACATGGCATCTTAGCGCCGCGATCGGGAATCGTTCCGCCGATTCAGCGCCCGGTCAACCCCTCTGGGCACGCCATTCTCTCAGGAGGCTATTTCATGCGTTTCCTTTCAACGCCGGTACCTGGCCCGCGCCGCGCAGCGGCCCTTCCATTCCTGCTTGCGCTCGGCTGTGCGCTGGCCACCGCGGCGGACGGTCCGGTGGTTTCCGTTACGGGCGGCCGCGTCCAGGGCCGTCTCCTGCCCGCGCCCGGCGGGGCGGTTTTCCAGGGGATCCCATTCGCGGAGGCGCCCGTCGGCGGACTGCGCTGGCGCGAGCCGAAGCCGGTGAAGGCGTGGCAGGGCGTCCGCGACGCTCGCGCCTACGGTGCGCCTTGCGCGCAGGTGGCGGGCGGCTGGAACGACAAAGCCGCCGCGCTCGGCAGCGAGGACTGTCTGTTCCTGAACGTCTGGAACTCCGAGTGGCCGGCCCACACGCGCAAGCCTGTGATGGTCTGGATCCACGGCGGCGCCAACATGGGCGGCTCCGCGCTCGGGGCGGGCGGAATCGAACCGCCCTTCGACGGCGAAGCGTTGGCGCGGCACGGCGTGATTCTGGTGACTCTGCAGTACCGGCTCGGTGTGTTCGGCTTCTTCGCTCACCCCGAGTTGACGGCCGAATCGCCCCATCATGCCTCGGGCGACTACGGGCTGATGGACCAGATCGCGGCCCTCGAATGGGTGCGCGACAACATTGCGAAGTTCGGTGGCGACCCGCAAGACGTGACCATCTTCGGCCAGTCAGCGGGTGCTCAGAATGTCGGGCTGCTGATGGCCTCGCCGCTGGCGAAGGGCCTGTTCCAGCGGGCGATTGAGGAGAGCGGGTCGGTCATCATCGGCGGCCGGGAGACGGCCACGCTGTCCGAGGTTGAGCAGGTTGGCGTCAAGCTGGCCGCGAAGATGAACGCGCCGCCCACGGGCTCGCTGCATTTCATGCGCGCGCTGTCCACGGCCGACGTGCTGAAAGCTTCGCCTCCCTACGGAGGCGGAGGACCGCTGCGTCCGGCGCCCGATGTGGATGGCTATGTCCTGCCGCAATCTCCATCCCAAGTCTTCAAGGCCGGCCAGGAGGCGCCGGTGCCGCTGATGACCGGCAACACGGGTAGAGAATTCCCATTTCAGGGCGACGACGCCGCGTTGAAGCAGGCAATCGAGAAGTTCTATGGGCCGCTCGCGCCACGCGCCTTGGAGCTTTATGGCCTGGCAGGAGTGCCGCAGGCGGACGGCTACCCGCCCTACGGCCCCGCCGGACCGCAGTTCAGCACCGACACGTTCTTCCGCTGCGGGGCGGTCGCGACCGCCATACAGCACAGCGCAAAGTACCCGACGTTCGAATACGAGATCACAATCGGAGATGTGGAGACCGGCACGCCGCACTCCGGCGAGCTGCAGTACGTGTTCGGAAACCGAGGGGTCAAGGAGACATCCGATCCCGATCCCAAGCTCACGGCGCAGGTGCAGACCTATTGGACAAATTTCGCCAGAACGGGCGACCCGAACGGCGGGAATCTGCCCGCCTGGCCGCAATACGACGCGGTGAAGCGCGGCTACCTCGAACTGACCAACGCCGGGCCCGTGG
>Ga0315272_10001001_pt1 | contig 14285 bp, 12 predicted proteins | sample C3_middle_MG_FD_203918 | JGI IMG/M metagenome (GOLD analysis project Ga0315272, IMG submission 203918) | Sediment microbial communities from Yellowstone Lake, YNP, Wyoming, USA - C3_middle | ecosystem: Environmental > Aquatic > Freshwater > Lake > Sediment | place: USA: Wyoming | collected...
AGCTCTTGGTCCATGACCGCCTTCATGTACGCCACACCCAATGGCATGCAGTCGTTAGCCAGCACCCCGGAGAAGTTGTATCGCAGGTCCGCGAGGAAAATGTTGGTTGAAGAATTCATTGAGGCCCCCTGTCCCGTTTGCTCTCGATGACATGACTTGCAGACGTAGCGTTGAAGCTCGCCCACCTCCGCTGTTCGTGGGCTGCGGAGAATCCTCCGTCAACCCCGCCACTTACCCATTGCTTCGCGCGAACGCAGCGCGACGCCCTGCAGCATTTCGTCAAGCCCTTCGAATCGCGCGTCAGAAGAAACGTCAGAGGGTTCTTCATGACATCACCTCTTCCGCGCGCGAGGCCCCATAATGGGCCTCAAACAGTCGTTCAAAGATGTTTTCCAAGGATCGGGCGCCAGCCGAGGAGTGGTAGTTCTGCTGGACGCTCTTTCGAGCAGCCGCACCGAGCCGTTGCGCCAGTTCCGGCCTGGACATCACAAGCAGCAATCCTTCAGCCAGTGCCGCGGGATCTTTAGGCGGAACCAGGAATCCTGTCTTGCCATTTTCGATCACCTCGCTCACCCCGCCCACATCGGTGGTCACTATAGGCAGACCTGCGGCCATTCCGGACAGAATTGCCATCGGAAGCCCCTCATATATGGAGGAATGGACTTGCAGATCGACACACGCAAGAAGCGCTGGCAGACAGTCAGGGAACGGAACCCAAATGACATTTGACTCCAAACCCAGTTTCCGGACCAGGCCCTGCAGTTCCGATTTCATGGGGCCGTCGCCTACCATCAATAGCTTCGTTTGAGGAAACTTCTTCACTACCGCCTGCAGCGCCGTGAACAAGGACGACTGGTCCTTCTCGGGCCAAAGGCGGGCGAGATTAACCAAAGTGAAATCGCCGGGCGCCAGTCCCAATTTCTGGCGCAGAGATTCGTCGCGCTCGAATTGGAAGTTGTGGCAGTCGATCCCTACGTACACAACGTTCAGCAGGTCCGCGCGTACGCCGGTGGCGATACTCTCGTCCACCAGGCTCCTGGACGGTGCGACAATCGCCTGGAACTGGTTCAAAAGATGAACGTCCAGCCATTCGTAGATGCGGACACGGAACTGGCTGCGATTTCCGAACCAGCCATACGCCGAGCCGACCACCGGAGTCTTCGTGATTCGCGCTGCCAGCCAGCTCACCACGTCGCACTTGGCGTCATGGCTTTGAATGATATGGATGTTCTGCTCGCGAACGATTCGCACGACGGCCCGCACCGCGGCGATCATGCGCTTCCGCCGGCCCCAAGGAATCAGGTGCCTGGACATTCCCATCGCCCGCGCCCGGTCCACCAGGCACGCCTGGACTCCGCCGGGATTATCGAACGAAGCCAGTTGATAATCGAACTTCTTCTTATCGATGTGCTCGTACCACTGAAGAATGGCTTTCTCGGGCCCACCATCCACGATTGTGTTTCTGAAACTGAGAACATTGATGCGTGCGCTCATATAGTCGGCACCTCGCTTTCGAGGGGACTGGTAACCGGCGCCAGACTCGCCGCATCCTTGAGTTCGCGCAGCACCAGCAATGCAAGCGTGGCGCCGCCGGCGAACCGGCCAGCGACGGCACTGGTGGCAATCCCCTCCTGGCCAAATCTTGGCCCGAGGAATATATATCCGGCGATGGCGAACAGGAATTGCACGAGATTCGAAAGTGTCACGGCGCTTGGTTTGTGCCGGGCGTACAAGATCAGGCTCAATGGGTAAACCATCAGGCTCACCAGCGGTCCCCAGAATAAGATCCGGAAGATGTGGACCGATTCGTCGTAGCGCGACGAGAACATGAGCCGCAGCAAGGGGCCTGCCAGTAAAAACAGCGGAGTCAGCATCAGCGCGATCAAGCCGCACTGCAGGAGCGTGCTGCGCAAGTATCCGGAGAAGTCTTCCGTGGACCCCAACCGGCCGGAGCGAGGCAATAAGGCCGTCATCACTGAAAACGTAGTCAGATCCATAAGGAACACGACGCCGCATGCGACCGAGTAGTACGCCACCTGCGCAGGCGCGATGCGCTGCAGGAACAGCACGTCGAAGCGCGCGTACAGATTGAACAGGAGATTCCCGGCAATCACCCACCCGCCAAATCCGAGCAAAGTCGTGCACACGTGAACCAGCGATGCCGTCGGTTTGGTCCGCAGGTACGTAGCCGGAGCGAACGCGAATCCAACGAGGTAAGTCACCAGGGCCAGCCCTGTCGAAGCCAGCAAAGCCGTCGTCAGGTTCAACGTCGCCGTGCGCACCAGCACGAGCAGCAGGCAGAGTTTCATTCCATTTGCGAGGGCACGGTACGCCGCGTAACGGGCAAAGATTTCTTGTGCCTGCAAGACTCCCAACTGGAAATTGACGAGCGAGGTTCCAACCACTCCGACGGCCGCCCAACGCAGCGGCGCCGTAAGCTGGGCGTCTCCGAGCGCGTGCACCGCCAGCACCGGAGCCAACAGCCACAGCAGCAGCGTGACCACTCCGTTCGCCATCAGCTTTAACCAGAATGATTGGCGCAATACCGTGTTCGCGATTTGCGGTTCGCTGCGGCAGTACTGCGACGCGAACCGTACCATCGCAACATCTAACCCGCCTCCCACAACTTCCTGCAGAACCGTCATGATCGCGAGCGCAACCGAGAGCCTGCCGTAATCTGCGGCTGTAATCGTCCTGACGATAATCAGGTTGGAAACGAAACCAAACAGAAGGTAGGCGCCGTTGCCGGCCATCACCCAAGCAGTGGAGCCAAACAGGCCCAGTCGCCCCGAGTTGTCCCGCTGTTCCGGTCTCACAGCGCTCCACGCCGGGTGACAATGCACCAGGTTGTTTTCCAAAAGATCTTCAGGTCCAACTTCCAGGAGCGCTCGCGCACGTACTGGACATCCAGCGCATTGGTTTCCTTGAACTTGAGGTGGTTCCGGCCACTGACCTGCGCCAGGCCGGTCAAGCCGGGCTTGACCGAGAATTTGATTAACTCCTCCTGGCTGTAATATGGCAGCATCTCGGGGATCTCAGGCCGCGGACCCACCACGGACGTGTCGCCGAGGAGCACGTTGATGAAGTTCGGAAGTTCGTCGAGCGTGCTCTTGCGGAGCCAACGGCCGATTCGAGTAACCCTCGGGTCGTGGTCGTTCTTGAAATGCAGATTCGCCACCTGGTCCGGCGTGTACTTGTACTCGTACATCTCCGGGAAGCGCTGCTTAGCGTCAGCGTAGAGCGTCCTGAACTTGTAGAACAGGAAGGGCCGCCTGCCTTTGCCGACACGGATCTGGCGGAATAGTGCCGGTCCGGGAGAGTCCCACCGGATCGCAAGCGCCACGAGCAGCAGCACGGGAAGCCCGACTGTCAGGACGGCTACCGCCAGGACGATCTCAAAAGATCGCCGCAGAACTTTCACGAGAACGGACTCGGCGGGCTCGGTTTGGACAACAAGCTGGAACGGCCTGGATACTGCTGTGTGGCCATTCCGCGCGTCGTCCGATAGCAGCCCCCGCTGTTGAGCAGGACTGTGCATTGATGGGTCCCCTCCCTCCCCCAGTCAACGAAGTTGTTCCGACGGTAATGCCGCTACTGAACGCTGGAGCGTCTTAGAAGACGATCGAGCCCTACGAGAACCGGCAAGAGCCGCCCTGGCCCCAATGGGCCGGCTCTGGGACCGCGGTAGTCGATCCAGCCAGGTCGTGTTGATAAACGATCAAGCTGCCCTGGGTAACCCGACTGATGGCCAGGACATAGTCGAGGCTTGTCAGGGAGGTTAGCGCCGCCAGGTTGGAATCGGTAATAGCCGTCAACGGAGCCACCAGAACCCGAACCGCGAGTTCCGTAGGTCCCAGGGTCGTGGCCATGAAGTCCATAAAGATCGCCGGGGCTTCAGGGACACCCGGGTTAGCACCCAGCAATTCGCCGTTACGAAAAGCTGAGGTGTTGGCGCCTGTGAGAGCGTCCACCAGTGTCACGCCGGCGCCCAGCGTAGTCACGCTCAGGAACGTCTGCCCGCGGACATCAATATCCTGGATGGCCCCGCCGGCGTCCGTGTACAGCGTGACCCGGTTGTTGCCGGGACCCAGAATGCTGATAGTCGATGCCTTGATGGCTGGAACAGAGGTCAAAAGACCGATGCTCGCGACTAAAAGGGCAAGTCTTGCCCCCCCGGCAAATTGTTTCATAGCTGCCGTTTTGCACCCCTCCTCTGCTTACGCCACGGCATTGCCCCAGACGTGACGATTTGAAGCATGTTAACATTGACTTCTTTGTATTGTACAGAGAAAAATAATGCTAAACTCATAAATCGTTCAACGATCGGAGCCGGTCCCGAAAGCTTGAACTCTCATCGGCGGGCACGTCCTGCCCGGTCGCCTTTGTGCTTTGGAATCAGCTGTTGAGGTGCGATAGATGCCCATATTCAAGTCCTTGGTTTCGAGTCACATACTTCGAGGGTTCAATTCGGTAAGCGCAATCACAACGCGTGGGTATTTTTTGCGCCGGCGGCGCTTTGCCCGGTTGTCGGGCGGTCGTGGCGGGGTGCTTGGGGCTGCGTTGCTAGCCATCTCTTCGGTGATCGTGTCCGGCTGCGCGGTTGCCCGCGAGAGCGCCTCGTCTTATGAGCCTCATATGATCGATCTGGCTGCGGGCGATTGGCTTGCCTCGAACGGCGCAGTGAGAAATGCCCCTGACCCGGCGAAGCAAAAGCAGGGCCCGGTTCTGGGCTGGCACTATACGCCCGGCAGCCAACCCACGTTTCTCGCCAGGCGGCAGTTGGTGGGTCAGCTTTCAGGAGCGGATACGTTGTCATTCAGCATCAAATCGGACCGGGAGGGGACCCTGATGCTGAGACTTGGCACCACTGGCGGCAAGAACTACCTGTCATCTTTTCGAGCTGCGACCGGCTGGACGGAAGTGAACCTCCGTCTGGATGAGTTTCTGGCCGAGAATGGCGGCGGGAAACTGAGTCCAGCCGCTGTGGATACCCTTCTGTTGGCGGACTTGAGCGGCCAGGGCCGTCAATCGTCAGGTGACAGGACTGTATGGCTTACTGAACTTCGCATGAGCGCGGCGGGACCCGGAAACGCCAACGCCGCCGGCGCTGCTGCTCCGCTGAATTACGCCGGTAGCTGGACTGCGTCGGCAGGAACAATACGCCTCGGCGGCGATCCGCTGAGACAGATCGCCGCCAACGTAGTGGAATGGAATTACGAGATCGGCTCGACGCCTGTCTTCATCGCCGATCGCGGATTAGCCGGCCGCTTCCCGGCGGCCTCGGCCGGCATCGCCTTCCGCGCTCGCTCCGACCGGGCAGGGTTGCTCTTCATCCGCCTGGTGACTTCCAGCGGCAGTTACGTCGTGAACTTCACGGCTACGCCCTCCTGGCAATCCTATACATTCGGGTTTGATCAATTCGTCGCGGAGCGCAACGTTACGGGGAGGCCCCAAGCGGGCCGCATTCAGGGGATTGCAGTGGCGGATCTGAACGGAGAAAAGAGAGTGCTTTCGGGCCGGCGAACGGTCTGGCTTTCGAAGATTGGCGCCATCGACCAGGATCGAAAGCCGCTCCAATAAGTCCGCCGCCAAACCGCCGGGACGTCTGCACTATCGTTTGAACACTACTGGTTCACATCGAGGATCTTGGGGGAGGATCTAGGGGATGCCAGGACAAGAACTAGTCGGCGTGATACTAGCCGCGGGGAAAGGCAGTCGCCTGTTGCCGTTCAGCACCAGATACCCAAAGCCTATTCTGCCGATCTGCAACAAACCCATCATCGAATACCAGATCGAGTATATGGTCGCTCTGGGTATCCGCGAGATCATTATCGTGGTCGGCCACCTGGGGTATGAGATCTCGAAGGTTCTCGGCGACGGGGAGAGGGTCGGCGCACGGATACGCTATGTGGAGCAGACCGAGATTCTCGGCATTGCCCACGCCGTTGCCGGGCTGGAATCGATTGTGAACTCTCCGTTCATGCTCTTCCTGGGCGATATCTTCTTCAACACAACGGACCTTTCGGAGATGGTCCGGAAGTTGCACGACAACGATGCGGCGGCCGTTCTCGCCGTCAAGGAAGAAGCTGACCCGGCCGCCGTTCAGCGCAACTTCGCCGTTATCACCGGCGAAGACGGGTTTGTTCATCGAGTGATTGAGAAACCTCGCCACTCGCGATCGACGCTGAAGGGTTGCGGACTCTACCTGTTCGACTTGACGATATTCGACGCCATCCGCAGGACTCCCCGAACGGCGATGCGTAACGAATATGAGATCACCGACTCTATCCAGATCCTGATCGAAGACGGGTACCGGGTAGCAGCAGCTCCGGTTGTCCTCGAAGACATCAACGTCACATTCCCGCACGACCTGCTGGACTGCAACTTGCTCCAACTGCGAAATCAGAACAAGGCCAATCTAGTCGGCGGCTCGGCTCAAATCAATCCGGGTGTCACCTTGACCAACTCGGTCATCGGCGAGAAAGTCAAGATCGCGCATCCTATCCGGATCGTCGATTCCCTGGTTCTGGAGGGGAGCTCGGTGCGCTCCACGGCAGGCATCGAGCGCGCCATCGTCATGCCGGACGCGGTAGTCGATTGCCGGAACATGCGGAGCACTTTTGCGCTTCAGGCGGGCTGAACGCCACACCAGGACTCAGCCGCCAGCTTCAAGCTCCGGCGCCGGTGGCTGCACGCTCGCACGTTCGTTCCGCATCGCGTTCTCGATCATGGATTCGGTTAGGGCGACGACAATGCCGGCCGTGAGCCAGAAACCCTTGATCGGCTGCGTGAGGGGCTCGCCTTGAAGTCCGAATACCAGGATCGCGAAGAATTGAACCCGGGCTGCATTCGTCAGGAGAAAGAGCCTCGGTTCGTTGAGGTCCAAGCCCACCCGCTCACCCAGGCGATATCTCCGGTAGATGGAAACAAGGAAGCCCACGACCAGCACCAGCCCGACCAGTCCCACCTCCAGCCAGGTCGCGATGAAGTCGTTGTGGGCGCTGCGGGACCGGTCTCTCCAGTCCAGCTTGCCCCTTTCGGCGACGTCCACCTGGTTGCCCAAGCCGACGCCGAACAGCGGAGACTCGGAGATCAGATCGACACTGACCTTCATCAGGTACAGCCGCTCGCCAAAGCTCGCTTCGCGCCCTTGCTTGAAATATTGGTCGAAGCTCAGCAGGCGATCTCGAAGGTCGGGAGGAGCGTACGTAAACGCGACAGCGGCAGCGGCGAGGGTGAGAGCTACAAACCACACGCGCATCCGAAGAAATCCGGTGATCAGGGCATACAGAGTGATCACCCCAAAGGTAACCAGGACAGCGCGCGTGTTTGTCAAGAAGACGTTGTACACGGCGACCAACGCCGCGGCGGAGACCAATATCCGCAGCAGCCTGCTCTGCGTGGTTCGGAAGAAATATACATAGATGGGAAGCGCCAGCAGAAGATCGATGCCGTAGGCCCCTGGATGTGAGGTTGTCCCGATGGCCCTGCGCTGGCGCTGCGCGTACGAAGGAGGATCGTACAGAACGGCGGCGTAACGCTCTCCGGTGGTCAGTCCTCCTCCACGCAGGTAGTAGTCCTCGTCGGCAACGATTCCGCCCGAATCGGAGTGCCACTTGTAGATCGTGAATACACCGATGGCGCACACCACACAGAGCCAGACAGCGAGCAGCAGCCTGGCTTTCTTGAGACTGTTTACCATGTTCAGGACCACGAAGAAGAACAGCAGGTTCCCCAATTGCATCGCGGTTTGGTTACGGCCGTATTGCAGGTCGCTGGTCCAGGTGAGAGACATCACCCCCAGCGCCATGTAGGCGCCATACCAGAGCAGCGAGGGTGGAAACCTGAAGCGCCGCTTCAGCAATAGCCAGTGCACAACAAAGACGATGACCAGCACCAGGCCTGCCGCCCGCATCACCGAAAAGGTGAACTCGCTGCCATCGTTGGTGAGCCGCCCGAACCTCTCCACCGGGGCCAATCCCGCCATCGTCAACAAGCCAAACACCGGGAAGCAGGCAAAGCATGCCACGGCGATCGTGCCGGCGAACAGCAGCAAGGCCACACTCACATCGCTCAGGCTGGCCAGCGTGGCGAACAGACCGCCAGCCAGAGAGGCCACGGCTAATCCCGACAACATCGGCGGGAGCTTCCTGAACCACGCGGGCAGGGACCGATAGTTCACTCGGCCGCTCCCTCGCCAGGCCCCAGAGCCCCCAGATAAGGGACGGCGGAAACGCGCGCGAAGTCCTCCGGCGTCCTGAGGGTTCCGGAAAGCGTCTCGCGAATCAGTGGCAGCGCAATCCCCAGCAGCAAGCCCAGAATCAGGGAGGCGCCCATGATCAAGTCGCGCTTGGGGGACACGGGCTCAATCGAGGTCTCGGGAGGAGCGATTACACTCACGTTGGAAAGCCGGCTGCGGTCCAGTTCGCTGGTAACGGATGCCTCGTTTTGCCGTTTGACAATTCCCAAATACAGATCTTCGGCCACTTGCCGCTCGCGCTCCAAGTCCAACAGCCGCAAGTCCGCGCTCTCGAGCACCGAGATCTTCTTTGTCAGCGCATCCATTTGCTGCTTCTCCATAGCGGCCCGGCGGGTGAGGCCTTCCATACGGACGGTGTCCTCCTGCAAGCGCGATTGGAGCGAATTGACCAGCGGGTTGATCTCCAGCGTGGTGGAACTGATTTGCCTGCGTTCTTCCTTGGCGATCAAGTCATGGAGTCTTGCGATTTCGTCGTTGACCATCTGAATTCGCTCCGACTTGGCGTCGTACTTGCTTAACAGTTTGGTCTTTTCCAGTTCAGCCCCCGCCAAGTCGCCGCGGTAGGTTTGAATGGTCGGGTTAGCCGTCTCCACTTCCGTCGTCCGGATCTGGCGCGGGAGCTTCGACAACTGGGCATTCGCCTCATTGATCTGGCCGGACAACGCCTGCGCCGTCGAAAGCGTTAAGTCGTGCGCGGCCGAAGCTTCCTTCAGTTGCTGGATCAGGCTCTGCTTCTGCGCATCAGTCTGGCTGAGGCGATTGGTCCTCTTCCATTCGTTGCGGGCCTTTTCCGCCTCATCCAGGCGGTGTTTGTCTCGCTCTGCTTCAGCGCTGAGAAAATCGTAGATGGTTTTGTTCCCCCGTGCATCCACACGTTGCACGAGGTACAGCGTGATCCATCGGCGCAGCACCTCTTCGCCCAGAGCGGGATCGACGTTCCGGAAACTGAGCAGGATTACGTCGGATTCCTTCTCCACGCTCGCCGTTACTTCCTTCTGCAGCATGCTCACGGCCTGCTCTTCCCGGGTCAAGCGCTTCTTCAGTCCCAGAACAATCAGCGCGTCCTGGTACTGCTCCCTGACCGCACGGGAGATGGCCTTGAGCTGGTATTTGACGGCGTTCACGAAACCTGGCTTGGCCGGAGGAATCGCGAAGAACCGTTCCGCCCCGACTTCCTTCACCACCCCGCGCGCCAGTTGCATGGAGGTCAAGATCGACACCTCCGACCCCACCTCTTCGCGCCGCACGCCGTTACTGATCAGCGTGCCTCCGCGCGAAACCGCGGTCGGCGGCGGATCCACTGTTTCCGGCCCCACGCGCACCAGGAGCCGTGCCTCGGTATCGTACTTGTCGCCAAAGAGAGCCAGAACGGCGTAAGCGACCAACACGGTGGCGAGAAAGATCAGCACAATCGCCCAGCGCGAGCGGGAGAGAAACGCGCGGATCTCAGAGAGCGAGATGCTCTGGCGCCTGTAGTGCGCAATCATGATCTGCTCGGCAGAGGGTGGAACAGGGAGGTTCATGGCAGCACCGCCCCATTGAAGAAGTAGGAGAATCCGGCCGTCAGCAGCGCTGGTGACATCTGCCGCATATACTGGTCGACAAAGCGGTTCGCCCGCGCGATGCCGCTCTCGTGAACCACGACGATGTCCAGCGGCTGGAGCTGGAATTCCATGGCCGGGCTCGGATCGGACCCCCGGCTCCCCAGCTTGCCCACGGCCAGGTGGAACTGCTGTACACCCCCTGTGTCCGCTCGCCGGAATACCGTAACTTCGTTTCGCTTGGCGGCGCGCGTCATTCCGCCGGCCTCATAGATGGCTCCCATCAGGGTCTGCTTGCCTACCAGAGCCAGGACGCCGGGCCGCGTCACCTCCCCCCCGACGAAGACGCGCCGGTTGGCGAAGCCTTCTATCTGAATCGTGATGGCGGGCTCGCGCAACTTGCCCTTGTATTGATCGGTCAGCCTGCCGGTCAATTCTTCGATCGTGGATCCGGCGATCTCCGCTTCGCCAATCAGCGGCAGTGAAATCTTGCCGTCGGGACGCACCTGCGCCTTTGTATTCAATTCTTCGTTATAGAAGAAGTGAATGCCTACGACGTCACCCGCTTCGATGCGATAGGCCGGCTCAGACGCACTCGAAGAAATCGTCTGAGATGCCTGGGGCGAGCCAGAGACTGGTGGTTGCGGTGGGACGGTGGACGCGATCTGCGCCCACATCAGTGCCTGGAAGGCCCCGCCGCAAGTGATTACCGCGAGGAGCCTGAGACGCAAGCCCGCCCTGGCTGGCTGCGTTCGGAACCCGCCGAATTGACTCATGGGATTTGCGTTCATTTCTGTCCCACCAATTGCCTTCCATTGTGTGCATCCAACTTGCCCGCCAGAAGGGCCTCGGCCAATGTCTCGGCGACCGCCCGGTTGCCCGCCGGATTCATGTGCATGTCTTTGGGATAGTAAAATTCGGCGCCGTTCCTCCGGCTTCTCAAACCGTGCCGCAGGTCTATGTATTCCACTCCCAGTTCGCCACAGGCTCGCATCGTTTCGTCCGTCAGTTTTTCGTCAAATGCCGCCAGCTTTTCCAGAGTCGTCGATGGCGACCTCTTCGCGATCTCGTCCATCAACGGTCGTAAGCGCTCCGGCTCGATCATGTCTTTCGACGGGATCACCGTGTAGGTCAGCCGTATTCCGTTCTTCCGGCACAGATCGCGAAACAACTCGATGGTGTGGCGATTGATTTTCAGCGAGAGCGGGAGCGTTTCGGGGAAGTGCTCGAACCAGATCTGCTGGTGCAGAATCTGCAGCATGAGCCCGTGACCAACGCGGTCCAGAGCGGCAACCTGTTTGATGTACTGCAGGATCGCTCCCGTCCCGTAGCCGAAGCCCGACAGATTATCACGCAGAATCATCACGCGCGAAAACTGATATTGAATCGTCGGCCCCAGGAATCCCCTGAACACCGCCAACACGCGGCTCTGGTCAAGCAGCCCCGGCGGCTCGGACGGGTCTACGTAAGTGACGAACCGCGGCCGGTGAGCCTGGAAAGAGCCATTCGGAAGCTCGGTGAGGTAGGGACGGTCGTCCTGCCGGATCATGTCCAGGTAATCGTTCCCGACGTACTCGGCCAGGATCACGTGCCTGGGCTGCAATGGCATGATCTGGCGTGCCAGTCGCACGTAACACTGGTAGGGCGAGTATCTTCCGGCCCCGGCGTTCAGCATCTCCACCGGACGGCCGGGATGAGCCTCGTTCAACAACCGGCCGAGCACCCCGGGGAACGTCTCATCCGCGTTCGTCGCTCCGGCCGTAAACGAATCGCCCAGTACAACCACGCGTTCCACCCCCGGCGTGGGTTCGAGCGCGGTGTCCTGCTTCTGATAGAAACCAAGGTTGTTGGTCTGTTGGATCAAGACGCCTTGATATTCCCCGAAGTCCGCCTTCTGGCTATGCGCCCTGCGGGGGCTCATCCCCAAATCGGCGTCTGGCACATTCGGATCGAACGGACCGGCCGCGGGCGTCAGCCCCAACAGCCGGATCCCCGCCTCCAGGACCAGCAGAATCGCGATGACGCTCAAGCACGCAAGGAGCAGGTTGGCCACCCAACCCCACCTTGGATTAAGCCCCTTTGGCACAGTCAGCATTCCTCCTGTCCCTCACAACGCCGGCTCGGTTCTCGTCAACACAGGCCGTAGAAATCCCAGCCAGACCGCACTACCGGCGTAGACGAACACAAAATTCATCACGAACGCGAATGCCGCGGCTCCCCGTCCAGCGGGCTGCCGTTGGGGAACTCCATCCTCAGGCAGGATCAGGAAGGCCGGCGCAACGGCGAAACCGTAGGTCGCTACCAGAATCGGCGCAGCGGTCAACAGCGGGAACCACTGCCCTGTCATCAGCAACCGCGCTGCCATCCAGTCCTTCTCAATGCACAACCCCATCAATCCGGCGATGAAGAACACTTGATGCGGCGTGTAGCTCCGGTATCGGCTCAAGATCCACCAGCCGGTCACCCACGCCAGGCACATGCCCAGCCACCAGAACATGTTCTTCAGCAAATTAGGATCGAGGTCTCCCTTGAAGTTCACTGCGAAGTTCTCCATCAGGAGGTTGGAACAAATGAGACCGACCGTGATGAACCGCTGAGGCTCGGTCAGCGGCCAACGGGCCACGAACCGCGTCAGCGGCTCACGGAAGTACACCATCGCCAGCCAGAAGTAGCCCAAAGTGATCGCGCCAAGAAAGACTCTGCCTTGTGGAACGGCGACGCACAGAACTGAAGTCAATATGAACCAGGCCCAGAACAAGCGTTTCCACATGGCGAATCTCCGTCAATCGTTGGGCTGAAACACATCGCGGCGCGCCATGACGGGACAACCGGCTCTACGCCGGGCCCGTCTGCCCCGGACCATGCATAAGCTCATCGGGGCCGGGAGATCTTGCGGCATAATTGTGAAGTCAACGTGTGATGAACCTCGTAAGCGAATCCGCTCCGCAGGCCCATTGGAAGGCCGGCGCGAGGAGAGAGAAAGGGACGTATGGAAGCCTCCGGACTCATTCTGAATATCGCCAGGATGCTTGATAAGACTCGTACAGTCCTGCTCGCCACGACTTCCGAAGGAACGCCCGTACTGCGCGGCGCCCGTCAGTTGGCTTTGTCGCTGCGGCTGGCGAAGGAACGAAAAGTCGCCATCGTCAGCCTGTCTGAAATCGGCTCGCAGGAAGTACAGCCCGTTTCCACTGCTGGCGATCTCGTCCTCGACGAGCCGTGGAGATACGCGCAGCCCGGCGGCGAGGGGGCGACCCTGATTTACCGGGCCGGATCCTGGTCGGATGGCCGCGCGAGCGAATGGGTTTCCGCGGAAGCGTTTTCCGCGCTGCTCGAGAAATTGTCGGGGCGCTTTGACTTGATTCTGGTGGACGCCGGTTCGGATCCTCCGCCCGCATCGCAGCAGTTGGCCCTGGCGCCTTTGTGTTCGGGCACCGTGCTGCTGGTCCGGCCCGGAATCAGTACGGCCGCCGAAGTGCAGAGCTGCGAAGCGCTCCTGCACCAAGGCAGAGCCCGTATTCTGGGCTGCGTCTTCGTGGAGGGGAACTAGCTCCTCAGTACACACGCTTCGCATCTGAATCATTGCGCGCACTGGATTAAGCGCTCCTTCCGCACACACCTCGGACCGGAGAAACTGCGCCTCATTTTGCAGAACCGTCGTCGCATTCCAGATAGGAATCCACAGCCTCCTCAATCGCCTGCTCGACATCTTCATGGGTTGGCACTTCCAAGCCGAACTTTCGCACGGTCTTCCGCATATCCAGCACGATGCATTGCGATTCGCAGGCGGCAATCGGGTTGTTCCAATTGCACTTCAGCCGGTAGCCCTTCCGCCTCAGCCTGCGGGCCACCGCCGCCCCCACTTCGCCATTGGTCATCGGCCTCCCGGTGCCCACATTGAACGCCTCGTAGCTCCCCGGCTTCCAGGACATCGCGAGAGCCGCCTCCAGGATCCGTACCACGTATTGGACGGGCACAAGATCGCGCACAATCTTACCTTCGCCGCGACATTGAATCGGCACTTCACCATCCGGGTAACGGCGAGCATGCGCCACCAGCGCGGGAATGAAGCCCCGGCAACGCGCGCCGGTCACATTCCCAAATCGAAATCCAGCGGCGGAGCCTTCCGAAACCCGCGCCCAGTCCGAACAAACCAACTCGCTGGCCGCTTTCGACATCCCATACAGGCCAACCGGATTCACACTGTTCCACGCCGGCTTGATCCCAGACAGCGATCCGTTGCCATACACCGCCGATGACGACGCAAATAGAAGCAGCCGCGGCTGGAAGGCCTCAATGACGTGGATTGTGCCCTTAAGATTGACATCCACGATCTGGCCGGACTTGTCGAACGATGGGACCGATTCCGCCTCCGCAGCCAGATGGATAAGAGTCTTGTGGTCACCTCCCGAGCCGGCCTGGAACGAACACCGGATGTCGACATCGCGATGTGCCCAATCCCAATCGGGCCGCGGGTTGAGGAT
>Ga0315272_10001002_pt1 | contig 14274 bp, 15 predicted proteins | sample C3_middle_MG_FD_203918 | JGI IMG/M metagenome (GOLD analysis project Ga0315272, IMG submission 203918) | Sediment microbial communities from Yellowstone Lake, YNP, Wyoming, USA - C3_middle | ecosystem: Environmental > Aquatic > Freshwater > Lake > Sediment | place: USA: Wyoming | collected...
CATGAACAGCGGTCGCACCAGGTCCACGGCGTTGGTCAGCGGCAGCCATTGCGACACCGTGCACACCACCTCGGGCAACTGTTCAAGCGGGAAAAAGATGCCGCTCAAAAACATCATGGGCGTGAGAAACAGGGTGAAATAGTAGGTGAAAAAATCATAACCTTTGGCCAGCGCGTTGAAGATCAGCGCGATGCAACTGAAGGTGATGCCAACCCCCAGCAGCACCGGCCAGGCGACCAGCAGCTTGGGGCTGTAGCTGATGCCCAAGCCCAGCATCACACCCAGAATGGCGGTCACTGTAAAGAGCGCCTTGAACGCGGCCCACAGCATTTCGGCGAGCAGGATGTCGTCCAGATTGATCGGTGCGTTCATGATGCCGTCCCAGGTTTTTTGCACATGCATGCGTGAGAACGCCGAGTACAGCGCTTCAAAGGAGGCCGCCTGCATCGCGCTCATGCAGATCGAACCGCTGGCCAGAAACAGGATGTAGGGCACTTTCACGGCGCCGTCTGCACCGCTCAGCGTGACCTGCCCGACCAGCGCGCCCATGCCGTAGCCGAAAGCCACCAACCACATCAGCGGTTCGGCAATGTTGCCCACCAGGCTGGGCAGGGCCAGCTTGCGCCAGACCAGCAGGTTGCGCAGGAACACCGGCCACCAGCGCAGCGAGAGCTCGGGTGCGCGCCAGACGCTGCGATTGTTTGAATGACTCATAGGATCGCTCATATGAGCACCTCCAGAAATTCAAAATTCCGGGATGAAGTGCTAGGCGCACGGAGCGCAGCAACCGCAATGTACACGCGTACATGAGGATTGCGAGCACCGCGCAACGACGCAATTCGCCCGGAAAATGGATTTATGGGGGTGCTCATGCGTCCTCCCGGATTTGACGACCTGTCAGTTTGAGAAACAAGTCTTCCAGATTGGCCGGCCGGTGCAGTGTGCGCAGTTGCGGGTAAGCGGCGAGCGCCTCGATCAGCGGCTGTGCGTTGTGCGTGTAAAAAAATACGGTCTCGCCGCTCACCTCGATGCGACCTGCTAGCGTCTTCAGGGGTGAAGCCACCAGCGCCAGGGCGCCGGCACCAAAAACCTCCACCACATCGGCTTCCAGGTGCGCATTGATCAGGTCGCGCGGCGTTCCTTCGGCGATTTTCTTGCCATGGTCCAGTACCAGCAAACGGGAGCACAGGCGTTCGGCCTCGTCCATGAAGTGGGTGGTCAGCAGAATCGACTTGCCTTCTTGCAGCAGCAGTTGCAGCCGTTCCCACATCAGGTGGCGCGCCTGCGGGTCCAGGCCGGTGGTGGGCTCATCCAGCAGCAGCAGCCGCGGCTGGTTCACCAGCGCGCGCGCCAGCGAGAGGCGCCGCTTCATGCCGCCCGAGAGTTCACTCGGTTTGGCGCCGGCCTTGTGCGACAACGACGCAAAGTCCAGCAGCGCCGGGATGCGCGCCTTGATCTGGGCGTCCTTCATGCCAAAGTAACGGCCATAGACCAACAGGTTCTCGGCGCATGAAAAATCAGGATCCAGTGTGTCGAGCTGGCTGACCACGCCCAGTTGCGCCTTGATCGCGAGCGAGTCACGCGGCATCGACAAACCCAATGCGGTGATGCTGCCGGCGTCGGGTGCGCTTTGTCCCAGGCACATGCGAATGGTGGTGGTTTTGCCGGCACCGTTGGGGCCAATCACGCCCAGGCATTCGCCCGCTGCAATCTCGAACGACAGGTCATCGACGACGACGGTGTTGTCGTAGCGTTTGCTGAGGTGGCTGACTTTTAAAAGGGTTGCTGGCTCAAGCAAGGTGGAAGGCATGCAATGGATTGTGCCGCAGCCCGGCACGCAAATTGACGACGCACGCTTTTTATAAGCGCAAAACAATGCAAGCCGCGCGAGCGTCGCCAGCTTGGTCAGAAATGTTTGCTATGCTCCAGCCCTGCTGATTTCGTTGACCTTTTTAACCTTACCAAGAACAGAGAGTGCATATGAAGCTTAAGTCCACGGCGTGTTTGGGGCTTCTGGCCATGGGTCTGGCGGCCAGTTTTCAGGCGGCGTCCGAGCCCGCGGTCGTCTTCGATATGGGCGGTAAGTTTGACAAGTCGTTCAATGAAGCGGCGTACAACGGCATGGAAAAATGGAAAAAGGAAACCGGCAAGCCCTACTTTGAGTTCGAGATTTCCAACGAATCGCAGCGCGAACAGGCGATCCGTCGCATGGCCGAGCGCGGTGCCAGCCCCATCATCGGCATTGGCTTTGGCCAGGCCTCCAGCATAGAGAAAATCGCCAAGGAATTTCCCAAGCTCAAATTTGCCATCATCGACATGGTGGTGACGCAACCCAATGTCCAGTCGGTGGTGTTCAAGGAGCATGAGGGCAGCTTTTTGGTGGGAACCATGGCGGCCATGGCGAGCAAGACCGGCAAGGTCGGTTTTGTCGGGGGCATGGACATCCCCTTGATCCGCAAGTTCCAGTGCGGCTATGAACAAGGCGTCAAATACATCAACCCCAAAGCCGAGGTCTTTGCCAACATGACCGGCACCACGGGTGCCGCCTGGAACGACCCGGCGCGCGGCGGTGAGCTCGCCAAAGCCCAGTTTGCCAAGGGCTCCGATGTGGTGTTTGCGGCTGCCGGTGGCACCGGCGCTGGTGTTTACCAGGCCGCCAAAGACAGCGGGAAACTCGCCATCGGGGTCGACAGCAACCAGAACCATTTGCAGCCCGGCACCATGCTGACTTCCATGATCAAGCGCGTCGATGTGGCCGTTTACAACGTGATCAAAGCGCACAAGCCAGGCCTGTCGGCGTTGGGCCTGAAGGAAGGCGGCGTGGACTATGCGCTCGATGCCAACAATGCCAAACTGGTGAGTGCCGACATGAAGAAAAAAGTCGATGCCATCAAGGCCGACATTGTCAGCGGCAAGATCAAGGTGGCCGATTACATGGCAGACAACGCCTGCAAATACTGATGGACAGCGCCGCCGCCCCAGCGGTGCGCATGAGCGGCATCAACAAGCGGTTTGGCGCTGTTGCGGCCAACGCAGAAGTCACCCTGCAAATTGCGCCGGCAACGGTGCATGGCATCGTCGGCGAAAACGGCGCCGGTAAAAGCACGCTGATGTCGGTGCTCTACGGTTTTTATGCGGCCGACAGCGGGCACATCGAGGTGTTCGGCAAGCCGGTGACGATTCGCAGCGCCGATGATGCAATTGCCTTGGGAATTGGCATGGTGCACCAGCACTTCATGCTGGTCGATACGTTAAGTGCGCTCGACAACGTGATGCTGGGCGCCGAACCCCATTGGTTGCTAGGGCGCTCACAGCGCGCGGTGCGCGTCAAATTGAAGGCCTTGATGCAGGCCACCGGTCTGCAACTCGAGCTGGACCAGCCGGTCGCCGAGCTGGCCGTTGGCGATCAGCAGCGACTGGAAATTCTCAAGGCCTTGTACCGGGGCGCGAAGATCCTGATCCTCGACGAGCCCACCGCCGTGCTGACGCCACAGGAGACCGAGCAGTTGTTCTGTGTGCTCGATTCATTGCGCCAGCAGGGCTGCACCATTGTGCTGATCACGCACAAGCTCAAGGAGGTGATGCGGCTGTGCGATCACGTCACCGTCATGCGCGCCGGGCGGGTGGTGCAGGAACTGCCCATAGGCCAGGCCTCGATCGAGGCTTTGGCAGAAGCGATGGTCGGCCGCAAGGTGAACATCGGCCAGGTGCAGCGCAAGACCGGCGCCACCGGCCTGGTGCGGCTGCAAGCCCGCGGCCTGGTACTGCGCGACGCCATGAACGTGCTGCGTTTGACCGGCGTGAACCTGAGCTTGCACGCCGGTGAAATCGTGGGGGTTGCCGGTGTCTCTGGCAATGGTCAAAGCGAATTGCTGGACGTGCTTTCGGGCCTGCTCCAACCCGGCGCCGGGCAACTGCAACTGGGCGAGCAGACCTTTGATGCGACGGCCTGGCTGGACCCCCGGACGGCGCGCGAGTTGGGCCTGGCCCATGTGCCGGAAGACCGGCATGCCCGCGCACTGGTGATGAATTTTGTGGCCTGGGAGTCGGCTGTGCTGGGCTACGATGGCTTGCCGCAATACGCCAACTGGGGCTGGCTCAATCACCAGCACATGCGCCGCACCACTGCGCAGTACATGGAGCGCTTCGATGTGCGCCCCAGAGACCCGGAATTGCTCAGCAGCAAGTTCTCGGGCGGCAACCAGCAAAAATTGGTGTTGGCGCGTGAGTTGGGCCAGGCGCCGACGGTGTTGTTGGTCGGCCAACCCACGCGCGGCGTGGATATCGGAGCCATCGAGTTCATTTACGCGCAACTGCGTGCGATGCGCGATGCCGGTTGCGCAGTGCTGCTGGTATCGAGTGAGCTCGACGAAATTCTGGCCTTGTCGGACCGCGTGATGGTGATGAACCAGGGCCGCGTCACCGGTGAACTGTCGATTGCCGAGTGCACCGAGGCCGGCCTGGGTCGGCTCATGGTGGGTGAGGCGTCATGAAGTCAAACTACCCCTTGCCGCGCTGGGCTGATCTGGTTTTGTTGCCAGTCGTATGCCTGTGTCTGGCCTTGTTGGCCGCTGCGGTGGTCGTCTTGTTGGTGGGGCAGGACCCGGTCCGGGTCATTGGCGTCTTGATCCAGGGCGCGTTCGGCACGCCGCGCGGACTCAGTTACACCCTGTACTACGCGACCACGTTCATCTTTACCGGGCTGGCCGTGGCGGTGGCGTTCCACGCCGGCTTGTTCAATATTGGCGGCGAGGGGCAGGCGATCATGGGCGGCCTGGGCACCGGGCTGGCGGCTTTGTATGGGTCTGCCCTGCTGCCGGCCTGGCTCATGTTGCCCTTGATGCTGGTCTCGGGTGCGCTCTTTGGCCTGGCCTGGGCGGTGGTGCCGGCCTATTTGCAGGCTTACCGCGGCAGCCACATCGTCATCACCACCATCATGTTCAACTTCATTGCCAGCAGCCTGCTGGTTTATGTGCTGGTGAACCATTTGCGCCCGGCCGGCGTCGGGTCGGTGGAAAGCGTGCCTTTTGCCGAGTCCGCCAAACTGCCCGCCATGCACGAGGCGCTGGCCGCCATCGGTGTTCCTTGGCCCTCGTCGCCGCTCAATGTCAGTCTGTTCCTCGCTCTGCTGGCCTGCGTGGGCGTCTATTTGTTCTTGTGGCGCAGCCGCGGCGGCTATCACTTGCGCGCGGTCGGCTCCAGCCCCGGTGCCGCCGAATACGCCGGCATCAAATCCAAACACCAGGTCATGATTGCCATGGCGGTCTCGGGCGCGCTGGCCGGTCTGGTGGGTATGAACGAAATTGCCGGCGTCAGCGGCAAGCTGCTGCTTGAATTTGTCAGCGGCGCTGGTTTCACCGGTATCGCCGTGGCCTTGATGGGGCGCAACCATCCGGTCGGGATTGTCCTGGCCAGCGTGCTGTTCGGGGCGCTGTTTCAGGGTGGCGCCGAAGTGGCTTTTGAAGTGCCGGGTTTCAGCCGCGACATGGTGGTCATGTTGCAAGGATTCATTGTTCTTTTTTCGGGCGCCATGGCGTATGTGTTTGCGCCCATGCTGGCCTGGTGCCTGGCCATGGGCCGGCGCCTGTTGCTCAAGCCAGCCGGGTCGCTGCCGTCGGGAGCGCCGCATGGATGAAGTGTTCGTCGGTGCCATGCTGGCTTCTACCCTGCGCATGTCCACGCCGCTGATTTTTTGTGCGCTGGCGGGCTTGCTGTCGGAGCGCTCGGGTGTGGTCGATATCGGTCTGGAAGGCAAGATGCTGTTTGCTGCTTTTGCCGCCGGTGCGGCCGGGGCCGTTTACGGTTCTACCGCAGTGGCGTTGCTGGCGGCGATGCTGGTGGCGACCACCTTGTCATGGCTGCACGGACTGGCTTGCGTGAGCCACCGCGGCGACCAGGTCGTCTCCGGCGTGGCGATCAACATCATCGCCGCCGGCATGACCGTGGTGCTGGGCGTGGCCTGGTTCGCCCAGGGCGGGCAGACCCCGCCGGTGTCGTCCCAGGTGCGCATCACAGCGCTGTTCCCGGGGGCGGTCAGTGCGTTGCAAGACCTGCCCCTGCTCGGCGCTGTGCTGGGCGATGGGCTGCTCAGCCACAACGCCATGGTCTATCTGGCGTTGCTGCTGGTGCCCGCGGTTTGGTGGCTGCTGTTTTGCACCCGGTTTGGTTTGCGCTTGCGTGCCGTCGGAGAAAACCCGCAGATGGTCGATGCCGCAGGCGTTTCGGTCAAACGCCTGCGTTATACGACGCTGACCTTGAACGGCATGTTGTGCGGCATGGCCGGCAGCTACCTGGTGCTGGCCCAGAACGCGAGCTTTTCCCAGAACATGACGGCCGGGCGCGGCTTCATGGCGTTGGCCGCCCTGATTTTTGGCCGTTGGCGTCCGCTGGGTGCAATGTGGGCCTGTTTGCTGTTCGGTTTTCTGGACGCTGCGGCGATACGGTTGCAAGGTGTCAAGCTTCCCGGTATCGGTGAAGTGCCGGTACAGGCCATTCAGGCCCTGCCCTATGTGTTGACGGTGGTCCTGCTGGCCGGCTTTATCGGCAAAGCGGTGGCGCCGCAGGCGCTCGGAAGGCCTTACATCAAGGAGCACTGACGGACCCTAGACCGATTTCGTCATTGCGAGCGCAGCGCGGCAATCCATGCATTCGGAAGTCGTGGATCGCCACGGCCAACACCCCAATTGCTGCCGGGCGGCGGCCCTGGTTCATGCAGCAGTTTTATTCTCGCGAAGGGTGGGTCTGCAGCGTAACCGGGTATACGCCAGTGGCTGCTTGTGGGGATCTCAATTCACTGCCGGTTACCCGCAAAATGCCATCAGCGCGATGACTTTTCCGCTTCGCGCGCGCGTTGCAGAAGTTGGGTGACGGAACCGGACCAAAGCTCAAAAAATCCTTCTTGGCGCGAAGTCTGCAACCAACTCTCCCACTGGGTGTTGGCAAATGCGGGATCTTTTGCAGCAACGCCGTCCTGAGCTATGCCGATAGATAAGCTACCACCGCCGTTTTCGTGCTTTTTAGCCTTAATGTCCTTGAAGTAGTTTTGGATTCGCACAAGTTCAGCCTGAGACTCTGGTGCAAGGCTGTACACCAGCCAGCGACGATTGGCCGTGGGTGTAGTTAGTCCCATCGCATTGACCGACGCGACCGTAAAGCGCATTGGAAGTTTTTTGTCGATCACCTCGAACGCCCCGGGCTTGGATGGATGGATAGTGATTTGAAGTATCGGTACCGCACCCGAAGGCGGCACCATGCGCGCATCTACTTGAATCGCCAGCATGAACTCGGCCGGGCGTGCATCAAGTAGTTCGCTTTGCAGCTTCATCAATCTCGGCAACGAACGCATCGGTATTCCCGTGCAGGCGACCAGCAAGGTGACGAGAAGAAAGGCAAGGATTCGGATTTTCATGTTGGTATTGAGGAAAAAAGTTGACAACTTTGTTATCGTACTACGATAATTAAATATCGTCACGTAATTATTATTGTTTGTCGTTCACTTTCAAAGCAGGGAGACTATCTATGAACTCAAGCGCCTACAGCCGTACCCAAGACGCACAACGTATACAGCGCTTGAGTCGAATATTGGCCGTGTCGTGCCTGATTCTGATCGCCGTGCTGCCAATCGTCGTAGCGATCTATTGGGCTATAGCGGACTCTGGAACATTGGCCGTGCGCGCCGGTCTATCACCTAGCGATCTTCGTGGAGCCCTAATGCCGTGGCAACGTATCGCCGGTGGCTTGATTACCGAGATACCGCTTGCGCTGTTATTGGTTGGAATATGGCAGGCGCGCACGTGCTTCAAACTGTTTGCGGCTGGTCTTGTTTTTTCATCTGAAGCGGTACTGTGTCTGAAACGCTTCGCGGGCTGGGCCGGTGCATCCGTCGCTGCCAGTACATTCGCCTCGACCGCCATTTCGATAGTCTTCACATTGAGCAATCCGCCAGGACTGCGACACCTCGCGATCAGCATTGGATCGGATCAGGTCTTTATGCTGTTCTTCTCCAGTATGGTCTGGCTAATGGCCGCAGTTATTGGCCAAGGTCAGATGCTGGCGGAAGAAAACGCCACCTTTATTTGAACCAAACAACCTATGCCCATTGCTGTTCAACTCGATATGATGCTCGCCCGACGCAAGGTGAAAGCCAAGGCGCTTGCCGAATACGTCGGAATTACCGAGGTCAACATATCGCTGCTCAAACAGGGCAAAGTCAAAGGCGTGCGCTTTGAGACGCTGGAGAAAATTTGTGAGTTTCTTGACTGTCAGCCCGGCGATTTGCTGGTCTACGTTGCAGACTCAGAAAATCAGCCGCCTTTGTGATGACGGGAGAAATTTGATGGTCAAAAACAACAACAAACTTTTCTATGCAATATTGATAATCCTGTTTCAAGCGGGATGCTCGGCGCAGCAGATGTTTGCAACGGGCCAAGCCTATCAACGAAACCAGTGCCTACGAATACTTGATAAAGTGCAGCGCGACTATTGCATGGACCAGATATCAACTGGCTACGAAGAGTACAAACGCGAGACAATCGTAATAAGCCAGTAATCTAAGGCGCATTCACGCAGAGCTCGGCAATCAAGCTGACTGGTTACTTTGAACAATCGCGGCGAAAGGACAATTCCTAGCCCAGTAAACAGAGCTGCAAAGGCGAATCAGCGTCGAGTCGGGCAACCGCCGCTCAACATACCGCCCCGTTGTTTCAGTGTGGCTTGATAGATTGCAGCCTTCCAACGTCGGCAATCTGGCAGGCATTTCGGCAAGCTGACTGACTGCAACGTGTCTATTTGAGACGATTCCGTCGCCTGTGCCTGGGCAAGGTCTGACGCCCTCGCCGTTATGCGCAGGTCAGCGTAGTCCTAGCAAGCGGGGGCCCGCTGCAGCGCCCAGCTTGAACGTGCTCACCGCCTCGGCCAGAAGACTGGCCTGGTCTTTCAGGCTCTCGGCGGCGGCAGTCGATTCCTCGACCAGGGCTGCGTTCTGCTGCGTCATCTGGTCAAGCTGACTCACGGCTTCATTGATCTGACCAATGCCCTGACTCTGTTCGGAAGCGGCAGCACTGATCTCGGCGATGATGTCGGTCACGCGATTCACGCCGGCCACAATCTCGCTCATGGTGCTGCCAGCTTCCTGCACTTGCTTGGCGCCGGATTGCACACTGGTCACACTGGCGCCAATCAGCGCCTTGATTTCCTTGGCCGCCTCAGCAGAGCGTCCGGCAAGGCTTCTGACCTCGGAGGCCACCACGGCAAAACCACGCCCTTGCTCACCCGCGCGCGCCGCCTCCACCGCCGCGTTCAGCGCCAAAATATTGGTTTGAAATGCAATGCCGTCGATAACGCCAATGATGTCGGCGATCTTCTTGGAGCTTGCATTGATCTCGTCCATGGTTGCCACCACTTGCGTGACCACCTGGCCGCCGCGCTGCGCGATCTTCGCGGCTGCTGAGGCGAGTTGGTTGGCCTGCGTGGCGGAGTCAGCGCTCTGACGCACGGTGCTGGTCAGCGCTTCCATCGAGCTGGCAGTTTCCTGCAGGCTGCTGGCCGTCTGCTCGGTGCGTGCGCTGAGGTCCTGGTTTCCCGTGGTGATTTGCATGCTGGCGGTCGAAATACTGTCCACTGCACCATGCACCTGCTGCAGCGAATGCTGCAGCGCCGTGCGCATGAGGTCGATGGCGCGCAGCAGACGGCCGGTTTCGTCGTTGGCATAACTCGTCTGTGGCGTGCCGGTCAGGTCCATGTCGGCAATCGACTGGGCCATGGTTTCGGCTCGGCGCAGCGGGTGCGTGATGCTGCGCGCCAACAACCAGGCCAGTAAGGTACCCAGCCCCAGCGATAGCACGCTGCAGACCACCAGCAGCATGCTGGTCTGGGTACGCAGATCGTCACTGCGTTGAGCTGCGGCATCCAATTGGGCACGCTGTGCGTCCACCATTTGCTGCACTCCGGCCAAGTAGCTGTGCGAGGTGGGCTCAAAACGCTCGGTGAAAACGCGGTTGGCCCCGTCTTGATCGCCCGCCTGCTTGAGCTTGCTGACCTCTTCGCGCGCGGTCAGGTAGCTCTTGCGCAACTCGCTGACCTTGTCGAACAACTGGCGTTTTTCGGGCGTGTTCATCTGCGCTTCAATCACCTTCTGCAAGTCGTTGGTCTGCCGGATCGACTCGGCTGTTGCCGGTGCGAAGTAAGGGATCAGGCTGGCATCGCTGCTTTTAGCTATGGCTGCGGCCCGTTGCACGCCCGCGGTGGTGTGGCGCAGCCAGTCGGCGCCAGCCCGTTCCGTCCTGACGTTGACCGAGACCATGGTGTTGATTTCAACGCCCAGCTGCCGCAACTTCAGCACGGCAATCACGCTGCTCGCCAGGAATAAGGCAAGAATGACGCCAAGCACAATGGCAAGACGCTTACTGATTGAGATATTGCTCAGAAACATGATTTGGATTCCAGTAAGCACGTGGCGCGCACAAAGGCGGCGTGCATAACGGTTAAGGCGACAGCTACACACCGGGCCGATAGCCTAGCAACATATACCAGTACCTCTACCCACACTAACTCAGCTCACGCCGTGGTGGACAGGCTTTGATCGATTGAGAGGTGTCGGGTGTTGATCGGACGCGCGCTTTGACGTAAGTATGGATTATAGGCGCAGCCCATTTATCCCGCTTAGTTCACTTTGGCGCGGTCTCAAGGGCTCGGGCACACTGGCAGGTAACGCCTCAGCGTGAGGCAACATGATCGGTTATTCTGATTAACGCCGCCCAAGAACGAACCGACCAGACGCGCCCCTGGGTATCCACGAATGGGGTATTTCAGCGGAGCCACTTGTAAGGCAACATGGCAGAAAGCACTCCATCTTTAAGAATTAAGTGATGAAAAATAGCGGCAGCGGCGTGCAAACCGGAGATCCACATAATTGCATCTCCCAGAAATTGATGTACATCGCCCCAATCGACCAGTCTTGCGATTGATGAGTTGGCAATCACGGGCAATGGGTCGACGCGTACACCCCCGAGTAGCGTCAGCAGCCGTCACGCGTGGCCCGGGCCTTTCAGCAATGCCCGATGCTGGTACATGCCGCCAGCGTTAGTGCAGAAATCGTTGGTCAAGACCCAGAAGGCTCCTTGAGAAATATCAAGTCACCCTCTGCTCTGGACGGCAAAACTCCAATCTATGTTTCGTGATCGCAATGACGCTGCGAGTCGCCTGGCCGAAAGGCTCAAGGCTTACCGCGGCAAAAACCCCCTGGTCCTGGCGATCCCACGCGGCGCGGTGCCAATGGCCAGAATCATTGCGGACAAACTGCAAGGCGAGCTCGATGTGGTGCTGGTGCGCAAGCTGCGTGCGCCCCGGCAACCCGAGCTGGCGATTGGCTCGGTCAACGAGAGCGGCTGGACGTATATTGCCGACCACGCCGAGTTCTACGGTGCCAACGCGGACTACATTGAAGCTGAGAAGCGCGTGCAGATGCAAACCATCCGCCAGCGCCGCGCCCAGTGCACCCCGATGCGCCCGCCACTGGAACCGACCGGGCGCATCGTCATCGTGATTGATGACGGCCTGGCCACCGGTGCCACCATGATCGCCGCGCTGCACGGTCTGCGTGCCAGCAAACCGGCCCGGCTGATCTGCGCCGTGCCAGTGGCACCGCCCGACACGCTGGTCAAAGTGGCTGAGCTGGCCGACGAGGTGGTGTGTCTCGAAGCGCCCACATTCTTCCAGGCGGTCGGACAGTTTTACCAGTACTTCCCGCAAGTTGACGACGAGGCGGTAATGGAGATTTTGAAAGCTGGCTGACGCGGATTGCCGCGCTACGTTCGCAATGACGGCCAACACCCCAATCGCCGCGGGCGGCGGCCTTGGTTCACGCGGCAGGTTGATTCTCGCTAAGGGCAGGTCAGCGGCTGCCAAGGCGCTGCTGCAAATCCAGCAAATAGCTGCGAACGGCCGCCGCAATCGGGTTCGAGTTGTTCATGATTTGAGTTGCACGGGTGAAGCCATATGCGGTCGTTTTCCTTTGCGCTGCGCTAGATGTTGGTGCATCAGATTGAAGTCTTGCTGTAGATTGCCGCTGAGTTCGACGAACTCGTGCAGGCCCACTGTCTTGCTGGAGAAATCGAAATACGCCAAGCCTACCGGCACCTTGGCCTGGACCGCCACTTGGTAAGAGCCCGAGCGCCATCCGGTGGTCAGCGAACGCGTGCCCTCGGGCGCCACCGCCAGCCAAAAATGCGCATCGCGCTCGCGTGCCGATTGCATCGCGGCCACCGTGTCGCCGACCACGCCGCGTGCGCTGCCGCGATCCACTGCAATGCCGCCCAACCAGCGCAACCAACGGCCGAACAATGGAACTTTGAACAAGCTGTTCTTGGCCCAGAAATGTACGGGCAAGCCGATCGCCCATTTGGCGAACAAACCGACGATGAAGTCCCAGTTGGACGTGTGCGGGTACACCAGGATCACGCCTTGCTTGGCCGGCAAGCCGCTCCATTTGATTCGCCAGCCGGCCAGGCACAGCAATGCATGCGCCAGAGCACTACCCTTGAACTGCACCGGTCGGGCGCTCAAATCAATCTTATTCATGGCGCAGGCTTTCTCAACGGGGTACACCACGATGACCGATGCCGTTCCGATATTGCTTTCCGAGGAAGCGGATGTCTTGCACTGGTTCACAGGCGCGTCTGCTCCTGTCACACAGTACGTATAGGGATTTCAACCGCACGAGTTCCAGTATCTCACCTTGAAACGGCCCTCGCGCCTCGGGGAAACCCTAGATTTGCCGGCCTGCCTGGCCGGTTCGCTACCAAAAGCTCTGGCGCTTGGAGTGCGTTGCGACGTGCCGTGCATGCCCGAGGCAGGGCCTACCCTGCAGCGCCATGATGTCGGCATCATCATCGCGTTCTGAAAGTTGTGAACGATCATGCCGGCTGCCAGCCTCTTGCTTCGCCGATTTTGTGACGAGCGCCACTGCAATTCGGCCTTTAGCTCAATGCCGAGTGCAGCATCTTCAGGGCGATGATTAACAAATACGCCCCGTAGACTCTCTTCATTTGTCCCATAGCCAAGCGTGAGGCCACACGCGCGCCCATCGGGGCAAAGAACATGGTGCACGAAACCACGCCGATAAGTGCCGGAAGGTTCACATAGCCAAGGCTGAAGGGTGGCACACCGGATGCGCTGATTCCTGAAGCCAGATAGCCGATAGCGCCCGCTATGGCCACTGGGAGGCCGATGGCAGCCGAGGTGCCGATGGCGTGCTTCATCGACACGTTGTGCCAAACCATATAGGGTATCGCGAGGAATCCGCCGCTCGCAGCGGTGACTGCGGCGACACCACCGATAGCCAAGCCGACCCCAAACTGCGCCGCTTTGCCAGGCATCTTCCTCGTGGCCACAGGCTTAAAGTCCAGCATCATCTGTATCGATGCGTACAGCACGATGGCAGTGAAGATGAATGCAAGCGGCCGTGTCGGTATTTGGCTGGCGCCCAACGATCCGCCAACGGTACCGATCAATAGCCCCGGCACCATACTTCGCACAATGCGCCATTCGATGTTTCCCAGACCCTGATGGGCACGCGATGAGGCTATCGAGGTGAATATGATGCTTGCCATCGAAGTACCCAGCGACATGTGCATCAGATGCTCGTTCGGGAAATGCTGCGCCGAAAATATCATGTACAGGATAGGTACGACCGCCAGTCCGCCACCGACACCGAACAGGCCAGCGAGAAAGCCGGCGAAAGCACCCAGTGCCGGGTAAGCCAGCCACCAAAGCGAGAATGAATCCAAGATGACTCCCTTGATACAAGACTACTGTCGCGGTTAATCTTCATGCTGGCTCGGCTTGTGCCAGCGCCAGTTCTTCCATGCATGTTAAGGCTGGCAGAACTATACAAGCTGAGACGATCATGTCGCCTGCACATGGGCAATGACGAGGCTCTTTCACGTTATGGCGTCAGTGCGGGATGCGCCGGGCTATGATGTCGAGGTCATCCTCACTTTCGGAAAGTTGTGAACCATCATGTCCACTGCCAACCTCTTGTTACGTCGATTTCTATTTGCCTCTGTCCTGTTCGCCGCCGCCGCTCAGGCCCAATGGAATGCTGACACGGGCCTGGTGCTGGTCGGCAAGGTGGTGACGATGAACGACGCCGGCGACGTGTTGCCCAATGCAAGAGTTTGGCTCGCTGGCGGCAAGATCATGGCCATTGCGCGCGCCGGCGAGGCGCTGCCCGACGGCGCCAAGGATGCGCCCGTGATCGACAGCCATGGCGTGATC
>Ga0315272_10001003_pt1 | contig 14269 bp, 12 predicted proteins | sample C3_middle_MG_FD_203918 | JGI IMG/M metagenome (GOLD analysis project Ga0315272, IMG submission 203918) | Sediment microbial communities from Yellowstone Lake, YNP, Wyoming, USA - C3_middle | ecosystem: Environmental > Aquatic > Freshwater > Lake > Sediment | place: USA: Wyoming | collected...
ACGATGCCGGTTGGCGCATGCGTGATACGCACGGCGGAGTCGGTCTTGTTGATGTGCTGGCCGCCCGCACCCGAGGCGCGGTAGGTGTCGATACGCAGGTCGGCCGGGTTGATTTCCACTTCGATGGATTCGTCCACTTCCGGGTAGACGAACACGCTGGAGAACGAGGTGTGGCGGCGGTTGCCGGAATCAAACGGGGACTTGCGCACCAGGCGGTGCACGCCGGTTTCGGTGCGCAGATGGCCGTAGGCGTATTCGCCCGTGACCTTGATCGATGCGCCCTTGATACCGGCCACTTCGCCGTCGGATTGTTCCAGCACTTCCACGCCGAAACCTTTTTTCTCGCAGTAGCGCAGATACATGCGCAGCAGCATCGAACCCCAATCCTGTGCCTCGGTGCCGCCGGAGCCAGCCTGGATGTCGATGAAGCAGTTGTTGGCGTCCATCGGCTGCGAGAACATGCGGCGGAATTCCATGTCCGCCACTTGCTTCTCCATCTGCTGCAGATCCTGCGCGATGCTGTTGAGGCTGTCGTCGTCGTTTTCTTCCCGCGCCATTTCGAACAGCTCGGCGGCATCGTTGAGATTCTGATTGAGCTGGGTCAGCGTGTGCACGACGCCTTCCAGCATCTTGCGTTCGCGCCCCAGATCCTGCGAGCGTTTGCTGTCCTGCCAGATGGCCGGGTCTTCGGCCAGTATTACGACTTCTGCGAGGCGTTCCTGCTTGCCATCGTAGTCAAAGATACCTCCGTAATTCGGCGGTGCGTGTGCGTAAATCCTGTAGCTGATGGGTGAGGGCGTTGAGTTGTTCGGCTTCCATGCTGTGTGATTCCAAGTCTTCGAAAGGCCGCTATTATAACCTGCTCAGAGCCCGTCGAAGGGGTTGTCCTACCGTATTGAGTTAACCATCAAATGGTTTGTAGGCTGGCGGTGAGGTACGAACCCCAGCATGTTAGCGGTCACCAAACGCTGGGGTTTGTACCTCACCACCAGCCTACGCTAGGCGGTCATTTCAATCTATGTGGATGGCCGAATCTATAAGGGGTGAAAGATATGTGTGACTTCTGGCTGTCATAAATTCCGGCGGTACATTCTGGTAAAAGCAATGCCGCCGGATCTGGTGCGAGCTTCCTGTCAAAAGGCTATGTCCAAGCCCAGTAGCAGGTAATTTTCTTTGGTTTTATGCCCGACAAAATTTGGGCCATTGTCTGTGGGTTGAAAATCGGCATTGACCTCGATAATTCCCTTCGCGTTACGCATGAAATAGTAGCTTGCCGTTGCACTCAGGGAATTAAGATCGATGCCCTCGTAGATGGTGCCGGTGCCATGAAAGTCATTTGCGCTGGCGCGGTTGTATAGCAGCGAATAGGTCCAGCGATCACTGTAGACATAATCTGCGCCGACAAAGCCACCGGTCCAGATGCGATTTGCTGTCGGGCTGTCATCGAGAAAATTATCCCAGCGATTCCACAGCAATTGGCCGTACCAGAAAAGTTTACCGTTATCGCCTGAAACATCCAGGCCCAACACCTGCTTATCTGTTTCTCGCGTTCCAGCGACTGTGCCGGTGCCCGTGCCGCCGCTGTTTTGTTTGCCGGTGAGAGCGAACAAGCCCGTCCTGGCTGGCCCTATGTTAGCGCCGATGCGGCCAAACACAGATTTTGAATTGCTGTTATCGAACAGTTTTTCCGAGCGGAGGTAACCCGCGCTGCCAGCCGAATAACTGGTGTCGATACCGTTGCCGTTCACCATGCCCAGCGCCAGGTTTGCCGGCCCGATATTGCGACTCAAGGTCACGCCGCGTTCGTAGGTGATGCCGGCCATTCTGTAAGCCATAAAATCCTGGGTGGTCAGGCGTGTTTCGCGCGGAAACATCAAATCGCTGACTTGAAAGTGCCCCAGGGTCATGCCGACTCCGCTGCCAAAAAGATCGTTATGGCTGACCCATGCGTCATCCAGAAAGAGTGTTCCATTGTTGCCTTGTTCTGAAACGATAGCGGCAAAATAGTAGGAGATATGATCCGACAATGGGGCAGAGGACAGCAGCTTGAGCATGTAGGGCGATTGAAAATCCCATGACGCCTTGTTGGTGACGGCACCGGTGTTGGGGTTCATGTCGTTGGCCTGGTGCGATTGTGCGTAGGCCATTATGCGCAGGGCGATAGGGGGAATTTTTGGCAGCGCCAGCATGTCGTCACCGGTTGGCAGTGTGCCTTCCTTCCAGTTCTCCAGGCGATAATTGTTGGCGATGAAGGTGCGACCAAAACTGTTTAGCTTGGGGAATGCGGCGTGACATGTGACGCAGGTCAGGTTGTATTGTCTGGCGAATGCGGGAATGGCAGAGGCACCTGGGGAAAATATCAAAAAACTGAGCAGTCCGATCAACAGGCTGATGCTGAACCCGTGCCTATTCAAATTGCGCTTGATCGTTGTTTGGACCGGATCGGAATCTTTTTTTATAGAATAATTTTTCATGGCCTGCTCCCTGAGTTGGTTGCCAGCGCTGAACGATGAGTGGCAGGCTGGCGCTGCTACTGCATTCACCCCTGATTGTGCATGAGGCATCGAAAACGCCTGACTTGCTTGAGTTTTGATGGGATTTATTAAAATCTACACGATTGCATAGGATGTCATCTGTTCGCTGTCGCACATATGGATGAATCTGGATTAATTGACAGTCGGGCTGCACCTGGCGCGAATTATTTTCGGCGAAGAGGACGCAAAGCGCGCAGAGTCACAGAAACAGCAGGCCGAGCGAGGCGCCCGCCACGATGGCGAGAAATCCGATGGCAATGTGTCTGGCCAGCGCCTTACCGCCGATAAAAGCGGCTACGCCAAACTTGAAAACCATGTTGAATATGTATGCGAGTGCAATGGAGATAGATGCCTGTTTGCTGCTGAGTTTTTGCAGGTTGAACAGGCGCAGACTGGACAGCGTGATGGCGTCCATGTCGGTCAGCCCGGAAACGATGGCGACGATGTAGAGGCCTTTACTGCCCGCCACATCGGACAGCCACGCGGAGCAGAAAAGAACGACCGCGAATAGCAGGCCGAAACCCAGCGCGGCATGGATCTCTGTTGGATTCGAGGTTTCCGGCATGGGCAATTCACCGGCGATGCGCAAGCGCTTCCAGTTGAACAGCGTGGCGGCCAGGCCGAAGAGCAGCCCCAGGCCCACCACCGGGGCAAGTTGTTTGAGCATTCCCGGAGAGATGAGGGCGCTGATGAATATGAGCCGGATCAGCACGACTTGGCTGGCAATCAGAATGACCACAGCCGATAGACGCAACATGCCATCGTTGAGCTTACTGTGTCTGGCATAGACCAGGGTTGTCGCTGTGCTGGAAACAAGCCCACCCAGAAAGCCCAGCAACGGCGCGCCATAGCGCTGTCCTGCCTAGCGCAACGCGACATAACCAGCCAGGCTCAGGCCGGAGGTCAGCACCACCATCGTCCAGATATGGTAGGGATTTAATGCATCGTAAGGGCCGTAGTTCTGGTCGGGCAGGATAGGCAGGATAACGAAGCTGAGCACCGAGAACTGCAGGATGGAGACAAGGTCGCGGCGGGTGAGCCGGTGGCTGATGTCTTGCAATTCTGGTTTGAAGTAGAGAAGCGTGGTGGTGGCGATGGCCAGCATGACCGCCAGCTTGGGCGAGCCATACCAGACCAGCACGCCGAGTGAATAACAGATCAGCAGTGCAGCGACGGTGGTGGTGCCGGGGTCGTTGTTTTCGGTGGGCGTTTTAACGTAGGCCGCGATGATCATGCCGGCAACGGCCAGCAATCCCGCGATTAATAACCAAGGCGCTCCGCTCTTGTCGGCCAGTAGTGCGATCAGTGTGCCGAGCAGCGAGACCAGCGCAAAGGTGCGCAGTCCGGCTTTTGCTGCCGGGTTGCGCTCGCGCTCCAGGCCGATCAGCAGGCCGATGGCGAGGCTGGTCAGAAACTGCGGAAGCGCTTCGATGCCATTGCCCTGCAACAGCGTGGCGGATTGCATGATGGGGGCCTCTATAAACTCAAAATCCTGATGAAACTACTAGCCATCCCACTAGGCCGCCAAAGAACGGCGACCAAGTGGTTGGTTATAAGCGAGACAAGGCGCGAGTAAAAAATTGCGACGACGCATATATCTGATAGGTGAGGAGTAATTTTTTATGAGTAACGCAGTATCGCAACGGAGTTTGGATTTATAGAGGTTCCCCGATGTCAACCTCCTGCCCAGTGACGCACGATGAGCTGTAAGCTCTGGCTGCCATTGTATTCATTGATGCTCAGGCTGTACACCGCATGGATATTTTCCGGCGCGGGGTCGGCGGAAAAAAAGCGGATGGCTTCAAAACTTCCGGCGGGTGATGACAGTTTTAGCTTGAGATGTTTCTCGCCCACCACGCGCTGCGCCGCAACACGAAAGTTGCCTTCGAACAGCGGCTCTGGAAAGCCTTGTCCCCACACCTGGCTCTGCAGGTCGCGGGCGATACCTAACGTAAATTCGTTCGCAGCCAGCACGCCATCGGTGGAAATGGTCTGCACCAGCGCATCAGCGTCGAGCAATTGTTGCGCGACGGATTCAAAGGCAGTCTGGAATTCGGCAAAGTGTTCCTCGCGGATGCTCAAGCCCGCCGCCATCGCGTGCCCGCCGAATTTCAGTATCAGATGCGGCTGGCGCTTGGAGACCAGATCGAGCGCATCGCGCAGATGCAGCCCGGCGATGCTGCGCCCGGAGCCTTTTATTTCGTCGTTTTGCGAGCGCGCAAAGGCGATCACCGGACGGTGGAATTTGTCCTTCAGGCGCGAGGCGAGAATGCCGATCACGCCCTGATGCCAGCTCTCGTCAAACATCGCCAGACTGCTGCCATCGGCCGGATTTATATGCTCCAGCGCGGCCAGCGCCGCTTGCTGCATGTCGGCTTCAATGTCGCGCCGTTCGCGGTTGAGCGCGTCCAGTTTGGCCGCGATTATTGTTGCTTCGCTGGCATCGTCGCTGGTCAGGCAGGCGATGCCCAGGCCCATGTCTTCCAGCCGCCCGGCTGCGTTCAGGCGCGGCCCGACGACGAAGCCGAGTTCGTAGCTGGAAACTTTTGCCGGATTCCTTTTTGCAATTTGCAACAGCGCATTGATACCGGCACAAGCCCGTCCGGCGCGGATGCGCAGCAGGCCCTGTTGCACCAGGATGCGATTGTTCTCATCCAGCTTCACCACGTCGGCCACCGTGCCCAGCGCCACCAGGTCGAGCAGATTGCCGAGATTGGGCTCCGCCTGTGTCGCGTAGGCGCCGCGTGCGCGCAGTTCCGCGCGCAGCGCCAGCAGCACATAGAACATCACGCCCACGCCCGCCAGATTTTTGCTGGGAAAATCGCAGCCCGGCTGGTTGGGATTGACGATGCACAGCGCGTCAGGTAAGGCATCGCCGGGCAGGTGATGGTCGGTGACCAGAACCTGCATGCCCAGCCGGTTGGCCTCAGCCACGCCTTCCACACTGGCGATGCCGTTGTCCACGGTGATGATGATGTCTGGTTGGGATTTTGCAGCCAGATGCACGATCTCCGGCGTCAATCCGTAGCCATATTCGAAACGGTTGGGCACGATGAAATCCACGCGCGCGCCGAGTGCGCGCAATCCGCGCAGCCCCACCGCGCAGGCAGTTGCACCGTCGCAGTCGTAATCCGCGACGATCAGCAGGCGGCGCTGCGCGGCGATCGCATCGGCCAGCAGCTCCGCCATGCGCTGCGCATTTTTCAGCAGCGTGAACGGCAGCAGGCGGTTCAGGCCGGTTTCCAGCTGGGCTGGCTCGGTGATGCCACGCGCCGCGTATATGCGCGCCAGCAGCGGTGCGATGCCGCTGCCGGCAAGGTGTTGTGTGGCATCTTCGGGATAGGTGCGCGGAACGATCTTGGGCATGCTGGGACGGGTGCTGGGAAAAGACGCGGCAGTGTAACAGAGCGGGCTTTGCCGGCTGCGTCATCGCCTCGTTTTTTGTCTTGGCTTGAGGTAGAATCCGGCCTGATTTTTTAGATGGATATAACAATATCGTGGCTTTAATCGTTCAAAAATACGGTGGCACGTCGGTAGGCTCGCCCGAGCGCATCAGAAATGTTGCGCGCCGCGTGGCGAAATACAAGGCGCAGGGCCATCAGGTTGTGGTCGTGGTTTCCGCGATGAGCGGCGAGACGAATCGCCTGGTCGCGCTGGCGCATGAGATTCAGGCGCAGCCTGATCCGCGCGAACTGGATGTGGTGATTTCAACCGGCGAGCAAGTGACCATAGGTCTGGTGTCGATGGCGCTGATGGCGGCCGGTCTGAAAGCAAAAAGCTACACTGGCGCGCAGGTCAAAATACTCACCGATAGCGCATTCACCAAGGCGCGCATACTCAGCATAGACGAGCAGAACATCCGCACCGACTTGGCCAATGACTATGTGGTCGTGGTCGCCGGTTTTCAGGGCATGGACGAGCAGGGCAATATCACCACCCTGGGGCGCGGCGGCTCGGATACCACTGGCGTGGCCATCGCCGCCGCGTTGGGTGCTGACGAATGCCAGATTTACACTGACGTGGACGGGGTCTACACCACCGATCCGCGTCTGGTGCCGGAAGCCCGCCGCCTGAAAAGCATCACCTTCGAGGAGATGCTGGAAATGGCCAGCCTGGGTTCCAAGGTGCTGCAAATTCGCTCGGTCGAATTTGCCGGAAAATACAAGGTCAAGTTGCGCGTGCTTTCAAGCTTCGAGGAAGAGGGCGAGGGCACGCTGATTACATTCGAGGAAGGCAACAAAATGGAACAGGCAATCATTTCAGGTATCGCATTCAATCGCGACGAAGCCAAGATCACCGTGCGCGGCGTGCCGGACAAGCCCGGCATCGCGTACCAGATACTCGGTCCGGTGAGCGACGCCAATATCGATGTGGACATGATCATCCAGAACGTCGGCGTGGATGGTTCCACCGATTTTTCATTCACCGTACACCGCAACGAGTTTGATAAGGCGATGGGCATTTTGAAGGACAAGGTGCAACCTCACATCGGCGCGCGCGACGTGATCGGCGACAACAAGACCGCCAAGGTGTCGGTGGTCGGTGTCGGCATGCGTTCGCATGTGGGCATCGCCAGCAAAATGTTCCGCACGCTGGCCGAGGAAGGAATCAACATCCAGATGATCTCCACCTCGGAAATAAAAATCTCCGTGGTGATCGACGAAAAATATCTGGAACTGGCTGTGCGCGTGCTGCACAAGGCCTTCGATCTGGATCAGGAAGCGATATAACGTTTGACCTTGAGCGGGGATTACGGTAATCTGCGCGGCCTTTCGGAGAGATGGCCGAGTGGTCTAAGGTACTCCCCTGCTAAGGGAGCGTCGGACAAAATCTGACCGAGGGTTCGAATCCCTCTCTCTCCGCCAAGGTTGATAGAATAAAAAGTATTTGGAATTAGAAAACAGTTAGAATATCGCAAGTTTTGCGCCCGTAGCTCAGATGGATAGAGTACTTGGCTACGAACCAAGGGGTCGGGCGTTCGAATCGCTCCGGGCGCACCAATTAAGACAATGGTTTGCAGCTTAACGGTTGTAAGCCATTTTTCTTTTTATCTGCCTAGGGGTAAACCTAGGGGTAAACCAGAAAATTGCTAGGCGATTGAACCGGCTTCAGCGATTCCCGCAGCAGCAGTCCCTCAACCTCTTCCGTTTACCGCTCAGTCACGGCGCTTGCAATAAACCCGCAAGCCCCGCGCCATCGCTATCGCAGTGGTATCGAACAGAGCGCAGAAGGCGATGAAACTGCCCTCTGCTTTAGCTCCGTTCCAAGTGTGTCCGCTCCGTTACCGCCGCCACCTCACCACTGCGCCCTTCGCGAAAAGAACCTCGCCAAGGGCTTGCGGTTCGCTGTCGGCTAGTGCAGTGGTATCGGACAGAGCGCCGAAGTCAAAAAACCGCCATCGGCTTCCACGCTGTTACACGCTGGTTTCCCTCCGTTGCCGCAGCCGCTTCACGCCGTCGCGCTTCATGGATACGCATGAGGCCGCTACGCCATCAAGCGCTTGCCGTTCGCAGGCTGCTGGTGCATGGGTAGCCTGAACGTGCCGCGCCCCCTCGCAGTGCCGTTAAGGCGTTGTCGGCTGCGCCGGTTATGTGTGTGGCGGTGTTTAACATAAAGGCGTCTTATGCGCAGTGGATCATACTCACCGTCCGGCTTGCGCCCGCATAAGAGTCCGTTATGTCTTGCGCCCTTCGGGTAAATGCCGCCACACAAGTAAAAGTCAAATTCCATCGCGAAGTGCTATCCAAGCTGTGCAGATTTTCTGCAAGTGAAGCCCGGTGATTTACTCGTAGCGGTGGAGCAAGGCAAGTTGTTTGACACGGACAACGAAGTTGCGCCTGGCTCATCTGCCTACCCTGTCTCAACAGAAATGATCTTCACCGAAAATTATATATTGAGAGAACCCGCGCAAAAGCCATGAACGCCCCAGTACGTGAAAAAACATGCAGACTGCCGTTGCGATCTAAATTTTACGACTGGCTTGGCGACAACCCGCAACGAATGGCAACGGTTTCGCAATGGCATGGCGTGCTAAATAACCTTCAAACTGTGCGTAGAGAAGAAATCGAGCGCTCCGGCATCCTGCATTTACTCAACAACTATTACCAACCCAATGATCGTGTTTCATTGGATGAATTGATGGGGGACATTGGAGAAGAACTCCAGCAATGCGACCTCACGCTCAAGTCCTACTGGGATAATGCCTTCCGCCCCAGTCTAGACGTAAAGACCATCACTGACAAACTGCCCAAGCGCATAGAGCCAAAGGCCAAGCGTTTCGTCGAAAAAGCGCAAGTCTGCTATCAGCATCCCTCCATCGGCTACTGGATTATTCGCAGTGGCTATGAAGACATCGTGACTGTCGCACCCAATTGGATTGTGCTGGATCACAAAGGCAAGATGCTCAACAGCTGCTGGTTCCCCAGCGCGCTGGAAGCCTTCGATGCCATGCACCAATCTATCCGCAAAATTTTTAATGGCTACGGGCAGGGGCAGCCGCATGCCCTCTATGACGAATACGCATTCCTGGGCGGCAATATCTATCAGGAATGGTTTATCTGCTTGTCCAAGTGGCCGTTGCCATACCGTGACGGACATTTCAAACTGAATCAATTGCTGGTGCATATCCGCACCACCGAGCGCATTGACCATGACGGAAAACCGCTGCTGATGGTGGAAGAAATTCAAAGCCCGTGGCACGCCGATATTCGCAAACATGGCAGCACCACCGATAAAAATGAAGTCGGCAAAAATAATCTTGTCGCCGACGCACCCTTTGGCAAGGAATGGCACGAACTCGCCCTCAAAGCCGTCATCGCGCTGGCCGTTAAACAAAACTGCACCCAGATAGGATTCACCACCGGCAAACAACAATGCGAACGCTGGTGGAACATGAAAGGGCTGATGAACCTCTACGACCTTGATATTCCAAAATGCCTAAAGAAAATTGCCGCTCAATACGATTGCGCCAATGACTGGGCGACCATCGCCACACGCAAACCTATGGGCAAAGTGTGCCGCACACCGAAGGGCGAATGGGTCGTGCAGGATGCGAATAAATCCGCCATCGCCCCAGCGGTCAAAAGCAAATATGTCGCGCTGCATTACCTTAATGTGCGCAGCACGCCGGTGAAAGAACAAATCCGTGTACTGCATGTTTCACCTGCACTCAAGCAGGCAATGACGGCGGGCAAAATCCCATTGTTTGGCTGGTAATAGACGGCATCAATACAGATCAGCCTTGCTAGTATGTCTATGCACCTTGGGCAGATGGAATGCTGGCGCTGCGGAGTAGTCGAGTGATGGTGATTTCAAGGTTGAGTGGTAAAATTCTCTACGATGGTTCGGCAGGAGACGAAGGATAATCAACATGAAAAATATCTTCCAAAAATTACACATCCTGCTGCGCAATTGCAGCGAGGCTATCCAGCGTCCTTTTATCAATTACCGGCAGCACCGCCAGTGGAAACATGAAAGGGAGAAACGCGGTTATCCGTGCGTCACATGCAACCTTCCTTATTCCCGCGATACGTCTGATATGCGTGCAGATGATTGATTTGAAAACCGCCGGTAGGCTTCCTTAATGCACCTTGTGGACTATTGCCTGCAACCGGCTCCACAAGGCTTCAATGATTACACCAGCGGCATCGTCAGGATGGCTTTGGCCGGTGTTTTCCAGCAGGGCAGTATTTTGCGCCCACAGCCCGAAGTTGTTGCGTATCCACGCACCGAGGCCGAAGTGCAAGTGAATCAGGTCATCCCGCGACATGGCAGCAATCTTGTCCGCCTCGTCCTTCGGCAACATACCAAGCAGCACGCCGACAGCTTGATCGACAGTTACCGGCCATTGATTGTAGTCATTCATTTCCTATGCCTCCACTCCCACGGTGGTGTTGGTTCAGGGCCAGCCCATAGCCCACGTTTAGCGGCCTTGGCTTCGTTTTCAGCGTCTGCGTAGGCTTGTCTGCCAGCAACTGAGTACGGTCATGGATCGTGGTTGCTGTGCGTTCTGTTTGCTGGCCCATTCCTGCAGGTGCCAAAGAGCTGATCAACCCATTGATCAGCTGTGTTATCCATGACTAAATTGCGCCTTCTTGGTGCATGCAAAATGGACAATTGGGTTAAAATTCGCACCTGCACAAAATAACCGGATTTTCTCCGCATAACTTATGGAAGCTCCGCTCAAGACCCGCACCGGCGCACCGGCTGCCCGGCGCTGGCTATTGCTGCTGCTGCTGGCAGTGGCTGTCATCTGGTTCGGCAATATCGAATACCGCAAACTGATCAAGCCGGACGAAGGGCGTTATGCCGAGATTCCGCGCGAGATGGTGGCCAGTGGAGACTGGGTCACGCCGCGCCTGAACAATCTCAAGTATTTCGAGAAGCCGCCGCTGCAATACTGGGCCACGGCGACCGCCTACACGGTGTTCGGCGAGCACCAATGGACCTCGCGCCTGTGGGTATCGCTGACCGGATTTATGGGCTTGCTGCTGGTGTGGTTTGCCGGCACGCGCCTGTTCGGGCGCGAGGCCGGGCGCTATGCTGCCGTGCTGCTCGGCGGCAGCTGGCTGTATGCGTTCATGAGCCACCTCAATACGTTGGACATGGGCGTGACCTTTTTTCTCACGCTGGGCATCGTCGGGCTGCTGTTGGGGCAGCAGGCGCAAGTTCATGCGCGCGCCAGGCGCAACTGGATATGGCTGGCGTGGGCGGCGCTGGGCCTGGCGGTATTGAGCAAAGGCCTGATGGGTCTGGTGTTGCCGGGCGCTGCGCTGGTGATCTATTCGCTGTTGCAGCGCGACATCGTGCTGTGGAAACGCATGCATCTGATAACCGGCCTGTTGCTGTGTCTGCTGATCACTGCACCGTGGTTCTATCTGGTGATGAAAGCCAATCCGGAATTCTTTCAGCGCTTCTTCATTTACGAACACTACACCCGTTTCACCACCAAGGATCTGGGGCGCTATCAGCCCTGGTATTACTTTGTTCCGGTGCTACTGGCCGGCATGCTGCCGTGGACCATCCTGATGTTCGACACCATGCTGCGCACCTGGAAAGGCAGCGCACGCACGGACAAGGCGTTCAATCCGGAACGCTTCCTGCTGGTGTGGGCGGTGTTCATCTACTGTTTCTTTACCATTTCCGGCTCCAAGCTGCCGTCCTATCTGCTGCCGATGTTCCCGGCACTGGCGCTGCTGATGGGCAAGCAGCTTGCGGAGATGAGGGAGCAAAAGTTATTCTGGCTGATCGCGCCTATCGTGCCGCTGGCAGTGTTGGGAGTGGCGCTTGCGCCGTATACCGCGCGCCTGGCGGATACGCCGCTGCAAGTGCAGATGTACGGCGAATATTCCACTTGGCTGCTGGTGTCGGCGCTGGTCTGGTTGTCGGGTCTGGTTGCGGCACTGGTGTTTTTGCGGCGGCGCAACAAGCTGGTAGCGGTGGTGCTGCTGTCGCTGGGATCCTTGCTCGCTGCGCAGATCAGCGCAGCCGGATACAACACCATCGCGAAGGAGCGCTCCGCCTATCTGATTGCCGATGCGATACGCGCTTATGACAAGCCGGAAGTGCCGTTCTATTCGGTCGACATGTACGAACAGACGCTGCCGTTTTACCTGAAGCGCACCTTCACCTTGGTGCAGTATCAGGACGAGATGTCATTCGGTATCGTGCAGGAGCCGCAGCGCTGGATACCCGATATTCCTGGTTTTACCAAGGTGTGGCAAGCGCAAGCGGAGGCGCTGGCGATCATGCCGGTGCCGAACTATAAGCAACTCAAACAGCAGGATTTACCGATGAAAATAATTTATCAAGATAGTCAGTATGTCGTGGTGAGTAAACCGTGAACGCGGTCAGCTTCGGCTTGATTTTTACCGGCGTGATGCTCAACGCCACCGCGCAAATTCTGATGAAGGCCGGTACCAACAGCATCGGATTTTTCGAATTCAGCCGTGACAACATCCTGCCTATAGGCTGGAAACTGGCAACCGAGTGGCACATCATCGTCGCGCTGTTCTGCTATGCGCTGAGCGTGGTCATCTGGATACTCGCCTTGTCGCGCGTGCCAGTCAGCATCGCCTTCCCGATGCTGTCGATGGCCTATGTGGTGAACGCGCTGGCCGCCTGGTATCTGCTGGGCGAAGCCTTCAACCCGACCAAGTTGATCGGCATGGGCGTGATCATCCTCGGTGTGGTCATCATTTCGCGGGCATAACACGCGTTTGGTAGCTTGGGTTAGCGACTTCATCGCGTAACCCAACGTGCGCAATGTTGGGTTACGCACAAATCGCTAACCCAACCTACAAAACCATTTAGAGATATAAGCCATGACTCAATTTCTGCCGTTTACCAAACCCTACATCGACGAAGCCACCATCGCCTCTGTGGCCGAAACCCTGCGTTCCGGCTGGATTACCAGCGGCCCCAAGGTGCTGGAATTCGAAAAGCAATTGTCGGAATACTTCGGCGGGCGTCCGGTGCGCACGTTCAATTCCGGTACCTGCACCATGGAAATCGCGCTGCGCATCGCGGGCATCGGGCCGGGCGATGAAGTGATCACCACGCCGATTTCCTGGGTGGCCACCGCCAACGTGATCCTTGAAGTTGGCGCTACGCCGGTGTTTGCCGACATCGATCCCGTGACGCGCAACATCGATCTGGACAAGCTCGAAGCGGCCATCACGCCTGCTACCCGAGCCATCATTCCGGTTTATCTGTCCGGTCTGCCGGTTGATATGGACAGGCTGTATGACATCGCGCGCCGTCACAAGCTGCGTGTGGTGGAAGATGCCGCGCAAGCGATAGGCTCGACCTGGGGCGGCAAGCGCATCGGCGCTTTCGGCGATTTTGTGTCGTTCAGCTTTCAGGCCAACAAAAACATCACCACCTCCGAGGGCGGCTGCCTGGTGCTGAACAATGAAGACGAAGCGCGTCTGGCTGAAAAATACCGGCTGCAGGGTGTCACACGCAGCGGTTTTGACGGCATCGAGGTCGACGTGCTGGGCGGAAAATTCAACATGACCGATATCGCCGCCGCGATCGGCCTGGGCCAGCTGCCGCAACTGCCCGCGATCACCGCCCGCCGCCACCAGCTGGCGCGGCACTACTTCGCCACATTGGGCGCTGACTTCGAAACGCAGACTGGCGCGCAACTGCCAGTCGCGGATTTTGAACACACCAACTGGCACATGTTCCAGATCGTGCTGCCGCAACGCATGGTGCGCGCCGACTTCATGGAAAAAATGAAAGCGCGCGACATCGGCTGCGGCGTCCACTATCCGCCGATACATTTGTTCAAGTTGTATCGTGCGCTGGGATTCAAGGAAGGCATGTTCCCTGTGGCCGAGCGCGTTGGAAAACAAATCGTTTCCTTGCCGCTGTTCGCGACGATGACGGAGGCGGATGTGGAGCGGGTGTGCGCGGCGATGCGCGAAGTGTTTGAAGTGTCGTCTATTCGTTAGGGCTCATCATCGATGAGCCTCGATCCACTCAGGTCACGTACAGATCAAAAGCTTCGGTTCGCCCGCCTACATCTCGGGGAGTTTGATAGTCAGCCTGCTGGGCATGGACACGACTTCGAGAGGGCGCACCAAGAAGCGTTTCTCGCTCAATTATTTGGGGCATATGCTGCGTTGTTGCAGGAGCTCAATCACGAACTCGATTGCGCCTTGGAGCCGGGCGGCGTTTCTCTCGGAAAAATGCGCAAGATACTTCAGGAGAGCAACCGTTCAAGCGCCCTC
>Ga0315272_10001004_pt1 | contig 14260 bp, 11 predicted proteins | sample C3_middle_MG_FD_203918 | JGI IMG/M metagenome (GOLD analysis project Ga0315272, IMG submission 203918) | Sediment microbial communities from Yellowstone Lake, YNP, Wyoming, USA - C3_middle | ecosystem: Environmental > Aquatic > Freshwater > Lake > Sediment | place: USA: Wyoming | collected...
CTTCAAAGCACGTTCCCCGTTGCTGGCTCCCTTGACGGTGTAATGTTCCTTGAGCAGATTAAACATAAGAGTCAGATTGTCGGGCGTGTCGTCTACGACAAGGACCGATGGTTTGGGCGAATCGAACGGTTTCATTGCCATGTTACCTCCTTTCCATTGACCCGACGATGCCCAGCAAGGCCTCAACGGCGGCATCAACATCAAAGTCTGCAACGGCCAGAGCTACCTTTTTTACCTCCTCGGCCAGAGGCGTTCCTTTTGTTGCCGCCACAAGCTCTTCGGCGGCATCACCGGCCGCCAGGTCATCGTTTTCCAGCAGCGCCAGCAGTCTTTCGAGCAGGGGTTGCAGTTGCTCCTTGTCAATCCGTGCGGCATAGGTCGGCGCCGCACCTGCATCCAGGATTGTCAGGCCGTCGATAACCGGTCGCAACGCATCGAGCGTCGCAGCCAACAACCGGTCTATTTCGTCCTGTGGGGCCATATCGCGACAGGCATATTCCAATTGGGCTGCGGTACGCTGCACCTCCTTTGCGCCGATATTGCCAGCGGTTCCCTTGAGTGTATGTGCCGATCGGGCCGCTGCCGTGGAATCCAGATCCCGCCGCGCCAGTTCGAACGCCTCGGCGAAGTTGCCCTGGCTGCTCCGAAACTTGGCGAGCAATTTCCTGTAGAGCGAAGCGTTGTTCATGGTGGTGGAAAGTCCGGCATTCGTGTCGATTCCTGGCAGATTCGGCAGCATCTCGGGGGGTGTTTCGGTCATCGGCTGCGTATCTGCACCCGACACTGGATCAGCCGAGTTGGCCGGCACGATCCAGCGTGCGAGGGTCTCGAACATGGCATTGACGTTGAGCGGCTTGCCGATATGATCGCACATCCCCACGCTAAGAACCTTTTCCCGCTCTCCGGCGATGACGTTGGCGGTCATCGCAATGATCGGCAACGTCGCCCAAGCCGGATTCCGGCGGATCTGGCGGGTTGCCGTGTAGCCGTCCATCACCGGCATCTGGCAATCCATCAGCACCCCATCAAACCGGGCATCCCCGGCCAGCACATCAAGCGCCTCCTGACCGTTCGTGGCCAGCACGACCTCTATGCCAGCGTTCCCCAGCAGTTCCATCGCAAGTTCCTGATTCATTTCGTTGTCCTCCACCAACAGCAGCCGTGCCCCCCGAAGCTTGCGCATGGCTTCGCTCTGCTGCAAAGCCCTTGCCGCTATTCGTCCGCGATTAATGATCGTCTTGCCCAGCGTTTCGCCAATAGCCTCCAGCAGGGCTGAGGCGGTCACCGGCTTGGTCAGCACCGTACGCACGGGCACGCCTCGTTTCTCTGCGGAGTTGAGCACATCCTCCCTGCCGTAACCGGTGACCATGAGGACTTTCGGTTCATGGGCAAGTCCCGCTTCCCGCATCTTCTGGATACATTCGACGCCATCGATGGAAGGCATCTTCCAATCCATGAGGACGAGGCCATAGGGCGCAGCCTGTCTGTCCGCCAAGGCGATCATTTCCAGCGCTTGGCGGCCATCGGTAGCCACTTCAACCTCCATGCCGTAGGTTCTGCACATGGTGGCCAAAATCTCCCGGGCAGCGGCACTGTCATCAGCAACTAATACCCGGATGCCGGCCAATTCATCGGCGCGGATCATGCGACGCGGCGTCTGTTCGGCTTGTAGGCCGAACCTGGCATTAAAATGGAAAGTTGAGCCCTTGCCGTATTCGCTCTCCACCCAGATTTTACCATCCATCAGTTCCACGAGATTCTTGGAGATCACAAGTCCCAGACCGGTGCCGCCATATTTACGGGTTGTTGAGCTATCGGCCTGACTGAAGGATTGAAAGAGCTTCTGCTGCTGTTCTTCGGTCATGCCGATTCCTGAATCCTGGACCCAAAAGTGCAATTCCACCTCCTGGGGGGTGAGTGCCACGGGTTCAATGCCGACGATGATTTCTCCGTACTCGGTGAATTTCAGGGCGTTATTGCCAAGATTCACGAGCACTTGCCCCAAGCGCAGCGGGTCGCCTATAAGTGCGGTGGGAATCTCCGGGGCAATATTGAAGAGCAGTTCCAACCCCTTGTCCTCCGCCCGGATGCCGAGCATGTTGGCCAGGTTGTCCATGATGTCTTCCAATTGAAAGCCAATCGTCTCCATCGACAGCTTGCCCGCCTCGATCTTGGAAAAATCAAGAATTTCGTTGATGATGCCAAGGAGATTGTCGGCAGCGCGATGAATCTTCTGGACGTAGTTATGCTGCTTGGAAGTAAGCTCTGTCTGCAAGGTCAAGTACGACATACCGATGATGGCATTCATCGGCGTACGGATCTCGTGGCTCATGTTGGCCAGAAAATCCGCCTTGGCCTGGGACGCCCGCTCCGCTGCCTCCCGGGCGGCGGTCAGTTCGTCTTCGAACTCTTTACGCTCCGTCTGGTCAAAAACCACCTCGATCGCCCCGGTAATTCTGCCGTCCGCATCGCGCAGTATCCCCGCACTGCCCTGGAGCCAGGCATTGCGCCCGTTACGCATGGAGACATGGCTCTCGGCGAAAAGTGTATCCCCCGTTTTCCGGACGTGGCTGTAGGTATTCTGCAGCAGTTCATCTTCCGGCAGGAAGACCAGATCGATAAGAATCGGTCGGCGTTTGCCGTAGAACGCCACGGCATATTCGTGATCGCCTTTGCCGATGATGTCGGCGGCCTCAACGCCGGTCAGCTGTTCGGCGGCGCGATTCCAAGCGGTGACGATCCCGTCGCGGTCGATGACGAAAGTGGCTCCCGGCAGCAGGTCGATGATCTGGGCCAGCTGGCGTTCCGATGCCTGCAACTCATCCTCAAGTTGCTTGTGTTCGTTTATATCGCGCACCGTCTCGATGCCGCCGATGACGTTGCCCTGGGCGTCGTGCAGCAAGGTGGCGTAGGCCTGAATCCAAAGCTCTTTGCCGTTGGGACGGATATAGGCCTCACCGGAGATGACGTCGTCGGCAAGCCGGACGTACTGATATCTCTCATAGGCCTTCTGGGCGGGAGACAAGACCATGTCAATCATGATCGGCCGCCGTTCACCGTAGAAGGGTATCGCATATTCGTAATTCCCCTTCCCGATCATGTCGGCTGCCCTGGCGCCGGTCATTCGCTCGGCTGCACGGTTCCAGGCGGTAATGACGCTGTCTTTGTCGACAACGAAGGCGGCATCCGGCAATAGATCGATGATGTCGGCCAGCCTGTGCTTGGATGCCTCCAACTCGATCTGGATATTCTTGCGGTCGGTGATGTCCCGGACCGTCTCGATCCCGCCTACGATGTTGCCCAAGGCGTTGCGCAGCGGCGAGGCGCTGGCCTCGAACCACAGGCTGCGCGAAGCAATGAAGCCCTCTCCGGAAAGGGTGTCTCCCCGCCTCGTGAAATGGCCATATATTTTTTGGCACTCCCTGTCAGCCTCAGATAACAGGTCGATGAGCACAGGCCTGCGTTCTCCATAAAACGCCACAGAATATTCATAATTGCCCTTGCCGATGATATCTACGGCTTTGACACCGGTTGTTTGTTCGGCGGCGCGATTCCACGCGGTAACAATGCCGTTGCTGTCGATGACGAAGGTGGCGTCCGGCAAATTATTGAGAATGGCTGCCATCTGCTGGTGTTGCTGCTCGGCGCTGGCTGTCAGAATTTCATTTTGGATGCGGAGACGCAAGGATTGCCCGACGGCCATGCCAATATGCCGGGATGTGACGAGATACGACGCACAGGCCACAACCGTGCCAACGACTACAAAATAATTATAAAATCCTCCCTCAACAGCATGGAACACTGCCATCACAAGTAACGGCGGAACTGCAAAGTACAGATAGAGCCCGGGAATAAGAGTCATGGAGCCCAGTGCTACGCCGCATGCCGAGATGATTGCTATATCAAAGAACCCCCAATATTCACTCTTCAACGCCATGTAACCGATCATTTCCATTACAACAAAGATGGTCCCGCTATAAACCGCCATTCGGACAAAACGCTTTTGCCAAGCACGGGTATCGATTTCAAAAGGTGAGAGTTTTGGAAATTCCGAAATGGCTCGGAGACGAGACACAATGGCAATTGCTGCCAATAGCAGTAGAAACATCAACTGATATGCCGGGGCAATCCCCCATAAAAAAAAGAGCATGCAGGGGATGGAAACAGCCATTGCGATAACGATATGCTTTTGCTGACAAAAGAGAAGCATCTGATTGATGGCAACACGCTCATCCAGGGTAATGGAAGTGTTAGCGGATTGTCCTGTGGATTTCTTCGAAGATTTCAATTTGTATCGCCCCCCACTGCTGTCCTATAAAGTGAGTTAGGTTCGGCTTGATCTGACATATTGCGTTCTTGAAAGAGCGAGGGCTGCGGTTTTCATGGAGGTGCAAACCTAAAACCATTAAAACCTTTGGAGGCAGCCCCCATGCTACATGGTAACGGAAGTATCATTAAACACAAGGTCGGACTTTTAAGTCTGGCTGGAGAACTTTGGCAATGCTTCCAAAGCATGCCAAATTATGAGACTTTCGGGAAACACTTTTTAGCGAGACAACTCCGCGGCAAAAAAGGCGGAGTCGATCCCCTGACTGATAAAATCCACAAAAAACCGAACTTGAAAAACAGGGAAGACGAGCAGAGAGAGTGTGCGGTTGAAAACCAACTTATGGTCAAGCCAGGGCCAGCATCGGCTTAAACGAAAAAAACGCTCAAAAAGCCGGGATCGGCGATACGGTCTGGAGCGAGAAGTTTACGGATAACGACCGGGGGAAAGCCCAGGCCGGATCAAGCTGCTGCTGGACCGCAGGGGGAAACCCCTTGCCGTCCAGATTCTCGGCCCTCAAGCCGGGAAATTCTGGGCGAGTGAAAAAAGGGGACTCAGTGGATCACCACCTTCGAAAAAAGGTTCAAAACCACCACCCCTGCGACGATAAGCGCAATGCCAATAAACGCCGCTGCATCAAGGGCTTGATGATAAATAGCCCACCCAACGAACGAAACCAGCGCCACCCCGACACCAGACCAAATGGCATAGATGATGCCGAGCGGAATGGTGCGCAAAGTGAGCGAAAGAAAATAGAATGCCGAGGCATACCCCACCACCACCACAAATGACGGAGCCCATTGAGTAAACCCATCAGCGGCTTTGAGTGCGGATGTGGCAGCAACTTCCGAAACAATGGCGATAACGAGATAAAGCCAGGGCATGCCTTGAATACCTAACATTATTATTGCCCGGATTCCATTTTTCTATAATTTCAATGATCGGCCCAATGGAGCCGTTATGTTTTCCACCGCTCGCGATTTGGTGGACCTGTCTCTACTCGCAGATAGCCGGTTTGAAGCCTACTCCACCGTGACGCTTTTCGCCAGATTCCGGGGCTGATCCACATCACAGCCGCGAAGAATGGCAATCTCATAGGCCAGCAGCTGCAAGGGCAACACAAAGAGGATCGGATTCAACTCCTCGTGACAGACCGGCACAGTGATCACCTGCTCGGCGATCCGCTGGCAGTTCTTGTCTCCCGCATTGGCCACCAGAATGATCCTGCCGTTCCGGGCCCTGACCTCTTCCACGTTGGAAATGACCTTTTCGTAGACGCTGTCCTTGGGGGCCAGAGCCAAAACCGGCATATCCCGGTCGATGAGCGCGATGGGGCCATGCTTGAGTTCGCCTGCCGCATAGCCTTCGGCGTGGATATACGATATCTCCTTGAGCTTCAAGGCCCCTTCCAGGGCAATGGGGAAATTGCTCCCCCTCCCCAGGTAGAGGAAATCCCGGCTCTGGGCAAAGATCTCGGCAATGCGGGCCGTTTCCTCCTGCAACCGGGGCAGCTCCTGCTCCATGAGAGCGGGCAGATCGAGGAGTGCCTGGCCAATGGCCTTGCGGTCCTTGGCCGGCATGGTTTTTCGGATCTCCCCCAGAAAAAGGGTGAGCAGCAGCAGGGCCGTGAGCTGGCAGGTGAAGGCCTTGGTGGAGGCCACCCCGATCTCCGGCCCGGCGTGGGTGTAAATTGTGCCGTGTGACTCCCGGGTGATGGTGCTGCCCAGCACATTGCAGATGGCGATGACCTTGGCCCCCATCTTCTTGGCCAGCCGCAGGCCCGCCAGGGTGTCGGCGGTTTCGCCGGACTGGGAAATAGGCACCACCATCACGGTGTCGTCAAGCAGCAGTCGGCGGTAGCGGAACTCCGAGGCGATATCCACCTCCACCGGGATGCCCACCCATTTTTCCAGCCAGTATTTGGCCACCATGGCCGCATGCCAGGAGGTGCCGCATGCCACCAGGGAGATACGGCTGATTTTTTTCAGCTCCGAGTTGTTCAGGCCTAGTTCCGGCAGTTGCACCTTGCCGGTTTCCGGGTCGAGCCGTCCCCGGAAGGTGTTGAGAATGGCCTGGGGCTGCTCGAAGATTTCCTTGAGCATGAAATGCCGGTACCCCGCTTTCTCGGCCATGGCCGCGTTCCAGACTATGGTCTTGATCTCCTTGGTCACTTTTCGGCCATTGGCAAGGTGCATCACCTGCCACTCCCCCTGTTTCAGGACGGCAAGCTCCCCATCCTCCAAAAAAACCACCTGGTTGGTATAGGGGAGCAGGGCCGGGATATCCGAGGCCATCAAACAACCGCCCCCCTCGGCAATCCCCAGAACCAGGGGACTTTGATTTCTTACCGCCACCAGCCTGTCCGGCTGACCAGCCCACAAAACCCCGATGGCGTAGGAGCCTTCGACTTTTTTCAGGGCCTGGCGCACCGCCTTGACCAGATCACCGGCGAGCTGCTCTTCTATAAGATGGGCCAGAACCTCGGTGTCGGTTTCCGAACAAAAAACATGCCCACGCCCCTTCAGTTCTTCTCGGAGGGTATGGTAGTTTTCGATGATGCCGTTATGAACCACGACCAGGTCGCCGCTGCAATCGCAGTGCGGATGCGCATTGAGCTCGGAAGGTGCGCCGTGGGTTGCCCAACGGGTATGCCCCAGGCCGATATGGCTGTCGCGGTCCCGCACCGTCTCAAGCAACTCTTCGAGTTTACCAAGCTTACCAGCGGCCCGGTGCTTCTGAAGCTTGCCGCCGTGGACATACACCACCCCGGCCGAATCATAGCCCCGATACTCCAGACGCTTCAGTCCTTCCAATAAAATGGGCACAACGTGACGCTGCCCCACATAACCGACTATTCCGCACATACGGCGCTCCGTTTGCTGTAACTGTTTAGCAGCGAAGCAGCGCTGCTAAACAGTTACACATCTATGGTTTTCGCTCTTTTCCGGCATTAAGCAGAAACGCCTCAAGAGGCGGGAGATATAAATCTTGGCAGATTAAATTTTACCATCAGAAGATGCAACAAAAAACTCCGCCGTCAATTCAGCAACTTTTCGACGTTCCTTATCTACATGGATCATATGATAGCTGTCTTCGAGCAGATGCATCCGACATTTGCCACCGATATGCTTTGCCACATATTCGGAATTACGCCAGTGGCTCATATCGTCCTCAAGGGCATGCAGCAGGAGCGCAGGGGTATGAATCTGCGGCAATACCCGCTTGAGATGTTCGTTCATGAGGTACATCTGATATAATCCCCCCATCGGGAAATAATCCAACGCGCCTTCGATCCGCATCGCTCCATTTTTTACCCTGGCCCGCAATCTTTCGTCTTTCAGGCCGAAGGGTTCTTTCTCGGCAAACTGGATACGCTTTATCAGAGGCAGCCCGGCAACCAGCGATAATGGCATGGTAACCCTGTGAAGCTGCGACATATTCCAGCCATCATAACGAAAGGCCAAAGAATAGGTCGCCACTCCAGCCAGTTCAGGATGATTCGCCGCCAGGATCAGACCAAGCGCCCCGCCAGCGCAAATGCCCGCAGTATAGATCTCGTGCAATGGGCTTTGGCTGCGCAAATCCTGATAAGCGGCCTCAACCGAGGCGTACCAGTCCTCCCAGGGAGTGGCAAGCAGGCAATCCACATCCCGGCAATGTCCGGCAAGGACAGGCGCATACACCGTGAAGCCGAGCTTGTGCAGCTGCTTGCCCAGATATTTCATCTCCGCCGGACTGCCGGTCAACCCATGGATCAGCAATACGCTCTTGTTCAGTGAGCCGGGGTAGAAAAAGCTATACTCGTTATCCTGCATCAGACTGTCTGCTCCTGCTTGCCGGTCGGGTAATCCCGCGAGCGCTCCCAATCCAGCATGTAATCACGGGTCACAGGCAAGTCGTCGATCTCACGCGTAAGCTGGATCTGAAAGACCATTGTCCCCATATAACTGAATTCCATCTCTGCGCTGAGCAGATAAAATTCCCACATACGGCAGAAGCGTTCGTCATACATAGCCGCGACTTCGCTGCGCCGGGCATTAAAGCGCTTATGCCATTCGCTGAGGGTGCGCGCGTAATGTTGACGCAGGATTTCAATATCCGTCACCCATAGCTTGCCAAGCTCGATGACCGGCAACACTTCCGACAACGCCGGCGCATATGCGCCCGGGAAGATATATTTGCGCAGCCAGGGATTGGCCGTCCCCGGCCCGTCAACACGGCCGATGGAGTGCAGCAGCGCTACGCCTTCAGGTTTGAGCAGCGATCTGAGCTTAGCAAAAAATTCCGGGTAATGACCCACACCGACATGCTCGAACATGCCGACTGACACGATGCGGTCATAGACGCCTTTTTCTTCGCGGTAATCCCGCAGGCAAATCTTCACCTGCTTTTCCAGCCCGGCTTTTTTTACCCGATCGCGGGCTTTTTCCGCCTGCGCAACCGAAAGGGTAAGCCCGGTCACTTCCACCCCGGTTTCCCTGGCCAGATAGATCGCCATCCCGCCCCAGCCACAACCAATGTCGAGCACACGCATGCCTGGCTCAAGACGGAGCTTGGCTGCGATGTGGCGTTTTTTCAGATGTTGCGCTGCCTCAAGGCTTGTCTCCTCGTCAGGGAAATAGGCACAGGAATATTGCATGTCCGCATCGAGAAACAGGTTGTAAAGCTCGTCAGAGAGATCGTAATGATGACGGACATTTGCCGAGGCGCGCGCAATTGGATTATATTGCTGCCAGTTCCTGGTAAGAAAATCCAAGCCCTCTACCAGAGAATCAAGCCTGGATGGGTTGGTTTGGGAAAGATTGATGGCGAACAAGGTGAGCAGATCATGGAGGCTGCCGGATTCAATGAGCAAAGCCTCATCCATGTAGGCTTCGCCGAAATATAAGCCCGGATTAAGTGCCAGTTTCCAGTGCAGGGCGCGGTCGCGCAGACGAATGGACACCGCCGGAGCGCCACCTGAAACACCATAATGATGAACCAGGTTATCGGCGTCTGTCACTGTCAAATGGCCGCGCTTAATCAGCGGCTTTAACCCCCAACCCCATAACATGATTATTTTCTCCTCATATTTGGATCAAATTTTAAAAAAATGCCATAACCGAGGCTCTTGTAAAATGAAATTGGGACAGTGCCCGAAACTGATAGGGACAGTCCCAATTTTGCCTTCCTGTTTGCATTTTGCAAGAGGCTCAATCGCCGCTTACGCCCTGCATCTTTTGAGCAGGGCCTCGAAAAGTCCGATAAAGAGGTCCATCTCGTCGTAGCCAATGGTAAGAGCGGGTGCCAGGGTGAAGGCATTTTTGTGGTACCCTCCGACATCCAGCACCAATCCGTATTCTTGGCCTTGCAGCTTGATGTCGCCCTTCATGCCCTCTTGGAATATAGCATCGGTAAGCTCTCTGTCGGGAGTGAAGCCATCCGGTTTCGTCATTTCCACCCGGATCGCAAGCCCCAGTCCGTCCACATCCCCGATGACCGGATATCGTTTTTGGAGTTCTTTCAGGCGGTCGATGAGATAGGCGCCTTTTTCCGGCACAAGATCTTTGAGATTATGTTTTTTCATGTATTCCATGGCAGCAAGGCCGGCCGCGGTTCCCAGGGGATTGCTGGAAAAGGTGGAGTGCGTGGAGCCTGGCGGGAAAACCTCGGGGGCGATCATCTCTTCCCGCGCCCAAATCCCGGACAGCGGATTGAGGCCATTGGTCAGGGACTTGGCAAAGGCAATGACGTCGGGCTTGACATTGAAATGCTCCATGGCCCATAGCTTGCCGGTCCGGTAGAAGCCCATCTGTATTTCGTCATCCACCAAAAGGATATTATACTTCCTCAGCACCTGTTCCAATCTTGAGAAATATTCGGGCGGAGGGATAATATAACCACCCGTGGCCTGGATCGGTTCCACGTAGAAAGCCGCGTACTCGACCTCGTTGTCCTTTTTGTCTATGACGCCATAGTATTCGGTTTCAAAGAGGCGCTCAAACTGCTTGATGCAGTAATAATCACAGGTTTGGCGATCTTTTTCGTAATAACATCGGTAGCAGTAGGGAAAGGGGATAAAGGTCGCCCGGTTGCCGAAGTGACCGAATCTTTTCCTGTACCGGAAGCTGCTGGTTATTTCCGTGGCAGCCAACGTGCGGCCATGGTAGCCGCCCATAAAGGCGAACATCAAGGATTTTCCATGCTTGAAATTCCTGACGAGTTTAATGCTGTCCTCAATGGCTTGCGCGCCGCCGACATTGTAATGCACCCGCCCTTTTATGCCGAATCGTTCTTCCGTTTCCCTGGCGATGGTGGTGGAAAGCAGGATCTTCTCCCGGTGCAGGTACTGGGACGCCACCTGCGGCAGCATGGCCATCTGGCGGTTGTGGGCCTCCTCGATTTCCCTGTTTCTGTAGCCGAAGTTGACAGCGGAGTACCACATCTGCATGTCCAGATATGGCCGTTCCTCCAGATCGAACATCCAGGAACCTTCGCAACGCTTGAAAATGATAGGATCCTTGAGATAGTGGACGGTGTCGCCGTAGGAGCAGTACGTTTCTTCCAGCTCCAGCAGCTCCTTGGTGGTGAGGTGATCATATTGCATCGAAGTAGTTCCTCTTTTTGAGAATGATTTCACGGAGGGGGCACAACAGGCTATGAATGTGCTATTGTCACGCTGCCGCAGGCTGATCTATCGGAAAAAAGCCGCTGTCGCTCTCCGGTTGCGAAGGCATTTTTGGGGCTTGTTCCCGTAGTAGCCAGTCCTGTTGGATCAGCAGCGCCCTAACCACGCTTGACACCTCGGAAAAATCCATGAACGGCGAATGGGCGAGTTCTTTCTCCACGCAGAAGCCGGTGAGTTTCCCGCGGCAAAAGACATACGCTGCCTTTTGGGCGATGCAAAAATCGCTGCGGCCATCGCCGATATGAACAATCGGCAGATCTCCGGCCAGCAGCGCGGCTGTCCTGCACTTGCAGGTGCCGGAATGGCATGAGGCACTGGTGTTGGCAAAAAAAGTTTTGACCTTTCCTTTATCCTGACTGAGGTCGCTGGCGTACACCGGGATATCCTGGAGCCCCGCTTGCGCGAGAATCCCTCGGATAATCGGGGTAAAGCCGTCGCTGAGGATGGCGTATGGTATGCCGTGGGAATTGAGCACATCCATGAACTCAGCGAAGGCCGGGTCAATGGGCTGCGTGGCGGCGTAGGCGATGATCTGGGCCAGCGGGGCATCGATGAGGGCCATTTGCCGTGCGAGACATTCCCGCGAGCCGATCTGCCCAGCCTCCCAAAGTTCTTCCGCCTCCTGCCAGCCATCCCTGGCAAATTTTCTGATGACTGCGTCTGTAACATCCGTCCTGCTGATGGTGCCGTCAAAATCGATGGTTACAAAAAACTCTGGCCGAAAAGGAGATGACAGATGGGCATCGGTTGTCTGTTTCATTTGTTTTCGATCTTTTCCTTGTCCGTCGGGGTTTGATCCTCGGCGAGAGCTTTTTTGAAATCACGTATGCCCTTGCCAAGCCCCTCTCCCAACTGGGGAAGCTTGCCAGGGCCAAAAACCACCATGACGATGACCAGAATTACCAGCAAATGCAGGGGTTGGAATAGTCCTTCAAACATGGGCGCCCTCCTTGAAAAATTTTTTATGCTCCTGTGACTGCCTGCAACTGCAACATGTGCGGCACGATACCCGAAGGAAATGAACGCAGCCTTTCCTCAAAATTATATTTTGGTAAGATTGCGGGGGTGATGCGGCAGAGAGGGAGGGGAAGCAATCTCCTGCGGGCGCAGGCAGAACAGAAGGTTCCCCCAGGATGGGCTGGAATCCCGATTGAACGGAAAAAGGCAGGGAGGAATCAAATAATTAGATCATGCGTAGAGCCTTAGCCCCACTCCGGTTCGGCAGGAATGAAGAGAGTAAAGGTGGAGCCTTCGCCAAGTTGACTTTCCACCTCGATCCGTCCGTGATGGGCGTTAACGATGGCCTTCGCCAAGCTTAACCCCAGGCCCAACCCCTTTTTGTGGCGGCTTTTGTCACTCCGGTAGAGACGGTCGAAAATCTTGGGAATATCCGCTGGCGGTATGCCGACTCCTGTATCGCGGACGGATATGGTAATACCATCTGCTTTTTGGCTCAGGGTTACTTTGATGCGCCCGCCGCCTTCTGTATATTTCACGGCGTTGTCAAGGAGGTTCGCCACCACTTGCCGAAATCTCGTCTCATCTACCCTGGCCAGCAAATGGTCTGGGCATTTCAAGGAAAACGTCACCCCCTTATCTTCGGCCACATATTGGTACAATTCGGCGGTATTGCGAAGCAACTTGCCAATATCCACCTGCTCGAATCGCAACACCATCGCGCCTGTTTCGACCTCGGCAATATCCATGAGGGTGGTGAGCAGGAGGGATATCCGGTCCGCTTCCTCGGCGCAGTCTATAATCACCTCTTTCAGCTTATCGCAGTCGGTCTCGGAACTGAGGGCTCGCTCCGTAATGATCTTAATTCTGGTGATGGGCGTCCGGAGGTCATGGGCGACGTTGTCAAGGGTTTCCCGTAGCCCATTCACCAGCAACCCCATCTCGTTAAGCATATCGTTAAACAATGTTGTGAGATGGTCGAGCTCGTCTCCTGTTGCGCTCGTGGGAACCCTCGCGTCCATCTTGCCGTTTTTTATGGTTGTTACCGTGGCGATCAAATCTTTTATAGGCCTCAGAGCACGGTAGGCCAAAAAACCGCCCCCCATGAAGCCCAAAAGGATGGTCGCTGCGATAATGCCGATAAAAATTATACGGGCCTGTTCGAGGAGTTTTTCTCCGAGTTCTGAGTTTCTGCCCACTTCCAAGAGAATTCCGTTGGGGAGCCGATGCCAGGCGACTTCGATCATGTCCGTCTCATCGTCCGGCATGTGGATCGACAGCCAACCCGCGTTTGCTTGAGGGTCTTTTGGTTGCTCCAGCTTCCCGATATCAACCCCTTTGTAGGCGTTCGGAATATTCAGCAGCACGGCTTGCGTTTCGCTGTTAACGATTCTGACGAAGTAGGAGGATTGGGTTCCTTTGGTCTGCTCGAGTTTGATTTTGTCCGCAAGGCCTTTCCAGCCTTCGAATTGATAGGCCGTGATGTATTCACTCAGCTCATCTTTGACCATGTAACGATTTTCCGCTTCGATCTCCTTCGACACCTGAAGATACGCAACGCTGAAGAGCAAAAGGGAAATAAGCATGGACACGGAAGCAGACCAGAGAGTCAGCTTGAATCCGATGGTTTTAGTAAATTTGTGCTCTCTAAATTTTTTTAAGTACATATCCCAAGCCACGAATGGTATGGATCAACTTTCTTTCTCCATCCTCATCCCTATCCATTTTGTTTCTGAGCCGCCAGATCATTACATCCACCACGTTTGTTTGGGATTCAAAATTATAGTCCCAGACATGCTCAAGAATCATGGTCTTGGAGACAGGCCTGCCAGCGTTTCGCATGAGATATTCAAGCAAGGCGAACTCCTTGGGCTGGAGATCAATCCCCCTGTTGCCCCTGCGAACCTCGCGCGTGATCAGATTGAGGTAAAGATCCTCGACCTTGAGTTCGCTTGGTTCGCTAACTCTTGCATTTCTGCGAATCAGGGCATGGACACGGGCAAGAAGTTCGGAGAAGGAAAAAGGTTTCGTCAGATAGTCGTCGCTTCCGGTTTCAAGCCCTCTGATCCGGTCTTCAACGGTTCGTTTAGCGCTCAAGATAATGACGGGCGTGGCGAGACCTCTGCCCCTGATCTCGTTGATAATGGAAAGACCGTCACGCTTGGGAAGCATGATATCGATGATCGCCACGTCGTATGGTTCGGTAAGGGCCAGATCAAGGCCGGATTCGCCATCCTCCGCGCAATCGACGGCAAAGCCGACTTCCCTGAGGCCGCTGACGATGTAAGAGGCGATTGTTGAGTCGTCCT
>Ga0315272_10001005_pt1 | contig 14260 bp, 14 predicted proteins | sample C3_middle_MG_FD_203918 | JGI IMG/M metagenome (GOLD analysis project Ga0315272, IMG submission 203918) | Sediment microbial communities from Yellowstone Lake, YNP, Wyoming, USA - C3_middle | ecosystem: Environmental > Aquatic > Freshwater > Lake > Sediment | place: USA: Wyoming | collected...
TCAGGCCGATGTGGCCGAGCAACCCGAAGTGAGCCTCCAACGGCAGGGGGACCGGCGGCAGTTTGGCCATCCCTTCGGTCGGTCCCTGATAGAACTTCTGCCAGCCGAGCAGGCCCTGCACCGTGTCGCCGGGCGAATACTTCGGGACGTTACTCGCCTCAACGGTTCCGATGCCGATTCCGCGCATCACCGCGCCCAGAGGCAACCGCGGCAAGTAACTGTCCGCGTCATTCATCCATACGCGATTGGTCGGGTCAAGGGACAGCAACTCCTGGCGAACCCGGATTTCGGCATCCCCCAGCGCCGGCAACTCCGACTCGCGCCATTCCAGGTCCCCCTCCTTGACGAGCCCCTCGGGCCGCCTTACCAGATGCCATGCGGCATTCATCGTTCCGCTCATCCGCATATTCCTCCAAGCCAAGCATAGCGTCTGGCCGGGCTTGTGATAGATTGCTTTCTCGGCCGGACAGCGGAAAATTTACGGGAAATCCGCGAAATAATTCACATTGGGGAGAGGGAATATGAAACCACTATTCGTTCTATTGGCTGCCGTCGCACTGTCCATTCCGGTCCTGGCGCAGAGCCAGCCCGCCCGCGATCCGGGCTTCCGGGCGATCACTCAGGTTGCGCTCGTCACCAGGGACATCGAGTCCAGCGCAAAGCACTGGGCCGCGCTGCTGGGTGTGGAAATGCCCAAGATTTCGACGTCTCGTCCTGGCAACGAGGTCAAGATGATGTACCGGGGCAAGCCGTCCAACAGCCAGGCGAAGCTCGCCTTTTTAAAAGCCGGGCAGGTGACCGTCGAGCTGATTCAACCTCTGGGGCCGAATACGTCCTGGAAGAAGTTCCTGGACGAACACGGAGAAGGCGTGCACCATATCGCCTTCAACGTGCAGAATCTGGCCAAGGCCGAGGGCGAGATGAAGTCTCTCGGCTATGAAGAGATCCACAGTGGACGCTGGGACAGCGACAATGGCGATTACGTCTACTTCGACTCGACCAAGGACCTGGGGTTGATGATCGAACTGCTCCATTCCGATCCACAGAAGTGAGGTCGGACGCCCGCTTGCCGCGCTGCATTGTCTTCAATAAGCCCTTCGGCGTCCCGTCGCAGTTCTCGGATCCGGCGGGCGAGTACGGCCGCACGCTTCGCGACTACGTGCCGGTGCCGGGAGTCTATCCCGTCGGGCGGCTGGACCGAGATAGCGAGGGTCTGCTGCTGCTGACCGACGACGGACTGCTGCAGCATCGTCTCACCGACCCGCGCTTCGCGCATCCCAAGACTTATCTGGTCCAGGTGGAAGGCGCACCCGCGGATTCCGACCTGGAGCCACTGCGCGGCGGCGTCACGATTCAGGGCCGGTTGACCCTGCCCGCGGAGGCGCGGCTCCTGCCGGATGAGCCCGAACTCTGGCCGCGCACGCCGCCGATCCGTTTTCGGAAGTCGATTCCCACGGCGTGGCTCGAGATCGTCCTGCGCGAAGGTCGCAACCGGCAGATCCGCCGCATGACCGCGGCGGTGGGATTGCCAACGTTGCGCCTGGTGCGCTGGTCGTTGGGCCCGCTTACCGTCGCGGGGCTCGTCCCCGGGGAGTGGCGCGAGTTGGGCGCTCGCGATCTCGCGGAGCTGCGGCGGCTGTAGCCGCTCCGGGGTGTCTTTCGGGAGCGCGCTCGGGATAGGTGACGTGGTCCAGGAAGAGACCGGACGACGGCGCCGTCCAGGCCGCGATCTCGACATCGTGGATAGGCTCCGCGTTGAGCAGGCTCCGGAACTCTTCGACGCTCAATTCTCCCAACCCGACCTTTGCCAGCGCGCCTGTCACCCGCCGCACCATGCGCCAGATGAAATGCGAGGCCTCAATGCGAAACAGCAGCAGGCGGCCTTCGAGTTCGAGGGATGCCGACTTGACCTGCACGATGGTCGATTCATCCGGCCGCGACGGGTCCTCGGCGCGGAACAGAACGAAGTCGTGCCGCCCGGGCAGCAATTCCACGGCCCTCCTCATCGCCTCCAGGTCCAGGGGCTCTTTGATCCACCAGACGAACTTCTTCGAGAAGGCGTCCTTCCGCCGTGCGATGCGGTAGACATAGGTGCGCGATACTGCGTCGTGCCGGGCATGGAACCGGCCTGGCACCTCTTCGACCTCGCGCACGGCGATGTCGAACGGCAGCTCCTCGTTGAGCGACAACAGCAACTCATCCAGCGTCGGGGGAGCCCCGCTCAACGGAACTTTGAGGTGGGCCACCTGGCCCGTGGCATGGACCCCCGCGTCTGTCCGCCCGGCGCCGCCCAGTTCCACCTCGCCGCCAAAGAGTTCCTCCGCCGCCTTGCGCAGTTCGCCCATGACGGTTCGCGGAGCGTTCTCCTGCTCCGCCCACCCGCTGTAGCGGGAACCATCGTATTCGAGTGTGAGCTTCCAGGCGCGCAGAGCGGGCCCGCGCGGTGAGGCGGTCCGTTTGGGAGCGGTCTGAAGCGGCGGTCTGAGCGCTCGGTAAGTCACAGCAAGGTCCTTGAAAACAATCATCGGAAGCTGGCTCGGTCTGCGATTCTGGCCTGTCTTGATGCGGCGTGCCGTTCGAATCGTCCGGGCGCGGTCTTCCCTCTTGATTCTCGCAGAGGGCGCAAGGAGGGCCGGGCCTTCCCGTGATCGAGCGCTACCAAGAGATGCTGGCGATGCGTAGAACAAAATCACGGTGTTGAACATCAAGCCGCCGAGGCTGTGTTGATCGCGTTGCGGGAGCGCTCAGCCCGCTTGCGCCGGCCCCGCCCGAGTCCGCTTACGGCCATCGAAGTCCTGACGGAAGCGCAACGACGGCTCGCCCGCCTTCCGGTGCTGGATTCCCGAGCGCCCGACAAGATCCTGGGCTATGACGAGAGCCGTTTGCCGCGCTGATACCCGTCTTTCGCACCTCAGAACTTGAAGCGATAGCGAAGCTGCACGTAGAACTGACGTGGATCGGCGTAATGCGTGCCACCGAACGTCTCGCTGTTGTCGAGCAGGAAGCGGCGATTGGCGGCATTGAGCGCCGTGGCCGAAAGCGTCAGCCGCTCGCCGAATTCGCGGCCGACGGAGAAGTCCACTGTCGTGTGTCCGGGCAAATGGGCGGGTACGTCGCTGGAGCCGTCGGTGAAGCCCGAGCCGTAGTACGCTCCGGCGGAGAGCCAGGCGCGCCCCGGCAGAGTAACGCTCAGATTTGCGTGGAAGGTGTGGCGCTGGTCGTGGTCCAGCAGGAAATAGCCGTTCGCCGGCGGCGAGAAATCGGTGAGCCCGCCGGTGACGGCGCCCTCCGCTTCGGCGCGCTGGTTGGAGTAGACGAGCGTGAGATCGGCCCTCCGGAACAGGCGCGGCGCGCGGGTGACCACTTCCCAGCCGCCGATGCGGGCACCGGCGATGGAGAGCGGGAAGAATACGTTGGAGTTGCCGATGGAGTTGTGGTCAAAGTAGTTGACCGCGCGCAGGTGAAAGCTGTTCAGGTCGAACGACCAGCCGCGCAGAGGGATGAGCAGCCCGGCCTCGTATTCCTGGTCCCGCTCGCCGTGCAGCGGGATGACGCCAAGCCCTTGCGTGACAGCGTAGCTCAGCAGCGGACCCGAGACGGTGGAGAGCGGCGGGGCCTGGTAATAGCGGCTATAGGAGCCGCGCAGGGTCCATTTCAGACGCGGCAGCCGGAAAGCCAGGCCCAGGCGCGGGTCTGCCGAGTTTTCGACGACGGCTCCCGCAAAGTGCGTGAGGCGCAGTCCGGCGGTCACGGTGACCCACGGCAAGGGCTTCCACTGGTCGCCTGCAAACAGCGCGATCAGGCCGCCGTTCGGGCTCTGGCTCTGACTCACCTCGGGCCCCGCGCTGGCGTCGGCCAGGTGGATGAACTCGTCGTCGTGCTGGGCGAAGCCGTAGAGCCCGGCCGAGGCATTGTGGTCCCGGTTGGTAAAGCTCCAGGCGGCCTGTGCGCCGGCATAGAGGGATGCCAGGTGCTGAACCGTGCTGACCGGGTCGCCATTCGGATCGCCGTCGTAGTTGGCGCGGTTGAAGTGGACGAAGGGCGATACGGTGAACAGCGCCTCGCTGGAGAGCCTGTGCGACCAGTTGAGCGTGGCGACTGCGTCACGCTCCCGTTCGACGTCGCGTTGGCCGGCGGTATTGGGAACTTGATAGTCGTCGCGGCGCAGCGACGTGGTGAGACGCAACTGGTCGCTCGCGCCTGCGTTGTAAATGAGCGAGCCGAAAGCGCCCAGGCCCCACACGCGATCGTGCTCAATCTGCGGCCCGGGCGTTTCCAGTCCATAGTCGCTGCGGTTGCCATTCACGCTCGCCAGCCAGGCCAGGCGCTCGGTGTGGTCGCCGTAGCTGACCTGGTTGTTGGTCTGTTGGAACGAGCCGTACGTGCTGACCAGGTCCATCTCACGATTGCGCTCGAAGCCGCTGCGCGGGACGACGTTGAACACCCCGTAGGTGCGGTCGCCGAGATCGGCCGTGTAGCCGCCGCGCGAGACTTCCAGATAGTCGATATCTTTGGGATCGATCTGCGGGCCGACGTTGCTGGCAATGTTGGTGTTGGGGATGGGCACGCCGTCGATGGCCCACGTGACCTGATGGCCGCCGCGTACGTGGAGTTGGTCGTGGGTCATGTAGGCGCCGGGCACGTAGTCCGTTATCATCGCCAGGCTGTTGGTGAGGTCCGCGCCGGGAGTGTGGGCGATGGTGGCGCGGTTCACCAGTACCGTCGGCGTCGTGGCCTGGGCCTCGACGTCGCCGACCTGCTCCCGCACCTCCGTGGACTGAATCTGCGCGGCCAGCGCCAGTTGCAGATGCAACACTGGAGCTGTGCCGGACGAGACTGTGACGGCCAGTTCGCCAGTCTCGAAGCCCGGCTGCGTGACCCGCACCACGTACTCGCCCGCTGGCACGGCCAGAAAATTGAACTCACCCGCCTGACCTGATTTCGCCGTCAACTCGTAGCTGGAATGGGCGGCGCGCAACACGACCTCGGCGTCGGACACCGGGCGATGCGACGGGTCGTGGACAATGCCGCGCACGCTGCCGAAAACGGCTCCGTAAACGCAGGCGGACACGAAAAACAGAACCGGCAGAAAACGTCTCGTTGTTCCCACGATCTCCCTCCTCTTGCCGGAGCACAATGGGCAAAGGCTCACGGCTTCATTCTGTTGTGGGGCGTCCTGGCTGGGCTCAGATCAGCGGAAACAACCGCACCGCGCGGTGGGGCAGGCATGCAACCCGTGCGAAATATGCAGTCCCGCCGCCGCACGGGTGCGAGGCAGGCTCCACCTGACGGGGACGGTTACTTCCTGAAAGGCTGCCGGAAACCCGATTGACGATCAGGCCAGGGGAGGCGGACGTCCGAAGCGCTCGAACGCGACGCCGCCCGGCACGTATGCGCCGCCCGGTTCGAGACTCCCGGCGTGTTGAGAGGTGGAGCAGAGAAATGCGGCCGCCGGAGCGGTCAACGCAAACGCGAACTGGCTCCGGACCGCCGCCGAACGCGCGCAGTCGGGGCCGCAGGGATTCCCCGCGCGCCAGCCTGACTCCGCCCCCGTCCGCGCTGATCGCGCCTTGCGGCAGCAGCACACGCCAGAGCGCTTGCAGCAGGCCATGCCGCAAGTCGCGTCACGGCTGTTCAGCAACGGCAGGAGATTGGCGGCGTCAGGGGTGAACAGCGCGAGCAGAACGAGGACGAAACTGATGACCGGCGGTAACGCGCGCAAACCGCGCGTTGCCGTCCGGCAGCGTGAATTCGGCTGTCCCGGCCCTCGGTCCTGCATCCCTTGAATCCAGCGTAGCACTCTCCCCTTCAACGGAGAAAAATCGGGCCGACCCGGATGCCCGCGGCTTTCAGCCTCGCCCGAACGCTGCGGGCCGTTTCAACGGCGCCGGGCGAGTCGCCGTGAATGCACAGTGTCTGGGCTTCCACGTTGACGACAGAACCGTCCCGCGCCACCACTTCGTGTTCTACCGCAATCCGCAACGCCTGCTCGGCCGCCTCTTCGGGCGATTGCAGCAACGCGTCCGCAAAACGCCGCGGGCGCAAACTCCCATCGGGTTCATAACGGCGGTCGGCGAAGGCCTCCGCCAAAGTCCGGAACCCGGCCTTCTTCCAGACGGCCAGCGCCGGCGATCCCGCGAGCCCGACGATCGCGAGTGCCCGGCTGACGCGGGAGACGGCGCGCGCAATCGTCCGGGCCAGTTCCTCGTCCTGGGCCGCCTGGTTGTAGAGCGCGCCGTGCGGCTTCACGTATCGCACCTCCACGCCCCCCTCGCCAGCCAGGCGGACCAGTTCGTGCACCTGTCCCGCGATGCTCGCTTCAAGCATGGCGAAAGGCATGTCCAGCGGAAGTCGTCCAAAATTGTCCCTGTCCGGATAACCGGGATGGGCGCCGACCGCCACTCCGTGCGCCAGCGCCTGCCGCAGGGTCAGCCGCATCAACGCCTCACTGCCGGCATGAGCGCCGCACGCGATGTTCGCCGATGTGATCGACTCCATCAGCTCCTCCTGCACGCTGGGCGCAAGATCTTCCCGCTCACCCATATCGCAATTGAGATCGATGGTCGTCATTCGAACAGCACCTCCGGACTGAGGAGCGCCTCCTGTTCCAGCAGCAGCCGGCGCGCCTCCTCGAACGAGACATGCACAAATCGCACCATCTGGCGGGGACGCATCTGCCCGATTCGCCAGTGGTCGGCGGAGATGACGCACGCAATCTTGGGGTAGCCGCCCGTCGTCTGATGATCGACGCAGAGGATGACCGGCTCGCCCGAGGGCGTCACCTGGATGGCCCCCAGCGGAGCGCCCTCGGTTGTCATGTTTCCCTGCAAAGGAGCCTCCAGCGCAACGCCAGCCAGACGTACACCCATTCTGTTCGAATCGCTCTGCACCGTCCAGGGCAGAGAGTACAAGTTGCTGAGGCTTTCCTGCGCGAAGCTGGCTGTCTGCGCCGCGGCGGTGACCCGCAGGACGTCGCTCGACGGACGGAGCTTCTCAAGCACGGAAAGGCGGATTCTACGCGGCTCCGGACCGGCGGCGGGCTCGTGGATGGAGAGCAGATCGCCCTTCATCAACGGCCTGCCGTCCATTCCGCCAATCCCGCTGGGGATGTGCGTGGAACAACTGCCGAGGACCGCCTGCAGTTGGAGGCCGCCGCTGAAGCAGAGATAGCAGCGGGCGCCACTTCTCGCTCCGCCGAATGCGAGCGTCTGCCCGGCGCGAAGGGAGGTCAGGGTCCAGAGCCCGACGGGGACTCCGTCCAGCGTGCAGCCGAAATCCGCGCCGGCGAGAACGCACCACGCCGCGCCGTGGAACTGGAACCGTCCGCCCAGCAGCGTCATCTCCAGAGCGGGCGCACCCTCCGGGTTGCCCGCCAGAAGATTCCCCAGACGAAGCGCGAGCCGGTCCGCCGCTCCACAGGCGGAGACTCCCAGATGGCCGTACCCTGGGCGGCCGAGATCCTGGATCGTCGTCTGCATGCCGGGCGTGAGGACTTCCACCGTAGTCACCACTGCGAGAGCTCCCCGTATCGCTGTTCGTCTATCGCCGCGAATTGGACCTCATCGCCTGGCAGTAACAGGCTCATCGGCATCCGTTTGGGATCGAAGAGGCGCAGTGGGGTGCGTCCGATAATCCGCCAACCGCCGGGCGTTGCGGCAGGGTAGATGCCGGTCTGCTCGCCCGCGATCCCAACGCTACCGGCGGGGACATGGGTTCTGGGGCGAGCCAGCCTCGGCGTCGCCAGCTCCGGCGGCAGGCCAAGCAGATACGGGAAACCAGGTGCAAACCCCAGAAAGGCGACGTGAAAAATGCCGGATGAGAAGAGTTCGACGGTTTTGTCCACACTGAGTCCGGCGCGCGAGGAGACCTCGCCGAGATCCGGCGCGAATTCGGCCGCGAAACAGACGGGGATCGTGACGCGTTCCTTCTTGACCGAAATAGAACCGGCGCGTTTCCTCGCCTCCTCCAGACGCTCTACGAGGGCTAAAGGTGTCCATGCCAAGGGGTTGTAGACCACCAGGAGTGATGCGAAGGCAGGGTGCAGGTTCCTGACGCCCGGGATGTTTGCGGCCGAAATCGCGTCGAAGAGACCGGCCACTTTGGGCTGGGTCTCGATTAGCGATGCGCCATGAAACCTCGCCAGCAGAGCGCTGTCGCTCACTTGCGTCCAATCTGTTTTCGCGTCCACCAAGAGCCGATTGTAACCACGCGGGCGGCCCTGGCGGAGAGCCGCCGCCGGTCAATCTGAAAGAATATGGCGCCAATTTCTCTGCCTAGGTCTCATGTTTTTCCCAGTTACGCCGATAGGACCGGGTGAGGCGGTTGTTTACCGCGTCTCAAGTTCGCAGTCTGGAGGATTCGTCAATGGCCACCGCGGCGTCGCCCGAAGAAACGTTTGCCGCCCAGCGTCAGGGCAAGTATCTCGTCTTTCAGTTGGCTCGCGAAGAGTTTGGCGTCCAGGTTCTCAAGGTGAGAGAAATCATGGGCCTGCAAGAGATTACGGCAGTGCCTCAAACACCCGGCTTCGTCAAAGGCGTCATCAATCTGCGAGGGAAAGTGATACCGGTCGTGGACTTGCGGCGAAAGTTTGGCCTGGAAGATGTGGAGTACACCCAGCGTACCTGCATCATCGTCGTGCGAGTGAGCCAGGCCAACGGCCCCATGCTGATGGGAGCCGTTGTGGACGGCGTCTCCGAAGTGCTGAACATCCAGGAGGCGGAAATCGAAGACACGCCCGATTTCGGGGCCGAGATGACGCTTCCCTACATCATGGGCATGGCCAAGATCAAAGGCAAAGTGAAGATTCTTCTCGACATCGATCGCGTCCTGACTTCGCAGGAAGTCACGAGCCTCGCCATGCTGCCGGATATGCAGCCGGCTGACAGCGAGCGTTGAGCGCAACAATCTTCGCGAGGGGATATCAAGGGAGATTTGGAGAAAAGTCATGAGGAAGATGTCGTTTGCAACCAAGGTCCTGGGTGGCCAAGCCACCGTCACGTTGTTCGTGCTTCTGGCCGGAGGATTTGCGTTTTACGTGGCAAGCAGCCTCAATGGGCTTGTCGGCAAGATCGTCTCGCGAGAAATGGCGAAGACCACGCTTTCAGCCGATATCCAGTCTCACACTCAAGCCGCTATCGCGGCCCAGCGTGGGATGATGTTCTCCGCGTTGACGGGGAATGAAGCGGGAATCGGCTCGGCGCAGCGCGAAGTGGCCGATCACCTCGGTCTGATTGACCGGGCCCTGCGGGAACTCACTTCGCTCCTCGAGACGGAGGGGGGACGGCAACTCGTGTCGGAAATGAGCGGCACACGCAGTGAGTGGGCAAGCGATTTTGAGCGACAACGCCAGATGCTGGCTGAAAAGCGCTTCGACGAGGCGACCAAGATGCAAACGGAGGTCTTTGCGTCCGTTTCAAACCGTCTCAACGCCTCTTCCGCGCAACTCCAGAAGCAGCAGGCGCAGATGATTGAGTCCTCCCGGCAGGAGGCGGACGACGTCGCTGCCCGTGTGAAAGGACTCTCTATCGCACTCCTGCTTGCTGCAATCGGGGTAGCTTTGATTGCACTCTACACGGTAAACCGCGGCAATAGGTCGCTGCGCCAGTATGCCGCCGACATAGCAGACGGCGCCAACCAGGTCGCCTCCGCGGCCCAGCAGGTGACGGCGGCCAGCCAGGCACTGGCTCAAGGCTCATCCGAACAGGCGGCAACTCTTGAGGAGACCTCAGCCTCAGCGGAAGAGATCAACTCCATGACGCAGAAGAATGCCGAAAATGCCCGGTCTGCGGCCACGGAGACGGAAGCCGCGGACCAGTTGCTCAAAGAGACCACGCAGAGACTGGACCAGATGATCGGCTCGATGAACGAAATCAACGCCTCGAGCGAGAAGATTTCGCGCATCATCCGCGTGATCGACGAAATTGCATTCCAGACCAACATTCTCGCCCTCAATGCCGCCGTCGAGGCTGCCCGCGCGGGTGAAGCCGGAATGGGGTTTGCCGTTGTCGCCGACGAAGTCCGCAGCCTTGCGCAACGATGTGCGCAGGCGGCGAAAGACACGTCCGCACTCATCGAGGAATCCATCGTCCGCTCTCAGGGCGGGAAGGTGCGGCTGGATGAAGTGGCCGAGTGCGTGAGGAAGGTTGTTGATAATGCCTCCCGTATCAAGATCCTGTCTGGAGAAGTTCACGTAGGCAGTCAGGAGCAAGCGCGGGGGATCGAGCAGATTGCGAAGGCGGTGGCGCAAATGCAGCGTGTAACGCAGTCGACCGCCGCAAGCGCTGAAGAGAGCGCATCGGCGGGTGAGGAGATGAGTGCTCAGGCGTCGGGACTCCACAACGCCGCAAAACTGTTGAACGAACTCATCAGTGGAGACCAACAGTTCGGATCCCGGGCCGTATCCACGTCGGGCGCCCCGGTCCGGTGGCCGCATATCCCGGCCCAAGGTCAGCGTCATCTGGCTCAGCCTGTTCCCACTGCAAAACAGATGATCCCACTCGATGAAGACTTTCGGAGTTTCTGAACAATCGAAAGTGGTTGGGCGCTGCGTCTCGGGAAGATGCTGCGGCCGGTATGCGAGGCGAACAGGCTATGGCACGAATGAATGGATCGAGATCCAAGGGACGCACGGCGGAAGTGACTACTGACAGCGATCTGTCGAACCTCGTCGGTTCGCTGCAGGCTGCCGAGCCGCATCCGCCGGTGATGTCCGCAGAGAACCCATGTCCCCCGGTGCCGCATGCGACTCCACAGCCCTTAAGCCAGGACCCCGAGTTGCTCCGGGAGTTTCTCGTTGAGGCCCGCGAGCATCTGAACAACATTGAATCGTGTCTCCTTGAGATCGATCAGGGAAACTCGACAGGGGAAACGCTGCATAGTGCCTTCAGAAGCTTCCATACCCTCAAGGGGTTGGCGGGGTTTCTGGAGTTCGACGTCTTGCAGGAAGTTGCCCACGAGGTTGAAACCGTTCTCGACCGCGCGAGGAATGATGATCTGCAAATATCGCGTGCCGTCGTCGATGTGATCCTCGAAGCCTCAGACTACATCGCTATCTGGCTGAACCACATCTCCGCCGTGACGGAAGGCCGCTCGTCCGAAAAGCCGTCCAGCCCGGCGGAGTTGATTGGAAAAGTCCAGGCCGTCGCTTCAACTGGAACGGTTGAGCAAGCCGAGGTCTCAGCCCTGCCGCCGCTTCAAATGGCCGCGATCCCCCTGGCGCCGGCAGACGAGCCGTTGCTGAAGTCCAGTCAGCCTGGTGGCGCTCAAGCGCCGGACCCGGCCAGGAGAGAAGAGTCCTCGGTCGTCAAAGTTGCCACGTCCAAGCTGGAGTACCTCGTGGACATGGTCGGGGAACTGGTGATTGCCGAGTCAATGCTGCACCACAATCCGGATCTGGCCGGCGTCAAATCTCCCAGGATCCAGCGCGATCTCGCGCATCTTGGTCGCGTTACGGGGGAGGTTCAGAAGACCGCGATGGCGTTGCGGATGGTGCCTGTTGGACAACTCTTCCGAAGAATGGTTCGCCTGGTTCGGGATCTGGGGAGAAAGTCCGGGAAGAAGGCCGAGCTTGAGTTGTTCGGCGAAGACGTGGAGTTGGATCGCCGGCTGGTCGAAGAGCTGAGTGACCCACTCGTGCACATGATCAGGAACTCCATGGATCACGGCTTGGAGAACCCGGAGGACCGCATTGCGGTGGGCAAGCCGGAAACCGGAAAGATCCGGCTTGCCGCGCGCCATCAGGCCGGCGAAATTCACATCGAGATCGCTGATGACGGACGCGGACTGAACCGGGAGCGAATCCTCGCCAAGGCGTTGGAGAGAGGGCTTGTCGCAAAGGGAGAACAACTCAGCGACAGCGAGGTCTACAACCTGATCTTCAAGCCTGGGTTCTCAACGGCGGAGAAAGTGACCGAGGTGAGTGGTCGAGGCGTCGGCATGGATGTTGTCTGGAAGCATCTGGAACACCTGCGGGGCAGAGTTGAGATTCGCAGCGTTCCGGGACAAGGCGCGCGCTTCCTGCTGCGCCTTCCTCTGACGATGGCCATCATCGACGGCCTCGTGGCCCTCTGCGGGGAAGAGCGATACATCGTGCCAATCTTCTCCGTTCGCGAGATGTTCCGCCCCACTCCAGAATCCATCTTCACGGTTCAGGGGCGAGGCGAGATGGTTCTCGTGAGAGAGCAACTGCTACCTTTAGTCCGTCTCAAGGAAAGGTTAGGTCTCCGATCCGGGGTTGACGACCCCTGCCAGGGGCTCATCATCGTCGGCGAGAGTGAGGCGCGTCAGTTCTGCCTCCTTGTGGACGCGCTGGCCGGGAAGCAGGAAGTCGTTATCAAGAGCCTTGGCCCGCAATTCGCTCACATTCGAGGTCTCGCAGGGGGAGCCATCCTCGGCGATGGCCGGGTGGGACTGATCCTCGACGTGTCCGCGTTGGTCGGAGGTGGCTGGAAGTGCCAGCAGGCGGTGGTTTGACGGAGATGGCAGGACGCTGGCAGGTTTCAGGCGACGAGTTTCGTCGCGTTGAACAATTCGCAAGGCGAACTTTCGGGCTCGACCTCAAGCGAGGCAAAGAAGCGCTTGTCAGCGCCCGGCTGAACCGCCGCATGCGGGCGGTTGGAGTACAGGAGGTTCGCCAATATTTGAGTCTCCTCGAGAACGACACAACCGGGCAGGAACTGCTCAATCTGGTCGATGCGCTCACGACAAACTACACGAGCTTTCGGCGGGAGCCCGCGCATTTTGAACTTCTGAAAGCGAAGATTGTCGATGAACTTCCGCCGGCGTCGGAGATCAGAATCTGGAGCGCCGGATGTTCGAGCGGCGAAGAACCTTATAGCATCCTCTTTGAACTGCTGGACAAACTCGGGCCCGGCTCGGCGTCTCGGATCAGGATTCTGGCCAGCGATATTTCCGGAAAGGTTCTGGAGCAGGCCAAGAGGGCTGTTTACCCGCTGGAGAGGCTCACCGAAATGCCCGCCACTTGGCGGCGCTACCTGGAAAGAGGATCAGGCGAGTGGGCCGGATATTTTCGGATTGCCGGTCCATGGCGGAACCTGGTTGAGTTTCGCCGGATCAACTTGATGGAGCCTTTTGACCCAGCGGCCAAGTTCCATGTCATCTTCTGCCGCAATGTGATGATCTACTTCGATCGGCCGACGCAGCAGGACCTGGTCAGAAGATTCTCGGGCAGCCTGGAGACGGGAGGATGGTTGCTGATCGGCCACTCGGAAGGCCTTTCCGGGTTGAGCACTGGTTTGAAGTATGTACAGCCGGCGACGTACCGAAATCATCGGATGAGCACGGGGAGATGAGATTCGCGGGGGGAGACACGGTGATGGGGCTTCTGGTAGTGGGTGTCGGCGATTGCAGGTATGCACTCCGCGAATCTGACACCCTTGTGACGTACGCTCTTGGTTCGTGCATCGCGGTCGGCATCTGGGACCCCGTCTCGAAGGTCACTGGCCTGCTGCACTTTATGCTGCCCGAGAGCCGTCCGGAATTGAGTTCCGGTGCGTCCGAGCATCCATTTCGATACGCGGATACCGGGACGCCGCTCCTCTTCCGGAAAGCGTACGATCTTGGAGCCGACAAACGGCGGTTGCAGGTGTACTTGGCGGGCGGCGCTTCCGTTGTGGATGATGGCGGGTTCTTCAATGTCGGGAAGCGCAACCATACGGCGATTCGAAAGTTGCTGTGGAAGGCTGGAGTTCTCGTGCATGGTGAGGACGTGGGAGGCACGCATTCACGAACGGTCCGGCTTGATTCATCCTCCGGGCGCTTCGTCATCTCCACCCCAGGTAAGGATGACCTCGAGTTGACGGCGGCCCGATCGATCCAAGGCGCGAAGGCTTAAGGGGAAACAAGATGCAAAAGGACGTCATGATTGTGGACGATTCGCCTGCCATGCGCTCATTCATCAGACGCACGGTTGTGATCGGCGGCCTCGAAGTCGGCCGCTGCCTGGAGGCGTGTAACGGCGAAGAAGCCCTGACTTTGTTGCGGAGCAACGCTGTGGATGTGATTCTGACCGATTTTAATATGCCCATCATGGACGGCGAACAATTCGTACTGAACTTACGGCAGAATGACGAACTGGGCCGAATTCCCGTGATTGTTATTTCGACGGATTCCACCCAAAAGAGGATGTCGCGACTCCAGTCTTTGGGAGTACACGGTTACCTTTGCAAGCCGTTCACGCCCGAAGAGTTAGCCCACATGCTCAACGATGCGGTTCCCGGATGGAGTCAGCCGGCCTAATAGG